>ENA-OQIM01000864-OQIM01000864.1-human-gut-metagenome-genome-assembly--contig:-NODE-864-length-11197-cov-1.935411_pt1 | contig 11197 bp, 11 predicted proteins | sample MGYA00242579_ERZ504744 | MGnify/ENA primary metagenome ERZ504744 (study PRJEB26092, sample SAMD00036441) | human gut metagenome | host: Homo sapiens | study: EMG produced TPA metagenomics assembly of...
CCGAAATCAGGCCAAGGAAAGTGGCCTTTGCGGACTTTTCATCAATCTTCACGGCCTTGCCGGAAGTGGAATCAGCGGAGGAATCCGTGCTGCCCGATCCGCAGGCGGCCATGGAGAAAGCCAGAACGGCAGCAAGAGAGCCGGCAGCCAGTTTGCGCAGAGAAATCATGGAAATCAATATCTTTCTTATGCCTTGTTCATAACAACAAGAAAGAAGATAAGCCCTCAAATCAACGCGATACTGACCTTACAGTAAATATGCAGTTTATTTTGAATCGAAAAAACTAAATTTTCCCAAACTGCAGGTAAATTGGCGGAATATGTCAACTGGCACCAACGCAGTGTCAGCATTGATGCCAGTCTCATGCAAATCGAATCAGACTAAAGCGAGCAACCACACAATCGAAATCAGCGCAGCACGCCCTCGATCAGCGTGGTGATCAGATCGGTGTAGCTCACGCCGGTTGCCTCCCATGCCTTGGGATACATGGAAATCGGGGTGAAGCCCGGCATGGTGTTGATTTCGTTGACCATCACTTCGCCGTCGGCCGTCACGAAGGTGTCGACACGACTCAGGCCGGCGCCGTCGACTGCGATGAACGCTTTTTTGGCGGTTTCGCGCACGCGGTTCAGAGTTTCTTCCGGCAGGCTTGCGGGCACTTCCACATGGCTTGCGTCGGAGTTCACGTACTTGCTGTCGAAATCATAGAACTGGTCGTCGCCCTCGGCACGCTTGTCAAGCACGATTTCGCCCGGCCAGCTGGCCTGCGGAGCCTCGCCGGCCTTCGGGCAGAGCACGGCGCATTCGATTTCGCGCGCGTCGATGCCCTGTTCCACGAGCACACGCCAATCATGGTGGGACGCTTCGAACACTGCGGCGGCAAGCTCGGCCGCATCGCCCTCATGTTCGACCTTGGTCACGCCGAAGCTGGAACCGGCGCGGGACGGCTTCACGAACAGCGGGTACTGCAATCCGGCCTGCTGCACCGCGGCAAGCATTTCGTCCGCCTCGGTGGCAAATTCGGAAGCGGCATCATAATCGCGCACATCCAACGTGATGCCTGGAGCCACGGGAATACCGGCCGCAGCCAGCAATACCTTCGTATAATGCTTGTCCATGCAAGCGGCGGAAGCGAGCACACCGCAGCCAACGTATGGCACGTTCATCATTTCGAACAGGCCCTGAATCGTGCCATCCTCACCGTACGGACCATGCAATACCGGAAGCACGGCGTCCACGTGGCCAAGCGAAGTCAGCGTGCCGTCATCTTCACGAGCGAAGAAACCATCCTGGCCGAGTGCCACATCCAGCACCACATCTTTGGAGGAATCCGTCTTCTCCACCATCGGCAGGCCTTCGCTCATGTTCCACTTGCGTGGATCCTCGCCGCCTACGATCCACTCGCCGTTCTTGGTGATTCCCACCTCAATGGCTTCGAACTTGTCAGTATCCAACGCGCGCAGCACGCCCGCCGCAGAGATGCAGGAAATCGAATGCTCGTCGGCTTTGCCGCCATACATCACCACAATGCGCTGTTTTGCCATCTTTGTCTTATGCTCCATAAGTTGGTCCGTTGAACGCACGCGCGCCCAATACCGTCTGCCAATACTGTCTGTACTGTCTGTCTTCGCAATATCGCGCCGGTTCGCACTTCTGTTCGCCCGCGATACCACGCATTCGCAATATCGCAGTTCAGTATACAAACCGCACCCCACAGCCCACACACGACGAATCATAATTACACACGCCCGTCACTCATGTCCTATTTTCATGAATCATAGAATACGGAATCAAACGTTGGAATGATGCGATTGCAACCTGAAAAACCGAGCTTAATCGCTTTGTCTAATCACGATTAGACTAATCACGATTAGACTATTTTTATACAGATTTACTATTATTGCCGAAATATATGGCGATTGACGATTGACACATTCCGATTGACGTTTTACGCAATCGCATGCCTCGAAAAATAAAAAGACCGCACCTGAAAGTGCGGTCTTATCTGCAATCGCGATGTTACGGAAAGCTTATTCTTGCTGATGCCTTCGCCGAAAAGTTCGGACAGCATCTGCGCGCAGGAGATGCCATCGGAAAGCACGTGGCTCATGGCCGTGGCGAGCGGTGTAGGCACGCCGTACTGCTTGCCGAGCGCCACCACCGCATCGGTGGTCGGCACGCCTTCGGCCACGCCGTTGCTCACCTTGGTGGCTTCCTCAACGCTCAATCCCTTGCCAAGTTGGATCCGAACGTGTAGTTGCGGCTCAACGGGGATCCGCAGGTGGCGATCAGGTCGCCCACGCCAGCCAAACCGGCGAACGTCTTCGGATCGGCGCCTGCCGCCTCGCCCAGGGCGGTCAGTTCGGCCAGGCCACGGGTTTCGATCATGGCGGCGGTATTTTCGCCGTAGCCGGCGCCGCGGGCCATGCCCACGGCCAGCGCGACCACATTCTTCAGCGATCCACACATTTCCAAGCCGATCACGTCGCGGGTTACGAACGCACGGAAATAGTCGGTGGTGCAAGCGGCTGCGATCTTGCGCGCATTGTCGAGATTTTCGCAGGCGACCACGGTTGCGGCCGGCTCGCGGTCGGCGATCTGCTTGCTCAGGTTCGGTCCGGAAATCGCGGCGAAGCGGTCGGCCGGCAGGTCGAGCGTTTCCATAACGACTTCATCCATGCGCTTGCCGGTGGTGCGTTCGATGCCTTTCATCAGCGAGGCGACGAGCGCGGTTTCGGGAATCAGGTCCTTGAATTCGACGAGCGCGACGCGGGCGAACTGTGCGGCGATGGCCACGATCACAATGCCGGCGTTGGCTACGGCTTCGGCACGGTCGCCGGTGGCGGTCATGTTGCTTGGCAGCACTTTCACGCTGGGCAGGCGAACACCGTTGTGATGGTGGTCGCGAATGCCTTCCACAATCTCCGGTTCGATGGCCCACATAGTCACATTGTTGCCTGCATCGGCAAGCACCTGACCGAAAGCGGTTCCCCAAGCTCCTGCGCCCAGTACCGTCACGTTCGTCATATTTGCTCCTTGCATTACTCCGGGCATCATTCATAACCCGGAGTCTTGGCTCAAAAATTGCTTTTCCTATGCTACCGCCGGCTACGCACACCGCGATATATGCCGCAATACGCGCCATACGTATGCGCAATCGGCTGGCAGTATTTCGATTACCGCATTTCAGCAATCGCGTGTGCGGTCTTTTTCGATTCGGCCTTCTTCGATTCAGTCCTCCACTCGGCTCATCGTACGATAATCCCAATATCCATCGGGGGCTTGTTCGCCGCGGATTTCGGCCATGACTTCGGTCATACGCACGCGGATGCGTCGGGTAAGTTCGTTGGCGAGATCCTCCGGCACTTCCTCACCCCAGGAATCGCAATCGGCGAGCAGATCCGCATAATCAAGCGCCTCGTCGTAGCACATGACCACGTTTTTACGCGGCCACGGCCACCAATGGTTGATGCTTGCCGCGCCCCACGTTACCGCGCAATACAGCGGAATCTGGTAGCCGAGTCGGCGCGAAGCCTCAAGCGCGATCATGCCCACGCCGTTTTTCATGCTCATCGGCCATTTCTGCGGGTCGCGCGTTACCGTGCCTTCCGGCCATACGGTTAGGGGTCGGCCGGAGGTAAGGATTTCCACGGAGGTTTCCTCGATGGCTTTCGCCTTGCCCGAACGGCGTTGCACGGGCTGCATGCCTACCAGTTGGAACCATTTGCCGATCAGCGGCCACGAGGCCATTTCGGCTTTGGCCATGTAGCGCGGACGGCGGCCTTGATGGAACATGGAGATCATGGGCACGAACACGTCAAACATGGTGACGTGCGTGGCCGCGGTGATGAACGGACCGGTTTCCGGCACGTGTTCGATGCCCCACGCCTTGAGTTTGGTGCGGTTGCGGAATACGATGTCGCATCCGGTGAGCAGACGATGGGTCGCTTTCGGATTCTGCGCCGCGATTTCGGCTTCATTGGCTCTGCGCGGCCCGCATGGAAAGTCGTGGGTTGGGTCAACGAGATGGTGACGCTGTGCGAGCTTTGCGACTTGTTCGTCGCTTAACGGTTTGACCGCGGAACGCGGCGAGGGTTTTCCTTTGGATGCCATGCGTTCCATTCTGCCACCACCCATTCCGCTTGGTTGGAACGATTGCGCTCATGCACGACGCACACACGAAATACAAAAACACGGAATATACGAAAAAGGCGGAACTGGTGGATAGGCTGGAGGACGATTGACGACGAAGATGTTGCGACTATCCCTAGAATCCGTCTGGACATGCAGTAAACACAATAACGATGAGGGAAACCCTTATATCTTCGGCTGTTCACCTCGTTGCAAACGCCATTCGATATCGACAATCATAATGCCATTCCGAAAGAATCTCTGCCGAAAATCGACATTATTTTCAAAAACAATAAAACTTTTTGCATCACTATTATGCGCCATAACCCCCTAAATTAAGTTCAATAATTTATACACTGAATTACTAAGTTTTTGAGAACGAGCAACGGCAATATGTAAGCAAAAAGCCGGTGCCCACTGTTGTGAACACCGGCCTTACCAAGCCAATCAAGCTATATCAGCGATAAATCAAGCAACAAATCAGTCGAAATCTGCGCCGAGAGCTTCGAGCTTGCCACGGAAATCGGCATAACCGCGGTCAATCAGCGAAATGCCCTGCACATTGGACGGGCCCTTTGCCGCCAACGCGGCAATCAGATGGCTGAAGCCGCCACGCAGATCCGGCACGTCAATATCGCGGCCGGTCAGCGGGGTCGGTCCGAAAATAACCGCGGAATGCTTGTAATTGCGCTGCTGGAAACGGCATGGCAGCGATCCGAGGCATTCGCGATACAGCTGAATCGTGGCACCCATCTGCACCAGTGGCTTCGTGAAACCGAAACGATTCTCATACACCGTTTCGTGCACGATCGACAGGCCCTTCGCCTGCGTCAACGCCACCACCAGCGGCTGCTGCCAGTCGGTCATGAAGCCCGGATGCACGTCGGTTTCGATCGCGACCGGCTTCAAATCGCCGCCCGGATGCCAGAAACGAATGCCGTTATCGGTAATGTCGAACTCACCACCAATCTTGCGGAACACGTTCAGGAACGTCATCATTTCAGGCTGCGTAGCACCCTTGACGAAAATGTCGCCATGCGTGGCCAATGCCGCGGAAGCCCAGGAAGCGGCCTCGATGCGGTCGGTCAGCGAAGTGTGCGTGTAGCCCTTCAGCTCCTTCACACCCTCAATGCGGAACGTACGGTCCACATCCACGGAAATGATCGCGCCCATCTTCTGCAGCACGCACACCAAATCCATGATTTCAGGTTCGGTGGCAGCGCCGGAAAGCTCCGTCTTGCCCTCAGCAAGCACGGCGGCAAGCAACGTCTGCTCGGTAGCGCCCACCGACGGGTACGGCAGGTGAATCTTCGCGCCATGCAAACCGTTCGGAGCGGTGATATGAATGCCGTCCTTATGTTCCTTATCGACGTTGGCACCCAACTTGCGCAACGTTTCCAGGTGGAAATCAATCGGACGACCGCCAATATTGCATCCGCCGAGAGCCGGAATGAACGCCTCACCCAAACGGTGCAGCAGCGGGCCGGAGAACAGAATCGGAATACGCGACGAACCAGACAGCGTATCCACGTCGGCCACATCGGCAAGCTGCACATTCGTGGCGTCGATCGTGACCACGCCGTGATCGCCATCCACCGTAACGTCCACGCCATGCAGACGCAGCAAGTCGGAGACCACATGCACGTCGCGAATCTCCGGAACATTCTTCAACACGGACGTACCCGGGGCGAGCAGCGCCGCCACCATGGCCTTGCTCACGAAGTTCTTCGCGCCACGCACCTTGATGGTGCCGTTCAGCGGCTTGCCGCCTTCGACGTGCAGAATGTCGTTGTTGTTGTCAGACACGCTCAACCTCTTTCGCTTCCCTTATACGGTTCAAGCTTGAAACACACTAACTCAGTTTGCCATAAGGCATGTAGTGGCTCGTGAAATGCCGCGTTCAGCGCAGTGTCTCCCAATTTCGTTCGACTTTCGACCAAAATTCCCAGCCACTGGAACAATCCACCCGCCAAACCGCATCCCAGCGGGCAAAAACTTCCAGTCGGTGGAAGAATCCTCCCGATACAAGCCCCTCCACCGTCCAAAAACCTCCAGTCACTGGAAGAATCATCCACCAAACTGCATCTCAGCGGGCAAAACCCTCCAGTCACTGGAAGAATCAGGACGGACAGCTACCCCCGTGCTGCACTAATCCTTCCAGCGAATGGGAAAAATGGACGGTGAAACGCAACAGAGCGCAAATCAGGCGCAATTGAACCTGTGACTACAGTGCGGCTTTAATGTCTTGCGCCAAACGGGCGTTCCACATGGCACCCGTAGCGCTCATCACCGCGTTTGCACCAGCCTCGCGGTACGCCTTGTAATCTTCCGGACGAATCACACCGCCCACGCCAACGATCGCAAAATCAAGACCCAGCTTCTCGCGAATCGCATTCAGGCGGCCAACCATATCGAGACCTGCACCACGAATCGCATTGCCACATACGCCCGAACGGTCACGCCCCGCGCCTGGCAATGCCTGATTGCCGTTCGCATCCACCAGCTTCGCGGAGATTGTGTTAATGGTGGAGAAACCCTGCACCGCGCCATGGCCGGCGGTTTCCTTCACCATGATTTCCAGATCGGCATCATTCGGAATGTATGCGAGCTTCACGATCAGCGGACGATCGCCGATTTCGTTCTTCACCGCTTCCGTAATCTCGCCGACCAAATGCGGATCGTGGCACAACAGACGATTATGTCCCTCATTCGGGCAGCTGGTGTTCATTTCCATCAGCCAGCGCCAGTTTCGGCAACCAAATGCGCGGTGGTGACATGATCGGCGATATACGCTTCACGATCCATGCCCTCACGCGGGAGCTTGGAAGCTCGGCACCAGCAGCTGGCCGTCACCGGCTGCGGCGATTGCCTTCTGCATGTCCGGCTGCCATTCGTCGGGATCACGGGAGGGAACGCCGAAACTGTTGGAAATCGAAATCGGAAGCTCATAACGGGTATCGGCAAGCACACCCTCGTCAAGTTCGGCACTGCCCGGAACCAGCGAACCATCGGCATTCCGCGGATGCACGGCCAGCACGTTCGGGAACGCATTGCAGCCCCATGCGCGGGAACGAACCGTCTTGTATACCGCCAGATCGAAGCCCATACGGAAAGCGGCCGTGGTGAAACGCTCATTCAGCAGCGGACCAGCTGGAATACCGAACGGCAGATTCACACGAAAACCAAGGAATTCCTGCGCTTGAGCGGCCTGAATGGTCTGAACGCCCTGAACCTCACTGGAGGAATCGGACGCAACCTCAGCAACAACAGACGTGACCGATCCCGCAGAATCGGACGCATCAGCCGCAACACTTCGGCAAACGCGCCGAACGGCCCTTGCAAATAGTTGTCTTCATACGTGCGATTGACATCATAAAACGGCGCGAAACCCTGGCTCATTTTTCTCTCCGAAAGCTACGAAAGCACGAAACAATAAGCCCACCATAGCGCGTCTCATATGCAAAACCCGCGCAAATCTCACATAATCAGCAATCCCAACGTCCCAATCCTTCCAGTCACTGAAGAATCCGGACAATATGAGTCCCCTAATCGTCCCAAAACCTCCACCCAGTGGAGGAATCACCCCGCTACGGACCGTCTCAAAGTCCAAAAACATCCACCTACTGGAAGAATCCTCCCGCTCACGCATCACATAACATCCCAATCCTTCCAGTCACTGGAGAATCCTCCCGCAAACAATCATCCCCGACGTCCCAATTCTTCCACCCACTGGAAAAATCCTCCCGCAAACAGCCCGCGCAACAACGCAAGCGGGGTGTTCCTTCCACCCACTGGAGGAATCACCCCGCAAACAGCCCGCGCACCTAGCCAGCCGCCAACTCAGATGATGCCGCGATCGGCAAGCGGGCCCTGGCCAATCCGGGTATTCGCTCCTCGCGCGCGACGCGATCAACTGCTCCGGCTCACGCTTCGCCGGCAGCGTCTTCGGCTTGAACGGGAACTTTTCGGCACGCATCTTCTCGTATGTCACAATATCGTCTTCATACTGCAACGTCAGATCGATATCGTCATAGCCGTTCATCAGGCGCCAACGGGTATAGTCGTTCACTTCGAACGGCAGCGTCACGTCGCCGCACGTCACCGTGCGATCCTCCAGGCTCACCGTCATATCACGGCCCGGCTCCTCGTCAAGCAGCTTCCACAGCAACTCAACGGATTCCTGCGGCATAATCGCAGCCAGCACGCCGTTCTTCGCGGTGTTGCCGTAGAAAATGTCGGCGAAACGAGATGAAATCACCACGCGGAAGCCGTAATCATGCAATGCCCACACGGCATGTTCACGAGAAGATCCGATACCGAAATCCGGTCCGGCAACGAGAATCTTGCCCCGCTTGTATTCCGGCTGGTTGAGCACGAATTCCGGATCGCGACGCCACGCATAGAACAGCGCGTCGTCGAAACCGGACTTCTGCACGCGCTTCAAGAACACGGCTGGAATAATCTGGTCAGTATCGACATTGGAACGGCGAAGCGGCACGGCCACGCCGGTAAGAGTAGTCAGTTTTTCCATTTCACTATTTCTTTCGATGTAACGATTCACAGAATGCCGGAAATCCAAGATTTCTCAGGTTTTCAAGCATTCTCAACGATTCACAGATCAGCCGGAGACGAGATGGTACCGCGGATGGCCGTTGCGGCGGCGACCGCCGGCGACGCCAGATGCGTACGCGACCCCTTGCCCTGTCGACCTTCGAAATTGCGGTTCGAAGTGGAGATGGAACGTTCGCGGGCCACCATCTTGTCGGGGTTCATGCCCAGGCACATGGAGCAGCCTGCGTTACGCCATTCGGCACCGAAGTCCTTGAAGATCTTGTCAAGTCCTTCCTTTTCCGCCTGCAAACGCACGCGAGAGGAGGCCGGCACCACGAGCACGCGGTGAATGTTTTCGGCCTTGTGATGCCCCTTCATAATGGAAGCGGCCACACGCAGATCCTCGAGACGTCCGTTGGTGCAGGAACCGATGAACACGGTATCCACGGCAATGTCTTTGATGCGCATGCCCGGCGTCAAGCCATGTAGGCAATGGCACGCTCGGCCGCGGTGCGCTCGGTTTCATCGTTGAACGAAGCCGGATCCGGCACCACGCCGGAAATCTTGATGCCCTGACCCGGTTGGTGCCCCACGTCACATACGGCTCGAGATCTTCGGCTTGATGGTCACTTCCTTGTCGAATACGGCGTCGTCATCGGTTTTCAGCGTCTTCCAGTATTCGATGGCCTTGTCCCACATTTCGCCTTCCGGCGCGTGCGGGCGTCCCTTCAGGTATTCGAACGTCACTTCGTCCGGTGCGATCATGCCGGCGCGGGCGCCCGCTTCGATTGACATGTTGCAGATGGTCATGCGTGCGTCCATCGACAGTTTCTTGATGCTTCGCCGCGATATTCGATGACGTGTCCCTGGCCGCCGCCGGTGCCGATTTTCGCGATGATCGCAAGAATAATGTCTTTTGCGGTGACGCCCTTCGGCAATTCGCCTTCGATGTTCACGGCCATGGTCTTGAACGGCTTCAGACTCAGGGTCTGGGTTGCCATAACATGCTCGACTTCGGAGGTGCCGATGCCGATGGCCATGGCGCCGAACGCGCCGTGCGTGGAGGTGTGCGAATCGCCGCACACGATCGTCATGCCCGGCTGCGTCAGGCCCAGCACCGGCGCGAACGCGTGCACCACGCCTGATCGGCGTCTCCCAGCGGCACAGACGTACACCGAAATCCTTGCAGTTCTTTTCGAGCGTGCTTAGCTGCAGCGCGGAGATCTTATCCGGATTCGGGCGGTCGATGTCGGCAGTCGGCGTGTTGTGATCTTCCGTTGCGATCAGCTGGTCAAGGTGACGTGGCTTGCGTCCGGCCAGTCGCAAGCCTTCGAATGCCTGCGGACTGGTAACTTCGTGCATGAGCATCAGATCAATGTACAGCAAGTCGGGAGCCCCATCACTACCCTTGCGTACCAAATGATCGGCCCAGACCTTCTCGGCCAATGTCGTTCCCATTGCGGGACCTCCTCGAATTTTTCCTCGCTTTTTCCTCGCGGTATTGCCAACCCGCGTTGTTCGTGCTATAAGCCTATGGTGTTCGAGCCTGGTTCGAACGCGTTTATGCCGGTATATGAGATACTTGCATGCAACGCACACATCACATATGCGCCAAGTTCACTCCAGATCATGTCAAAATCGCCGCGATTGTGGCATACCTCCTCGTATGTACCTACAAAATCGTTGAAAATTCAGATTTTTTCCAGCTTTTTCCATAACTGAGTAAAGATTAAAATATCTGCTTTACCGCAGTCCGACATTGCGTACATTTTGCATTTCAATATGTGAGATGGCATAATCCCTCTTATGACTTCTTCGAATACAAGCACCACCATGCCTGAATCGCAGTCGGATGAGACTGAGCTTCCAGCTGAGACCCACCACACGACGTCTTCTCAAAGCAATGAGATTCATTCCGGTGTGGGCGTGCTTGACAAGACCGTCAAAATCCTTGACGCGCTTGAATCCGGTCCGGCAACGCTCGGACAGCTGGTTTCCTCGACGGGCTTGGCCCGACCGACCGCGCATCGACTGGCGATTGCGTTGGAGCGTCACCGTTTTGTGTTGCGTGATCAGCATGGTCGTTTCGTGCTTGGCTCGCGTTTTGCGGAATTGGCCGCTGCTGCCGGCGAGGATCGTTTGCTGACCGCAGCCGCGCCGATTTTGCAGACGTTGCTGGATCGCACTGGCGAATCCGCGCAGATTTACCGCCGTCAGGGCGATATGCGCGTGTGCATCGCCGCCGTGGAGCGCGCTTCCGGTTTGCGTGATTCCATTCCGGTTGGTGCGATGCTGTCGATGGAGCCGGTTCCGCGGCCCAGATTTTGCTGGCTTGGGAGGATTCCGAACGCCTGCATCAGGGGTTGCGTCACGCCAAGTTCACCGCGGCCAAGCTTACCGCCGTGCGCAAGCGCGGTTGGGCCGAGTCGGTCAACGAGCGCGATGAGGCGTATGCTCGATTTCCGCGCCGATTCGCAATGCTTCCGGTCAGGTGATTGCCGCGATTTCGATTTC
>ENA-OQIM01000865-OQIM01000865.1-human-gut-metagenome-genome-assembly--contig:-NODE-865-length-11188-cov-2.587017_pt1 | contig 11188 bp, 15 predicted proteins | sample MGYA00242579_ERZ504744 | MGnify/ENA primary metagenome ERZ504744 (study PRJEB26092, sample SAMD00036441) | human gut metagenome | host: Homo sapiens | study: EMG produced TPA metagenomics assembly of...
AGCGGGTTCGGCCATGTCCGCCCGCACTCCGGTGGTTTCCTTTAACCAATTCGCTTCTGCCATCAGTGCAGTCAGTGCCGGCAACGGTTTTTTACAGTATCGACCGAAGGCATTTCGCATGATATACCACTTCGTCGACTCCGATTTCGGTGATGCCATACCTCCGGTAGCCAGAATACAGCAGGTCGAAAAAAAGCTCCCACTTTTTGTATCAAAGGAAAACCTATTGTTTTCCCGGATGATTTTGCGGATTCCAATCCCATTATGTATCTCAATTCCAAGCTTTTTCTGCTTTCCGCAACAATGCATTTCGAATGGCACTTGCCTGGCCGCTTCTCGGATAACAATATCCCTGCCTGTCTCTGGTCATCACACCCAGTTCGCGGAAAAATGCAATCGTATCCTCTGCAGAAAACTGTTCTAATATATGCAATACAAAGGCAGGGGTATCGCATCGATAATAGCTCTCCCCCTGCATCAGATTCGTAAAATTGCATTTTCCATTTCCTGTTGCCAGGATCTTTTTTCCGGATACTTCATGATGATCCAGGATTGCCGTATGTGCGCCTCCGGATGCAGCATGAATCGCAGCCATCAGACCGGCTGCGCCTCCGCCAACTACAATTACATCGTATGTTTTCTGTTTCACAAAAACTCCTTTTACTTATCCTCTTCAAAAAAAATTCAAAATTTTTTCTTATTTCATTTATTTTTCCTTTTTTTCGTCGTTTTGGGACATTTTGTTAAGTGTTTTATTGACCTCTTCTGCGGATTTCCGCAGGCGGCTGAAAGTATTATCAAAGTTTTTGTGTTCATAACGGAATTGTAGCATCTTATTATGGAAAGAACTTTTTCGTTTCACCGGCTGACTCCTTCGGGGCGCGAAGCGCCCCGAAATTTTCTTATACTATAATATGCACTGCCAGCCACAATAGATAATCAAATGAATAATCGCAATCCACTTCACTACGGAATTGCTATAAACCAGATAATTGCTCTGCTGTTTTATCTGTGATACTCTCTGGAAATCACCATCTTACAGATTGGATTTCCCATAGAAGAAAATTTCTCTTCATATTCTGTCATAACATTTCCCTGTACCATCTCTTCATTATGATGCAGATCAAAGGTAGAAGCTTCCAGATTCCATCCGGCTTCCTCCACTTCTTCCAGGGAAAATTCAAACAGTTCCTTATTATCTGTTTTGAATTCCACTTTTCCATCCGGAACCAGAATCTGGTCGTAACGTGCCAGAAATTCTCTGGATGTCAGGCGACGTTTTGCATGGCGGGCTTTTGGCCAAGGGTCAGAGAAGTTCAAGTAAATCTTATCTACTTCACCTTTCTCAAAGATTTCCGGCAGAAGTCTGGCATCCACTCTCATAAAAAATAAATTAGAATAAACCTCTCCATTCTCCTCCAGTTCTTCTCTCTTCTGCAATGCGCGAAGAAGAACGCTGTCATACATCTCGATTCCTATATAATTGATATCCGGATGCAGCCGGGCCAGATCCATAAGAAATCTTCCTTTTCCCATCCCTACTTCAATATGAAGAGGCTGCTTTTTCACAAAAACCTCCCCCCAGTGTCCTTTCTTTGTCTGTGGTTCCTGCACCACATAAGGGCTCTCCAGAATTGCATCCTGAGCTCCCGGAATATTTCTTAATCTCATAAAAATCTCCTGTTCCTTTTCTTATATCTCCAGAGCGTGTTTGAAAAATGCTTTACGCAAGATGTGCGTGCAATTTCCTGCCACCAATAAACTACCATACCATACTCCTAACGTCAATTACATCCCAGACAGATATTCGCAGGAGATTTCTTTAACTTGTCTAAAAAATAACAATTTTTTTTATTTCTGAAAAAAATTTAGATGGTTTTTTTTTAACAAAAGGGTGTATGATATCTAACAGATATTACTATTTTTCACATAGTAAATCTGGTTTTTTTGTAAAATTTTGACAACCAAGGAGGTTGAAGATGGAGCAGATACTTAACAAATTATCTGAAATCGAGCTTACAGCCCAACGCATCATGGAAGACTGCGACCGGCAAAAGCAACAGCTTTCTGAAGAGGCAGAACAGAAATGTAAAAATTATGACGAGCAGCTGGAGACCCGGACAGCAGAGCAGATTCGACGGATCCGTCAGCAACTGGAAGAAGAAAAAGATTCTCGCCTGGCACAGTTACGTGCAGACACAGACGCTACCTTTTCTTCACTGGATGCTCATTACGAACAGCAGCACTCACAACTTTCCAGAGAATTGTTTGAGAAAATACTAACTATGTAAAGATCTGTCTCAGACACACTCTAGATGACATCAGGAAAGGAAGTGAAAAACAATGGGAGGCGTACTCTCCTACAGCGGACTTTCCACGAAAATCCGCGCAATGCAGAGCAGGCTTACTACCATGGATCAGTTCGAGGAAATCCTCCAACTCTCCGATGTCACGCAGGTAGCCGCCTATCTGAAGCGAATGCCGGAATACTCTTCCAGGTGGGATGCACTGGATGAAAATACCCTGCACCGTGGCCAGATTGAGAAGCTTCTGAAGAAATCCATATTCCAGAATTTCTCCAGAATTTATCACTTTGCCAACCCGGAGCAACGTAAATTTCTGGATCTGTATTCCAAACGATATGAAATCCGTTTACTGAAAGAAGTCATGACAAATATCTTCAATCACCGTGACACGGATCCTGTAGATGTTTCTCCGTACCGTGAATTTTTCCGTCTGCATTCCAATATTGATGTAGACCGGATCACTACCTGTTCCACCATGGAGGAACTGATCTCCTGCCTCAAAGGAAACGAATTTTACATCCCGCTTTCGAAGATCCAGGAGCATGAAACAGCACTTCTCTTCGACTATGGTATGGCACTGGATCTGTACTATTTTACCCAGATCTGGAACATCCGTAAGAAGCTGTTTAAAGGTAAAGATCTGGAAGAGATTACCTGCACTTACGGCGAGAAATTTGATATGCTGAACCTGCAGTTTATCCAGCGTTCCAAAAGGTATTACAACATGGATCCGGCAAGTATTTATGCCCTGCTGATCCCTGTAAATTATAAGTTAAAGAAAGAAGAGATCACAGCTTTGGTGGAAGCACCTTCATACGAAGAAGGTCGAAGAATTTTCCAGAAAACATGGTACGGCAACAAATATGAACAGCTTACCGTAGCCAATCTGGAAGAATTCTACAACCACATCCACCGCTCGATCCTTGAGAAGGAATCCCACAGAAATCCATATTCTGTAGCAGTGATCTATTCTTATCTGTATAACAAGGAACACGAAGTAAACCGCCTGACTATCGCCATTGAATGCGTACGTTACGGTGTGCAGCATGATGAAGCCATGCGTTATATTTGCAACAGTTGATTTCTATATGACGCATAACTGAATAACTGCTTCGCAGTTTAAAGAACATTAACCAGGAGGTGAATTTATGATTGAGAAAATGAAGTTCCTGAGCATTACCGGTCCTAAGGCCGATATTGACAGAGTGGTAAACACCTATCTTTCCAAGTACGAAATTCATCTGGAAAATGCCCTTTCCGAGCTGACCGCAGTAGAGAGTCTTTCTCCGTTTATGGAAATCAATCCATATAAGGAAGCACTCTCTACTGCCAACAGTTTCTATGATGAACTGGCAGATCCGGAGAAGATTTCTGTCAAACCTATGGATACAGAAAAGGCTTTAAATACAGTCCGCCGGATTCAGTCTGATTATCAGGAACTAAGCAATAAACGTGCTGATCTGGAGAGTCGGCTTGCAGCTCTGGATGAATCTCTGCGAGTGATCCGCCCGTTCAGAAATATTAATTACAATATTTCCTCAATCCTGAAATTCCGGTTCATCCACTTCCGTTTCGGAAGGATTGAGAAGGAATATTACCAGAAATTCGAAAAGTATATTTACGAAAATCTGGACACAATTTTCATTAAATGTGATGAAGATGACCAGTATGTCTGGGGTCTGTATTTTGTCCCGGAGCACGAAGCCCAGAAAGTAAAAGCCGTCTATTCTTCCATGCACTTCGAGCGTATTTATATGCCGGATACTTATGAGGGAACAGCAAAAGAAGCTTTCGAACAACTGACTGAAACACGCAACAGAGCTGCTGCTGATCTGGCATCTGCCGATCAGAAAAAAGCAGATTTCTTCTTAGAAATCAGAAAGATATCGTTGCATCACGCAATGCTATCGCACAGCTTTCCGGTAACTTTGATGTGCGCAGACTTGCGGCATGTACACATGGGGATAAAGACGTTTTCTATATCTTATGTGGATGGATGACAGAGAAAGATGCCCATTCTTTCCAGAATGATATCAAAGACGACAGCCGCATTTTCTGTATTATTGACGGTGAAGAGGACGAACATCTGAAGCCAGGCATCCACCAGCAGCCGCCAACGAAACTGAAGAATCCGAAACTGTTTAAACCATTTGAAATGTACATTAAGATGTATGGTCTTCCAGCCTATAACGAGATGGATCCCACATGGTTTGTAGCACTGACTTATTCCTTTATCTTCGGTGCAATGTTCGGTGATGTGGGGCAGGGATTGCTGCTCTTTATCGGTGGTTTCCTGCTTTATAAATTCAAACATATCACACTGGCAGGCATTATCAGTTGTGCAGGTGTGTTCTCCACAATCTTCGGATTTATGTTCGGAAGTATCTTCGGATTCGAAGATGTGATACCTGCCCTGTGCTTCGCCCGATGAACAATATGATGTCAGTTCCGTTTATCGGAAAGCTGAATACAGTATTTATTGTTGCCATTGGTTTTGGTATGTGCCTGATCCTTTTATGTATGGTATTTAACATTCTGAACGCCTGGAAAGCCAGAGACGTAGAACACATCTGGTTTGATACAAACTCAGTGGCCGGTCTGGTATTCTACGGCTCTGCAGTTGTCTCCATTGCACTTATACTGAATGGCAAAACACTTCCCGGCGGAATCGTACTGTTTATCATGTTCGGCGTACCATTGATCCTGATCTTCCTGAAAGAGCCACTTACAGCCCTCATTGAGAAGAAATCAGAAGTTATGCCAAAAGAGAAGGGAATGTTCGTTGTACAGGGACTTTTTTGAAATGTTTGAAGTCCTGTTAAGCTACTTCTCCAATACCCTTTCTTTCGTCCGTATCGGAGCTTTCGCAGTCAGCCATGCAGCGATGATGGAAGTCGTTCTCATGCTTGCAGGCGCAGAAAGCGGAAACCTGAACTGGATAGTAGTAGTTCTGGGAAACCTTTTTGTATGTGGTATGGAGGGCCTGATCGTCGGTATCCAGGTGCTTCGTCTGGAATATTATGAAATGTTCAGCCGCTTTTACAAAGGTACAGGACGTAAATTTGAGCCGTTCCGCTCTGTAAAATAAACGAAAAGATCATCAGAAATTATACTATTTTCATTTATATATCATCCCCGGGAAACCCATATCTGTCAGTCAGCCAGATATTCAAAGCCGAATAAATATGATATATATGAACAGCAAAATCAAGAACTAAGAAGGAGATTTAATTATGACAACAATCGCACAGATCATTTTAGCAATCGCACTGGTACTCAGCATCATTCTTCCATTTGGCTACTATCTCATCGGTGAAAAAAACCGCGGACGTTACAAAACAGCTCTCGGTGTAAACGCCTTCTTCTTCTTTGGAACTATGCTTATCGCCATTGCAGTTATGTTCACAGGTGCTTCTTCCGTACAGGCAGCTGCAGGCTCTGAAGGCACACTTGCAACAGGTATGGGTTATATCGCAGCAGCTCTTGTAACCGGACTTTCCTGTATCGGTGGTGGTATTGCCGTTGCCAGTGCGGCAAGCGCAGCCTTAGGTGCTATCAGCGAGGATCAGAGTATTCTTGGTAAATCCCTTATTTTCGTAGGTCTTGCAGAAGGTGTTGCCCTTTATGGACTGATCATCTCCTTCATGATCCTGGGACAGTTATAAGATGCAGATGTTTTTGATCAGCGACAATATCGATACCTACACAGGGATGAGACTGGCAGGTGTGGAGGCGTGGTCGTACACACACATGATGAATTAAAAGATGCTTTACAGAAAGCTATTTCCAATAAAGAAATCGGAATCATACTCCTGACCGAGAAATTCGGCCGGGAGTTTCCCGAAATTATAGATGATGTAAAGCTTCATCACAAAACCCCTCTGATCATTGAAATTCCCGACAGGCACGGTACTGGCCGCAAACCGGATTTTATCACTTCATATGTGAATGAAGCTATTGGTTTAAAGCTGTAAAACAGTTACCAATAGTAAATCTAATGTTACTGTTCACACACCACTATCTCGAGACATACAAGCCAAAATCCCATTGCCGCAGGCAATCTGGAATGAATTTTGGCTACGTTACTGTGAACGGAGTGAACAGTAACAATCTAAATATTACAGGCAGGTGTTAACATGACAATTGATGAAAAACTCAGCCATTTTTATGATATCACTGTAGAGGAAGCCCACGAAAAAGCTGCCGCCATTCTCGATGAGCATAAAGCGGCTCTGGAGAAAATGGCAGAAGAACACAAAACTCTCAGTGAAGAAAACGCCCAGACACAGATCAAAGCGGAAACTGCCAGCGCCCGACGTGAAATAAACAAGGCTCTCTCCGCAGAACAGCTCACGATCAAGCGTGACTGGACCAGAAAACAAAACGAATTAAAAGAGAAAATTTTCTCCGAAGTAAAAGGACTTCTGGAATCCTTTACCAAACTCCGGAGTATGAGAACTATTTAACTGCTAAGATCAAAGAAGCTCTGGATTTCGCGGGAAATGATGAGATTACCATCTATCTCTCTCCGGAGGACAGCTCTCTTGCAGAGAAACTTCAGCATACAACAGGTACTGCTATCCAGCTTGCAAAGGACTCTTTTCTTGGCGGTATCCGCGCTACGATTCCTCAGAAAAACATCCTGATCGATCACTCTTTTGCAGGAAATTTTGAGGCAGCATACAAAGAATTCAAGTTTGACGGAGGACCAGAACATGAGTAATACAGGTATTATCTACGGTGTCAACGGCCCCGTCATTTATCTGAAGGGCGACAGCGGATTTAAGATTTCCGAGATGGTCTATGTAGGTCCGGAACATCTGGTAGGTGAGATCATCGGCCTGAAGAAAGGCATGACCACCGTACAGGTTTTCGAGGAGACTACAGGACTGAAACCGGGCGATACAGTTACAGGAACCGGAGATGCCATTTCTGTACTTCTGGGACCTGGAATCATCCACAATATTTTTGATGGTATCCAGCGCCCTCTGGAAGAGATTGCCAAAGCCTCAGGCAAATATATTTCACGAGGTGTCAGCGTTGATTCTCTTGACACAGAAAAGAAATGGAACACTCACATCATAGTAAAAGAAGGAGATGTTGTAGGTCCCGGCTCTGTTATCGCAGAAACTCAGGAAACAGACTCCATTCTCCATAAATCCATGGTTCCTCCGAATCTTACAGAAGCCACAGTTATCCACGCGGCATCTGACGGAGCATACACCATTCTGGAACCGATCGTAACCATTCAGTTCGCAGACGGAACCACCAAAGATCTGGCACTTGCACAGAAATGGCCGATCCGTATCCCGAGACCAACCCACAAACGTTTCCCCGCAAGCGTCCCGCTTGTCACAGGCCAGCGTATCCTGGACACTCTTTTCCCTATCGCAAAGGGCGGTACAGCCGCTGTTCCGGGAGGTTTCGGTACAGGTAAGACCATGACTCAGCATCAGATTGCAAAATGGTCTGATGCAGACATTATCATCTACATTGGATGCGGAGAACGTGGAAACGAGATGACTCAGGTTCTGGAAGATTTCAGTAAACTGATCGACCCGAAATCCGGAAACCTGATGATGGACAGAACCACATTGATCGCCAATACTTCCAACATGCCGGTTGCGGCGCGTGAAGCTTCTATTTATACAGGTGTAACTCTTGCGGAATATTACCGGGACATGGGTTACGACGTAGCTATCATGCAGACTCCACTTCCCGTTGGGCAGAAGCTCTTCGAGAACTGTCCGGCCGTCTGGAGGAAATGCCTGCAGAGGAAGGTTTCCCTGCATATCTGGCATCCAAGCTGTCCGCATTCTATGAACGTGCAGGAATGATGCAGAACTTAAACGGAACCGAAGGCTCTGTCTCCATTATCGGAGCAGTTTCTCCACAGGGTGGTGACTTCTCAGAGCCTGTCACACAAAACACCAAACGTTTCGTCCGCTGCTTCTGGGGACTGGACAAATCCCTTGCCTATGCCCGTCACTTCCCGGCAATCCACTGGCTCACCAGCTACAGTGAATATCTGGAAGACCTGACTCCATGGTACAGAGAACATGTTTCCCCGAAATTTGTAGCAGACAGGAATCAGCTCATGGCAATCCTGAATCAGGAGAGCTCCCTGATGGAGATTGTCAAGCTGATCGGAAGCGACGTTCTTCCGGATGACCAGAAACTGACGCTGGAAATTGCCAGAGTCATCCGTCTGGGCTTCCTCCAGCAGAACGCTTTTCACGCAGAAGACACCTGCGTACCAATGGAAAAACAGTTTAAAATGATGGAAACGATCCTCTATCTTTATGAAAAATGCCGTGCACTCATCAACCGTGGAATGCCGGTTTCCGTACTGAAAGAGGGGAACAACATTTTTGAAAAAATTATTTCCATTAAATATGATGTGGCAAATAATCAGCTTGATAAATTCGACCAATACAAGCAGGACATTGATACTTTCTATGATAACATAATGGAAAAAAACGGCTGATGCCGGAACAGTTACATTCATAGCCATAACCGGCTATGAGTCGTAACAGAGAGGAGAAGTTTATGGCAATTGAATATTTAGGCTTAAGCGAAATAAACGGACCTCTGGTGGTCCTGGAAGGCGTCAAGAATGCTCCTATGAGGAAATCGTAGAATTTCACATGGATGACGGGACTCGCAAGATCGGCCGTATTATTGAGATTTATGAGGACAAGGCTGTTATCCAGGTTTTTGAAGGAACAGACGGTATGTCCTTAGGCAACACCCATACCCGGCTGACCGGACGTCCCATGGAGATCGGGCTTTCCCCGGAAATCCTCGGACGAACCTTTAACGGTATCGGACAGCCCATCGACGGTCTGGGGGACATCACCCCGAATGTAAAATTAAACATCAATGGTCTGCCGCTGAACCCAGTAGCACGTGAATATCCCCGAAACTATATCAACACCGGTATTTCCGCAATCGACGGACTGACCACCCTGATCCGTGGACAGAAACTTCCGATCTTTTCCGGAAATGGTCTTCCACACGACAAGCTGGCTGCACAGATCGTACAGCAGGCTTCTCTGGGAGAAGACTCTGATGAAGATTTTGCCATTGTTTTCGCGGCAATGGGTGTCAAATATGACGTAGCGGAATTTTTCCGCCGTACCTTCGAGGAAAGCGGTGCTGCAGACCATGTAGTTATGTTCCTGAATCTTGCAAATGATCCGGTTGTTGAACGTCTTCTTACACCGAAGATTGCCCTCACTGCCGCAGAGTATCTTGCTTTTGAAAAAGGAATGCACATCCTGGTCATCCTGACAGACATCACATCCTTCTGCGAGGCCATGCGAGAGGTTTCCTCCTCCAAAGGTGAGATTCCGTCCCGTAAAGGTTATCCGGGTTATCTGTACAGTGAGCTTGCAACCCTGTACGAACGTGCAGGTATCGTAAAAGGCAAACCGGTTCCGTAACCCAGATCCCGATCCTGACCATGCCAAACGATGATATCACTCACCCGATCCCTGACCTTACCGGTTATATCACCGAAGGTCAGATCGTTCTGGACAGACAGCTTCATGGACAGGCAATCTATCCGCCTATTAACGTACTGCCATCTCTTTCCCGTCTGATGAAGGACGGTATCGGTGAAGGCTATACAAGAGCAGACCATCAGGACGTGGCAAATCAGCTTTTCTCCTGCTATGCAAAGGTTGGAGATGCCAGAGCCCTTGCTTCCGTTATCGGTGAGGATGAGCTTTCCCCGCTGGATAAACGCTATCTGGTATTTGGTAAAGCCTTTGAGAGTGAATTTGTCGGCCAGTCCGAAACCGAGAACCGAAGCATCACCGAACCCTGGATAAGGCTGGGAGCTTCTGGGACTTCTTCCGAAAGAAGAGCTCGACCGATTGATACGAAGATCCTCGACAAGTACTATCACGAAACAGTACGCTAAAAGAAGCGAGGTGATTACATGGATCCGAATACCTTTCCCACCAAGGGAAACCTGATACTTGCAAAGAACTCACTGAAGCTTTCCCGTCAGGGCTATGAGCTGATGGACAAAAAGCGTAACATCCTGATTCGTGAAATGATGGAGCTGATCGATCAGGCAAAGGATATCCAGACACAGATCGATGTGACTTTCCGCGCTGCCTATACAGCACTGCAGAAAGCCAACATGGAGATTGGTATCGCCTTTGTCCAGCAGATTGCGTGTACGGTTCCTGTGGAGAACTCTATACGCATTAAAACCCGAAGTGTTATGGGTACGGAAATTCCTCTGGTGGAATATGACAAAACCACTAACACTCCCACCTATGCCTACTACAGCACAAAGATGTCTCTGGACGAAGCCAAGGCTGCCTTTGAAAAGGTAAAAGAGCTGTCCATCCGCCTGTCCATGGTGGAAAATGCAGCCATCCGCCTTGCAGCCAATATCAAGAAAACTCAGAAACGTGCCAATGCTCTGAAGAATATCACTATTCCGAAGTACGAGGCACTGACCAAAGATATCCAGAATGCACTGGAGGAGAAAGAACGTGAGGAATTTACCCGTCTGAAAGTCATCAAACGGATGAAACAAAAATAGTATATATCAGAAATCAGCCGGATGAATATTTACTATTCATCCGGCTGATTTTATCTGACGTATGATAAAGATATCTATAGCAATCCTCGTAAATAATGCATTTAAGACAGTTCAGCAGAGTGCGAAAGACAAGGAAGATATCTGCAGGCGTGCTGACGCACGGCAAAGATATCTGACACAGGACTTCATGCTATGTGGATAATATCTGTGAAAAGTTATCCCCACCCGAATTCATTTTGTGCATTTCTCATCCACATCTGTCTCTCCTATGTGGAAATTTCCGTTTCTGTCAAATGTATTCTTTTTTTCATTGTTGTTG
>ENA-OQIM01000866-OQIM01000866.1-human-gut-metagenome-genome-assembly--contig:-NODE-866-length-11188-cov-1.291927_pt1 | contig 11188 bp, 16 predicted proteins | sample MGYA00242579_ERZ504744 | MGnify/ENA primary metagenome ERZ504744 (study PRJEB26092, sample SAMD00036441) | human gut metagenome | host: Homo sapiens | study: EMG produced TPA metagenomics assembly of...
CTTTTTCACCACTAATTTTATAAGCATTTGCATAGAAGTATCCGCATCTTTTTGTTGTTGTTCATTTCTAGCATAGCGAACATAATCTACTTCAAATTTTGTTCCTGCTAAGTTTTCACCTGCAGCACCAGGCCAAGCTCCACCTAAAGCCAAATTAAATTCAATATATTGCGGTCTATCGATACATTCTAAAGCTCTTTGATCATCACTATAATCAACTGTTCTTACAATTTGATCATCTACATACCATTCAATTTTTCCTTTTGACCAATTGATTCCAAAAACATGATAATCATCATTAAAGATACCACTTGGTAATGTATAACAAGTACCATGTCCAGCATACTTTCCATCATCTTCACCATTAGTACCATAATGAAGTGTTTGATAAACTTGTTTATTACCATTAACCCCACCAGCAGTTCCATTACCAATTAATTCCATGATATCTATTTCACCACTATCGGGCCATCCAATACCTTGAGCAAATGTTACCATCTAAATGAAAATCAGAACCTAAGGTCCAAAACGCTGGAAATACTGCTTGACCTTTAGGTAATTTAGCTTTCATTTCAATTCTTCCATATAAGAATTCTTGTTTACCATGAGTTCTTACACTTCCTGAATCATAAATAACTTTTCTTGTTGTATCTCCTTGTGTTACTTCATATTGATCTTCTGTTTTTCTATTTGTTGCTTTAATAACTAAATTCCATCTTCAAGATAAACATTATCTTTACTATTTGTATAATGTTGTTGTTCTAAACCACGAATATGTCCTAATTCATAACCCCAATTCTTTTTTATCTAATTCACTTTCATTAAATTCATCAGCCCATACAAGATTATAATTTTCATCTTCATTTGTCACTTCTGTTAAAGAAACATTATCAACAAATACTTTTCCTTTATATGTAGCATCACTTGTTGATTCAGTCCATTTCATAAAACAAACTGTTAAATCAGTAGAATTTTTACCATTAAAAATACTTCTTGGTCTCCTGTATCGATATCTAATTCAATATCTTGATATTGTCCTTTATTTTCTTCTGTACATTTTACTGTAATTTCATTGTTATTTACAAGATATTGTGCATTCTTTTTTAAGTTGACAAACATTGTTTGTCCTACTTCTGTTAATTGCACTTTTGCTTTTAGTTTATATTTTGTATTTTTCTTTAAATTAACTGTTTGATAAATATTAGCATTTCCATTATTTTCTGGTAAAAAACCACACCAGCTTCCTTCATATGAACATCCTGGCCATTTTGTAAATCTTGCATTTGTGACTTGCCATGATGTACGACTGTTTATTTCATAGCCAGATGAAGGATTTGTTCCATTTTCAAAAGAACCATTTTTAATAAGTTCTCGATCTAATTCAATTAAATCTTGTTTACCATTAGGTAAAACAGTAAGTATAACTGCTCTTCTTGTTGATGGTTTTGTAGAATCAGTACTACTTCTAGCTGTATAGTATAAGTTATATTTACCCGGTTTTAATTTCTTTAAACTTTGTTTATCATTTTTACCTGAACAAACTAAATCAACAGAAGTAAGTCCACCTTTGATTTAAATGAATATTCATTATCAATTGAATAATCTAAAATACTATCTTGATCAGAAGTCACACCTTCTAATAAATTAGGTGTTTCACCTTCTGTCATTGTCACATCATGTTCACCATTGATTTTGATTGCATTTTCATAGTATTCCTTAGAATCTGCTTTTTGTTGAGCATTTTGACCATAATAAACATAATCAATTTCATATTTTTGCCCTGCAAGATTATCTCCAGCATCTCCAGCCCAGTTTCCACCAGTTGCTAGATTCATTTGAATATATTGTGGTCTGTTAAAACATCTTTTATATTCTTCATTATTGCTATAATCAATAGATCCTACAATTTTATTATCAACATAAAATTCCATTTTATTTTTAGACCAATTAAGACCAAAAATATGATAATCATCATTAAAGATTCCTTCTGGTAATGTATATGTTGAAATAGATGTTGAATGATCTACATCTGCAGCTGAACCAGCATGTAAAGTTTGATAAACTTTCTTATTGCTTTTTCCATTTAAGTCTTCATTTTCTGCACCAATCATTTCCATGATATCGATTTCACCGCAAACTGGCCACGAAGCACCTTGTTCACTGCTAATTCTACCATCTAACGTAAAATCTGAACCTAATGTCCAAAAGCAGGGAAAGCACCTTTTCCTTTAGGAAGTTTTGCTTTCATTTCAATTCTTCCATATAAAAATTCTCTTTTCCCATGAGTTCTAATACTCTGAATTATAAATAACTTGTCTATTGCCTCTAGGATTTTTATATTGATCTTCTTTATCTCTATTAGTTACTTGTAAAACTAAATTGTCCATCTTTTACATAAACATTTTCTGGATCATTTACATAATGTTCTTGTTCAACACCTCTTATTGAACCTAATTCATAATCCCAATTTGAAGTATCTAATTGACCTTTATTAAAATCATCAGCCCAAACCATTTCATACTGATCATCTTCTGAAGCATTGCTTACTTCTTTAACGGATACATCATCGATCCACACTTCTTCTTGAATAATATCTTGGTTACCATTTCTTCTGTCCATTTAATAAAAGCAATAGATCCAGAAGTATTATCACCTGAATTAAAAGTAAATTCTATATCTTGATATTGACCTGCTTTATCTTCTGATGAAGAAATCGTCGTTTCAATCGTTTTTCCATTATTATCTTTAATCCTGCACTTAATTGACCATTTTTTTACTGCTAAAAATACTTGAACCTTTTCGCATTAGAAATTTTTACTTTTCCTTTAACAACATAATCTGTAATTTTTCTTAAAACTTAACTACTTGATAAACTTGCTGCATTATTAGAATTTGATGATAACTTTCCATAATAATTTCCATCACTTTCTCCAAATGTACCTGTTCCTGTTTTTTTCCATGAACCACCATTATTATCAAACCCACCATTTGTAATTAAATCACTTTTACGTTCTAATTCGATTAAATCATGTTCATGTGCAACACCTGTTTCTTGACTTGGTGTTTCAGCAAAATCGTTGCTGAATACGAACTAAGCATTGACATTGATGTCAATACGGATAAAACAACTTTACTTATTTTTTTGTTTTTCATAAAATTTTCCCTTTCTCTTGTTGTTACCGCTTACATTAGAGTATTATCGCATAATTTAGTAAAAGTCAATCTATTATTTATTATTTATAACTATTTTTTACTAAAATAAATTCTAATGGGCTATTTTATAAAATTTTATATCAAATAAGTTCGATTGTTCTTTAGTAAATACATTATATTTTTATTATCTTTTAGTAAAAAAAGAACTCCCGTTTGGAAGTTCCTCTATATTATAATTCTTCACCATTAGAAGCAATAACTTTCTTATACCAATCATAAGAATCTTTTTTGCTTCTTTCTAATGTTCCATTACCTTCATTATCTCTATCTACATAGATAAATCCGTAACGTTTTTTCATTTCACCTGTTGTAAATGAAACACAGTCAATACATCCCCAAGGAGTGTATCCCATTAAATCAACACCATCTTCTTCAACAGCTTTTTTCATTTCTTCGATATGAGCTCTTAAGTAATCAATACGATATGGATCATGACAAGAACCATCTTCTTCTTTAACATCAATTGCTCCAAAACCATTTTCTACAATAAATAATGGTTTTTCATATCTTTCATAGAACATATTTAATGCATATCTTAATCCTTCTGGATCAATAGCCCATCCCCAATCTGATTCTTTAATATATGGGTTTTTAACTGAATGTTCACTTGAACCATCTGTTGATTTTGAAACATCTTTTGTGACTGTTGAATCTACAACATTTGTCATATAATAACTAAATCCAATATAATCAACAGTACCTTCAGCTAATGCTTTTTTATCTTCTTCTGTAATATCAATATTGAATCCTTTTCTTTCAAACATTTTTAAAGCATAAGCAGGATAATGTCCACGGCATTGTACATCGCAGAAAAAGAAACGATCATGCATTTGTTGTTGTGCTAATACTTGATCAGCTGGACGACAACTAAATGGATAAATTGGAACCATTGCAATCATATTTCCAATTTTGAAATCAGGATTGATTTCTTTACCAATTTTAACAGCTTTAGCTGAAGCCACTAATGTATGATGTCCACAGATATACATTGCTTCTTCTGGGTTATCATAGTTTCCAAAATGAGCTCCACTGTTTGTCCAACCAAAGATATCGTTTTTAAAGTTCATTTGGTTATTAATTTCATTGAAAGTCATCCAATATTTAACTTTATTTTTATATCTTTTAAAACATACTTCTGCAAATTTAACAAAGAAATCAATTGTTTTACGGTTCATAAATCCACCGTATTCTTTAGCTAAATGATAAGGCATTTCAAAATGTGATAATGTAATAACAGGTTCAATACCATATTTTAATAATTCATCAAAAACATCATCATAGAATTGTAATCCTTCTTCATTAGGTTCTTCTTCATCCCCTAATGGGAAAATTCTTGTCCATGCAATTGATGTTCTAAAACATTTAAATCCCATATCCGCAAACATAGCGATATCTTCTTTATAATGTCCATAAAAATCAATTCCTACATGATTAGGATAATATTTACCTTCTACCACACCATCAGTGATTTCTCTAGGTACTCCATGTGCTCCTGCTGTCATAACATCCGCTACAGAATATCCTTTAGAAGTATTTAATACTCCTCCTTCAAATTGGTGAGCAGCTAACGCTCCACCCCATAAAAAGTCTTTTTGTAAAGCCATATACTACCTCCGTCTTCTTTTTTATCATTATACCATAAGGTTATAAATCTATAAAAATATTCTCTTATCATTTAAACTAACATTTACAAAAATCAGCTTATAAAAGTAATCATTGTAAATAATATTTACAAAAAAAGCCAGAGAATATTCTCTAACTTTTAGCCCTCGAGAATATCCCAAGGTTTTCTATCAATGATTGTGAGTATATTTTGATATCCTATAAATTAGAATACCCCATTAAATCTTCATCAACTGCACGTGCCACTTCACGTCCTTCTCTAATTGCCCAAACAACTAAAGATTGACCTCTCCGCATATCACCAGCAACATACAATTGTTTTTGATTTGTTTGGTAATTTTCATCTGCCACATTTCCTCTTGGTGTAAGTTTTACATCAAAAGCTTTAGCAACATAATCTTCGCAGCCTACAAATCCTGCAGCAATTAAAACAATATCTGCATCTAATGTTTTTTCGCTTCCTTTAACAGAAACCATTTGCATGCGACCTTCTACTTGTTTTGATTCAAGTGAGACAATAACGACTTGTTTTACATTTCCTTTATCATCTTTAATAAACTCTTTAACAGTTGTTTGATAAAGACGAGGATCATGTCCAAAGACAGCAATAGATTCATTTTGTCCATAATCTGTCTTTTTCACACGTGGCCATTCAGGCCATGGATTGAATCCAACGTTCATGAGGTGGTTCTGGCATCATTCTAATTGAATAACTGATTTACATCCTAAACGAATAGCTGAACCAACACAATCATTACCAGTATCCCCACCACCAATAACAAGTACATTTTTACCTTTTGTTTCAACAAAAGTTTGATCTTCCAATTGACTATTAAGTAATGATTTAGTAATTTCAGTTAAATAATCAACAGCAAAGTAAATACCTTTGGCATCTCTCCCTGATGCTTTAATATCTCTAGCTTTTTTACTACCACAAGCAAGAATAACACGATCAAATTCTTTATATAATTGTTGAACTTGTTTTTTATTTTCAATACCGGCATTTGTTTTAAAAACAACACCTTCTTCTTCCATTAATTCAATACGACGATCAATAATATGTTTTTCAAGTTTCATGTTAGGAATACCATACATTAATAGCCCTCCTAAACGATCTTCTTTTTCAAAGACTGTTACTTGATAACCTCTTTTATTTAATTGATCGGCTGCTGCAAGTCCTGAAGGCCTGACCCAATAATTGCTATTTTTTTTATCAATACGATGTTTAGGTGGATGGGGTTGCATCCAATTGGAAGCATAAGCTGTTTCAATAATTGCATTTCATTTTCTCTTACGGTAACGGGATTTCCATTTAATCCACAAGTACATGCTGCTTCACATAAAGCAGGACATACTCTTGATGTGAATTCTGGAAAATTATTTGTTTTTAAAAGTCTTTTTAAAGCGGCTTTATAATTTTTATGGAAAATTAAATCATTCCATTCAGGTATCAAATTGTTTAGTGGACAACCTGATACCATTCCTTGAATCATTTTCCCATTTTGACAGAAAGGAACACCACAATCCATGCATCGTGCTCCTTGGCATGATTGTTCATCTCTAGATAATGGTTTATGAAATTCATTAAAGTTTTTAATACGTTTTAATGGTTCTATTTCTGTTGATACTTGTCTTTCTATTTCTAAAAATCCTGTTGGTTTTCCCATAATCTACATTCCTTTCTTAAAAGCATTAAATGCTTCTACTTTTGCTTGTTCATTTGTAAGACCTTGTTGTTCAAATGAACTAATAAGTGACATCATACGCTTATAATCATGAGGAACAACCTTTTTAAAATGAGCAACTTCATTACCAAAATCATCTAAAATCTTTTTCGCAACATTTGAATTTGTATATTGATAATGTTTTTGAATCATTTCTTTTAATTGATCTTCATCATAACGTGATTTCACATTTTTATATTCTACGAGTTCTTTATTGACATGTTCATAGAATGTATTATCTGGATCATAGACATAAGCAATACCTCCAGACATACCTGCAGCAAAATTACGTCCTGTTTTTCCTAAAACAACAACCATACCACCTGTCATATATTCAAGCCCATGATCTCCAATACCTTCAACAACGGCATGTGCTCCTGAGTTACGAACTGCAAAACGTTCTCCAGCAATACCATTAATATAAACTTCACCAGATGTTGCTCCATATAAAGCAACGTTACCAATGATAATATTATCTTCTGGTTTAATTGTTGAATCTTTTGGTGGTACCACAATTAATTTACCACCTGATAAGCCTTTTCCAAAGTAATCATTACTATCTCCATAAAGATGTAATGTTAAACCTTGAGGAATGAAAGCACCAAATGATTGACCACCTGCTCCATAGCAGTTAACTTTGAAAGTATCTTCTTCTAATGATGTTCCATATTTCTTCGTAATTTCTGATCCAAAGAGTGTTCCAAATGAACGATCGATATTTGTAACACGGACATCAATTTCTTTACCTTGATGTTTATCTAAAGCTTCTTTAAATTGTTTATAAAGAACTGTTGTATCTTTGACTTCATTTAATTTGAATCATACTCATTATTCTTTTCATGGCGACTATGTTTACTAGATGTAAATGGATTATTTAAGATTTTTGATAAATCAATATTTTTTAACATCATCCTTAGGTTCTAATAAATCACTACGACCAACCATTTCATCAACTGTTTTGAATCCAAGCTGAGCCATATATTCTCTTAATTCTTGAGCAATGAAACGCATAAAATTTTCAACATATTCAGGTTTACCTTTAAAACGTTTTTCTTAAAATAGGATTTTGTGTAGCTACTCCAACCGGACATGTATCTAAATTACAAACTCTCATCATGACACATCCCATTGTTACAAGTGGAGCAGTCGCAAAACCAAATTCTTCAGCACCTAATAATGTTGCAATGGCGAGATCTCTACCTGTCATGAGTTTACCATCTGTTTCAATAACAACACGGCTTCTTAAATCATTCATGATCAATGTTTGATGAGCTTCTGCTAAACCTAATTCCCATGGAAGACCTGCATTATAAACTGAGTTTTTAGGAGCAGCCCCTGTTCCTCCATCATATCCTGAAATAAGGATAACACCAGCACCTGCTTTAGCAACACCGGCAGCAACTGTTCCAACACCAGCTTCTGATACAAGTTTAACTGAAATACGTGCTTCTTTATTAGCGTTCTTTAAGTCATAAATCAATTGTGCTAGGTCTTCAATTGAATAAATATCATGATGTGGTGGTGGTGAAATTAAGCTAACCCCTGGTGTAGAGTGTCTTGTTTTGGCAACCCATGGATAAACTTTTCCACCTGGTAAGTGTCCACCTTCACCTGGTTTTGCTCCTTGTGCCATTTTAATTTGAATTTCATTGGCACTACATAAGTATTCACTTGTTACTCCAAAAACGTCCTGAGGCAACTTGTTTAATAGCTGAACATTTACTATCACCATTAGGAAGTTGTTTAAATCTTTCTGGATCTTCTCCACCTTCACCACTGTTTGACTTACCATGTAATCTATTCATAGCAATCGCCATTGTTTCATGTGCTTCTTTTGAAATTGATCCATAAGACATCGCACCTGTTTTAAATCTTCTAACAATTGATTCCACAGGTTCAACTTCTTCAATTGGAATTGATTTTGTCTTTTTAAATTGCATTAAACCTCTTAAATTAAGATGTGCACCTTCTTCATCAATCATTTTTGAATATTCTTTAAATAATTGATAATCACCTAAACGTGTTGCTTGTTGTAATTTATGAATCGTTGCTGGATTATATAAATGTTCTTCTTTTCCTGATCTTTCTTTATGATCGCCGGCACTGTTTAATGAGATGTCTACATCTAATCCAAGTGGATCATATACTTGATCATGTCTATATTCGACATCTTTTTCAATATCTTTTAATTGTTTTTCCTTCAATACGACTTACTGTTTTAGAAAAATATTTATTCACTAAATCACTTGATAAACCGATTGCTTCAAAGTTTTGTGATCCACGATAAGATTGAATTGTACTAATTCCCATTTTAGAAGCAATTTTAACAATACCATGTAAAATACCACTATTATAATCATCAACGGCTGCATAATAATCTTTATCTAATAAACCTTGATCAATTAAATCAAAGATTGTATCTTGTGCTAAATAACCATTGATAGCTGAAACACCATATCCAAGCAATGTCGCATAATGATGTACTTCTCTTGGTTCAGCTGATTCAAGAATTAAAGCTAAACTGTTACGTTTTTTAGTTCTTACTAAATAAGAGTTAACAGCTCCAACAGCTAATAATGAAGGAATTGGTAAATGGTTATCATCTACTGCCCTATCTGATAAAATAACAATATTACATCCTTCATGATAACGTTTATCTACTTCTACAAAAACACGATCAATTGCTTTTTCTAATGAAGTATTTTTAATATATGTAATATTAACTTCACCTACTTTAAAGCCTTCTTTTTTCAAGTTTTTGATTTTTAAAATATCTGTATTACTTAAAATAGGGTGATTGATTTTTAATAAATGACAGTTTTCTGGTTTATCTTCCAACATATTTCCATCTCGACCAATACAAATGCTTGTTGAAGTAATGATTTCTTCACGAATAGCATCGATTGGTGGATTGGTTACTTGTGCAAATAATTGTTTAAAATAATTAAAAAGTGGTGGATGTTTTGTTGATAACGCTGCTAAAGGTGTATCATTTCCCATTGCTACAATATTTTCATTACCAGTTAAAGCTAAATTTTTAATATAGTTTGTATCTTCATAACTATAACCATGAATCTTTTGTAATTTAGTTAATTCTTCTCCTTCGTATCTTTCTACTCTAATACTAGGAATTCTCATATCTTTTAGATTAATTAAATTGCTTTCCAACCATTCTCCATAAGGTTGTTTTGTTGCATACGTTTCCTTTAAAACATCATCTTCAATAAGTTCACCTTTAACAGTATCAACTAATAACATTTTTCCAGGTCTTAGTCTTTCTTTTTAAAATAATATCTTTAGCTGGAATATCTAATGATCCTACTTCTGAAGATAATACTAAATAATGATCTTTTGTAATGTAATAACGTGATGGTCTTAAACCATTTCTATCTAAGATAGCCCCCATGATGTCTCCATCACTAAATAAGATAGAAGCTGGTCCATCCCAAGGTTCCATAAGTGTAGCATTATATTCATAGAAATCTTTTTTTGCTTGTGACATGCTTTTATCATTTTCATAAGGTTCTGGAATACACATCATAACAGCTCTTGGAAGTTCCATACCTGACATTACTAAAAATTCCAATGTATTATCTAACATAGCTGAATCGGAACCATTGACATCAACAACTGGATATACTTTTGAAGTATCCACAACATCTGTTTGCATGTTTTCTTCTCGACAGAGCATGTTATTCGCATTTCCTTTAATTGTATTGATTTCACCATTGTGAACAATAAATCTATTAGGATGGGCTCTTTTCCATGATGGCATTGTATTTGTTGAGAAACGTGAATGAACTAAAGCAATGGCACTTTTATAACTTTTATCTTGTAAATCTTTAAAGAATAATCGAAGTTGTTGTACTAAGAACATTCCTTTATAAACAATTGTACGACTTGAAAGTGAACATACATAAGTAATCTTTCAAATTGAACTTTGTTCAAAAATTCTTTCTCACTTGATATAATTTTCTATCAAAATCTAAACCACAATTTACGCCATGAGGTTTTTTAATAAATACTTGGACAATATATGGCATGGCATCTAATGCTTTTTTCCCTAAAACACTAGGTACAGTTGGTACAGCACGCCAACCTAAAAACTCTAATCCTTCTTTTTTAACAACTGTTTCAAACATTTTTTTGACACGTAAACGTACTTTTTCATCTTGAGGCATAAAGAACATTCCAACTCCATAATGTCCTTTTTGAGGTAATGTAAAATCTTTAATAACCTTTTGAAAATATTCATTTGGTATTTGTGTTAAGATTCCTACACCATCTCCAGTTTCCCCTGCTGCATCCTTTCCAGCACGATGTTCTAATTGTTCAACGATTTTTAAAGCATCATCTACTGTTTTATAAGTTTTTAATCCTTTGATATTAACAACGGCCCCTATTCCGCAGTTATCATGTTCAAATGACTGATCATATAAACCTACATTTTCTTTGTTCATAAAGGTTCCTCCTTTTTTTTGTACAGTTAGAATAGCATATTTAGTAATATGTGTAAAGATTAGCACTTTTTTTTTATGATTTTCCTAAAAAATAGCTATATTTGTATACATTTTTTAATGTTTTTATCAATGATTTGATAATCTTTTTTTAGCAATTAATAAATTTAT
>ENA-OQIM01000867-OQIM01000867.1-human-gut-metagenome-genome-assembly--contig:-NODE-867-length-11177-cov-2.208416_pt1 | contig 11177 bp, 18 predicted proteins | sample MGYA00242579_ERZ504744 | MGnify/ENA primary metagenome ERZ504744 (study PRJEB26092, sample SAMD00036441) | human gut metagenome | host: Homo sapiens | study: EMG produced TPA metagenomics assembly of...
TGCCACCTCAGATTCTAATTTTGTTCACACAAATTACTCTGTCAGTCTTTTGGTTGAATGGTTGCAAAAACGCCCTCTGAATACAGCTGTATCAGAGCGTTTTCCGCGGTGCCACCTCTTATCGCAAAACCATCACTGGTCGTTGCCTCAATAAGTCAAAAGACTGTTTGCGATAACGGGCAAAACCGATATGACCTACTCGATTCAATCATACACTCACAGATGTGTTTCAACTAACACCACTGTTTGCTCACACTACCCGCAAACTCCCTTAAAGTGATGCTAATCTACTCTTCCGCTCAACGTTTTTTAATATAAAACTTAGTATAATCTATTTTTTTTATTTTGTCAACTATTTTTAGTTAATTCATTAAACATTATTATGTTATTTTGAAGCTACATAATTCTTAATGAAAATACCGTCTGATAACTTTGATATACTCAATGAAAATGAACTATTACAATAAAAAATTTCCACAAGATATAATCATTAGCAATAAATAATCCCATATCTCGCAGAAATTTCATTAAATACAAAAGCCCCTTAATATCTTTCGTAATCGACATTATTTCTTCATATACGTTAATAAATATTTCTTACTTACATCAAAAACTCTTTCTCTCTATATTATTTTATGACTTTTTACCCCAAAATTTTTATTCAAAACGCCTTTTTTATACTGTCATAATGCAGGAATTTCCCTTCTGCTGCAAAGGCTTTGATCTCATCAACAGTGGCAAACATATATCCGTCTGTTTCCTCTGTCTGCAGGTGCAGGTCACTCTCATCAATATCCATGACAAAACGGTACACATCCACGAAGTAGTTATCTCCCTCACCCGGATTCTCTCTCTTATAAGTAAACAGATATCCGCCTTCCGCATTTCGTACATCCAGTCCTGTTTCTTCTTTTACTTCACGAAGGACAGCCTCGCAGGATTCCTCACCTGCCTGGGCTGCACCCCCTGATACTTCCCACCAGCCGGGAGCCCATGCCTTGGTCATCACACGTTTGGTAATCAAGAATGTACCATCTGGTCTGCCGACGACACCAAGTACGGTCAGGTGATACTCCCCGTCCTTCAGACACCAGTCATTTCTTTTCATTGTGCGTCCTGTCGGTTTCTTATTTTCATCATAAATATCCCAAAATTCCATTTTTAATTATCTCCCTGTAAAATTACTGTCTGCCTGTAACTTTATACATAATATCATTTTGCCGGTCTTATTGCAAATATATACTGATTTTACAGTTGTGCTGTCAGGAAAGCGGGTTACTGTTCACTCCGTTCACAGTAACGAAAGCGGGACAGAGAAATATTCACAAAATTTCGCGCAGCAGTGCCGAAATATCTCTGAATCACATACATTCGTGCATTGAAATTAGAACAATTATTCAGTATAATTATAGTTAATAACTGTGGCCATACAGCTACAGTCACTTAAAGGAGGAATATTATTATGGCAACATGGAAAAATCTCGACACTCTTGCTTCCTACAGCAAGCTTGCCGAACTGAAAGGTCATGTAAATATTGCAGATGCCATGGCAGGCGAGAAAGGTGCTGAACGTGTAAAGAAATACAGCACACCGATGGCAGCCGGCTTAACTTACAACTACGCTGCAAAACAGGTTGATGAGACAGTTCTGGATGCACTTGCAAAACTGGCAGATGAGGCTGAGCTTATTGACAAATTCCAGGAATTATACAACGGTGCTGTGATCAACACAGGAGAAAAACGTATGGTTCTTCATCACCTTGCACGTACACAGCTTGGCGAAGACGTAGTAGTTGATGGTGTCAACAAACGTGAATTCTACGTTGCACAGCAGAAGAAAGCCGCAGACTTTGCAAATAAAGTTCACGCAGGTGAGATTACTAACGAAAACGGCGAGAAATTCACAACTGTTGTACAGATCGGTATCGGTGGAAGTGATTTAGGTCCTCGTGCATTATATATTGCTCTTGAGAATTGGGCTAAAGCAAACAACACATCCAAGATGGAAGCTAAATTTATCAGCAACGTAGATCCTGATGACGCAGCTGCTGTTCTTGCTTCCGTAGACCTTGCTCATGCTCTGTTCATCGTTGTGTCCAAATCCGGTACAACTCTTGAAACACTGACAAATGAAGCCTTCGTAAAGAATGCTCTGGTTAAAGCAGGATTAAACCCATCCAAACATATGCTTGCCGTAACAAGCGAGACATCACCTCTGGCAAAGAGCGAAGATTATCTTACAGCAATCTTTATGGATGACTATATCGGCGGACGTTACTCTTCCGTTTCCGGTGTAGGCGGTGCGATCCTTTCTCTTGCTTTCGGTCCTGAAGTATTTGCACAGATCCTCGATGGAGCTGCTGCCGAGGACAAGCTTGCTACAAATAAAAATATCCTTGAGAACCCGGATATGCTGGATGCACTGATCGGTGTTTATGAGAGAAACGTACAGGGATATCCTGCTACAGCAGTTCTCCCATACTCTCAGGCATTAAGCCGTTTCCCTGCACACTTACAGCAGTGTGATATGGAATCCAATGGTAAATCCGTAAACCGTTTCGGTGAACCTGTAGACTATGTAACAGGACCTGTTATCTTCGGTGAACCAGGTACAAACGGACAGCATTCCTTCTATCAGTTATTACATCAGGGAACTGACATCATTCCGCTTCAGTTCATCGGCTTTAAGAAGAGCCAGCTTGGTGTAGACGTAGATATCGAGAACAGCACAAGCCAGCAGAAACTCTGTGCAAACGTTGCTGCTCAGATCGTAGCATTTGCATGCGGTAAAGAAGATGAGAACCTGAACAAGAACTTCAAGGCGGACGTCCTTCCAGCATCATCACAGGTGAAGAACTTACACCTGCATCTCTGGGTGCATTACTTGCTCACTTCGAGAACAAGATCATGTTCCAGGGATTCGTATGGAACTTAAACAGCTTCGACCAGGAAGGTGTTCAGCTTGGTAAAGTCCTTGCAAAACGTGTTCTTGCACATGACACTGACGGAGCACTGAAAGTATACAGTGACCTGTTAAACATCTGATTTCATCAGAAAGCAAAAAATACACAAGCCAAGATCCAACCGCAAAAAGCGGTTTCAAACTATAGCACTCCTCTTCAATAATACATTCAGGAGGAGTGCTACAAGAAAGAATCCTGCTTGCAGGGCTTTGTTATGTTATAGGAACATTACGGAGTAATTTCCTATAATATAACAAAATCATCATACAGAACTCCGATAAATATTATCAGGAAGTTCCTTATGATGATTTTTCTGTTTTCTTTTCTAATTCTCTTCTGACTTCTTAACAAACTCTGCTTTCGGCAATGGTCTGGAATAATAGAATCCCTGAATATTGTCACATTCCATCTCCTTCAGAAGTTCAACCTGATCTGCAGTCTCCACACCTTCTGCAACCACCTTCATGCCAAGTCCATGTGCCAGGATGATCACCTGCTGCACGACCATTCTTCCCTTCTGCTGGTGAATACAGTCAATCAGACTCTTATCAATCTTCAGTGTATTAAACGGTAATTCACTCAATGTGATCAGTGAAGAATATCCTGAACCAAAATCATCCATGTGCAGTGAAAATCCTGAATTTACCAGTTTCTCTGTAAAATCTCTGATCATAACATTATTCAAAGTAGCTGTTTCCGTCAGTTCAACAGGCACACTGGAAAACGGGATCCCATTCTCCTCTACAATCTTCATATAACGTTCAACAAGATCGGAATGATGGATGCTTGTACGCGACAGATTTACAGAAATCGGAATCAGCTCCTGCCCCTTCTCCATCAGTTCACGCTGAAATTCGCAGACATACCGGAATATGTATTCGTCCAGCTTTACGATCAGTCCGTCCTTTTCATATAACGGGATGAAATCTCCGGGCATTACCATGGAGCCATCCGGATTGATCCATCGCACCAGTGATTCCGCTCCTGTGATCTTTTCTGTTTTTACATCATATTTCGGCTGGAAATATGCCACAAATTCTTTATTTTTAATCGCAGATTCAAATCTGTTCTCCAGCAAACGGTCCTGCATCTGCTTCTGTTTCATTTTCTCTGTATAATAGGCAATATTACACTCATAGTTATCGCGGATACTTCTGATTGCCATAAATCCTCTGTCACAGATTACAGAAACAGGTAAAGATTTATCAATATCCTGATAAACTCCATATTTGACCATAAGATTGGGAACAGGTGCATGCTCTGCGATTTCTTCTTCTATCTTTGTCACTGTTTCCAAAGACAGATCACAGTCATCACACGTCATACATACGAACTGATCACTCCCATATCTGGACACCAGACCTGTTTTCAGCATCTTTGTATAAATTCCTGCCAGATAGCAGAGGATTTCATCTCCTACCTTCTCCCCGTAACTGCTATTGATCAGTTTGAAATCCCTGATGTCAGCAATTACAAGATGAATTTTCTCCCCCGGTCTGGTTTTCATAAAAGATTTTGCATGATAGAAAAACGCCTGTCTGGTATAAACTCCGGTGAGCTCATCATGTTCTACTGCAGTCAGTGCCATTACGGACTCCCTCAGCTTGATCACACTGTTGATCCTGCCCATTACAAGCTTAAAGTTATAGGCTTCGGAATAAAATCAACTGCACCAAGATCCAGGCATTGGAGTTCTGCATCTTTTGAATTACTTCCTGTCATAACGATAACCGGTATGGTTGACAGAAATTTATCTGTATTTCTGCGTCTGAGGAATTCAAATCCATCACACACAGGCATACAGATATCCAACAGCACTACTGATAATTCTCTGTAATGCTCGGAAAGAAGTTCCAGTCCTTCTTCCCCGTTTTCTGCGAAAAAAACATCAAATTTCTCTTCCAGAAAAGAAGAGAGGATATCTCTGTTTAATTCATTATCTTCTACGACCAGGACTTTTCTTTTGGACGGTAATTCCCCCGGTTCCAACAGTTTTGCATTGTCAGAATCTTTTCTCATACTTTTTTATACCCCTCACACACAATTTCCAAAGCAAAGCATCTCCGGATATCCGCACCGGAGATGCTCAAATTATTATAGTAACCGATCTGTTATCTGCAACCGTCCAGCCATTGTGGGAATATACTATACTTAAACGTTACAGGCATACATAATGTCTACATATCTTAACTCTTTGAGTTTACATTATTTTGCATAATCTTTCAAGCCTTATTCTGCAGTTGACATGATTTTGCCACGACTTTATTATGGAAATTTCATGCTATGATGGGCTGGATTAAGATGCATTATTTACGAGGATTACTATACTTTTACAATGTACGGAATTTTTATATGCTGACAGCATAAACAGAGGCAGAAATGTTTCCACAAAGAATCCTGCTTCAAACATTTCTGCCTCTATTATCCTGTCTGTAAATCTTTAAAAATAATATTCTTCTGAATAAATCCTCAGATCCTCTTTTGTCCATTCCCCACCTTCAATATGAAAGCTGTTCAATACCGGATAGTCCGCCATCAGTGACAGGATCAGATAACTTGCCTTTGAATCAAAAGCAAGACGGATATCCTCCACTGACGGACGGGATGGAGAAGACGGATGGGAATGCCAGTTTCCCAGCGGTTTCAATCCATTGGCACGCATATCCCTGATCGCATTTATCTGGTCTCTGGGATCCAGGGTGAAGTGATCTTCTGCATGATCTTTATTCTCCAGAAAATATACCTTTCGGATTTCCCTTCCCTCCCCGGTTTCCACTCCGGCCAAAAGCCCGCAGGCTTCCTCCGGAAGATGCTCTTTTGCATAATTAACGATCTCATCATAGAGATGATCTCTCATTCTTATTATAGCCATACTTTTCTCCTGTTTTGCATCAGGTTTTTCTTGTATTTACTGCTCATCTCTTGTGGCAAATCGGCCTGCTGTTTCCTCACAGACCTCCTGCTCGTAGTCAATCGGTTCCAGGATTGTCGGATGATCTCCGCATACTGCACAGTCATGAGTATCCTTCGGCAGTTTAACCTTATGGAATTCCATTGTCAGCGCATCAAAAGTCAGAAGATATCCTGTCAGAAGATCACCTACACCGATCAGATACTTGATTGCTTCCATTGCCTGTAGGGAACCGATGACACCTCCCATTGCTCCGATGACACCTGCCTGCTTACAGGTAGGAACTGCATCCTTGGGCGGCGGATTCTTGAATACGCAGCGGTAACATGGACCTTCCCCGGTACATAGGTCATCAGCTGACCTTTAAAACGAATGATACCTGCATGGGAAAATGGTTTTTTCTCCAGTACACATGCATCATTGATCAGAAATTTTGCCGGGAAATTATCAGTTCCGTCAATAATAAAATCATATTCTCGAATCAGTTCGCGGATGTTGGATGCGTCTACGAACATCCGGTAAGTTTTTACTTCCACATCCGGATTCATGGCATTCATGGTTTCCTTTGCTGATTTTACCTTTGCTTTTCCGATATCTGCTGTGCTGTGGATAATCTGTCTCTGCAGATTGGAAAGATCTACCTCGTCCGCATCCACAATACCGATTGTTCCCACACCTGCTGCTGCCAGATACATTGCCGCAGGTGCACCAAGACCGCCTGCACCGATGATCAGTACTTTTCCTTTCAGGAGCTTCTTCTGTCCCTTTGCACCCACTTCTTTTAAGATGATGTGACGGGAATAACGCTCGATCTGTTCATCTGTCATTGCCATTTAGCATCCACCTCCCATGAAATAAAGAAATTCTACATTGTCTCCCTCTTTTAATTACGGTAGACTCTTTATCCTCTGATGCAACAAATTCTTCATTAATAGAAACGGTTACATATTCCGGCATCTCTACATTTTCCTGTGCGATCAGTTCCGGAAGTGTCAGTCCGTCTTTTACTTCTTTTTTCTCTCCTGCTACTGTGATAAACATATTTTTCTCCTTTATGCCTGCTCTCTTTTTAGAGTAATCCTTCAATCCAGCTGTTTAACTCTGCCTGTTTCAGTGCTCCTGTTTTCCGGTCTTTCGCCTGTCCGTCTTTAAAAAGGATCAACGTCGATTTGTCTGCACTTCATACTGCTCTGCCAGCTCCACATCAAAGTTCGTATTTACTTTATATACTTTAATCTTATCCTCATAATCATCTTCCGCATTTCCGAGAACCGGTGCCAGCTTTTTACATGCCACACAGGAATCTGAATAAAAATCCACCAGAACCGGAAGTTTTTCCTTCAGGACCTTCTCTTCAAAATCCGCCTTACTTACCCGTACTGCCATCAGTCTTCCACCTTTCTTACATACATGGTGTAAGTACCATCTTCATTATCGGTTAATTTCAGTACCTTATGCCCTTCTTCTTTCATGCTGCGCGGAACATTCTGCACTGGTTCGCCATCGTTCATGCGGACAGCCAGAATCTCTCCATCCTCCAGTTCTTCGATTGCTACTTTGCCTTCACGAATGTCAGGGGGCATACTTTATCGGTAATATCAACCTCATCGGTTACTTCAAAATCTAATTCAGCCATTATGTTCTCCTTTCACTGTCCTTCATACGCATCTTTCAGCTGACTGCGGAAATCTTCTTCTCCCACACGCTGCAATGTTTTGCGGAAACGTTCACTTGGATTTGCATTTTTTTCAAAGAAATTAATTGCCGCATCTGTCACACGAAACAGTGTTTCTTTATCCGGAATCAGAGGAAGCAGTTCTTCTCCTTTATAGATATTATTTCCGAAGGTTCCTCCAAAAGATACGATATATCCCGGATGTCCTTTCCATGCATCCACCGGACAGCTCTTTACACAGCGGCCACAATGATTACATTTCTGCGCATCCAGTTCTATTTTGCCGTCCACCATCTTCAGTGCATCCTGTCTGCAGGCTTTCACACACACACCACAGGAAATACAGTCGTCTTCCTTATATTCGATGTTCATGCCGCCTTTGATTCCAACATCGTTTTCTTCTGCTTTCAGGCAGTTATTCTGGCATCCTGTAACACCAAATTTGAATTTATGCGGGAGTTCCCGTCCGAAATATCTCTCATCAAGCTCTTTTGCCAGTGTGTAGGTGTCGATACATCCGCTTGGACAGACCTCTGAACCCTGACAGGCTGTAACTGTACGTACACGTGGTCCGCACACACCGGTTCCCACACCGCCTTTTGCCAGTGCTTCTTTTACCTCTGCCAATTCTTCACTTTAATAAAGGGAATCTCAATGCCTGGCGGGAAGTCATATGTACATATCCGCGGCCATATTTTTCTGCTACTTCTGCTACTGTCTTAATATTCTCTGCAGTCAGGTTTCCACCGACCACTGCCAGTCTCAGGGAACCGTAACCTTTCTGTTTCTGTCTCATATATCCGCCTTTTTTTTAAGGCTGCATAATCTACTTTCTGTGCCATTTTTATCTCTCCTTTGTGTTTTTAGAGCGTTTTTTCAAATATTTTTTCCAGATCTGCGGCTGTCCGGTATCCTTACAGCCGGTTGAATTATCGTAATACTCTCTCAGTTTCTTCTATTTCAGATATTCTGCCACTGCGGTTGCTGCATTGGCACCATCCGAAACCGCAGTTACCACCTGACGCAGTTTCTTTGTTCTTGCATCTCCTGCCACATACAGCCCTTCCAGAGCGGTTTCTCCTGTCTCCCCTGCTCTGACATAACCTGAATCATCCAATACTGCAAATTTTTTCAGAAGATCTGTCTGTGGTACTGCTCCGTAAGCAACAAATACACCGTTCACATCTATCACAGCTGCATCTTCCAGAACTACTCCGGTTACTTTCTGCTCTCCGATGATCTCTTTTACCTGATGCTCCAGTACGAAGATAACGTTTTCCTTCTCTCTCAGTTTCGCCACTGTAACAGCGGCTCCTCGGAATTCCTTTCTCCTGTGGATCACATATACTTTCTCTGCCACATCCGCCAGGTAAACAGCATCATCAAGTGCTGTATCTCCACCACCAAGAACTGCGACTGATTTACCTCTGTAAAATGATCCGTCACAGATTGCACAGTAAGAGACACCCTTTCCTGCATATTCCTGTTCTCCCGGAATATTCGCTCTTCGCGGTGTGCTCCCGCCGCATAGATTACGGTTTTCGCTTCCACCTGCGAACCATCTGCAAATACAAGTTCAAAATCTGATGAAGCTTCTTTCTTTATCTCTGTTACTTCCTGTTCCATGAAGGATACCCCAAGCTTCACTGCATGTTCCCGAAAGTTCTCACCCAGATCATAACCGCTGATGCCCGGAAATCCCGGATAATTATCTACCTGTCCGCTTTCTGCGATCTGTCCGGTTCCTTCATATTCTTTTTCTATCACTACGGCTGACAGATTAGCCCTCTTTGCATAGATTGCCGCACTTAAACCCGCCGGACCGCTTCCAATGATACCTACATCATATTTCATATCGTCAGTTCCTTTACACCTATTATTCCTATCGAATTAGTATGTTTTATAATAAACATAATAACACCGATAATTTCCTCTGTCAATAAATAAGATTATAAAAATTTTTTAGGATTCGTTATGGACTCAGGTTATAGCAGTTACTTAATATTCGCTGTACTAGATCCAGCTGTAATCTCCGCCGGTCAGAGCAAGGCTCAGAAGTGTGTCCATCTTCTCTACCTCTTCTTCACCCTCAATCTTCTGGATCAGTTCTGCTGTATCCAGCACATCCTCCAGTGACTCGTCCGGACCGATCTCATAGTCGATTTCAGCCTCACAGTCCGGGCATGGAATCCTCTTCATCGTCTGCATAGACAGAAAACGGTTGCCACATTTTTACATTCATAATATCCGCACTCTTTCGTGCCGTCTGGTACATAATACATCTTTTAATTTTCTCCTTTTTTTGTTTATATGATTGGTTTTTATATGATTGGTCTTATGATGACAAAGAGCTGCCGGTTTTGATGATTCCCGGACAGCCCTTTACTCAACCTTCTGTACATCTAATTTTCTGCTTTTTCTTTTCTGAGCAGTTCTGTATATTCTGCTTCCCTCATAGGTCTGGCATAGAAATATCCCTGAGCCTTGTTACAGCCGAACCCCTGAAGCATTACCTTCTGCTGTTCGGTCTCCACACCTTCCGCAATAATGGAAAGCTTCATATGATTTCCCATAGTAATGATCATGTGCAGGATTTCTTCTGCTCTTCCATAAGGATCTGCTGCACTTAAGAAACGCATATCCAGTTTAATCTCATTAACAGGAGCTTCTTTCAGCATATTCAGGGAAGAATATCCACTTCCAAAATCATCCATCAGAATACGGAATCCTCCCTGGCCTCTGTTTTCTGCGCATTGCAGATCAGGTCTACCTTTCCGGATTTCAGATCTGCCAGCTGATTTTCCCATGATTCATTGATATATTCATATCTCCAGCCGGTATACTGAGATATTTTATTCAGATATTCCACTCCATATCCCTTGTATACTCCACTGCTGCTTTTATTAATAAAGTCTGCGTCCTCACGATACGCCACCCGTATTGTCTTTGTCCCGCCGTACGACTGTGCCTGAACCGGAACGATCACTCCCAGAAGCAAGGTAAACAGCAGAACGAACAACATTACATTACATTTCTCTTCTTACCACTCATCTATCGTACCTCTCTCTTGAGTGATTATAACATAATATTCTCCAAAAAGGTATCTTTATAATGCTCGCTCAAACATTTCCCCTTACAGAATCCAGGTGTTACTTTTTAATCCCATTTCCGCCACAGACAATCGAATACAAACTAAAAACAAAATTTCCCTGATTGCTTCCGGCGGTAGCTCATATTTCTCTTTTCGCACCAATCCATCAATCGTTGCTCCGAGTCGAATATTTCTCAATACAAAATCTACAGCTTCTTTGATTTGTGTGTAGATTGGTCCTGTAAATTCTCTCTTATCAAGAAATACTGCACGATCTGTTCCTTTAAAATACAATCTGTCTTTCTGTAAAATAACACAAAAAGGATGTGCTGCGGTAACTTCTCCATTGCCTTGACACATCCTTTCGTATTATTATTTTTTTGCTATTCTTCTTAATGACAGCTATGGCTTCCACATCCATGCTCACCACATGTATGTCCTTCCCCCGTGGCTGTGCTCGTGATGAGAACACTTCACATCCGGATTATAATCCAGTGTTTTATTAATAAAGCTTCCACCGCTTTATCTGCATCTCCG
>ENA-OQIM01000868-OQIM01000868.1-human-gut-metagenome-genome-assembly--contig:-NODE-868-length-11162-cov-2.632442_pt1 | contig 11162 bp, 11 predicted proteins | sample MGYA00242579_ERZ504744 | MGnify/ENA primary metagenome ERZ504744 (study PRJEB26092, sample SAMD00036441) | human gut metagenome | host: Homo sapiens | study: EMG produced TPA metagenomics assembly of...
TCTTCTAAGATGACTTTTCCTTTCCTTCTTTTCTTAATTCTTCTGCTCGAAGGATCGCATCTTTCATTGTTGCTTCTTTATAAATGATCATTGTATCCATATGATCTGCTTCCATATGAATTCCCTGACGGCTTAATGCCATCATCAGCTCATCTAATACGATTGCAAATCCAACTGATGGGGCTTTCTTTCCGAACTGTTCGATCAGATTATCATATCGTCCACCTTTTAGAACTGCATCTCCTGTTCCATAAGTATAACCTTTGAAAATGATTCCTGTGTAATAATTATGCTTATTTAACATTCCAAGATCAAAACTTACATACTGCTCTTTGCCGTATAATTTTAAGATATCATATACATCGCGAAGTCTTTTGATCGCTTTCTTAGACTGTTCATTCTCAACCATTGCTTCTGCCTGATCTAAGATCGCTACATCTCCATTCAGTTCGTTAAAATGTAAAAATACATCTTTGATCTTATCAGACAGATCTAATGTCTCTACATATTCCATTAATCCAAAATAATTCTTATTTAAGATCAGCTCTCGAAGCTGTGTTTTGACTTCTTCATCTTTGATCGTCTGTGTCAATCCGTTGAAGAATTCAACTTCTCCGATAGAAAGTCTGAAATCAGTCAATCCAGCTGCCAGAAAACAATCAATTGCCATTGCAATAGATTCTGTATCTGCCTGTACAGACGCATCATTGACTAATTCTGCACCTAACTGGCATGTTTCTTTTAACTTCACTGATAGCTTGAGTTATTTAAAAATACATTTCCTGCATAAGATAAACGGATTCCCATATTCTCTTCATTAAAATACTTTGCGATACAGCGTGCAATGGATGGTGTGACATCCGGACGAAGAACTAAGGTATTTCCTTCTCTATCGAAGAATTTAAACATCTCCCTTGCGGATACGGTTCCTTTTTCACTGTTAAATACATCAAAGAATTCAAATCCTGGAGTTCTGATCCCTTCATATCCATAAGATGCAAAGACTTTGTTTAATTTTGCCTTCAGCTTACTTCGCTGTCCATATTCTGTTCCATATACATCTCTGACACCTTCTGGTGTGTGGACTCTCTTTTTATTCATATTTTTGCCGCTCCTTGATACTTTATCGAATTAAAGTGCTACTTAGGTAGCACATCAAATTATCTGTATTTTACCAATCCTTAACTTATTTGTCAACCTCGTTCACTCTAATTCATCTTTTGATATGTTACATGAAATTCCTACAACTGAGAAACAACTTCTTCGATCACCTGATCCATGATCTCTACCGGATCATATACAAGGTCCACGCTGCAATATTCACAAATATCCTCTAATGCTCCAAAAATCCATGGATTTCTTGCTTTGATCGTCTTCATTCTTCCATTCTGCTGCACAAAACTGATAAAGAATCCTAATGTTCTGCTGATCTCATCATCACCCTCTTCTAAAATATCCATTGTGATCACACCGCCATCGGTATTATCATATGCCATAAATAAAAGTGGATTCTTTGGACGCTCCCCTTCTTCTTCCCCTTCTACCATAACTGGAAGATAAGTAAAATCTAAAATCACTTCAAGATCGATTTGTTTTTGATTCTTTAATTCATCTTTTAATTCCTGATCTTCTAACATCACTGACGGAAATTCTTTTTCAGCTTCTGGTATCTCTTTTACAAACATTTCCCAAGTATCATTTTCAGTATTATAACGGCGAACGATTCCTTCTGCCTGTTCAATCTCTGGATTTAATTCTCCCTGTCTGACTGCTTCCACTGCCATATACAGGTTCTCATAAGTTTCTATAAGAAGTGCAACTTCATCTTCATCTAACTGATATGGTTTATAACCTTTCTTATAAGAAACAAAATAAATCCAGTCACTGATCGTCTTAAAACGAATATCTAATTCATCGATAACTTTTCTTTGTTCATCTGGCACATTCATCATGCTTCCCCAAAAGCATGTAAGACTTGAATGTTCATCCATCAGATACTGTGCTGGAAGATCCCCTTCTTCACTTCCAAGGATCATATAGAAATCTCCTAAGCCTTCAACTCCATCAAAGACTGCAATTCCTCTTTCTCCGCTGAATTTTCCCATCACACTGCAAAATACAGGTTCTTCTCTGTCTTTTAGCTGAATGGTTACAAGTTGTGTGTCACCAAGGTAATTCCAAGGCTCTAATTTGTCTAGTTTTAATGTGATATCATATAATTGCTTCCATGCATTCTTTGACGCTTCTTTTCTCAATGACTTGTCCTCCATAAATCATTTTTATTGTATACTTAATATTCATTATAATAAGAAATGATTTCAATTACAACAAAATCCCGACTATCTTCCTATGATTTGTGAATTTGATCGTTTTTTCTTTATACTTTTTCGAATTTCTGATATAATTGTTTGACGGATTTATCTTATTATTTTAAATTAGATAACTGATTTTATTACCAGGAGGTATTTATCATGGCATTCGACGGATTTGTCATTTCAAATATTATATCAGAACTTAATAAGCAGATCATTGGTGGCAGAATCTATAAGATTTATCAGCCAGAGGCCGACGAAATCACGCTTGTGATCAAAAAAGAGAGATTGACAACAAGACTTCATCTCTCAGCCAGTGCTTCTCTTCCTCTTGTCTATTTATCGAAAGAAGGAAAAGCAAACCCTATGCAGGCTCCAAACTTCTGCATGCTGCTTCGTAAACATATCAGCAGTGGAAGGATCATTTCGATCACACAGCCTGACTTTGAGCGTATTATTGAAATTAAGATTGAGCATCTGGATGAGCTTGGAGATATCTGCCAGAAACGTCTGATCGTTGAGATCATGGGAAAACACAGTAATATCATTTTTGTAAATAGCGACGATGTGATCTTAGATAGTATCAAGCATATCTCTGCAAATATCAGTTCTGTCAGAGAAGTTTACCTGGACGTACTTACACATTTCCACCGTCTAAAGGGAAACATCCTTTAGCAAGTCTGACTGCGGAGGATTTTTATCAGCATATCATCACCAAACCACTGAATCTTTGCAAAGCACTTTATACTTCCATCACAGGTATGAGTCCTTTGATCGCAAATGAACTTTGTTATCGTGCAGGGCTCGATGGGAATGCATCTACTGATTCTTTGACCGATGATAGTGCTGCTGGATTATATGGTCAGCTTGTAAAATTAAATGCTCTTGTAGAAGATGAAGCATATCAGCCAAATATCATTTATTCTGGGGAAGAACCTAAGGAATTTTCCTGTATTCCTTTAACTTCTTATCCTGACTGTACAGAGAAAACTTATGATTCTATTTTTGATGTGTTGATCGGATATTATTCTGAGAAGGAAAAATATACAAGAATGAAGCAGAAATCTTCTGACCTTCGCAAGATCGTGCAGACCGCTCTTGAGAGGACAAGCAAGAAATACGATCTGCAGCTTCGTCAGTTAAAGGATACTGAGAAACGTGAGAAATTCAAAGTTTATGGAGAACTTACGCAGACATATGGATATGGACTAGAGCCAAATGCAAAATCTTTAACTTGCATGAATTATTACACAAACGAAGAGATTACGATCCCTCTTGATCCAACAAAGACTCCTTTGGAGAATTCCAAGAAGTTTTTTGCAAAATATAATAAGTTAAAACGTACTTATGAAGCTCTTTCTGAACTTGTCGTGGAGACAAAAGCCGATCTTGATCATCTCGATTCGATCTCTACTGCTCTTTCTTTATCAGAAGATGAGAAAGACTTGCAGTTGATCAAAGATGAACTTTCTGATTATGGTTATATTAAGAGCCATGGAAAGAAAAAAGGCAAAAAGCAGGCGAAATCCAAACCATTACACTTTGTTTCTTCCGATGGTTTCCATATGTATGTTGGAAAGAATAACTATCAGAATGATGAATTAAGCTTTAAGTTTGCAAATGGCGGGGACTGGTGGTTCCATGCGAAGAATATGGCTGGGTCCCATGTTATTGTACGAAAGGAACAAGCGGAAACTCTTCCGGATGCTACGTTTGAGGAAGCTGGTCGCCTTGCTGCTTATTATTCTAAGGGGCGTCAGGCACCAAAGGTTGAGGTCGATTATGTTCAGAGAAAAGAACTAAGAAAGCCACCAAAGGCAAAACCTGGATTTGTCATTTATCATACGAACTATTCTATGATGTGTGTTCCGAATATTGATGGAATTGAAGTTGTTGAATAAAAAAATTTATAATTGAATATAATTTAAATCAAAGATAATTTCTGATTGACTTTCTTGGTTATATCAGTTATATTATCTTTAGTGATCAGATTGCAGAAACTTGAGAAGCCTGCGATCGGGGGAGGGTGCCGAGGCCCCTCTCCTTTTTTTATTTGAAACATTTTGCAACGAGGTACATATGAACAAACCATTTATTACATATACCGCACAGATTGAAAAACTGAAAACTGAAAAAAATCTAATTATTACAGATACTGATTTTGCGGTAGAATCTCTGCAGAATATCAGCTACTATGCATTAATTGGAGGATATAAACATCCATTTATTGATATCCATACCCGCAAATATATTAATGATGCATGTTTTGAAGATATCGTTGCTCTTTATGAATTTGACGAAGAGTTACGTGGAATTTTCTTTAAGTATTTATGTCGTGTAGAAAGAAAAATGCGTTCGTCCATTTCTTATCATTTTTGTAAAAAGCATGGTGAACGACAGGAAGAATATCTGAATTCTAACAATTACAGCAATATTTCAAAAAATAAAAATGGGATTACCAAATTAATCAAAATGCTTGACATGATGGCTAATAAAAACAGGGATCATGAATATCTTGTTTATCAACGCAACAAATATCATAATATTCCATTGTGGGTAATTATGAATACTCTTACTTTTGGTCAGATATCCAAAATGTTTGAATTCTTACCGCAAAATATGCAGGGAACAATTTGTCAGGACTTTGGAAATGTTAAGAAAAATGAAATGATAAAGTATTTAAAGGTATTAACGCTGTATCGAAATGTATGTGCTCATAATGAAAGACTATTTTCTTATCATACATATATTGATATTCCTGATACTCTATTACATAAAAAATTAGGCATTTCTAAAAATGGTTCAAAATATATATACGGAAAAAATGATTTATTCAGTGTAGTAATTGCTTTTCGATATCTACTTCTTATATTTGAATCTCTATTTAATTATCTGCAATTTCCTCACACTCTTCAATTCATATACCCAATATCATTAAATTTATTTTAATCAAACAACGTTGGAAGATTTTTATTTTCATAGGATTCAAAACACATCAGAATCTGTTCTTTGGTTGTTTTTTCTACCGCTAACTGCTCTGGCAGGGATTCTTTATCAAAGAAGGCTATCTCTGTTGTCTCAATATTTTCTTTAAATTCTCCGCTTTCGAATTCACAGAGAACAAAGATCTTTAGAACTCCATAAGCATAGTTTGTTACATTATGTTTCCGCCAATCTTGTACTGCGATCAGTTTTTCAGCGTGGACTACAAAACCAGTCTCTTCTAGTACTTCTTTCTCTGTATTAGATGCTGCTGACTGATCTACGTCACACCAGCCGCCTGGCAATGACCATGTTCCATTATTTTCATGGACAAGAAGGATTTTTCCATCAACGAAAACAGCAGCTCTTGTATCAACCTTTGGGGTCTGATAACCTGTTTCATTGCAAAAGAGATCGTAGACTTTATTTATTTTGATATCCGTCTTTTTTCGCTATCATTTCTGCGGAAATCTTTCTTAATTCTTCGTATCGTTCCCTGTCATATGGATCTTTGCCATATTGAAGTCCTGCCTGGGCAATGCTTTGAATCTTAATTGCATATTCTATCCACTGATCGTTCATATTTTGAATACTCATATGTATATTTCCCTTTCTTTATTTTTCTAAGCATCCGTATTTTCTTAATTTTATTGTATCGGATTTTTACGACAGAATACAGTATTATTTGTATCTTATTTTTGTATACGAAAAGCTGACCGAAATATTTCCGGTTAGCTTTTCATATATAAGTTATATGATTAAGAGAAAAGGTTGTTTACTTTAACTTTTGGTTGATTATAATTGAGATTGTTTCGACTACATTGCCTCGTAAATTGCTACAACATCGTCTAAGATTTTTTCATCTGTGATTCCAGATACTTCTTTTAATGCTGCTTTTACTCCATTTGCTTTGATCTTATCCTGTAATTCTACACTCTGTGGATCTTCAGCGTTATCATATTTTAATGCTGCTGCCATTCCTGCTAATAACGCATCCACTGGAAGACCATATTCTAATGCTGTCATTGTTGGTTTTGTTAAACGATCTGTTGCACTTAATTTTCTTAATGGTTCTCTTCCTACACGTGCTGTGTCATCTACAAGGTATGGATTTTTGAAACGATTTAAGATCTTATCGATATATTTAAAATGAGCATCTTTGTCAAATCCATATTTGTTGACTAATGCCATACCACTCTGCTGCATTGCTTTTTTAACAGTTTTAAAGATTTCTTCATCAGCGATACTTTCATCGATCGTTTTGAATCCTTTGTAATTTCCAAGATATGCTGTAATGCAGTGTCCTGTGTTTAATGTAAATAATTTTCTTTCGATATATGCCATTAAGTTATCTGCAAGATTCATTCCTTCAATCTGTGGAACAGCTCCCTTAAAGGATGCTTCTTCTACATTCCACTCATAATAGTTTTCTACAACGACGTCGATTGGATTATCTAAACGTACTGGAGGCACGATTCTGTCTACAGAGCAGTCTGGGAATCCTACATATTTGTCTGCATATGCTTTTTCTTCGTCATTTAAGTTTCCATAGACAGCTTCTTTTAACTGAGAACTTGCTTTGACTGCATTTTCGCAAGCAATGATGTTTAAGTATTCTTCAGAACCGTTTTCTTTTCTTGCTTTGATTCCTTCTGCGATAGATGGAGCGATGATCGGAAGAATTCTTACTCCAACAGCTGTTGTGATGATCTCAGCCCCTTTTACTTCGTCGATCAGTTCCGGTTTTGTTGAGTTTACTCCGCTGATATCTGTGATCACGATCTCGCTGCTTTCTACGTCTTTTACAAAGATTGTGTATTTCTTGTCTTCGTTGATCTTATCAATGATCTCCTGATTTACATCGGCGAATACTACATGATATCCTGCTTTGCTTAACAGTCCACCGATAAATCCACGTCCAATATTTCCTGCTCCAAACTGAATTGCTTTCTTCATTTTATTCACTCCTAAAATTAAAATATAAATCTATAAGTATATATCTTAGGTATTTAATAAGCGAGAAGAATTTCCCGCTTATTAAATTGACCTTTCTTCGTTTAAATCTTATTTAAACATTTCCATAATTTCGTCAACGTTTTCTGTTGTTTTTAACTGCTCTAATCTTTCAGGATCTTCGATGATCTCAGAGATCTTAGCTAATAATCCAAGATGTTCATTACCGATTCCAGCGATACCGAAGACTAACTGTGCTTTTTCTCCATCAAAGTCTACACCTTCTGGATACTGAAGCATTACAATACCTGTTTTCTGTACTTTCTTCTTGGCATCTCCTGTCCCGTGAGGAATTGCTACACCTAATCCCATGTATGTTGTAACTGTCTGCTCACGTTTTACCATGGCATCGATATAACCTTCTTCAACATATCCAAGCTCATTTAACAGTTTTCCTGCTGCTTTGATCGCTTCAAATTTGTCGACTGGTTTTAATCCTGTTTTGATTCCTTCTTCTACAAGAATCTTTGCATTTCCAGAAGCAACTGGTGCCTCTTCTTTTGTTTCAACAGTTGCTGCTGCCTGTGCTGATGCGTCAACTTTTGCTGTCATCTGTTCATATAATCCATCTAAGTTTGGATCCTGTAAGAAGTTATTGATGATAACTAACTGTGCCTGTGGTGCAGATTTTCTGGCTCTGTCTGCTAAGACTGCCTGAACAACTGCGATATCACAATCCGCTGGGATGTTATCTACGGATGTATTGATCACTGTAAGATCTGGGCGCTGTGCTTTCACACGATTTCTGAATTTTGTAGCTCCCATTGCAGATGATCCCATTCCTGCGTCACATGCAAATACGATCTTCTTAACTTTATCTGCGTCTTTCTTCTCTCCTGGGTCAACTGTGATTCCTTTAGATTCTGCTTTCTTTGCTGCCATATCGTCCTGTGCATCTTCAAGACTTTTACCATCTGACATACGAATGATCGGTGATGCGATCAAGAATGATACTACAGTTGCGATCAGTACACCTAAGATCGTTAATGGAATCTGACTCTTTGGTGACATTGATAAATAAGCGATGATTGATCCTGGTGAAGATGGTCCAATAAGTCCGCATTTTGTAAATGTGAAGAATGTGATCGCACAAATGTTACCAACGATCGGAGCGATGATCACAACTGGGTTCATCAGGATATATGGGAAGTAAATCTCATGAATACCACCGAAGAAATGAATGATGATCGCACCTGGTGCAGATGATTTTGTTACTTTGTCTTTAGCGAATATGGCATATGCTAATAATACTCCAAGTCCTGGTCCTGGGTTTGCCTCTAACATGTACATGATAGATTTACCAGCTTCTTTTGCCTGTTCAATACCAATTGGTGTAAAGATACCATGGTTGATCGCGTTATTTAAGAATAATACTTTGGCAGGTTCGATAAAGATTGCTGCTAAAGGTATTAATTTTGCTTTTACAAGTACGTTAACTCCTGCTGTTAACACTGCTAATACGGCTGACATAAATGGTCCGATGATGAAATATCCAATGATCGCTACGATCATTCCTAAGATACCAACAGAGAAGTTATTGATCAACATCTCAAATCCGGCTGGCATATGTCCGTCCATTGCTTTATCAAATTTCTTGATGACCCATCCTGCAAATGGTCCCATAACCATGGCTCCCATTAACATTGGCTGTCCATCAAATCCACCAACTCCAGCGATACAACCCATGACTGCGATCGCACCCATGACTCCTCCACGATCTCCACCAACTTGTTTACCACCTGTGTAGGCGATCAGCATTGGTAATAAGAATGTTAACATGTATGGCTGAATTGATGCTAACTTCGCATTTGGAATCCATCCATCTGCGATAAATAATGCTGTAATGAATCCCCATGCAATGAATGCTCCGATATTTGGCATTACCATTGCACTTAAAAATTTACCAAATCTTTGTAATCCATTTTTCATTTACAATATCCTCCTTTTGTTTTCTATCTTCTCTTCATTTTGTTTTCGTAATAGTTGCCAAGGCTTGTTTCAAGTTCTGCCTCGACTGCATTTCTGTTTTTGTCGAATAAATAGGTGATGATCTGGTCTTTCTCGGCTAACGCTCCACTTATTTCGCTCATAACCTCTCGATAAACCTTACTTCCATCTCCCTGTGGAACAAGCATCAAGATCGCACCCTTGATCGGCTGCCCATCTTCAATGATCTCATCATTTAAATAGACAAAACCCAATCTGCAATGTCTGATGCCTTTCGTTTCACAATGTAAAAATAATGCATTCATACTCGGAATAAATGTGCTTGCGATATTCTCGCGTTTGTTTAATGCAAAAGTAATCTCTGTTGCTGTCGTTTCATTTCTTGCAAATAATTCTCCTGCATATTCGATCAATTGTTTCTTATTCTTAATGTTTTCACCTGTTGATATTTTAATGTTATCTAATACCTGTAAGATTTCTTCTCCAAGAAGTGTCATATACTCGATGTCTTCTCTTCCAATCCTTTTGACTGGTTTTACAGTCTTTATGGGATTTTTTCTTTTCTTCTTGTCGATATTTTTTGATCATGGCATTGATCATTTTCTTATCTGTCTCTGTTAAAATAGAGTTCACATAGACATTTGGAAATGTCAGATTTAATTTTGCTGTGGAAACGATAAAATCAATTCCTTCTTCGATCAGCTCCTCTTCTTTGATCTCTGCTGTCGAGATGATCTTTTGTACCATCAGCTGCGGAAATTCTTTTTTCAGATGAACGGCTAGCATATGGGATGTCCCAACTCCATGTGGCAGGCAACATAAACAGATAACTTTTCTTCTTTATCTTTTTGCTGTTCAACCGCTACACAGAAGTATAATGCGATAAACCCCATCTCCCCTTCCGGGAGTTTTTTTATATGTAATTCTTCTTTTAAGACTCACACGCTTTGATCGTTGCCACATAAACTTTGGAATATTTTTCTTCTAAAAAATCAATGTATTGATTTTCCGTAAATACACCTTGTTTCATTCGATTGATCGCTGGTTTCATATGATTACATAATCCATCGATCAACACTGCATTCTCAAAAAATTCCATTTCTAAAGTATTTCCATCTCAGCAATGATCCGCATGACCAACTGCCTGACTTTAAAACTTTCTTCATCGATCTTATTCTCACTTTTGTTTTTCCAGATCTTCGCTGCCAAAAGCTGCATTGCTATGTTATATACTTCTCCTTGTGAGAGCTGATGTCCTTCAAAGTTGCTTAACTTGCCTCCCAGCCATTTTGCAATCTGATATTCTGGTAAATGAGTGATCGATCTGACGTCTTTCTCTTCTTTGATCTCATGTCCCATTCTTACCCTGTTTTGTGTGATCAATAAATACAAGCTTAAATGCCTAATGGAATGATCAGTATATTCTATATCTAACACTCCCTGCATATTTTTAATGATATCTCTTGTATCATCTAACACTTCTTGCGTAAGATTCGGAAACATTCGTTCTTTGAGTTTTTTCTCTTTATCAAACAATACTTTTAAGGAATGTCCTCTTAACTTTTGTCTCAATACCATTGTCACTGCCTGACGGTAATCTTCCTCTTTTCCTTCCCAGTAAATTCCCATTCCCGGTCTTCGGTAAAGAGTCAGATTATAGTGATCAAGCCATGTTTCAACCTCTTCCAGGTCATTACTTAATGTTGCATCCGAAATATGAAAAAGGGATGTAAAGTAAAAATATTTGAGTGGTTCGTTGATCGTTAACAGTTCAAGTAATATGATCATCTGGCGATCTACTTACTGTATACTGGCTTGTTCTCATCCATATCTACGAGTTCTTTAATATAGTTTCTTGTTTCTGTATCTTCATCCACATACATCCCGATTCTTGGTTTCTTGACTAGG
>ENA-OQIM01000869-OQIM01000869.1-human-gut-metagenome-genome-assembly--contig:-NODE-869-length-11152-cov-4.227937_pt1 | contig 11152 bp, 9 predicted proteins | sample MGYA00242579_ERZ504744 | MGnify/ENA primary metagenome ERZ504744 (study PRJEB26092, sample SAMD00036441) | human gut metagenome | host: Homo sapiens | study: EMG produced TPA metagenomics assembly of...
CTCAAAGTAAAGAAGGAAGACATACATGAAGAAGTGTGAAGGAATTACAGTTTGATCGGCAAGTGAATCATAAGAGTGCGATTATGGATTTGAGCTTTTGAAAGAAGAAAATATACATCCGAGACAGATGCCTCTGATCATTCATTTAAAAAAAATGCGAAGGCTGTACACAAAAAGAGTTAGCCGAGAAGATGCAGGTCAAGCCGTCTACGCTAAACGTAATGATTGGACGAATGGAAAAGAATGGATATATAGAGAAAAAACAAGACGAAAAAGATTCAAGAAAAAGCAGAATTTATTTTACTGAGAAGGGAAGAAGTATCTGTGAAGACGGTCATAAAAAATTTGTCATGATACAAGAAAAACTTCAAGAGTATTTTACAAAAGAGGAGCAGGAAGAACTCAAGAGACTGTTAAATAAATTTTGTGATTGTCTGGATGAACAGACAGAGATACTAAAAAAGAAAGAAAGGGAAAATCAGATGCTTAAATTATTTCGATATTTGAAAAAAGCATATGTGCCTGTCATTGCGATCGTGTTATTGCTGATCCTACAGGCGAGTTGTGACCTGACATTACCAACATTTACATCCAATATCGTCAATGTAGGTATTCAGCAAAAGGGTATTGAAGACGCAGTTCCTGATGTAATGAGAGAAGAAACATTTCTGGCATTGAAATCTCTTATGAAACAAGATGATGCAGATGATATGGAAGATGCTTATAAACTTTATACAAAAGATCAGGTAAAAGATTCAAAATATAAAGATTATAAAGACGGACGTTTATATGTCAGAAGATATATTTCCAAAAAAGACAGAGAACATCTTGATACGAGTATGTCAAAGGCAATGCTTAAGTTGTCAGCGCAGATGGCAAAACAGATTCAGGCCAATCCTCAGGCAGCAGCTTCTTTAAGCAAGAGCCAGAAAAAAATGATGGCGCAGATGAAGAACATGGATACAAAAGACATGCCAGATACGATCATCAGTCAGGCAGCGATTTCTTTTGTGACTTCAGAATACAAAGCGATCGGACTTGATATTGACCAGATGCAGACACATTATCTGTTAGTGACAGGAGCAAAGATGATCGGGCTTGCGTTCTTGATCATGGCAGCAGCAGTGAGTGTTACTTTATTGTCAGCACGTTTAGCTGCGAAACTAAGTCGTATTCTGAGAGAGAAAGTATTTGAGAAAGTTATGTCGTTTACAAACTCTGAGTTTGATAAATTCTCAACAGCCTCATTGATCACAAGAAGTACGAATGATATCCAGCAGATTCAGATGTTTATGACGATGGTATTCCGTATCGTCGTATACGCACCATTAATGGGGATCGGAGGTATTTTCAAAGTATTAACAACCAATGCGAAGATGACATGGACGATCGCTATCGGTGTGATCGCGATCATGTTAGTGATCTTTGTATTATTTAAGGTAGCGATGCCAAAATTTAAGATCTTACAGAAACTGATCGACCGATTAAACTTAGTAACAAGGGAAATTCTTACTGGACTTTCCGTAATCCGTGCATTCAGTACAGAAAAACATGAAGAAGAACGTTTTGACAAAGCCAATATGGATCTGATGAAGACAAATTTATTTGTAAACAGAGCTATGACATTTATGATGCCAACAATGATGCTGATCATGAATGGTTTAACTGTTCTGATCGTATATGCTGGAGCATCCAATATTGATGCAGGAAAGATGCAGGTTGGAGATCTGATGGCATTTATCCAGTATGCAATGCAGATCATTATGGCATTCTTATTTATCTCCATGGTATCTATTATGATGCCTCGTGCACAGGTTGCAGCAGAACGTGTCAATGAGATCTTAGATATGGAAGTCATGATCAAAGATCCAGAAGAACCAAAAGAATTTTTTACCAGAGAAAAAAGGTGAAGTTGAATTTAAAAATGTATATTTCTGCTATCCTGATGCAGATGAAGCAGTGCTTCATAATATCAGTTTACAGCACCAGCTGGTAAAACAACCGCATTTATTGGAAGTACAGGTAGTGGTAAATCAACATTGATCAACCTGATTCCTAGATTCTTTGATGTCAGCCGTGGAAGTATTTTGGTTGATGGGGTGGATATCCGTGATGTAAAACAGCATGATTTATGTGAAAAGATCGGATACGTACCACAGAAAGGAGTATTGTTCTCAGGAACGATCGAATCCAACTTAAAATATGGAAAAGAAGATGCAACGATCGATGAAGTGAAACGTGCAGCAAGAATCGCACAGGCAACAGATTTCATTGAGGAGAAAGAGGAAAAGTATGATTCACCGATCGCACAGGGCGGTTCCAACGTATCTGGTGGACAGAAACAGAGATTATCAATTGCAAGAGCTATTGCAAAAGATCCTGAAATCTATATTTTTGATGACAGTTTCTCAGCACTTGATTATAAGACAGATGTGAAACTTCGTTCTGAACTTCAGAAAGAAACAAATGGAAGTACAACATTGATCGTAGCACAGAGGATCAGTACGATCCTTCATGCAGACCAGATCATCGTCTTAGATGAAGGAAATATCGTAGGAAAAGGAACTCATGAAGAGTTATTAAATACTTGTCCGGTTTATCAGCAGATTGCCAAATCGCAATTATCAGAAGATGATCTTAAGAAAGCAAGGGAGGTGTCTGACCATGAGTAATAATCGAAGAAGAGGTCCGATGGGTGGCCCAGGCAGAGGAATGGCACCAGGCGAGAAAGCCAAAGATTTAAAAGAAACAATGGTCAAACTGATCAAATATATGAGACGTTTCTATGTTCCGATCGTTATGGTAATCATTTTTGCCATTGCAAGTACCGTGTTTAACATTGTTGGACCAACGATCTTAGGAGATGCAACAACTGAGATCTTCAAAGGACTGGTTCGCAAAGTATCTGGTGGAAGTGGAATTGATTTTGATAAAGTTAAACATATTTTATTGATGTTGTTAAGCTTATATGTAGCAAGTGCGATTTTCTCATTTATTCAGGGACTGATCATGACACATGTATCAAACAATGTCAGTTACCAGATGAGAAAAGATATTTCAGAGAAGATTCATCGTATGCCAATGAAATATTTTGAAAGCAGAACCTATGGTGAAGTATTGTCAAGAGTTACAAATGATGTTGATACATTAGGGCAGAGCTTAAACCAGAGTATGACACAGATCATCACATCAGCGACACAGATCGTCGGTGTATTTATTATGATGATCCGTATCAGTATTCCGATGACGATCGCAGTTTTATTGACACTTCCATTATCTATGGGATTGATCGGATTGATCATGTCAAAATCTCAGCCATATTTCAAGGCACAGCAGAAACACCTTGGAGAGTTAAATGGCCAGGTAGAAGAAATCTATAGTGGACATAACATTGTCAAAGCATTTAACAAAGAAGAAAGCGTGATCGAAGAATTTAAAGAAGTAAATGGAAAACTTTACAATTCTGCATGGAGATCACAATTCTTCTCAGGAGCAATGATGCCGCTGATGCAGTTTGTTGGGAATTTAGGTTATGTAGCAGTAACAATATTAGGTGGATATTTAGCAATCAAGAAGACGATCGAGGTAGGTCAGATCCAGTCATTCTTACAGTATGTAAGAAACTTCAGCCAGCCGATCACACAGTTAGCACAGGTAGGTAACATGATGCAGACAACCGCAGCATCTGCAGAACGTGTCTTTGAATTCCTGGAAGAAGAGGAAGAGATCGAAGTTGAAAAAGACGCGGTACCTGTTGATACACTTGCTGGAAATGTAACATTTGAACATGTAAACTTCGGATATAACAAAGATCAAACGATCATCAATGACTTCTCCGTCGATGTCAAAGAAGGTCAGAAAGTTGCGATCGTAGGACCAACTGGAGCTGGAAAGACAACGTTGATCAAACTTCTGATGCGTTTCTATGATGTGAATGGAGGCTGCATTAAAGTAGATGGCCATGATATCAGAGAATTCAAGAGAAGTGACCTAAGAGAAATGTTTGGTATGGTGCTTCAGGATACATGGCTTTACAATGCAAGTATCCGTGACAATATCCGCTATGGTAAATTAGATGCAAGCGAAGAAGAAATCCAAGGAGCAGCAAGAGCTGCATACGCACATCATTTCATTGAAACACAGCCAGGTGGATATGATATGGAGATTAACGAAGAAAGCAATAATATCTCCCAAGGACAGAAACAGTTATTAACGATCGCAAGAGCAATCTTAGCAGATCCAAAGATTTTGATCCTTGATGAAGCAACAAGTTCGGTCGATACAAGAACAGAAGAACGAATTCAGATGGCAATGGATAATCTGATGCAAGGAAGAACAAGTTTTGTGATCGCCCATCGCTTATCAACGATCAAAGATGCCGATGTGATCTTGGTTATGAATCACGGAGACATTGTAGAACAGGGAAATCATGAAGAATTGCTGGCCAAGGTGGATCTATGCGGATCTTTATAATAGCCAGTTTGAAAACGCTTAAGAATAATAAAACATTGTGAAAAAAGGGAAAACGAAAGTTTTCTCTTTTTTTATTCTAATATAGAAAAGATTTTCACAGGATTAAATAGACGGATATAGCAAATTTTGGTATAGTTAAATAGAACAAAAATATATACAGATATAGAATCAAGGAGAATCAAAGTTATGAAGAAGAATCAGACACAGATTAAAAAATATGCGGCTGTGATCAGTATATTCTTAGCGGCAGTCATCGTAGGACTTTTTGTTTTCTTCTTTTGCATAAAACGTTCTGTTGAACAAAGATCAAAAAACACGATGAGGAACAACGTGGTCAGACAGAGTGAGCATTTAAGAACAATATTAGATATTCAATATGATTACTTAAATGGATTAGCAGAAGAGATTGGCAAGACAGACCATCTGTTAGCAAAGAAGAATATGAATTTGATCAAGTCGATCACAAAACATACAGATTTTGGTGGGACTGCATTGATCAAGCCAAATGGGGATGCTCATTATGACAATGGATTGATAAAGAATTTATCGCATCGAAGATATTTTAAAGAAGTGATCAGTGGAAAAAGAACATTAAGTGATCCATTAGATAGTAGTATTTCTGGATCAACAAGAGTTGTGTTAGGAGTTCCGATATATAACAGCAAACACAAAGTGATCGGAGCTCTTGGAGGTTCTTATGACGTAACAGCTCTAAGTCGCATGCTGTTTGAAGATCTTTTTAATGGACAAGGATGCAGTATGATCATTGCGCAAAACGGAGAAATCATTGCATTTGAAGGAGATACATCTTACTGGAATCTTGATTATAGAGATAATTTCTATAAATATTGTTGCAAATGGATCATCAAAGACAAAGTAACAGTGAAGAAGATCAAACAGGATTTTAAAGAAGGAAAAGAAAATCTTGTAACGGCAGACAGCAAGAAAGAAGGGACAAGAAGACATTACTTTGCATATATGCCAATGGGGGTCAATGGTTGGATACTCTGTTATGCATTACCAGAACAGGCAGCACAACAGTCATATAACTTCATTGAAGACTACGAAATAAGCTTTATGATCGTATTTATTGTTTTGGTGACCTTATTGATCTTGTATATTGTTTATGAGAATCATACAAGGAACAAAGAATTACTGAAATATGCACAAACTGACGCATTGACAGGATTATATAACAAAGAAACAACCGAGCAGTTAACGGATGAACTTTTATCAGAAGATGAGAATAAGTACCATGCATTTTTGATTTTGGATGTGGACTGTTTTAAGCAGATCAACGATATCTATGGACATGCAGTCGGGGATATCGTGTTACAGAAATTCGGGAAACTTCTAAAAGGCACTTTCCGTGAAGGAGATATATTAGGAAGGATCGGTGGGGATGAATTCGGAGTCATTATGAAGAATATCCAGACAAAGGATATAGCAATGAAGAAAGCAGAAGAATTGCTGGCTAAAACACAAGCATACAAGATCGACGAATTGAAAGGAAATAATATCTCCATCAGTATCGGGATCAGCACAGCCCCACAAGACGGGGACTGCTACATGGATCTCTATAAACGCGCCGATCAGGCACTTTACCAGGCAAAACGAAGTGGAAAAGCAAGAGTGTGCAACTATTTCTCATGAAAATAGTCTTTTACCAATTTTACCACAGTTCCAGATAGAAGGAATAAAGCGATCAAGTTTGGAATCGCCATCAGACCGTTGAATGTTTCTGCGATACTCCAAAGCATTCCAAGGTCTACAGTAGCACCAAGGATCGCAACTAACGAATATACTAACATAAAAGGTTTAATAACCTTAGAAGAGAATAGAAACTCAATACAACGAGCTCCATATAATCCCCATCCGATAATGGTTGAAAATGCAAAGCAACATAACGCAACTGCAGTAAAGATGGAGATCCAGTTACCATAAGTAGAAGTAAATCCACTGATCGTAAGTTCAGCACCAGCATCCGCACCAAATCCAATTGGAATTCCACTGCAGAGGATGACCAAGGCTGTCAATGTACAGATTAAGATCGTATCAGTAAATACTTCAAAGATACCAAGAAGTCCCTGCTTTACAGGCTCTTTCGTATCAGCACAGGCATGAGCGATCGAACCTGTACCAAGTCCGGCTTCATTTGAGAAGATGCCTCGTGCGACACCTTTTTCATACTCATAAAGAAACTTCCAACAATACCACCAGTCACAGAAGCAGGATGGAAAGCTCCGTTAATGATAGAACCAAAAACAGCAGGCAGCTGATCGATATTTAAAACAACAACACCTAAGGCAAAGAAAATATAAATAAATGCCATAAAAGGTACTAATCTTTCAGCTACATGTCCGATTCTTTTGATTCCGCCAAGTAAAATCAATGCCACAAGAATTGCAACAATGATACCAATGATCAGATTCGTAGTTCCAACAGAAGACTGACTGATCACGTGGAAATTCAACAAAGCAGAATTGATTGCTGTTGTGATCGTATTTACCTGAGTAGCATTTCCAGTTCCGAATACTGTTAAAACTCCGAAAGCAGAGAATAGTACAGCAAGAAAATGCCAGTTTTTGCTAAGACCATTCTTGATATAGTACATAGGACCACCAACATAATCCCCTTCTTGGTTACGTTCTCTGAAGTGAACTGCAAGTGTTACTTCGGAAAATTTCGTACACATTCCAAGAATAGCAGAAATCCACATCCAGAAAACAGCACCAGGACCACCAATTGCGATCGCACCGGCAACTCCGGCAATATTTCCAGTTCCGACTGTGGAAGCGAGTGCAGTACAGACTGCCTGAAATGGAGTCATAGATCCGTCGGATGCATCTTGCTTCTTAAAGACACGACCAAGAGTTTCCTTCATTGCATAAGGGAATTTACGGATCTGTAAAAATTTTGTTTTGATCGTTAACAGTAATCCGACACCAATGATGCAGATCATAGCTGGAACACCCCAGATAAAGTTGTTCACGGCACTGTTAACTGATTGTATAAGCTCTAACATAAATCAAACCTCTTTCAAATTTCTTTTATTAATTTGTATCTGTTCTTATATAATAGATATTTACTCATTAAGATCCATGTTATCTTAAGGTGACATGGAACATGAACAGACACAAGTGCAATCATATCATATTTACAGAAAAAAGTACAGAATCTAATCTTGACAGAGAATTAATAGATATCTTCTATAGATTTATGACAAAAATCTAACTTGTAAAATATGTAAATAAGGACTAAACTTATATTCATAATTACGTGTAGACTTGGAGGATGAAAGATGGAGAATGAAAAACCAATACTAAGAGGAGAGCTTGCATTGATGGCAGCAATCGTGATCAATAGTTTTAGTGTAGTACTGATGCTGTATTCAGGTTCTGGAATTTCGGCAATCTCAAGTGTACCTTATGCATTTTCGGAAGTATTTAAGGAGTTATCACTAGGTACATGGACATATATATTTCAGGGAGCATTAGTGTTAAGTCTGATGATCCTAAGAAGAAGTTTGTACCATCTTATTTATTCAGCTTCGTTGCAGGATTTGCGTTTAGTGAATTATTAGATGTCAATGAATTATGGATTGGGATCCTGCCACAGACGATCCCATGCAGGATTGCGTATTTCCTGATCAGTTATTTCTTGTTAAGTATAGGAATTGCTTTAGAAAACAGATGCCAGCTTCCGATCATTCCAACGGATTTATTTCCAAGAGAACTGTCATCGATCATTAAGAAACCATATGCAAGAGTCAAGATTACATTTGATGTTCTATGTCTTGCAACAACCGGGCTTTTAACAGGTCTGATGCTTGGATATTTAGATGGATTAGGTATTGGAACGATCGTTGCTGCATTTACGATGGGGAAAATGGTTTCGATCACAGGCAGCTGGATCGATCAGAGAGTTACTTTTGTATCGGCCTTAAGTAAACAGACGATCTAGGAAACTAAGAGAATAGAAATAAGAAAGATGATGAAACAAGATAGAACGGGTGATAGTTTTGAAACAATATATTTTGAATGATTATATTACAGACGATGTCAGAATGGTAAAGCCAATGATGGAAATCAATGGTTTTAAAGTAAGGCCAGGATTTTTTGATCTAAACGGAGCATCAGAATTTTCATGTGGAGTGAATTTTACAGTGCATACGAGCAATGGAACATCATGTGATCTGCTATTATTTCATCCAGGAGAAGAAGAACCATATGCAATCATTCCATTTCCAGAATCATATAAGATCGGAGATGTCTATTCTATGATCGTTTATGATCTGAAATCCGAAGATTTTGAATATGCTTATCGTGTGGATGGACCATATGATGAACAAAAAGGATTACTATTTGATAAAACAAAAGTTTTGTTAGATCCATATGCTCAGGCGGTTGCAGGACAGGAAGTCTGGGGACATAAAAGAACCAGAACGTATCATGCAAGAGTGGTAAGAGATAGTTTTGACTGGGGTGTACAGCCACAGTCAACCAGAGAGATGAGTGATCTGATCATTTATGAGTTACATGTCAGAGGATTTACAAATCATTCATCCTCAGGAGTCAAACATCCAGGAACTTTTGCAGGATTAAAAGAAAAGATCCCATATTTAAAAGAATTAGGGATCAATGCGGTAGAATTGATGCCGATCTTTGAATTTGACGAGATGATCAACGCAAGAGAAGTGGATGGGAAACAACTTGTTGAATATTGGGGATATAATACGGTTGGATTTTTTTCACCAAATGCCAGTTATACAGCTGCTGAGGAAGTCAATAATGAAGGACAGGAATTAAAAGAATTGATCCGTGAACTTCATGAAAATGGAATCGAAGTTATTCTGGATGTTGTATTTAATCACACTGCGGAAGGAAATGAAAATGGACCATTCTTCAGTTTTAAGGGATTTGACAACAACATCTACTATTTATTAACTCCAGAAGGTAATTATTATAATTTTAGTGGATGTGGGAATTCTCTAAATTGCAACCATCCAGTAGTACAGCAGATGATCCTTGAATGTTTAAGACATTGGACGGTTCATTATCGTGTAGATGGATTCCGATTTGATCTTGCAAGCATTCTTGGACGAGATGAAGATGGAATGCCAATGAATAATCCACCATTACTAAAAAGTTTAGCCTATGATCCACTTCTAAGGAATGTAAAACTGATCGCAGAAGCATGGGATGCAGGTGGATTATATCAGGTAGGAAACTTCCAGCCAGCAAACGATGGGCAGAATGGAACGGACAGTACCGTGATACGATGCGAGGTTATCTAAAAGGTGATTTCTGGGAAGCTAACAGTGCTGCATGGAGAATTTGTGGTTCAGGTGACTTGTATGGCGGATATTACTCTGATGGCAACAGTAATTACGCTGGATACAATTCCTGTATCAACTTCCTCACATGTCACGATGGATTTACAATGTATGATCTCTATTCTTACAATAATAAACACAATGAGGCAAATGGTTGGAACAATACCGATGGGGCAAATGACAATCGAAGCTGGAATTGTGGTATGGAAGGAGATACAAAAGATCCGGAAGTACTCAAATTACGTTACCGCATGATCAGAAATGCTTGTGCTATCTTAATGTGCAGCCGTGGAACGCCAATGTTCTTCTCAGGCGATGAATTCGGAAATACGAAGTTTGGAAATAATAACAGCTACTGTCAGGATAATGAAATCTCATGGATTGATTGGAGCTTATTAGAGAAGAATAAAGATTTATTTGAATTCTTTAAATTTATGATCGATTACAGAAAAAACATCCAGTTATCCGCAAGAAACTGGACAATGCAGTTTGTGGAATGGAAGCAATGCATGCACACGATGTTAATGCAGAACGTATGGAAGTACCACAAAATGCAAAAACACTGGCAGTAAGCTTTGCAGGATATGACCGCAAAAAAGGAAAAGACGATCTTGTATATGTAGCAGTCAATGCTTATTGGGAAGAAGTAAAGATCACACTTCCAAACCTTGCAAATCATGGAGCATGGTACTTAAGTGTGGATACTTATGGAGATGAGAAAGGAAAGTACTTCTATCAAGAAGGAGAAGAGATTCGCATTGATCGTGAATATGTGATGAAACCTCGGTCTATTGTGGTGTTTACTGGACGAGAAATTTTAAGATAAATTTTAATTTTAAATTTGTAGTTGGCTAACTGTAGGTTTTGAGTATATGATAAAAACTAAAGAAGCAACCGAAAGCGCAGCGGTGGAATTTTGCTCACAATTTTGAACAAATCGCTGATCCGCCCAATTTCCTACGAAAACTCGCGTTGAAAGTTACTGAAACCAGTAGTCTTTGACGCTCAGACATTCGTCCAATTGGGCTGCGAATTTGTTCAAAATATGGCAAAATTCCAATGCTGCGCTTTCGGTTGCTTCTTTAGTTTTTATCATATACCAGAAGTCTAAAGTGAGGACAATTATAAGATTGGAAAACTTATGTAGTGTGTATGTTGAATGTTATTGTTTTCAATTTATGTAGTGGCAGACAGATATTATTATTGTCAATACAGTAAAACATACACACCTACCAGTGGTTTCGATAACTGAAATTATCAACCAATACCGTTTAACATACATTCTCTGTGTGGAGATTTGAATAGTGTTCTGTTGTATGGGATATAAATTAAAGAAAAAGAAAG
>ENA-OQIM01000870-OQIM01000870.1-human-gut-metagenome-genome-assembly--contig:-NODE-870-length-11142-cov-5.004176_pt1 | contig 11142 bp, 18 predicted proteins | sample MGYA00242579_ERZ504744 | MGnify/ENA primary metagenome ERZ504744 (study PRJEB26092, sample SAMD00036441) | human gut metagenome | host: Homo sapiens | study: EMG produced TPA metagenomics assembly of...
CGTTGGAGGCCGCGCAGGCGGCACAGCAGGCGGCCCAGGTCGCCCAGCAGGTCGCGCAGACCGGGCAGGTGCCGAAAATCGAATCGCAGCCGCAGTCATCGCAACCCGTCGCACCTCTGCCCAGCTTCGAACCCAAGCCGGTCACCGCGGAAATCCCGCTCGTCGCCGACCCGACCACAGGGGAGGTGCGCTGATGACCTGGATGATCTGCCTGTTCGGCGGCATCGGCGCCATGGCCCGTTATGTGCTTGACGTGTCGATCCAACGCAGCTGGAACCGTGACGGCAACCACAGCTTCCCCCTGGCCACGCTCGTCATCAACGGCGTCGCCTCCCTGTGCGCCGGCATCGCCATGATGTCGTACTATGCGCAGTCGGTTGATATGGGCACGGTAATGACGTTCGTTGTGGGGTTCCTCGGCGGATTCTCAACATTCTCGTCGGCGATCAACGAGGTGCTGTCGCTGATTCGCAAACGCCGTTTCGCCATGGCCCTGGCTATGGCGCTGCCACGGTCGCGGTGCCGCTCGCCTGCGTGGCGCTCGGATTCGGCATCGCCATGCTGGGCGGCCACGCATAGCTGTCACCGGCTCGGCCGCGCGTAATTTTCACGTTACACGGGCGGTCATCGGGTAACGTTCAGGAAATCTGAGCGCAACCGCGCGAGCTGTTTCCTCTCCTACGTTGTGAAAACAACAAGAGAGGAAAAACCTATGACAGCCGTAACGTATCTCACACGGCATCGTCGACCGGGAATCGTCATACTCTGTTCGATTGTCGCCGTTCTCTCGATGCTTTTCGTACTCCCTCCCGCCATCGCGTCCGCAGCCGATTCCGGCGCGCAGGCCGTCGATGAATGCAATCCGACCGCCAGCAACGGCTGCGTCAACGGCATCCTGCAGGACGCCGACAAGAAGCCGATCGCCGACGTCACCATCACGCTGTCCGGCAAGGCAACCGCGGAAACCAAAACCGCGGCGGACGGCAAATGGGCCTTCTCCGTTGCCGATGACGGCGATTACACCGTCACCATCGACGCGTCCGTTGCGAAAGAGCACGGCCTGAAGGCAAGCAGCGCGACGGTGACGATCAAGAAAGCCAGCTTCGACAAGCAGCGCGGCGTTGTCCGATTCGACCAGGCGGGCGATTCCGCCGGCAGCGGCACGTCCGGCACATCCGGATCGACGGCGGCCACGCAATCGCCAGTCAAAAAAGACGGCTCCAATGTCGGCAAACGCATCTGGCAGCAACTGTATTCCGGCATTATCTTCGGCCTGATGCTGGGCCTCATGTCCGTCGGCATGAACCTCGTCTACGGCACCACCGGCCTGCAGTCGTTCTCACACGGCGAACAGGTGACGCTCGGCGGCTCATGGCATACGTCGGCACGCAGATGCTACACATGCCGCTCATCGCCTCCGCCATCTTCGCCATCGTCATCGGCGCGCTGACCGGCTTCATCCAAAACGAAATCGTCTGGGGGCCGCTACGCAGACGCCACGTCGGCACCATGCAGCAGATGATCGTCACCATCGGCCTGTCCATGGCGTTGCAGTACACGTTCCAGTTCTTCTTCGGTGGCGACATCAAAGGCATCGTCAAATCGGTGCCGGACAGTTTCCAGCTCGGACCGATCACCACCGACATGCGACGCTGGTCTCCGCGCTGATCGCCATCTGCGTGATCGTCGGCGTCACCCTGTTCCTCTACAAGACGCGACTCGGCCGCGCCACACGAGCCGTGTCCGACAACGCGGCGCTCGCCGCGGCATCCGGTATCAACGTGGATCAGGTGGTCCGCGTGGTCTGGATCCTCTCGTGCGCGATGGCAGCCCTGTCCGGCGTGCTGCTCGGCGTCTACCTGAACGGCATCTCCTGGAACACCGGCGCGACCTGATCCTGCTGATGTTCGCCGCGGTGACGCTCGGCGGCCTCGGCACCGCCAACGGCGCGTTGATCGGCTCGCTGGTCATCGGCATCGTGGCGGACATGAGCTCGCTCGTCATCCCCAACGATATGCGTTACGCCAGCGCGCTGGCAATCCTCATCATCGTTCTGCTGGTGCGCCCGCAGGGCATCTTCGGCAAGCAGCAAAGGGTGGGCTGATCCATGGACATCATGACAATCATCTCCAACGCGGCGGGCGAGCTGATCGCCCCGACCACGGCGGCATACGTACTCGCCGCCATCGGTTTGAACATTCACTTCGGCATGACGGGCCTTATGAACATGGGCCAGGCCGGTTTCATGCTCCTCGGCGCGTACGGATTCGCCATCACGCAGTCGATGGGCTGCAACCTGTTCGCCTCCGTATGCGCGGCGCTCGCGCTCGCGGTCATCTACGCGCTGCTGCTGGGCATTCCGACGCTGAAGCTCGGACCCGACTATCTGGCCATGGTCACATTGGCCGCCGCGGAAATCATCCGCATCATCGGCAGATCGACGGCCATGACGAACTTCACCGGCGGTTCCGCGGGCATCTCACCGCAGGACTTCACCGAGAAATTCGAATCGCTTTCGCCGCTGCCGGACGGTTCGACCACGTTCCTGCTGTGGACGTACAGCAACAACATCGCCAACTCCTGGTGGCTGCGCATCGTGGCATGGGTTTGGTGGTGATCGCGGCGCTGCTGTGCTGGCGCTGGTTCACTCGCCGTGGGGCCGCATGCTCAAGGGCATCCGCGAGGACGAGAACGCGATCCGTTCGCTCGGCAAGCCGGTGACGCGATACAAGATGGAATCGCTGATTCTGGGCGGCCTGTTCGGCGCGATCGCCGGCATCATCTTCGTCCTGCCGCGTTCCGTACAGCCCGATTCGCTCGGCCGCACCGTCACCTTCTACGTGTGGACGATTCTGCTGCTGGGCGGCGCGGCCACGATTCTCGGCCGGTGCTTGGCTCCTGCGTGCTGTGGGTGCTGCTCACCTTCGTCAAGGAGGTCATGCGCAACACCGTTCCCGAAACCCTCATCTCTTCCAACCAGATCGAAGCCCTCGGCTGGGTGATCGTCGGCGTCGCGCTGATGTGCCTGGTGATCTTCAGACCACAAGGCCTGTTGGGCGATCGAAAGGAGTTGGCTTTCCATGCCTGATACAACGAATTCTCCGACCACTGGCGTGCAGCCGGCCACGCAACCCGCAACCGGCGTGCAACCCGTATCCGGTGTGCAGCCCGGCATACCATTCCAGGACCTCACCAAATGGGCCACCAAAGCTCCGGAAGGCGAGACCCTCATCTCCACCGCCTATCGCGACAAAGTCACCGACGATCTGAAATTCGTCGAAAACAAGCCGGGCGTGCACAAGCCCGACCCGATCCTCGTGGCCGACAACGTGACCCGCAAATTCGGCGGCATGACCGCCGTGGACGTGAGCCACTTCGAAATCGAACGGCACGGCATCACCGCGCTGATCGGACCGAACGGCGCCGGCAAAACCACGTTCTTCAACCTGATGACCGGCTTCGATACGCCGAACACCGGCACCTGGCAGTTCGACGGCAAGGACATGGCCCACGTGCAGCCCGAAAAAGTGGCGCGCATGGGCATGGTCCGCACCTTCCAGCTGACCAAGGTGATGAGCCGTCTGACCGTGCTCGACAACATGCTCCTCGGTGCCCCCGTGCAGCCGGGCGAAGGCATGTTCCGCGCGCTGTTCCCCGGCATGTGGAGGAAGCAGGAGCAGGCGAACATCGAAAAAGCCGAGGCGCTGCTGGAACGCTTCCTGCTGATCAAAAAGAAGGACGATTACGCCGGCGCGCTTTCCGGCGGCCAACGCAAGCTGCTGGAAATGGCACGAGCGCTGATGTCCGACCCGAAACTGGTCATGCTGGACGAGCCGATGGCCGGCGTGAACCCCGCGCTGAAACAGTCGCTGCTCGACCACATCATGGCGTTGCGCGAGGAAGGCACCACAGTGCTGTTCGTCGAACACGACATCAACATGGTGAGACACATCGCCGACTGGGTCACCGTGATGGCGGAAGGCAAGATCGTGCCGAAGGCCAACCGAAGAGCGTGATGAACGATCCGGCCGTGATCGACGCATACCTGGGCGCCCACGCGAACGTGGACCTGGGCGACGATTCCGTGCTGGAAGACCTGAAGGAGGCCTGAAATGAGCGACATCGCAAGCGTGGCCGACGAGCCGCTGACCCGCGCGCAGATCCACATGGGCGAGCCCGAAGGCGAACCGTTGCTCGACGCGGTCGATTTGGTGGCCGGATACATTCCCGGCGTGAACATCCTGAACGGCGCATCCCTGACCCTGCATGAAGGCGAGATCGTCGGCATCATCGGCCCGAACGGCGCAGGCAAATCCACCCTGCTCAAATCATTGTTCGGCCTGGTGCACATCCACTCCGGCAAGCTGCTGCTGAAAGGCGAGGACATCACCAACTGCGCGCCGACAAACTCGTCTCCCGTGGCGTCGGCTTCGTGCCGCAGACCGAAAACGTCTTCCCCAGCCTGACCATCGCGGAAAACCTGCACATGGGCGCGTTCCAAGCACCGAAACTGTTCAACGAACGCTTCGACTACGTGTGCTCCATCTTCCCCAAACTCGGCCAGCGCAAAAACCAGCTCGCAGGCCAACTCTCCGGCGGTGAACGCCAAATGGTGGCCATGGCCCGCGCCTCATGATGAAACCATCCGTCCTCCTACTCGATGAGCCCTCCGCAGGCCTGTCCCCAATGCTTCAGGACGAAACCTTCATCCGCGTGCGCCAAGTCAACAAAGCCGGCGTCTCCGTAGTCATCGTCGAACAAAACGCCCGCCGCTGCCTGCAGATCTGCGACCGCGGCTACGTCCTCGACCAAGGCCGCAACGCCTACTCCGGCAAGGGCCGCGACCTGATGAACGATCCGAAAGTCGTCTCCCTCTACCTGGGCAACCTTGAGGAGGAAGTGGAAGAGGAAGGCAGATAGAGTACCGCTTTACCGTCGACGGAATACCCTCCGCCGACGGTTTTGGCATGCTTGAAAATGGGTACAAATCCTTGTGTTTCCAACAGTTTTCGGGCTTCACCTTCGGTTAACTTCACGCATACACATTCGGTTTCCTCGGCACTTATAGTGCGATTCAAGATGGTCGAGCAACACATCTCGATAATCGTCACCAAGGGTTCGGCAATCAGCGGAGCCAAGAGAGGAAACGGTGATTCAAATGAAGAAGATCAACATGAAGGGCATGAGGAAACTGTCCATCACAGCCACCGCCATGGTGGCCGCCGCAGTCATGGCGCTCGCCGCTGCGGTTCGTCCGGCACGGCCGATTCGGCTGCGTCCGGCTCGTCCGGCAGCGCGAAATCCGATACGTTCATGGCGGCCGGCCTGTTCCCGCTGACCGGTTCCATGGCGTACCTCGGCCCCGCCAACATCGCCACCATGAAGCTCGCGCAGAAAGACATCAACGCGGCTGGCGGCGTGCTCGGCAAAGACATCGAAATCACGTCCGCCGACACGTCCGACGCGGACCATGCCGACCAGAACACGTCTTCCGCGCAGTCGGTGCTTGCCAAGAACCCGTCCGTCGTGGTCGGTCCGCCGTCCAGCTCCGTGGTCAAGAACACCTACAAGCAGGTCACGTCCGCCAAAGTGCCGATGATTTCTTCGGGCGCCACGTCCACGGCCTTCTCCGGCCTTAGCGACTACTTCTTCCGCACCATTCCGCCGGACACGGTGCAGGGTGCGGTCCTGGGCCAGATCATCGCACAGGATGGCGTGAAGAACCTCGCCATCGCGGTCTTCAACGACGAATACGGCACGTCCCTGCGTGACGTGGTCGTCAAAACCGTCGAAGACGCGGGCGTGAACGTCGTCTACGGCGAAAAGGACACGTTCGATCCGACCGAAACGAACTTCTCATCGATGGTCACGGCCATCAAGGCCACCAACCCCGACGCGACGCTCGTCATCGCCTTCGACCAGACCGTGCCGCTCGTCAAGGAGCTCGCCGCCCAAGGCCTCGACACCCACAAGCTGTACATGACCGACGGCAACACCGTCGACCATTCCGCCGACTTCGACGCGGGCCTGCTCAAGGCTCCACCGGCACCATTCCAGGTGCCACCCGACCGAGGAATTCCAGAAGAACGTCAAGTCCTTCAACGCCAAGATCACCGATTTCACGTACACCGCCGAAACGTATGACGCGATCGTGCTGGCCGCGCTTGCCGCGCAGAAGGGCGGCGCCACGGACGGTACGACCGTGCAGAAGAACCTTATGGCCGTCTCCGGCTCCACCAAGGGCAAGGAATGCGATTCCTACAAGGCTTGCCTCGCCCTGCTGAAGGACGGCAAGGAGATTCAGTACAAGGGCCAGACCTCCATCGGCGCGTTCAACGACGCGCATGATCCGAGCTCGGCTTCCATCGGCGTCTATAAGTACGACGCCGACAACAAGCCGGTCTTCGACCACTCCCAGGAAGGTTCCGTACCGAAGGCATGACGGTCGGTTCGTCCGTGGTGCGGACTGACGTGATGGCCGGACGTGACGGCTGACGGCCAGGCCACGCAACGCAAGGGCGGTGCGACGCAAGCGAGATGATCGCAAGTGTCGCACCGCCCCTTTTGCGGGCGGAACGCGTGTGGAGTACATGCGGAGCGTGCGTGGAAGATGCGTGGAACGCGTCGTGAAACATACGTCGTTCACGGGTGAAAAAGTGGATTTTTCGGGGGAATTGAAGAGGGGGAGGGCGTCTTTCGTCAATTGATAGTTCATATTGTGCGGACGATTGCAAAGAAACGTTACAGATGCATGTAAAATAACACATAATATCGCGATTTGTAAGGAAACATCCCGACGATGCGGGGGAGAGGTGTTGGGCAATGGTCGGCATGCGTGACGTGGCGAAAGAGGCCGGGGTCTCGCTGAGCACGGTTTCGCTAGTGGTCAACAAGACGGGCTACGTGTCCGACGACATGCGCGCGCGCGTCAAAGCCGCCATGAAAGAGCTCAATTACGTGCCCAACGAGCTGGCACGCAACCTGTACAAGAACCGCACGAACCTGGTCGGCGTGATCGTGCCGACCATCCGCCACCCCTTCTTTGCCACCCTTACCGCGCATCTGCAACGCGAGCTGGCCGCGCAAGGACTGCGCACCATGCTGTGCTCCACCGCCGACGCGGAAAACGGCGAGGTCGAATACGTGGACATGCTGCGCCGTCACATGATGGACGGCATCATCGTCTGCTCGCACACCACCCATCCGAACGATTACTGGACGTCCATCCACCGCCCCATCGTCGCCTTCGACCGTGTGCTGGGCGGCGGCATCGCGTCGATCGGCTCCGACCATGAGCAGGGCGGCCGGCTCATGGCGCACATGCTGGTCAACACCGGCGCGCACCACGTGGTGATGATCGGCGGCCCGCGCGACCAGTTCTTCGATTTGGCGGCGCGCAATGGAGACAGCCCGGACGATTTCGACCTGCACAAGACAACGTTCCCGGCCGTCCGCTACTACCTTACGTTGGAGCAGGAGCTGAAAGCGGCCGGCGTGCGGTACGAGTACGTCGAAGCCGGCAATGTGGAGGATTTCCAAGGGTATAAGAACGCGGTGAATGCTGTGCTCAACAGTATGCCGGTGGACGGCGTCGATGCCGTGGTCAGCTCCGATATCGGTGCCGCGCTTTGCGTGCGCGAAGCGATGCGGAGGCATATTTCGATTCCGCGCGACCTGCAGATCATCGCCTACGACGGCACGTATCTGACCGACCTGGCCGGTATGAAAATGACCGCGGTGGCGCAGAATTTCGACAAAATCGCGCAGGTCGCGGTCGGCAATATCGTTCGTGCGATCGCCAAGGAAGGGGATGCCAAGGCAGATACGACAAGCGCCACGGGACGCAAGCCGTACGAGCCGGACGTGCTGATTCCCGTGACGCGCAAACTGGGCGATACCACGCGCTAAGCGGGCCGTATCGCCCATCATTGGACGGGCCGTTTTACCTGCTAAGCGGGTCGTTTCGCCTTATTCGTAATCGCCGGTCGGACCGATCTTCAACGCGTCCTCGTGCGTGCGGCCCGAATGGATCGCATCGTTGATCGCCTGGATCTCCGCCGCATCCACGGCAAGTGCGCGCCCGTCGATCGCGCTGATCGGAATCGACCATCCGCCGTGCGTCATGTACAGGCTGTCCGCTTCGCGCAGCTCGGCGATCGGCAGCTTCCTGTACTCCGCCTTCTTGCCCTCTTCGAGCGCCCAGGCGAACATTTCGCGCTGTGATGTGCCGTTCAGAATACCGATGCGCGGGTCGGGCGTGACGAACGTATCGCCATAGCGTGCCACAATCGACGAATTCGGGCATTCCATCGTGTAGCCGTCCTCCGTGAACAGAATCGCGTCGCCGACGCCACGGCGGGCGCATTCGCGGTGCACGGCGCAGTTGAACGCGTAGCTCAGCGTCTTCGCGCCGTTGAGCAGCCACGGGGCGCGTGCGGTGATGTCCGACGGGTAGCCGCGCGTCATCGAGCCATGGTGATCGGCTCCAGCGAATGCAGCGTGCCCTTCGCGTCAAGGAAGATGTAGACGGTCGGCGTGCGGTCGGCCGCCTTGCCCACGCCGGTGTCCGGATCGAGACCACGGGAGACGATGATGCGCAGCATCGGACCGGGTTCCGGATCGTCATACTGGTCGATGACCAGCTGGACCGCGCGGGTGAGCGCGGGAATGTTCGGCTCGGGCATGTCCACCAGGCGGGCGGAATTGGCGAGACGCTTCAGATGGTTCTCCAACGAAACCGGGAAACCCTTCCATACCGTGGTCGCTTCGAAAATGCCGTCGCCACGCAGTGCGCACAAATCGAACGCGTTGATGATGGGGCTTTCCGGATCGACGAAACGAACCAGATCCGCGTCGGGCGCCACGCCTGCGCCTCCGAATAGCGTCTTGCCGTTACCGACTGCCAGAACGATCGAACTCATGGGAACCTCTCTTCCGCGCTCCGCGTCTTTTGATTGCCGCTTTATTGCTGTTGCGCTGTTGTGTTGCGTCAGCGTTCGCGTGCGTCTTCGGCGTCCAACCTAACCATGGTTTGTTTCCACTTGGCACCGCAATTTGCAATGCGGAAACATACGCGTCATGAATCGCGCGGCTTCCGTAACGTTCGGCGACCAAGGTGAGGGAAAGCGACTCTGAACGTCCGTTTCTGCGGAATCTGATTTCGGGGTTCGTCGGCAGTTCGTTCGGAAAAGGCCGGACGGCGGCGACGGGAAAGGTGAGCGCAATGGTGGATGGGATGTCCGATATGGGAACAACCGAACTTGGCGCGGCGAGCACGCCCGAACAGGCGCGCGCCGCGTTCCGTGACGGCCTGGTCCGCCCGACCTGCGGCATCGCGCAAGGCTACGCGCAGGCGAATCTGATGATTCTGCCCAAGGAGCAGGCATTCGATTTTCTGCTGTTCGCGCAGCGCAATCCCAAACCCTGCCCGCTGCTGGAAGTGATGGAGCCGGGCGTCACCGCACTCGTCACCGCGCCGGGCGCCGACATCCGTACCGACGTGCCGTTGTACCGCGTGTGGAAGCGTGGCGAACTGGTAGCCGAAGTGCCCGATATTCGCGAGTATTGGCGATCCGATTTGGTCACGTTTGTGATTGGCTGCAGTTTCACATTCGAGTTTCCGCTGATGGAGGCGGGCGTGCCGGTGCGGCACATCACGGCAGGCCGCAACGTGCCGATGTACGACACGTCGATCGAGTGCCGTTCGGCCGGCGCGTTCCATTCGACGATGGTCGTGTCGATGCGCGGCATGAGATGCGTGCTGCGGCGACTGCGGCAGAAGGGACGTCGCGGCTGAAGAACGCTGCGACGGTAGAACGACGGAAAGGCGACGGAAGGAATGGAAACGATGGCTGTGCAGGAAACAGACGGAAAGCAGACGGCTATGCGAATCGATATGAACAGCGATATGGGCGAAAGCTTCGGTCGTTGGACGCTCGGCGACGACGAGGCGCTGCTCGACGTGGTTTCCAGCGCGAACGTGGCGTGCGGCTTCCATGCGGGCGACCCGTCCGTCATGCTGAGAACGTTGTCATACACGGCGTCGCGGGGGGTAATGGTCGGGGCGCATGTGGCGTACCGCGACCTGGCCGGATTCGGGCGCCGCTATGTGGACGAGTCCCCCGACGAACTCAAGGCGGACGTGCTGGACGTGATCGTCGAATACGGCGGCCTCGACGGCGTGCATATGACGAACGTGGCGACCGTCGACGGCCTCGAACCCGACCGTTACTTTAAGCAGGTCGGCCAGCTTACGGACTGCGCCCGCAGCTGAAGTCCTGTGCCCAAGGCTGAGGCCCTGCGCTCGCGGCTGCCCCCGCATGTCCGTCGCTTTCGAATCGGGCGCCGGAGACATGCGCCGCGATTCGGCCGAAAGCCGGTTCGACACGCCCGAACACCGGTTGCGGTTTTGGTGTCGAGCCCCATTTTGCGGTAATATCGAACCGGTTCGACACAACCGTGGGAATGGCCGTAAGGACTCCCGCAAAGAATCTCGCAACGACTTTTTGGAACCGAAGGAGGCTCCATGAAAAACAAGGTGCAGCTCATCACTTACGCCGACCGCCTTGGCGACGGCACCATCAAGTCGATGACCGACATTCTGCGCACCCGCTTCGACGGCGTGTACGACGGCGTTCACATCCTGCCGTTCTTCACCCCGTTCGACGCGCCGACGCAGGCTTCGACCCGATCGACCACACCAAGGTCGACGAACGTCTCGGCAGCTGGGACGACGTCGCCGAACTCTCCAAGACCCACAACATCATGGTCGACGCCATCGTCAACCACATGAGTTGGGAATCCAAGCAGTTCCAGGACGTGCTGGCCAAGGGCGAGGAGTCCGAATACTATCCGATGTTCCTCACCATGAGCTCCGTGTTCCCGAACGGCGCCACCGAAGAGGACCTGGCCGGCATCTACCGTCCGCGTCCGGGCCTGCCGTTCACCCACTACAAGTTCGCCGGCAAGACGCGCTTGGTCTGGGTGAGCTTCACCCCGCAGCAGGTGGACATCGACACCGATTCCGACAAGGGTTGGGAATACCTGATGTCGATCTTCGACCAGATGGCCGCCTCCCACGTCAGCTACATCCGCCTCGACGCCGTCGCTACGGCGCCAAGGAAGCCGGCACCAGCTGACTTC
>ENA-OQIM01000872-OQIM01000872.1-human-gut-metagenome-genome-assembly--contig:-NODE-872-length-11107-cov-1.254463_pt1 | contig 11107 bp, 15 predicted proteins | sample MGYA00242579_ERZ504744 | MGnify/ENA primary metagenome ERZ504744 (study PRJEB26092, sample SAMD00036441) | human gut metagenome | host: Homo sapiens | study: EMG produced TPA metagenomics assembly of...
GACATGATCCTTCGTAAGCTTCGCAAACTGTGCTTTCACAATCTCTATATCTTTTTCCTCACGGTTAATCCGAAGTTTAGGTGCTGTAGAAACCATTACATCCAGAATAAGTCCCAGGATTTCTTCAACTCTTCTGTCATATGGATGATCGTTTTTTAACGCATCATAAGAAATCTGTATCCGAATCGCACGCTCCACAGCCTGATAGGAACAGAGTGGATACTCTATGTCTGTATTCTCTTCCGTAATCTCTGTATTTGTATCCCCTTCAAAAGAGAGATATGCCTCGTTTGACTGTGATATCCTGTCACATCCTGATGTGGCACCTCTCTCTTTGTGTGGTGACAGCTCTCCCTTTAAGAAGTGATACCCTGCATCTGACAGATTTTCCGGATAAGTCAGTTGTATCAGGACATCTACATTCAGCTCCAGAAACAGCACGTTTGAGTTCCGCATTCCTCCTTTCCTGACAGTTCGAAAAACTCTTCTCACAACTCCTATTTTCTCCAGTTCAACTACCGCGTTCACAGCTTCTCTTTTTGAGATTCCAAACTGATCTGCAAGCTGCTGGTAATTTCTCTGTAAAATATCTGCTTTGAATTTCTTTCTGAATCCACATAATTGTCCCGTTAATTCATCTCGGATTTCCACCGGCCGATACCAATACACAACATCTGACAAAATAATGATTGCTGTCAGATTGGGTTTCCCATTATCTCTGGTAATTGTACGATACCACGCTGCCGGGATTACATTTCCGGTAAACTGCAGCCGACACATCCGGTCCACAATCGGACTGCCTGTTGAATGAAAAGGATTCGCCATCTTGCAGCCACCTCCATCGACCAAGATCATTCTCCTAGGTCATTTATAAGGTATTTCATTACATTTTCTGCATTGAGCTCATAAATGATCACCTTCTCTCCCAAATATTCTCTTATTGTTTCCGCCTGATAATCCATGCACACAATACTTACTGACGGTCTCCATAAGAGTTCCTGTTTAATGCGGCATAATTGACGCATTTCCAAATCATAAACTAAATATATAGGGTTCCCATTTTCATCGCACACATTATAGGTAGCATATTCTTTTCTCTCTTTATGGAAAATTCTTGAAAACAAATGACTGCTTTAGCTTTTCTCTTTTCCGCTTCTCTGTCAGCAGGACAATCTGCAATATTCCCTCTCGGCACATAGGAATATAATAATATTGATCATAAATATCATCTGGTCGAAACAGATCCTTTTTTATGCCTCCATCACTTTCCAAAAGCTTTAACAATACTTTTATGTTCTGTCCTACAATAAGCGCATCCGCTTTGCTGTTATATCCGCCCTTTAAGAGCATTCGCTCTGTCCAGGTACGCATGGAACATTCCATTTTTTTCGCCCATTTCATATTTCGATCCATGGTATTGTAAACAACTAACACAGTATCCCCGGATAAAAGCACCCCACATGATCTGGAACCCCTGATTGCTTCCGACATTCCTTTAAATTCCAGACTGCCATAATAAAACGCTTTTCCCCGATCTCTCACGAACCTTTATCCATATCTGGTTTATGGTTCCGCAAGATCTCTATACCCGCCTTCCAGAAGAAGACCCATACCTCGCTCATTCGATACAGCCGCATTCTTTTTTCTGGTTCACTTTTCACATGCCCCGTCTGCCCGGAACCGGAAATAAAAAAAGAGAGTTCTTTTTCATATTCTGAAAGAAGATAATTTCTGCCTTTTTCTAATAAAACGTATCCTCTATATCCATCCTTGCATCTCAGAGAAATATATCTTTCTTTTTTAATCTTGTTATCAGGGCAGCAGTATATGAAATCGAGCCAGTCACGTATTGTCCTAAATAAGTCGGCATTTCACCCGACATCGCTATAATAATCAATAATTTATCCTGTTGTCTTTTCAATTATTTTCCCCTCGTTGAAAAAGCAAAAATACCCTATCTGTTGAATACCTGGGTACATAACCTGGCAATTTTGTTCAGATTTTTGCTTATTTTATGCCTTATCAGATATTCTTTTCCCATGTAGAATCCCCATGCAATTTACTCATGATTTTTTTCGATACCTGTTTCTTTGCCAAAATCAGAAATCCACGCTGGAAATTTGCTGCTGTCCATCACATATAACAGTGTACGGTCTTCCTCGCCCATACGTGTCACATGACAGGTATTCGTGTATAATCCACTATCTGACCGCAGGAAAAAATTTGTAATAATATCCTGCACATGTTTTTCTTCATAATTGTCATGATCTCTCACTCTTGCAAGCGGAAGTGTTTCATCATAAACATGTACAAAACAAATCGTACAATTTGTATATGTCGGAATTTCCAGCTTCTCCTCCGCTCTCTGCATGCACCAATTTCGAAAAGCGGTATGCAATGGTTTATAAAGATAATCCGTATAACAATCTTTCCGGTGAGGGATCAGGACGGGAGCAGATACCCGAAGAATCTCATCCTTATACTCCAGTTCAATTCCGTGTATCAGTACCAGATCTTCTTTGTATTTCTCATATTCTTTGGGATTTACTACTATTTCAAGTGTCAGGCGTCTTAATTTATCTGTCAAACGTTCTGAAGTTTTCGCAGTCTCCTGAATCATATCTCCCAAATAAGCATATTGGAACTCTGACTGCCGCCGGATACAGGACTGCAATACCCCTCTTGCTTCCACTATATACTGTTCCATCCTTCCCATTAGTTTTTGAGCATCTTCTAACTGTTCTTTTAATTTAAAAAATGAATCATTTTCATCCATCCGCATTTCTGTAATATTCGATTTCTCCACCTTCTTTCACTGTACAAAATCCAAGCACGTCCGGTATCCTGATTTCATGTATGTACCCGGGCTTTTCCACAATAACGATATGCCCGCAATCATCTGTCATCTTCCGGGTAAACAAATTGTTGGTAACCTGTACCTCATTCTCTGACACATACAAAATGTCATAGATTTCTCCTTCACCGCATAACACAATGCGAACAGGATATTCCTCTTTTGATGCAAGGAAGTGCTGGTCTACCTCTTTTTGATCCATAATATCCAGAAGAACCCAAAATGCCTGCAAAGTTCCTACATTTCTGGCTTTAAATGCCTCTTCATTTATTGCTGCCATTTCCAGATCCTGATGAATATAAATCTGTTTTTCTTTTTCCAGCGTCTTTAAATGCACGTCCTACAAAATGATCTCTTTGGGTTTTTGCGTAAATATGCATAAATTCTGAGATTTTAAGAGCACAATTATATGTCTGAATTAACTGTCTGGTTTCACGTTCCACGGGTTTTTGTTTGTTTTCCATCTGGTCTATCCTTTCCATGATAAACATATGCCACATAAATGACGTTTTTTATGTGCATATAATGTGTTTTTTCATGTCTTTTTCAAAAGACATCTGTTACACGTCATCACAAAACGTTTTTTATGACATATAATTAATTTCATTCCTCTTATACGTCCTTTGTAACGTTTTTAATGCCGTTTCTTATTCACACTATTTCCTGCCATAAGCATCTGTACCATATTTCCGGATTCTGTCTTTCAATTCCTGAAGATCTTTGCGGTCAGTGGTAATCAGATCTTTTTCCAGAGCACTTGCTTTAAATTCAACAATCAAATTATTATTATTTGTGGAAATCAGACCATTTCCTCTTTCAAAATGAATAATAGAATTGGTTTCGGCTTCTGAAAGATCCAACTCCTCCTGAATCCGTTCTGCTTCTGAAACTTCCATGTTCAGAACAATTTTTGTTTTTGAGTTGCTTAATATACCGCGTCCAAGTTTTCCATCTCTTACCGCAAAACAGTCTGCCAGATCCTGTGTGGCACAAATAGCCGATCCACCATAAGCTCTGATTGTTTTGAATATTTCAATCAGATATTCTCCTGCCAAATCATTAGACATCAGAAGTTTCCATGCTTCATCTACAAAAACCGCTTTTTCTACTGTCCGGTCTTCCTTTGTTTTTGTCCAGACAAAATCCAGTGCCACAAACATTCCAAGGAGCAGGTCACCGGAAAGTTCTGAAATATCCAACACAACATATTTATTTTCCAGATCCACATTTGTCTGCTGATTAAAGCTGGATGCCGATCCACTCACCAGACGATTTAATATATTCGCCATACGTCTGCATTCTTCTTTACGCATAAGCACTTCATGCAGATCACCAAGAATCGGCATCTTTTTGTATTTTCCTGGATGTTCCGGATCCGTCAGACTCAGATTATCATGTGTGATTCCCTTTTCCTGATAGCAAGTAACCATTGCACCATCTAAAAGCTGTTTTTCTTCATGTGACATATCTGGAATCAGAAGGCTGAAAAAAATATGTAAGCTTTGAATTTTGCTTGCAAGTTCTGACCTTTCAGATGTATACCCATCCAATAAATCGCGAGTTTCCATATCTGCAGGCCGTATTTCCATTATGTTGATGCAGTTCGACGATGAAGGAGAAATCTGTATAAATTCTCCACCAATGTTGTTACAGGCTCTTGCAAATTCATGTCCTTTATCCGGAGCAATACTAAATACCTGTATGTTTTTTTGTCTCATACGTAGTGCCATAAGCTGCATCAAAAATGTTTTTCCTGAGCCAGATGTTCCAAATATTGCTATGTTTGCATTTTTGTATTTTAACGAATTAAAAATATCTATGATGACAAGCGAACTGTTTGCTTTATTTACTCCGATCATGATGCCATCTTTATCAGACATTTCATATGAAGCAAATGGATAACATGCTGCTACACCGGATGTAAGTACATTCCGTTTGGACTTCTCATAAATATTTTTGTCTATCTGTAAAAATGGCAGAGAAGATAAAAAAAGCCTGTTCTTCTCTGAAAATGCAGCTACCTGTGCCAATGTCCTGAGAGCTTAACAGCTTTGTCATTTCCTTTGAACGCCATTCTACTTCCTGTTCACTATGTCCAGTTATCGTAACCAGAATGCTCATGTAGTAGAATTCTTCACTGCCGCTCAGCCCCCTTTTCAGGTAATAACCAGCCTGAATGGATTCACTCAGACTGTCAAAGTCGCTGTTTGAATCATAAGTATCCTTGATTTTTGAACGGTTCAAGCGTATTCTGCGTCCAATTCGCTCCACACAGCGGTTTTTATCCTGCTTGAAGAAAAAAAAACGTCTATATCTATTCCTTCACCTGCATTGATCAACAGAGACAGCCATCGGCCGGGACTCTTGAACGGTATTTTTGAACATACAGATATGTATAATACAATCCATCTACAACCACATAGTTCCAGTTCCTGAAATCAATGGTTCTCGGAGCGACCAGTTCTGTTACAGGAATATATCGTATACTTCTGGACCGTTTTCTTCTGTATAGTACTTCCGAACTTCTTTTATCCGATCATTCAGAGATTCTGTCAGGCATGTTTGACGATTTAACAGCTGGTATAAGATTTCCACGCAGAAGCGCGTCTCATTCTCATGCTCCAAAACTATATTTCCGCACATGGCAAGATATTTTTTTTGCAGTCTGCACAGCAGAACGCATATAAAGATGTACATCTCTTTCGTCTGGATTCTTACTCCACTACGGGAAGGATATTCAAAAATCAAAAAGAAGCGACGTGTAATCGCTTCCTTCATACCCAGGGATTTAATCAGTTCTGCATAATCTTCCTGCAGAATTTTACAACGTTCATCTGTTTCTTTTTCAGCCTCTTCATCAATCTTATCAATATACTCCTGAATGTCTGCCTTTCTGGAGAGCACTTTAAGCTGGATATTGGGCGGTGCGATTTTCAGGTATGACATAAAAGAGAGAATGATACTTCTCTGTTCTGAAGATGACCGTAATAAGAAATTGATTGGCAATACTTCAACAATTTTAACAAAACGATTGTCGGAAGTTTGGATAATACCATTTTTTACTTGTTTTAATGGTATATAAGAGGCTGTCCAGCTCATTGGCAGAAGATCCGGTACTTCCTGGACTTTCTCACTTTTCTCTTCTTTTCGAGAAAGTTCTTTCTTTGGCGGTCGCACTGGCCGTTCTTCTTTTTCTACATTCTGAACAAGCTGATTCCTCAGATTACGTTCTTCTGCCTCTTGCTCACGGATCTGCCTGAATTCTCCCTGGCCTGCTCTTTCTGTTCTGTGCGTCTTTTTTCTGCTGTTCCTTCTGCATCTGGCGATTTTCTTTCTCCTGCTTCCTGGACATCGCCTTGTCTTCTCTCTGCTGTTGCTTCTGCTCCCGCCGTTCTCGTTTCTCGGCAAGCTGAGCTTCTTTCAGCTTTTGCTTCAATTCTGCGACTTCGCTTCCGATCTTTTACACCGCCTTCCTGCTGCCTTTTCTTCTTTTTTCTCTCCTGTTTCTGTTGTTTCTTTTGCTGTCTCCTAATACGACGGTTTCTCTTTAATCTATACTGTCCATCGGGTACAGTCACTACCCGCCTTCTTGTTACAAAGCGTATAAACTGAATAATGAAAGAAAGCAAACTTTCCCCGTTAACACCGACTACCGCCAGTATTGTTAAAGGCAGGATTACAATTATACCAATATAGATTCTTAGCTTTATTGAAACATCTATAAAAAACAGTATCCTAAAAAGTACTATAAAAAGGACAGCTGCCTCAAAAGCATTCCTGCCTTCAATTCTCCCTGAAAACAGGGTTCCCTCTTTGCAAAATTGGGTGGAATGATATAAACATCGGATCGTTCTCTCTGCATCATTCTGTACCTCCCGAATTATTTTTTACAATGAAATTTCCGATATAATAACCACATTGCCGCACCCAGAAAACTCAAAACGCCAATAATGATTCCTGTTTTCTGTCCTGTTTTTTCACAGTTGTCACCACCTCCGTATTTTTAATTCCTGAATCCGATTTTTCTGGATTTTGAATGTTATTTTGTTGATCTGTCTTGTTCTGCTTTTTCTCCGTCTGAACAGCTTCCACAAGCTCATTTTTCACTTTAATTTTCATTATGATAAGACCCTGTTCCGGAAGATTTTTATAGTTGTTATCAAATTCTGCAACATATTTCTGGTCATTCTGTGTTGCTTCCACAGATTTCAAGCGATAATTTCCGCTATTCACGGACAGGTTCCATTCAAAAAAACAGAGGAATCCAAATCAATTTCTCTTTGAACTCCTCCATTTTCTTCTATTGTCACATGAACCATTCCAGTGAATCCTTCAAAATCTCTGCCCGCACTGCAATATTTGCTGGCTCAAGTTCTGTCCCAGAATACTCATCCTCCGCATTTACAGGATCCATCGTTTCAGTTTGAAGCTGCACCATGCCATTTTCATCAAACAATACATATTTCCCAGCCGGGTTCACTGTATCATACCCCCAGCCATCAGCAATAAATGTCCCATCTGACTGATAACCCTTGCCATCCTGCCAGGAAACAATCTGCGGCAAGTCCTCTGCCTTTTGTGCATATGCCACTTGGAAGGTTTCCAGGAAATATGTGAACAGCAATATTGCCAATACCAGTATTTGCTCTGTGCTCCTAATCTTTTTCACTGTATTTTCCTCATTTTTTTCCAACAATCCAGAACGCTCCTTCGCTAAGATCACGTCCATAGGATTTGATAGTTTCCACACTGTACACTTTTCCGGTTCGTTCTCTGCTTGCACAATCCGCTATCGTGATATAACCATCTCTGGTCACACCAGTCAATACGATAAAATGTCCGCTTCCACTTCCTGTAATCGTATAGGCTTCACAGATTTCTACAACCATCTTGCCTTCTTTAAGGGACTGCACGACGTAATTCATACGGTCCTTTCCGACTCTTTCACAAGTAAGTCCCCAGTGATAGGCAGCATTCGTCGGAAATGAATGAGACGTTCCCATGCCTGGCACATATTCTCCATTTGCAATGGAATAAGCACATGTCATCTGAGGTGTTACCGTCTGTCCAGTTAACGTTGAAATTATAATTGCCATAGATGTAGGTCCACAACCGGACGCACCGATCGTACTGGAGCCATAAGACATGCCTTTCCACGGTTCCTCTGTCTGATTAAAATAAACTACTTTTTTTACGCCTTTTCCGACTGTATCATATGTAATGATATCCCCTGAAGCATCTATATTTCCTGCAACAAAAGAATCTCCACTGCTCCCACCAGTAACAAAATCTGTCCAATGAAAAATCGTGGAAAGTGCATTTTTAACAGCATCTACGCCTTTTTGTAAATATTCCAACAATTTGATCACAATATCAAAGGTTGTCTTGTTTGTGACAAATTTATACTGATACCCGCTTCCGCCTGTAATCTGTGCATTCAAAAGCAACGCTAATGTATATTCTACTTTCTTGGATACTACTGTCCGGTTTTCCTGCCATGCATTTCCACCCTGTGCCAGAATCTGCTCATAGGTTGTTCGATCTATCTCACCTCTTTCCCATTCACTTCCATACAATAAATGGTCTCCGTTGCTTCGCCTTTTCGCTCATCTGTAACTGACCAGTCAAAAAAACTATCCAGATGCTTTTCAACCGACTCTTTTAAAAGTTCATAGGATGTTTGTAATTTTTCAGTATCTGCATCCGATTTTTGAGCATCCTTTGCAGAACTTGAAGAAGTGGATGTTTGATGTTGCTGAATTTCAACATAGCCTAATACTTTTTTTACATATGCCTGCGTTTCCGCATATGGAGGAATCTGATATCCATATTTCATAACTGCTCCGGGCCCTGCGTTGTACCCTGCGATTGCCAGTTCCAATCCATTTGAATAGCCTTTAAACTGCTCAATCAGCTGGGAAACATACTTTGCTCCGCCCATAATATTCTCTCTGGGATCCAAAACATTAGATACCCCTAGAGATGCTGCTGTAGATGGCATAAGCTGCATAATACCAGATGCCCCTGCACCAGAAACAACATTTGGATTAAAGTCTGATTCTACTTTACCCATTGCGATCAACAACGCTGCCGGCACATTGTACGTCTGTGCCGCTTCATAAAAAAATGAGTCGTATGGGCTGGACAAGTTTGTGGACATATCAATCCCCAAACTATTTGCATAACCTAAAAGAGAAAAAACCGTACTGTTATCTTCGTTTTCCATCATCAGTACGGCAAGGTAATATCCAAGATTCCTTTTCAGCTTCGTTTCATATTCATCCACCACAACCAGCTCATGGCCTGCATATTTTTCTGCTTTGTCCTGGTCAATTTCTTTTAAAACAGCCTTGTGCTTTTTGTTTATTATTTTCAAGATTTCTTTTTTGTAATCTTCCTGCTGCAGAACTTCTTCAACCCGGTCACGTATATTCGTAAGCTGCGTAGATTGAGCTTCATTCGCATACGAATCTGCATTTGCAAATCCAAGATAACTAAAAATAATTCCTATCATATTTGCAATAATAAACATCCAGAGAAAGCAAAACAGGAAAATAGAAACGAGTATTTTCCAAACAGTTTTATTTGATACCAATGCCCCGATCACAGTTCCAAGAGGACCTGCAAGGGCTGTTCCTGCTGCCATTCCTGCTGCTGTTCCTCCAGCTGCTACTGCCGCTGTTGTTGCATATGCAGTTTGAGCAGTATGTGCAATAATTTCTGTGCCTTCATCCAGAGGGGACGAATTTTTATCTTCTTCTGCCATTTTCATCCCCCTATCTGAGTCTGTCCGAACCTTTTTTCTTTTAATTCTGCTCTCGATTTTGGAACTTCACGTATTCTACGGGTATCTGTCTGCTTCTTTTTAAGGAATATCTCCTGTTGGAATGGATCCCGAAACATTCATAAATCCATCAGCTGCCATACCTGTTTCATCAGCTACAGGCTGAATATCATCTTCATTTTGCATACCAGGATCACTCAATTTCGTGTTTTCAGCCTTTAGCGGATTTCCTGCTGTATCTACCAAAATACCCATTGCCGATTTCGCATAAAAATCGGCCTCATCTGTTTCTTCATCCAGATCTTCTCCTGTATCCATAATTCCATCTGACTGTATTCCATTTTCAGACATGGATTCCATTCCTGTCGGCATAGAATTTTCATTATAATTCATCCCTGCTCGTGGTGCAGCATCAAACCCAAACACAGACGAAGTACCAACTTCATCCAGGATACCTTTCTCCTGGTTCACAGAAGATACCCCATTCCCCTGAAGTGCAGACATTATTTCTGATCCCAGCCCTTCTCCTGCATTCGAAACCTCACCAGATACAGAAGAATTATACGCTGTTCCTGTTTTTCCATAGGACATACTTTCCTGGCCAGTCATTTCAATGCTTCCGCTTTCCAGATCCATTTCTGAATCAAAATCACTCATTTCCTCTTCAACCGGATAATCGCCCATCTCTCCAAGAATGCCGTGCTCACTTCCACTTTCGCTGAATCCGTTGGCGGATACATTGCTCGCAGCCGGAATTGCAAGATCCTGTTCACCTCCGGAAACGTCCAAAAGAGTCTCTCCTTCAGAATTACTCTCTGAAACAGCTCCCGCAAATGCTTCTGCATCATCTTTCACACTCATAGCATTAATTCCAGACATAGTTTCTGATGTAGCAGACATAGAATCTATATTTGCCATTTACATGATCTCCAGATCCGAAATCCATCTCTGCGTATCGCTGCTTCCGTTGTCATGCCAAGTTCCTCAAAACAGTCTTATTTGCCGGAGAAACTTCATTTTGTTGATTTCCTGGACCAGGCGGACTTTCTTTATCAAAATCTCCATCTGAAGTCATATCATTTATATCCATTGCATTTCCGCCATTAGGAGTCATTGGGATTGGCCCAGTAAAATTGGTTGTCATTCCATCCCGACGATCCCATATCTGTTCTGGCCACCTGACCATCTCCTGTTCCACCAGAGCCAGAAGCTGTCCTTGCTGCCTGAGAGATGATCCTGCTCGCTGCAAGCATTGCTCCTGCTGCTCCCATTCCAGGAGCCGGACGGCCAAAGGTTCACTCCAAGCGATGCCATATAGGAATCAAGTTTAAATGTGATCTTACAAAAATCCTACCAGACAAAGTGTAGCTGCGAAGAATTTCGTAAACCCATAACTGCTTGCCATCATATTTCCGTAACCAGATAAAAACATCTTCATGCACCAGGCATTTAATATAACAAGCACTACT
>ENA-OQIM01000873-OQIM01000873.1-human-gut-metagenome-genome-assembly--contig:-NODE-873-length-11088-cov-1.165405_pt1 | contig 11088 bp, 16 predicted proteins | sample MGYA00242579_ERZ504744 | MGnify/ENA primary metagenome ERZ504744 (study PRJEB26092, sample SAMD00036441) | human gut metagenome | host: Homo sapiens | study: EMG produced TPA metagenomics assembly of...
CCAGAACGTAGCCATGTGAGGTCTCTTTTCCACGATGTAATAACGCCCAAGCGGGAGGTTATCCATCTGTGCGATGCCATTTCCATCTGTTGTAATGGAGCCGACCAGTTCATCTGCCGCATAATAATCTGCACTTACCCCGTCTGCTGCACGGATGGCTTCTGCCGCGTAAACATTGAAGGTTACATCAGTCAGGTTTCCAGTCACATAGTTGAACAGGTGCTCGATCATGCCTTTTGCATTGTCAAGAAGGGATACGCTGTCTAAGAATTCCCCTTTCTTGTTTACCAGAAGTCTTGCTACCGGGACTTCATCTTCCATTTTGACTTCTGTACTTCTGCAGTATCAGAGATCGTAAACTCTACGTCTGTTGCACGTAAGTAGCCATATGGTGCAAGCTCTTCACGCAGAATGTAAGTTTTTCCAACCTGAAGTCGCTTGATCACATGTGGGGAATCTTTTACGGATGTCCAGGAATCGATCACGTTGCCATCCTTATCCAGTACACTCATGGAAGCCCCGTCAAGTTCTGTTCCGGTCGTGATATCTGCTTTGTTACTTCTACCGTTGTCGGCTGGTTTTTCTTCACGGATTTAATTTGATCGTTTTTACGTCCTGGCCCTGGTATGTGGCATCAAATTCCAGGATCTCATCGGAAGATACATAACCCGCCGGCGCCTGCAGCTCTTTCAGATAGTATCTGCCAAGCGGAAGATCCAGCGTAAACGCTGCCTTACCTTTTTCGTTGCTTGTGATCTCCTGAAGCAGTGTATCTGCTTTTACGATCACCTTGTCGCCGGAAGAAATCGCTTCTTTATTGTATAATCCAAAGGTTGCACCTTTTAAAGCCTTTCCGGTCTCGGCATCCTGTTTTTCCACGCTCAGCTCTACTTTCTGGCGTTCATTGGAAAAATTCCAGTTTTTCTTCGATCTCCGGTGTGTTCTGATCCTTATAGATAAAGGATACTTCCTGGCTGTCTGGATTTAAGACAAATCCGGACGTTGCTTTTGTTTCTTTCACACGGTATTTTCCAAGCGGAAGGTCTTTGATAACAGCTCCCCATTTTTATTAGTGGTCACTGTTTTTACCAGGGTATCCTTTGCATAGATCACGTGACGGTTTCCCTGCTCATCCACCTGATGATCCGGTGTGAAATATCTTCTGCTGCGTAGATTTCAAATTCTGCCCCTTCCAGGAAGTTTCTTCGTATACAAAATCCTTTTTAAAGGATTTTAAGGTTTCACCGGATTTATGGATCACCAGTTTACCTTTGACCGGATGGTTTTCATAGGTCACGGTAATGATGGAATCCCCGCTGACAGAATCCATCTGATAAGCTGTATTCTTGTCAACTTTGATCTCCACATACTGGGTATTCTGAGTGTAGCCATCCGGCGCGCTCACTTCCTCTATCCTGTAATTTCCGCATTTTAAGGATTCCGGAAGGATCAGGTAACCATTTTCGTCCGTAAAATAGGATTTATGGACAACCGTATTTGGATAGGTCGTTACCTGTTCCACATACTTTTTCGCATCCAGGTCGTACACTTTGAATTCTGTATTGGCAAGGAGGACCGGCTGTTTGGTCTCATCATCCTGTTTCACGATCTTAAGCTTTGCTTTGAACTCATCGTCCAAAAGGACTCTCCATACCTGCGGTGTGCTGCTGTTCTCGGTTACGGTTACGATAAAATCATCTACGGCATGAAATTATGCGGTGTTGTGGTCTCACGGACAATGTATCGTCCATAAGGGATCGGGATGCTGCACGCATAGCCGCGTTCATCGGTAAACATTTCTGTTTTTCCGTCTTCCGTAAGAACGGTCGGGGTCGCATTTGTAAGTCATAGCTTCCATCGTCCTTTACAGTCAGGCTGCTGATCAGATAAGCAGAGAATCCGGCACCTTTTAAAAGATCCGCATCGGTCTTATCATTATCCGCTGCTTTGATTAACTGGAACGGCTGTTTGATCACGTCTTCTTTGGAAACGGTATTTCGTTTTACCGTCTCTACCTGGTCTCCTTCGTAGTCGCAGTTTACATCATGCTCCTCTTCGTCCAGAAGATAACCTACTGGAGGCGTGATCTCCTTCAAATAATACTTCCAAGATACAGGTTGCTTACGCTTGCTTTCCCTCTTTATCGGTCGTCAGGTAGCTACCTGCTCGTCCTTTTTATAAAGGACTCCGCTCCTGCATCCGGATGGTTAATGTCTTCCCTTGCATAGAGCCCGTAAATGGCTCCTTCAAATACGGCATCTCCCTGTGCGCCGTTTCCTGTCTCGCTGTCTTCTTTTACCAGGTCGATCGTTGCATTTACACGCTTATTTGTAAAGGTATGGCTAAAGTTTACCTTTTCTTCCTTATCATTGGTAAACTTAAAAATGAAGGTGTAAGTATCCTCACTGTTTCTAAGGTAAAGTTCCGGTGCCTGGATCTCCCGGATGCTGTAGCTGTAATTGATCGGAAGTTCCGCTTTATAAGAAGCTTTTCCATCGGCTCCGGTCGTTGCTTTTTCAATCAGTGTTCCTTTGGGAACAACGGTCTTACCATCAACTTTGATATCTTCTGCTGCATACAGCCCGTAAATACCTCCGGAAAGCGGATTTTTGGTCTCTTCGTCCTGTTTTTCCACACGGACAGCGGCCCTCTGGCGTTCATTTAAAAAGGTGGCACTGCCGGTCTGCACTTCTACGGTCTGGCCTGCATACACAAGCTCAACAGTCTTGGTCTCTCCTTTGCATACATAATTATCCGGAGCCTTCGTCTCGGTTACAGTGTAGGTGCCAAGATAGAGATCTTTTAACGTAACGCTTCCGTCATCTCCGGTAACCAGATTATCCTTGACAAGCGCACCTTTTTTATAGATGAGGGTGCCATCTGCCGCCTTGATATCTGCACCTGCATAAACACTGTAAACGGCTCCTTTCAATTTCCGTTTTTCGTAGGTAAATGTCACACCATTTTCCGTGACGGCAGCTCCGGTGAGCACTTCTCCTTCTTTATAAATGGTGAATGCACCCTTTTGCTCTTTATCCTTTAAGTTCTTGGAAGCGGTCTGCCCCACGACCAGCTTTACCCCATAGGCTTTCGTATCCAGCACATATCCGGACGGGCCTGAAATCTCACGAAGGTAAACGGTATCCTGTGTTTTGGTGATCTTTACTTCGGATTCCCCTTTTGCATTTGTTGCCGGCATTTTTTTGATAAGTTTCGTGCAGGCTTCATCTGCATAGATGCCGTAAACGGCACCTGCAAGGAGAGCGTTGCTTCCCTTATCTTTTTTGATGATCTTGACCGTTGCTTCATCCGGCCAGTCTACCTCCAGGTTCAGCTCCAGTGTATCGGTATAATATCCAAATCCGATATCCTGGCTGTTCGCCAGCTTTAAGAGCATGGCATGGAAATTAAGCGGATAGTTGGATGTGATCGCATATTTTCCTTTCAGACTTCCAATATTCTGGGTGGTTGCTTCCAGATGGAATTTTTTCACCGCCCTTTACGCTCACATTTCCGGTCCCGGTTTTTCCTGTCGTCTCATTTTACAAGGGAGACCCCGTTTTCCAGATGGATCGTGATCACAAAAGCTGCATTTGCCTTCCATGTAAATGTCGGGCTCTGGTTTCCATTTGCAGAAGCACTGAGCCCAGGTGTCAGTTCCATGGTCGTTGGATCTGGCATCTTTGCAAGGGCTGCTTGATCTCTTTTAACATGTTTTTGGCAGTTGTCGAAAGGGAGCCGCCAAATCCGGATTCCCCGTCATATAAATAATCGACCAGATAATGCTGCATTGCACGGGTCTCGGAGGAACAGCCGTATTTTCCATGATGGATTTGATATTATAGCCGTTGAATGTGCCGCCCCATCCGGGACCGCCATATCCGTAAAACATGGCCTTCCTTAAATAACGGTCATCGCCGCCTTCATCCAGTTCGACCATATTTTTATAAGTCGTTCCACTTGGCGGGGACTGTTTACTGTGCTGCATGCAGTATGCATAGACGGTATAAGTCTTTCCGCCTGCTTTGTAACGGATATACTTATAGGAATCATTTCCGCCCTGTCCCATAACAGAATCAAAAGGATGCAGTTTTCCATCTGAATAATAGTAATAGGTATTAGCTTCAATGTCTGTTGAATCATCCACAAGTCTCCATCGGAAGCTGCCACGGTACTAATACCGCCCTCAGCCTGGTCATATAGCACACTTAATTCAACATCATCTTCCGGCATCTCAAAGCTGAAGGAATTTGTTCCCTCATCGTAGCTTACTTCTGCATACAGAAGATCTTCGGTATTCTCTGTCTGGTTTGCTTCGACAAGACTTGTTCCCACTGCGATCAGACTTCCCTGCGGGATATCACCGGAAAAGTTGACCGTCTCCCCCGTCTGGTAACGTCCGTCCTCGTGGTCCAGTTCAATATTGAATTCATTTCCCTGTACGATGTCAACCTGATGGCTTCCATCCTCTGTTTCCTCATCGGAAAATTCTTCTGCTTCCTCTTCTTCTGGCTCCTCCGTTTCTTCCGGCTCTTCCAGAGTTTCTGGGGCATCTTCCGGGCTTATAGTCGGGAGGACGGGGTCTGCCTCCGGTTCGTCATCGCCGCTTTCCTGTTCCTGGCCGCCATTGGATCCGTCTGTTTCTGCTTCCCTTGGTGTCACAGTAATGTTTCTGGCAACCAGATAGGCTTCCCCGGATGCGGGCGTAACAAGATATACGCATTTATAGGTCCCCGCATGGTTATAATCAAATACAGTCCCGTCTTCCATTGCTGCTTTTTTCAGTTCCACATGGTCTCCTTCAGAGAGTTTCAGTCCTGTAAAATCATTCTGGATATCAAAGGCCTCCCCTTCGGTAACCATAAGCGCAAGTTCCGGATCAGCAACGGTTTCCTCGATCAGTTCCTCCTCGCTTTCTCCGTCTGCGTTTCTGTCTGTGTTTCTGTCTGTACCTCGATCTGCGTCTCGCTCTGTGCAGAAACGCCTCCCACCTCAGCGGCGGATACTGCAGAAGCTCCCGTCTGCAAGAGCGTAGTGCAGCACAGAGCAAAAGCCATCGCACCCGCCATCCATCTTTCTTCCAGTTTTTTCCAAGTGCACGTTCTCCTTTCATGATTGCTTTTTTCCCGGCAGTTTTCTTTTGGTCCGTCTCTTATCTGCATCGCTTTCTCCTTTCTTCCGGCTTTTTCAGTCCAGATAAAAAGGAAACTGAAAAAAATTCCAGTTTCCCTTTTATCTGACCAAACATTTTATGCCGTCTTCCTGTGTTCTTTTTCCTCTTTTTGAAGGATCCAGTCATCCACGCCTTTGTAGTGTTCCATCCAGGTACCGGATGCATCGGTATCCCAGGTAACTCTTTTGCAGGACACATTCAGTTCCTCACAGATCTCATATAGTTTTATACAGCCTTTTCGGATCATGTCCCGCTTTCTGCGCTTTTTGGGGCATTCTCCATGATACAGATAAATTCCATGTTCACATTGCCGGCACGCACTTTTTTCATCGTGCTTACAGGACAATTCCATCATTTATCCATGTCGTAACATTCGTAAACCTTCTTTTAACCCTGCTCTTCAGTTTCGCAAGACAGTTTCCAGTCCTTTATGATTGGAACTCCAGGGACTCCGATATAAGGATTTCCTGTACACATCCATGCGATCTCTGCCTTTAAGATCCCTTCCGTTACGTAAACCGTGCCATCCTTTATTTTCCCAAACATTCCTGCCGGCTGCCGCTTGATGTGCCTCTTTCTAAGCCGCTGCTGGTAAACCAGAGGTACTTCCGTTCTTTTAAAGGAACATCCAGCCGGATCTGGAATCCTATGATCCGTTCCTTCCCATCCCGGACTGGGCAAAGATACCCGTTATTCTTCCTATAAAAAGCAGCTTCCCAGTCACCATCCCGGTTGATGAAAAATCCAGGAACCCCATCCAGGCGAAATCCCTTTTTTAAGAGCTTTCTGGCAATGGTCACGGAATTCTCATCATCCGTACTTAAAAAACCTCGTTCTTCCATCTGTCTAGACCTCATTTAACGTCAGCCCACGCAGGAGAAGGTTCCTCCGGTGTGTTTCCTTAAGCTTAAGAAAAGTGAGCATTTCCTTATATACATGGTCCCGGTAATCCAATTCCTCTTCCGTAAGGGAAATGCGTTTCTTTTTAGAAACGATAGAAGCGAAACCATTTCGTGTCGTGGACTGCTGTCTTTTATCCATTCCAGAAAAAGAAAGTGCCTGCTTTATCTCCCGGTAGGCTTCTTTATACCGGTTTCTCCCGTAAATGCCGGATAGTTCCGCATACAGTGTCAGCATATTTCCGGCTGCCCCGCAATGATAGCAATGGTAAACATTCTTCAGTTCTCCATTTTTGCGGATGCAAAAACTGCATTTTCCTCTTAAATCCCCGCAAAAAGGACAATTCCCACCGGAATTCGTCTGGTAAGAATCACGCAGTCTTCGGATTGACAAAAGATCTGCTACTTCTGCGATCGTAAACGATTCTCTGGCATACATGCTTCCTCCTTTTCATAAAAGATGGCCCCGTTCCCGGAGCCACCTCAAACTATTTCTCTGTTTTCAGGCTGCTTTTTGCATTTCCTTTTCATGATCCAAAGAATCTTTGCAGCTTTCTGTATTTCCTGATTCTGGCCTTTGTAACGCTGTACCAGCATTTGATCGTCTGGTAACCTCTGGCATCCTGCATCATTTCCCCGAGAGGGGTCCCGGCATAGACACCAAAATTGCAGATAACCTTTTCTGCCCATTTCACTTCATCCTCTGCATCCTCTTCGTGAGCATATCCTCCAACACTTCCTCTGCAGTCTCTTCTGGTGTTTCTTCCTCTTCTTCTGCATCAAAAGAAATCTCATCATCTTCATCAAATGGAACTTCATCCGTTTCTTCAACTGCACGGAAACCGTCTGCATCCGTCTCGGCAGTAATTTCCTCATCTACGGAGATTTCCTCGGTCTGAACCGGATCTTCCGCTTTGGTTTCTTCATCGGAAAATTCTTCCAGTCCGCTTTCACTTTCTTCCATTCCAAAAGTCATCTGTCCAGGAAGGTTTTCTTCTGTATCCGTCACTGCATATTCCACTTTTACAGTACCTTCTGATATGGCATTTCCATCACGCAGTTTTTTACGGTCCGTTTTCTTTTCCCTGACCGGTTCTGCCTGTTCCTGCTTTGCGGCTGTTTCCTTTTTTTCTGCCTTTTCCTGTTTCTTTTTCGGTTTTTCCGGTTTTACGGAAGCTTCCTGCTTCGGCATTTCTTCTTTTTCCGTCCCACGCATGTCCGGATCGTCCATTCCAGATGCCTGCATGATATTGAATTTATTCAAGAAATAATACTTCAGGCCATACGTCCATGCCGCACCTTTTGCTTTATCCGGTGCTTCATTGGTTCCAATGACATGCAAAAAGCTCCTTACCTTGTCTCCCGGACGGTCTGCATTGGTCCAGCACAGCTCCAGGTCAGCCTCATATCTCCAGAGTGTTCCCATTTCCTTTAAAACACGGAATTGCCTGTTCGTCCATCTGTGTCGGTCTTTCACTTAAGATGTCAAAATCGACCCGTATTTATTAAGCCGGTGTCAGGCATTCATAAATATCATCCAGTTTTACAAAATCATAAGTAACGTCCTCACTGTACCGTTTGCGGATCAGCTTCGGCACTTTCTTCCGGATCCTGATCATCTTCTGGTTCAGATTCATGTAATTGTATTTACCCATATTATTCGTTTCCTCCTGATTTTTTCATTTTTTATACTAAGCAGAACGCGGAAGGCTTGCCTCCGGCCCTGTCCCAGTCTTTTTTAACATTTCTTCCATTTCTTCCCGGATACATCCGATACAGATCTTCTTTTTTGAGATCTCCGGAAGTTTTTCAAGCAGCCACTTCTGGGCGAAAAGCTCTGCTGCCCGCTGTGGGTTGCTTAAATATTCCAGAAACATCCAGTCAGAAAATTCCCACTTCATATCCGCAAAATGAAACTGCGGCTGATAGATCAGATCCTCCGGCCGCTTTCCTTTTTTAATAAAACGGTCTGCATTTAGCTGGATATAAACCTGCTGATCTCCGGGATCATCTGTGCAGCTGTATACCCGCCTTTTAACAAAAGTTCATCCCATTGTTCCCGAATAAGTTTCTTTCCAATGCGGCTTATCTGTGTTTCCAGTTTCGGGATCAGATCCTCACGCACAGGAAAACCAAAATCATCCGGTATCCCGATCGGCTTCAGAAAAAAGATCTTCTGCTTCATAAAGGGAATACTCCGGCATGTGGATCACGGCACACCAGTTCCGGTCTGTTTTTCTGTTTCCTTTAAACAGTCAAAGAAAAAGAAACAGTTTCCATATCTTGCCTTTATAAACAGCTGTCCAGAAAATTCTTTTACTTCACAATCCGGCGATTTCAGCCATGCGATCAGTTTTTCTGCCTCCCTGCTCTCTTTTAACCAGTCCGGAAGTTTTCTATCCATCACATACCTCCGTAATTTAGATATATGGCAGGGAATACCTGGAATACACCATCTTTGCCTGTTTTAAAAATGCAGAGCCTTTTTCTGCTTTTGCAAACCATTCCACGAAAAACCGTGTCAGGTTCTGCTGCAGTGTCCGGTGGGTATCAAGGGCATAATCCACAAATTCCCCATATCCGTCCATACTTCCTGCAAGCAGGTAGCAGGTAAACATTTTTGCCATCTGCTCTTCATCTGAAGGATTGATCTCCATTTCCTCTGCACCTTCATACACCAGGCGCACCCTTTCTGGCTGTTCCTTTACATGCAGACACAGATCATCGGCCATCAGTTTCGATGCTTCGTTTCGAAGGTCGTAATATCTGACCTCTGAAAGACCTTTTAGCCAGGCAAACCCAAGATAAGTGTAATTGTCTTTTATTTCCTGCTGCTCTTTTGCCATGGAATCCATAAATTTTTTGTGTCCGGTGGGATGGCAGTTCAAGTATTCATCTACCAGCAGCCTTGCCACATCTTTTCCATTCGTAACCTTCATGTTTTCCTCCCATCAAAAAAAAGACAGTCCATGCTGTCTCCATTCTTTTAAATCCTGTTAGTATTTTACAGTGCCAGGAATATCATATTCATGCCAGCGTTTTGACACACAGCCGGCATTTTTCTTCCATGAGCTAAAAGTCCTCTCTCATTCGTCTTTTCCTGCCTTGCAATGGTAATGGATTCACAGATCCCGCAGTAGATCTCGTATGCGCTGCATGGCTCATTCCCAGTAGTAGCCTTAAACTGCTCCACGGTTTCTGCAAGCAGTTTTTTCCAAATCCCGCCTGCTTCATGATCCCTGCCATGGCATTTGCCGGATGCTCGATCCAGATATCATACAGCCGCATGACCCCTTTTAAGACTTCCCGGTAGTAATCAAAGATCGACTCTATGTTTTCCGTGAAATCTTCCATTCCTTTACAGTTTTTGTGCGTAACCTTCAGGGCATTGCCAAGGATCACATTTCTTGTCGGCTCCTGCAGGGAATAAAAAAATATTCGCTCCGGACACACCAACGTCTGACGTAGTGATCCGTACAACTGCTTTTATGTCCTTATCGGTCTTTCTTCCATAATTCTGCATCAGTTCCTTATAAGCATCTGTAAGTTTCGTATCCTCCAGCTGCCAGGACGCCGTAACAGAATAATGATCTGCATAGCCGTTTAAAAACGTTGCCTTCTCATAGTCCCCATGGATATATGCCGAGGTAACCATGTACATATCCGGCATGGATATGATGGCATAATCTTTTCATCACCAGACAGGACTGCCTTTATTTTCCTTCACAGAACGGATCAGTGCTCTTCCTCTTGCAACTTTCAGGCATTTATTCAAGATCTCTGCCAGTGTTTTCTTATCGACATCTGCCAGGGCTTTGCCATCAATCCTGGCCCGTCCTTTCAACGATTTGATTGCTGAATTTCCTATATAACAGATCCTCTCGGGCAGGATAAGAACCAGCCTGGAATGAGATAAGGTATCTTTTTCCAGTGCTTCCAGGGAAATGCCCGGAACCTCTGTACAGGTTTCCTCTCCTGCAGCTGCCACCTTTAATTTCTTACTGGTGATCCGGATCCATTCTGCCCGGCTGTCTATCTCTTCCAGATACTCGCACAGTTCCTTTTCTGTCCGGAACTCCTTATAAAAGTCATCTTTATAATACATAATGTCCGCCTTTCCACGCTAGCTGAAAATCCGGACTTCAACAGCCTGTATCTTTCCATCTTCGATGCAAAATACATAGCCGTCTTCTGCCATCTCCATAAGCATTCCAATTTCCAGTGCATTTGCGTTTTCCCATTTAATTGTCTCCATAATCGACCCTCCTGATTTTACAATGTGTTTTCTTTTTTTGATGTTCTTAAAGTATTTCTTTTTTCAGTTTCCTTAACTGACAGTTTCATTCGTGCTCCTCCTTTCTGCTTTTTATGCAATAAAAAAAGACACAAAAAGAATCTTCTTTCCTTCTTGCATCTTCCTTATATTTTGCATATCCATTTTTTTTTCATTAAGGCAAGACCGCCCCAAAGTGTTTCTTCCGGAATGTCCGGAACTAAAGAATAACCACAGTCTTTTATAGACTGTTAAATTATTTTTCATTTAAAGACTACCACAACATTTTGTAGTTGTCAATTAATTTTTAACTATATATTGTGTTGTTGTGTGAGTTATCTTTATTATTTTGCTACATGTTTGTGACAGGCGGCATGATACCGCCTGTCTTTTCATCCGTCTGCATAAATGCATGTATCTGAGGGGAATAGGTAATCTGTACATGCACTATGAAAACGTCTTACTCAGCGTTTGGATCCGCCGGTGAAATATTTTTTGCAAGGCTGCGCCCGTTGGCATCCGTCCCTGCTTCAAAAAGGACCGGCTGGCCACCGCTTAATTTCCGGTATCCATCCATCTGGATCTCCGAAAAGTGGGCGAAATAATCAATCCCGTCTTCACCGGTGATAAAACCGTATCCTTTCTGTGCTGCTGAACCCATTTCACGGTTCCTGTAGTGTTTCTGACATATCCTTCTCTCCTTTGCTGTATTTCCCGCAATAGTCTTTTGCCGGAAACAGGCA
>ENA-OQIM01000874-OQIM01000874.1-human-gut-metagenome-genome-assembly--contig:-NODE-874-length-11085-cov-1.664446_pt1 | contig 11085 bp, 18 predicted proteins | sample MGYA00242579_ERZ504744 | MGnify/ENA primary metagenome ERZ504744 (study PRJEB26092, sample SAMD00036441) | human gut metagenome | host: Homo sapiens | study: EMG produced TPA metagenomics assembly of...
CGCTGCCAAACATATCATAGGACGTGACCGGCTTTTGTAAAGTATCCGGATAAGATTCATGCATACGGAGCACCGGATGCAGACAGCCCGTCGTTTCCTTCAGGACACACAGCCGCCGCTTTTTCCCTGGCAACTTCGCTTCTATCACTTATCCCAATGGTATGTCATCGCTCCTTCTGCCGTATGGGCCTGTGGAGTGGGGTTTGCACGAATGAACCAAGGAGTGCATTATCCCAGTGATGTAGTGACAGGAGCAGCGATCGGAGTAGGATGTGCTTTTGCAAATATTTATGTAAACCGATGGCTGAATAAGGTGCTGTTCGGGAGACAGATAAAGTGATGGTTGGATGCAGGAGTGCAACTATGCGCCCCTGCAGTTTAATATAAAGTCTTGACTATCGTTTTTTTAGCAGCAATCCTTCAAAATCCGGTTGTTCCAGCAGCTCCAGTGCTTTCCTGATACTTTCATTGGCATCATTGATGACGTGATAATACTCATTCATATCCCATAAATCACGGGCTATCAATGCTTTCATCTGCAATTTCAGCAAAGGAAGGGCCTTCTGGTATTCTTCTTCATTATATTCCACTCCCATCTCCTTGCCGGTAGCAACCAGTTGTGCCAACATATCCGGAGTCACTTCAAAACGTTTGTAGAATTCATTGAAAGTCTTGTATTTGCCCAGCCATTCTTTACGATGGGCATCAATAAAATGAAAGTGAGTTTTCATCAACGCCCCTTTATCACGCAACTGACGATGATATTTAGTATAGAGAGTCGTATCAATCGGCACAAAATAATCGGGCATAATTCCCCCACCGCCCATATACCGTACGAGCCAGCTTATGAGTTTGAACTTCAGTGAATCCGGGAAGTGAATGCTGTCTTCACTCATCATCTCTCCTTTATTATAACGGTCTATCAGGTCCTCATTATACTTTTCAATGCTTTCGTAAGGTTTCTGGATACAACGTCCGGCAGGAGTATAATAACGGGCCACCGTCAAACGAATCATCGACCGTCCGGCAAATCAATGGGACGCTGTACCAACCTTTACCAAGCTGCGCCGGCCCACAACGACTCCTCTGTCCCAATCCTGAACAGCTCCCGTCACAATCTCACTGGCAGAAGCGAGAATTCATCGACCAATACAATCAGACGACCATTCTGGAACTCGCCCGTACCTTTAGCAAAAAATTCACTACGGGGATTACGACGGCCTTCCGTATAGACTATCAGTTCCTTTTTGCCCAGAAACTCGTTGGCAATATCGATGGCAGCGTTCAAATAACCTCCGCCATTGCCTTGCAAATCAAGAATCAAATCTTTCATCCCTTTTTTCTGCAATTCAGCTAACGCTTTCTTGAATTCCTCATGGGTAGTGGCGGCAAAACGTTGATACGGATATAACCAATCTTATCTTTAATCATATAGGAAGCATCCAGGCTGTAAACAGGTATTTTATCCCTTTTCACCGTAAAAGGGAGCAATTCCTTCACCCCTCGGCGAAAGTATTTTCAAATTCACTTTTGAATCTTTAGGACCACGAAGACGACGCATGATATCTTCGGTGCTCATCTTTACACCGGCTATCAGCGTATCTTCCACCATGACGATACGATCGCCGGCCAGAATACCTGCTTTTTCGGAAGGACCGCCCGATACGGGCTGTATCACCAACAATGTATCTTCTGCCATATTGAACTGTATGCCGATACCTTCAAAGTTTCCCTGCAACGGCTCGTTCATTTTCTTCACTTCCTCCGGGTCGGAATAAGTAGAGTGAGGATCAAGCTGTTCCAGCATTTTTACGATTGGCTTCCTCTACGAGTTTCCCCTCATTGACTTCGTCTACATAAAGGTTGGCAATGGCAAACTCCGCCAACTGTAATTTGCGTGCCGGAGAATTCAGAAACTTATTTTCCTGAGCCTGTACGGCTACAATAGAAAAAAAGCAGGCAATCAAGCCTGCAAAGTACATAGTATATTTCATGATCAGTCTATTTTCATTCCTTCAGGTAAGAATGGTGTTACGTCTTTACCAAACTGCAATAATTCTCTCACAATAGTAGAGCTGATAGAAGTAAGTTCCGGCTCCGTAAATAACAGAATAGTTTCTATACCGGCCAGTTTCCGGTTGATATCGGCTATGGTTTCCTCATATTCAAAATCGTGTACGGTGCGGATTCCACGAACAATGAACTGCGCTTCTTTAGCTCTGGCAAAGTCTATGGTCAAACAATCGTAAGCGTCGACCTTTACCCGGGGATCATCAGCAAAAAGTTTCTCAATCATCTCCACTCGTTTCTCTGTAGGAAACCAAGTCTTCTTATTCTCATTGATACCGATACCGATTACCACTTCATCCATAAAGGTCAATGCTCTTTTCACGACCGAATAATGGCCGATGGTAAAGGGGATCAAAATGTCCCCGGAAATATGGCTCTTCTCATATTTGTTAGTGATTCACGCAATGTCTTCTTCTATAACAAGGTTATCTATAATAAAATTCTGACGTTCCATGGTGTTCTTACCCATATAAAACTCCAGCAATTCTTTCACCAGGTCAGTCTTGCGGAGGGAAACTTGCTCCAGACGCATGTCTTTGCCGATAAAGTGCTTGAATTCATCGGGTGAGATCTCTCCCAAACCTTTGAATCGGGTAATTTCGGGATTGGGGCTTAACCGTTCGATAGCGGCAATCCGTTCTTCTTCCGAATAACAATATACGGTTTCATAAACTCCTTTCTTGCGGTTGCGGACACGGAATAAAGGGGTTTGAAGGATATATACATGACCTTTCTTTATCAAGTCAGGGAAGAATTGCAGGAAGAAAGTAATAAGCAATAAACGGATGTGCATACCGTCTACATCAGCATCTGTAGCTACAATTACCTTATTATATCGTAATCCTTCCATACCGTCCTCTATGTTCAGAGCAGCCTGAAGCAGGTTAAACTCTTCATTCTCATATACAATCTTCTTGGTCAGCCCGTAAGAATTCAACGGCTTACCACGCAAACTGAATACTGCCTGAGTATTTACATCACGCTCTTGGTGATAGAACCGCTTGCCGAGTCTCCCTCGGTAATGAAGATGCAGCTTTCCTCCTTCTTGTCCCCTTTGACATCGTTCAGATGAAAGCGGCAGTCACGTAACTTCCGGTTATGAAGATTTGCCTTCTTGGCTCGCTCACGTGCCAGTTTCGTCACTCCGGCTATCGCTTTACGCTCTTTCTCCGACTCCTGAATCTTCTGCAACATCACATCGGCCACGTCCGTATGCTTGTGCAGATAGTTATCGACCTCAGTCTTTACAAAATCACCTACAAATTTATTGACGGTAGGACCACCGGGAGCCATATTGGTAGAGCCCAGCTTGATTTTAGTCTGACTTTCGAACAACGGTTCCTCCACATTGACGGCAATGGCAGCCACCAGTCCGTTACGGATATCGGAATAATCCATGTTCTTGTTGAAATATTCCTTGATGGTACGGGCAATATGCTCTTTGAAAGCACTTTGATGCGTACTCCCTGAGTCGTATGCTGTCCGTTGACAAAAGAGTAATACTCTTCACCATACTGGCCGGTATGCGTAAAGGCTATCTCAATATCTTCTCCCTTCAAATGGATGATGGGATATAATCCCACAGCCGTCATGTTGTCGTTAAGCAAATCCACCAACGTTACGGGACAAGATACGCTGACCGTTATAGATAATGGCCAGTCCTGTATTCAGATAGGTATAATTGCGGAGCATGGTTTCCACAAACTCCGGACGGAAACTGTAATTCTCAAATAACAGGTTATCCGGTTCAAAGAAAATATAAGTACCGTTCTCCTCTGTTGTATTTTGTGTGGTATCCGTCAACAAGTCTCCCTTGGCAAAGGTAGCGATACGCACCTTTCCATCACGATAGCTGCGCACCTCGAAGCGCGAACTCAATGCGTTGACAGCTTTCACACCGACCCCATTCAGTCCGACACTCTTCTTAAAGCCTTACTGTCATATTTACCTCCCGTATTCAGCACACTTACAGCCTCAATAAGTTTTCCCTGCGGAATACCCCGACCATAGTCACGCACACTGACACGGAGATTTTCTTCAATGATAATCTCAATCTTTTACCCGCCTGCATTTTGAATTCATCGATACTGTTGTCGAGAACTTCTTTCAGAAGGACGTAGATACCGTCCTCGGCATGTGATCCGTCACCCAACTTTCCAATATACATACCGGGACGGGTACGCACATGCTCCATGTCACTGAGGTGGCGGATGTTATCGTCGGTATATTCTACAGCGGGATTGTTTATCAGTTCGTTGTTTTCTTCCATATTGACTTATCACATTTTTATATATCGTTGTTACAGAATACTCTTTTTATAAGCACGACGGCGTTTATGCTGCTCGGTCTTGAAATATTCCCACTGGGCCTGCACCTTTCCATTCAGTTCCAGTTCCGGATTACTTTCGGCATACTTGAATCCCAGTTGCTGATATACAGGAATCAAGTCCGAGAATAACAAAGCATTGACTCCTTTGTTCTGATACTCAGGTTTTACAGCAACCAGCAACAAGTCCAGCATAGGGGGATATTTATGCAAAAACAGCACTTTCAGCAAATGATACCAGCCCATAGGCAGCAAACGCCCCTTCGCTTTTCGTAACGCTTCGGACAAAGAAGGCATTGAAATACCCACCGCCACCAGTTTATCTTCAGCATCGGTCACCAAGGTCACCATACGCAAATCTACAATAGGCAAATACATCTTTATATACTGGTTAATCTGTCCTTGAGACAAAGCCGAGAAACCATAAAGCGGAGCATAAGCCTCATTCATCAATTCGAAGATAGCCTGGCCATATTCGGCCGCAATTTTCTTACCCGATGTATATTTCTTCACCTTCAAATTAAACTTACGTTGAATCAAGTCGCTGATACGCTTATGCTTATCAGGAATCGCATCCGGAATATAAATTTTATATTCCACCAATCGGCATCCTTCTCGAATCCCAACTTCTCCATGTGCTGTGGATAATAGGGATAATTATAGATAGTCGCCATGGTACTCAGTTGGTCGAAGCCTTCTACCAACATGCCTTCCGCATCAAAGTCTGTAAAGCCCAAAGGTCCCTGAATGGTATCCATTCCCTTCGATTTACCCCATTGGCTACTGCGTCCAACAAGGCGCGTGATATTTCGATATCATCCAGGAAATCGATCCATCCGAAACGGACTTCTTTTTTATTCCAAGTCTCGTTTGCGCGTTTATTTATAATTCCTGCAATACGTCCTACCACCTTGTTATCCTTGTACGCCAGAAAATATTCCGCCTCGCAGAACTCGAAAGCGGCGTTCTTTTTTCGGACTGAACGTATTCAGCATATCATCGTACAAATCGGGTACGGAATAAGGATTCTCTTTGTATAACTCGTAGTTGAACCGTATAAACGTCTTAAGTTCTTTCTTTGAACTGACTTTCTTAATGGTAATAGCCATGCTGTATTTTATAAATTCAGGTGTAAGATAGAAGTTTTTTGCAGATAACTTATTCTTTTTATGGCTTTTTTACTGTTGGGCAGTAAGATAGGCAGTATAAACAACATAGCAAAGAGTACATTTACAGTTTTATACCGCAAATGTACTCTTTCTCCCTAAAATAACTATCCCTATTTGGTGCGTTTTACAGTATAGATTACTTTTCCTTTCTTATCAATCATATGCATATCCAGTTCTTTCTTGTCTGCCGTGAAGATAGAAAAGCCCGGTTCGGGACTGCAGAACTGAGTGCCTTCCACTGGTTTTACCTTACGGCTCAACGAACCTGCCGAATTTACCACATAGTCGATATCACTGCCCGGCACACGAAGATGCTGGAAGTTATGAATGTGTCCGCATGCATAGATATCCACCTTATGTTTACGGAGGATAGGATCCAGACGTTTCTGCATATCGCTGCGTTCACTGTCGTCTTTCGGAGTTTCAGCATAAATGGGATGATGCCCTATTACGACAACCCAATCTTCTTTGGCAGCAGTAAGCACAGAGTCTATCCATGCCAGTTGCTTGTCCATGTCCTGTTTGCAGGCATCCGGATAAGTTTCGCTCTCGTTACGGTATTTGTCAATCAGAGGAGCGGTATCTATCATCACGAAACGAATGGTAGTCCCCTTCTTCTCAAAGACTTTGGTATAATAACGCTCCGACATTGACCAACGGCGGCTCACGTTAGTATAATCCAGCACAGCCTGCGTATTACCACGGTATTCATGGTTCCCCAAGACCGGGAACCAGTTTATCATCAATTCGGGATGGCTGTAAATCAACTCGTAGTTGGTCATCCAAAGCGGATCGTTAACGCTGCGTACACCTTCAAAGTGGTGCACGTCTCCGGCTGCAAACACACACTCGGGACCAATAACATCCGCCATTTCTCCCATCAGCTCGGCTATGGGCTTCTGGTCATAATAACCGTTACGTCCCAAATCGTTAGCCATATAAAAATTCAGTTGTTTCTCCAGTCCTTTCCAATCTTGTGGAGTCTGGGCACACACATTCAGGCAGATAGCCGCACCAATGACAACAATCCATACCCATGTCAATACTTCTTTCATTTTTCTAATCATCATCAACGTTTTCATATACTTAATTTTTAGAAATTTATTTTTAAACCTGCATTCATTCTCACGCCATAATATTCTGCCTGCATAGTACGGTCCTTCGTACCCTGGTAGTAACGGAGCGGCTGGTTCAGCAGATTGTTCGCCTCAGCATAAAAGGTCATCTTCACCTTCTTGCCAAAGGTATAACTGGCGTTCACATCCATATAGTTCACGGCATCATAATATCTGTCATAAAATGTACTTGGGCCCATTTCATCGATAAAACTGGAGGCATAGTTATAGCTCAGGCGCACATTCAAGCCTCCTTTTTCAAAGTAAAGAGAGGCATTCGCCGTATGCTCGGGAGACCCCGGCAAACTCAACCCGCTCTCGTTCTCACGTCCTTCGAAGTTAAAGTCCTCCACACGTGAGTGAGTATAAGTATAGGTTCCATAGAAACCCACATACTTCAAGGCCGGAGCAATGAAGCCGAAATCACGCTGATAAGAAAATTCCAATCCCCACAGATTAGCATTTCCTGCATTCTTGGGCTGAGTGAAACGGGTATATTCTGTTCCTTGGTATTCATAGTTGGTCAGTACCTGATCTACGATGAAATCGTCTATTTTCTTATAGAAAAAGCCTGCGCTCACCAAACCTACACTCTTGAAATAATAATCGGCACTCAAATCGAAGTTGTAAGAAATAGTAGGTTTCAGGTCAGAGTTACCAATTTTTATTTCATTATCGCCACGGTTGATATTCACGCTGGGAACCAAAGCTGAATATTTGGGGCGGCTCAAGGTCTGCGTGTAAGAACCGCGTATCTTGAAATCATCATTACATCCCATTTCACCAAATAGAAGGAAGGAAATTCACATAACTGTTGACGACGCGGCCGGTCTTGGTGGTCTTATCTGTTTCATCATCATAGTTACGACCGGTATAACGAAGAGAAGTGTGCTCCATGCGGAGCCCTGCCATCAAGTTTATATCAGAGGTAAATTTATGGTCAAATCGTACATACCGGAACTTACAGTTTCACGAGCCTCAAAGTTCTCAGCCAATTCGGCTTGTACCTGTTCTTTATCGAATTGGGAAGCATCATTTAAGTTCAATCCACCCACATATTCTTTACTGGCAAATGTTCCTACCTGATATTTGTCGCTCGGCATAAATTTATCCGTACTCTGGTCTACCGTATTTTTCAGGCTGTTGGTCATGAAGGCATCCTCGTCTTTCGGAGTATATTCGTAGAGTCTATTTCTTTTTCTTTCGTTTTACGTACTACTTTCGCACCGAACTTCAGTTTGGCTCCATTATTCAAACTGGTTTTGAAATTGGCCGAAAATTTCATATCCTCTTCTTTGATGTCTTCCTGTTGTTCTGTCAGTTCTTTCAAGCTGAACTTATCACTCAGTGTCAGGGTAGAACCTGCTGTGGGTGTTGCCAACGGCTGGCGTTCATCACTCAAGTCCATATCAAATTCCTGCTTTTTCAGTTGGAAGTCAAGATAACGCTCATTAGGGCGTTCTTCTGTAGCTTTTGCATAACTGGCATTCCAATCCATGCCGATTGCTCCCCATAAGTGTTCTCCGCCCAAAGCGAAATCCATGGTACGCTGACGCTCCAGACGGGCATTGCGATTATCGGGAGTACCAGCTTTGGTTTGGATGCGGACTGTGCCTTTTCCGTTCTCATCCAAATCCTTGATATTGGTACGGTAACGGTTTTCCCAGTCATTGCGGTTGTTAAAAATACCCTTGAAAGTCAATTTATGGTTTTCATTGAGTTCGAAGTCAAAAGCCGCCGAATAACTTTGACGTTCACGGGTGACAAAGTACTGACGCATCTGATAATCGCTGACATATACTTTGCCATCCTCATTTTGTTCCCACATGAATTCAGTATCATAAGAACCGGAAGGAGCATTCTGATAAGAAGCGGAGAGCAACATGCCCAGTCTGTCATTGAAGAAACGGTCTCCGTAAGTGAAGCCTAAATTCAACTGGGCTTTTTCGCTGATCCAATTGTAACCACTTCCCGCTGTGGCATTGATAGTACGTTTATAAGGAGAATTTTTAGTTACCAGATTGATGGAACCACCGATAGCATCGCCGTCCATATCGGGTGTAACGACTTTGCTTACTTCGATGGTCTGAATCATATCGGCAGGAATCAAGTCCAACTGCACGTTACGAGTATCCCCCTCAGCAGATGGGACACGATTACCATTAATGGTGACGGAGCTTAAATCGGCACTAGTGCCGCGGACTTGTCCAAAACGGGCCTCGCTTGATCGTATTGCACATTGATGCCACTGATACGTTTCAATGCATCACCTATGTTTGAGTACGGGAATTCTACTTGGTCAGCAGATACGATATTGGTGATACCCAGATTATTTTTTTGTGTATTGATTGCTTTCTTCTGCCCTTGAAAAGCTCCCTTCACCTGCACTTCCTGCAGTTCCACCCCTTCATTCATCACTATATCTTTCTCTAAAGTCTTGCCTTCGGGAACGGTAACTTTCATTTCAATAGGGCTATAACCTACATAGGTCACTTTGACGGTGTAAGTGCCGGGCTTCAGATTGGGTAATGTGTAGAAACCGTTCACATCACTGATCACTCCGGTTTTCAGATTCTCAATAAAGATGGAAGCACCCGGTAGAATTTGTTTTCCATTGTCTATCACACGTCCGCGAATAGTGCCTTGCCGGACAATGTTTTCATTTTCCTCGGCAAATGCATTTCCACAAACACCTGCCATCAGTAGCATAAGAGACACAGCTCTAACAACCTTTTTCATATACTTTTTTATGCGTTATAAATCTGTCGCAAAAGTAGATGGGTTAAGTTTCGTGAGAGTTACACTCTATTAAAGGTTTCATGACAAACGGATTTCATTCCTGTTACAAGACAGTTCCACACATGTCACCCTCCCCTTTTCCTTCCGGCCATATTACCTAACAATATAAATTAGAGATTTAAGCGCTCTTTCAGCAAACGGTAGCCACTATTACTGACTTTCAGCTTTCGACCGTTTTTTAAGATCAGTTGATAAGACTCCTTGCCGAACAATTCCAGACGGGATATCTGCTTAACCTGAACGATGGCCGAACGATGGATACGGACAAAGTCTGATCCAGGCAGATGAGTTTCAAAATATTTCATCGTCTGTTCTTTAATATACTCCCCTTCAGGAGTAATCAATGTCACATAGTCGCCACAAGACTGAATATAAAGCAAGTCCGCCAATTCTATCAAATGAATTTTAGTCCCATCTTTCACTGTGATCCGATCCAGGCAGTCTTCCGCATCCGCACCGGCTTCTTCCTCTTTCTTCCGGCTGGCCTCCGCTTTCCTGCGGTCTTCCATCCAGGTTTCCTGCATGGTTACCAATTGATTTTCCATCTCCTCACGCTCGCCCGCAGCAGATTGCAAACGATACCATAACAGATGATGCTCCACAGTAAGGCCACATAACAGAGGCGGAAAGGAAGTGTGAGTATAAAAGGAGTGTAGACTGCATGATTAATAAACTCCAAGATCCACCGGATAAAGAAACTGCCCACCAAAGTACAAGATATGCCTAATATAGTGATAAAAAGCGTAGTAATGGAAATATGGACAAAGCCGAGAACATACCATGCCCAATAAGCCGATAGGGCAAACAGCAGAGTTGCAGCCATTCCGTCCAACAAGGAAACCCATATACCATCGTCTGTGTACCCCCACAGGAAAAGGCCTTGTACGCCGGCAACCAGCAGCAAGCCCAAAGCAACTATCCACCTTTGCGGCGACGCCTGTATAGGATGTGTATCCATATTCCGCCCGTCTTAATTTTTAACGACCAAGCCACTCCACGAAAGAGTCCCCCTTATCACCAGCACCTTTTGAGGATTTTCCTCTCTCTCCCAACGTTTATCCTCATAACCGCCCATGAATGTGCTGCAAAGACATTTTATGGTCCAGTCCGCAGGCACATAGAGTTCAATGCCCCCAAATTTACAATCTACATCCAACGGTGTCTCTCCTACGGGAATGTCCGTACGTCGCATGTCAATGATGCTGCCGCCAAAGCGGGTCTGAATACTTCCCCCCTTCAACATTTCATCCAATATGACCTGACGGACTCCGCTGAAAGCATTCTCCGAATGCAAAAAGCCATCTGCCGAGGTATAATTCATCGTTTTAAATTCTTCCGGAGTTCGACCGTACCCATGGTCTCTAGATTTCCCACCATGACTAAAAACAGTGACAATTCCTATCAGAATCAGAATAGCAGGCAGCATAAATGCCTGCATATCCGTACCACACAAAGCGCTGAGCTGATCATTCAAGTAGTAGGCACTGATACCCAGTAATATCAGTCCGAACACTAAATGACGACGTACCAATGAATAAACGCCGACTACTGCCACAACTGCCTGCCAGGATACCAGCAGGTCATAAACGGGAACTGTGATCCATTG
>ENA-OQIM01000875-OQIM01000875.1-human-gut-metagenome-genome-assembly--contig:-NODE-875-length-11071-cov-1.224781_pt1 | contig 11071 bp, 8 predicted proteins | sample MGYA00242579_ERZ504744 | MGnify/ENA primary metagenome ERZ504744 (study PRJEB26092, sample SAMD00036441) | human gut metagenome | host: Homo sapiens | study: EMG produced TPA metagenomics assembly of...
CAAATGGAGTCTGCCTTCGTATCACAGCAAAAGACCTTGCTATGATTTTAGCTCTTACAGCATTGATTACAGATGATTTATGTTTCCCCTCCGCTATTTTCCTTTTATAATATGCTTTCATCTTCGGATCCTAAGAGATGGCAGTAATAGCTGCCCAGGTAAGGTATACTTTTACTTCTTTGTTAGCCAATGAAGAAGTCTGCGTTTTTCCCCATATGGAAATACCTGAAGTATGTTCAAATGGGGCAACCCCACAATAGCAGGCAAATTTCCTCGGGTTGTCAAATCTTTGAAAATTGTCAGTAACATACAGTAATACAATAGCATTGATAATTCCTATTCCTTTTATACTTCTTAATAGCAAGTAGTTTGTGTAAAGCGATGTACTGACGGCTATTAGTTGCTCCATATCCTCTTCCACCTCCAGGATCTTTTCTTTTATTCGACTTGAGCTGCTCTTCCAAAAAAGAAATGGCTTCTGTCACATTAGCCAACTTAGCATCTGGGAGAATGTTGCCAATAACTTTATGCTTGATACTTTTTGCTTGACCAAATTGTCACGTATAATATCCATCCTTGTAGTCTCACCAAGTCTTTGTCAGGCAATTTGTATAACTCCAGTTTTCGATAGTGTAATACCGCATAGTTCGATAGTTCGCTATTCTTTTGGCGTCAATGCGGTCATTTTTGCCTCGTTGCAAGCCTATGGACTTCTTGATGGTCAACGAGCAAACCAAAGCCAGGGAAAATCCCATGGAGACACTGGAAACTGATAACTCTGTGACATAACTTCCCATGTTTTCAGCACAGAATAAGAGTTTGGATAAAGAGAGATGATAACCAGCTATCCAATCCAATAAAGATTGGATCCCTTCTGGAATGTTATCAAAAGACTTCTGAGACAACTCTTTTTCGTCCGCAGACATTAATGATGCATCGAAAGTTTTTTTTCCTACATCAAGACCTACAAAATGAGAATAATTCATAACTTCGTATTTACAGTATTAAACATGAAGGAGAAACAGCTAATACATTTATTAGGTCGTGAGCCTACAATTCTAACTGGCTAGGTTCTCCTATTAAGAGAGTTGCAGTCTGATTCAGCCTATAGTCATTTAAGACTAGTGTTAAAGTTAGTTCACTGCAACTCTTCTTTTCAAATATACACTTATATTTTATTGTGATATTTAATACTGCAAATGTAAATGTCTTAAAATGAAGTGAGATGGCCTCTCTTTTTGCATTTCAGATTTAAGTTTTCCTTAAGAATTTTATCCGACAGTTTCTTCAAGTATGAAAGCCTTCTATAAGGCTACTTTTGCAAGATTATGTGCTATGGTCAGCAATCCAAACCCAATTTCCACTTTCTTCAGTCCACGAAGATGAAACCTCTTGAAATGTTTGTTGTTCTTGAGGTTTCCAAATACCGCTTCCACATCCTGCAGTTTCTGGCTCCTATATTTAAACCCTTGCGGTGAGAGAAGTTTTTCACGTTCTCACTCCTTAATTTTTCTCAATCGATGATTCACCTGTACAATCCTTTCTGCCCCTGCCTTTGTATTTCCGACATCTTAAAGAACATCCCTTGCTGTTCTGTGCCCTGTATCTTGATATGGTCTGTTTAAAACCGTTATCCATCGTCCGTCTTACATCAGCGGGTCTTTTTCATCTTTTGCCTTATCTAGCAGTTACATCCCGTTCATTTTTTCATTATAATAGAAGTTGGTAAACAGAAAGGGATCATTTCTGAACTTTTTCTTCTGTTCCTGGTGGAAATCGTTATATTTTACAAAAGCCTCGATATCATGCCCAAAGCATACAGATATTTTTTTCACTTCCATAGTTCGTTTCAAAGCAGCTACTTCAGATTAATTGTTCCTAACTTCGAAAACATCTTAGGTTTAGGAAGTAGCTATACACTTCTGAAGAGTAGTTATGTCTATATACGAACTTACCCAAGGATACGTTAATGTTCGTAAACTTGGGTAAGATTTTATAGATATTGTTTGGAGAGGACTTAGAATTCAACCTCTTGATTTTATAATATATTTTACTTTAATGTTATGATAATTGTTTCTCCCTCTTTGGTATCAATATCATACAAATAAGTTTCACGTAATTTTATTCCTTGAATTTTGGCTTTTTCACTTATCATAGGACGAGAAATTGTTTGTACATGAAATAAAGGATTAGGATTGGGATTATGGTCATTTACTAATTTTAAGTCTTTATTGTCATGTAGTAACTGCCAATATGAACGAAGACGCAAATTCCCTCCTATAGTTGAGCGAATGACCGCTTTTTTATTTTACCGTCCTGCCAGTTTAATTCTTCCAGTATAAAACCACCTCTAATACGTAAGCCTTTCACTTTTCCCTGTTTAAAGTTTGAAGGCAAAGCTGGCAACAGATGCACTGCTTCATCATGACTTTGTACCAGCATTTCAGCAATGCCGGCAGTACAACCAAAGTTACCGTCAATTTGAAAAGGAGGATGGGCGTCAAATAAATTAGGATAAGTACCTCCTCCTGGACCTTTCTGATTCTGAGGACTGACAAAAGTCAACTGTTTTTTTATTAACTTGTAAGCATTGATCACCGTCAAGCATACGTGCCCATAAACAAACTTCCATCCCATCGACCAACCTGTTGACAGATCACCACGCTGTATTAATGTGTTTCGAGCAGCTTCAAGAAGTATGGGAGAGCGATACGGTGAGATCTGATAACCAGGGAAAAGTCCCCATAAATGAGAAACATGACGGTGGTGATCATTAGGGCTATCCCAGTCTTCAAACCACTCTTGAAGTTGTCCATATTCCCCCACCTGCATTGGAGGCAATTGATTACGCATTGTTTTTAGGGTATCACATAAGGTAGAGTCTTGAGATAAGATTTTAGCCGCCTCACAGGTATTGGAAAATAAGTCGAAAATTAATTGGTTGTCCATGGTGTTTCCAGAAAATAAACTAGCTTTCTGTTTTATTTTCTTAGGAGAATTTTCAGGAGACGGGGAAGGGACAACAACCCAATAACCTGTATTAGGATTTTGTACTAAAAAATCAATAAAAAAATTTGGATGCGCTTCTCATTATGGGATATATTTTTTTCAGATACTCTTTATTTCCAGAGAATAAATACCTATCCCATAATGTTGACACATCCAAGCTCCCGCTGTTGGCCATACGCCACAATAAGCACGGTCTACTGCCCCTGTTACACGCCATAAATCGGAATTATGATGAAGAACCCAACCGCGACATCCGTACATTTGATCAGCTGTTTCACGTCCACTTTGGCTCCAATCTTGTATAATTTGAATTAACGGTTCATGTAATTCTGATAAGTTCGTAACTTCAGCTGGCCAATAATTCATTTCAGTATTAATATTTGTGGTATAATTACTACTCCATGGTGGACGTACTTTAGCATTCCATTTGCTTGCAGATTAGCGGGCTGACATCCAGGTTGAGAAGAAGAAATCAAGAGATAACGTCCGAATTAGAAAATATAGAGAAACCAAATGAGATCATAAGAGGACTCAAATTCTTTTAAACGTATATTTGTTGGTTTATTGATTTGAGGACTGTGACCCAATTCTAAAGTAACTCGATTAAACATTTTTTTTATAAGCTGCCACGTGCTCTATCTTAGCCTTTTCAAAATCCTTCATTGAATTTTTAAGGTATTTCTCATTACGTTCATAAGGATTGGCTGAAATATCTTTGTAGTTGACAAAGTTAGTAGCCATAGAAACATATAAACATATTTCTGTAGCTTTCTCTACTTTAATTAAAGTATCATTTAACGCAAAGACTTTTCCATCGCTATTTTTCACAGATAAATCAGCACAGTAATGTACCTTTCCTGGTATATGATTATTACCGCTTGTTATGCCTTCTAAACGTAGTTTTTTCTTTCCACAAGCACTTCGTTTTGGAGCGTCCATTGGTGTTTGAAAAAATAGTTCACAATTAATACTACCCTTTTAGATGATTTGATATGTTTGATTATCAATTGGTCTGTAAAAGATGCAAATGTTTCTTCTGTAATTTCTACATCTTTGATTTGATAACGGGTTGTAGCTATAGCACGAGTTAAATCTAATTCACGATAATATTTTTTTATTTGTTTATGGTTCTTATAACGGATATTAAGGTTTCCAACTGTTTGATAAGGCATTTCTCGTCCTACAGGAGATAATATTTTTTTTTCAGCCATATTTTGGGCCTCTTCATAATGCCCATCAAAAATCAGACGTCTTATTTCCTTTAATGCTCCTTTGCCTTCTTTATTATAGTTTTGATAGGGTGAACCGGCTGATACGGTTTCTTCGTTCAGCTGTAATTGCTCTAACTGAGGATTTCCAAAAACCATGGCGGCAATACGCCCATTACCTATAGGAATTGCCTCTTCCCAGTAATGGCTGGAGTATCATACCAAATTTTATAATTTTCTTGTGCATAACATGGGATTTTCAATAATGCTAGCAAGCATATGCACTGACATTTTTTTTAGAATATTCATAATACTTGATTTTTGATTGATTAAAATTTTAATTAGAAAGATATTTTACAAATATACCTTTTATTGTCGATTTTGAAATGTAAAAACGTACAATAGATATGGAAAAAACAACTACTTTGTATAATATCAAATATGTGTGGAAATGAATTTATATTTTTTTATTACAACGTACAAAATTCTAGGCTTTGTGTACAATATAACATTTCGAATAGATGTTTTATTATTAAATTTGCGATCGAATTTAAAATTTAATATTAATAAAAATAAAGTATGAAAAACAAAAAAAAATTGTCTTGCGATGTCTCGCCATGAGAAAAAGCTTTCAGAAATCATTCTTTATTATTTTCTTTTTTGCATGGGCTATTGGAACTTTAGCTCAAATTAAAGTTGTAAAAGGAGTAGTATTGGATACGCAAGGAGAACCTGTTATAGGAGCCAGTGTCGTGGTAAAAGGAGTACCTAATGGTGTTATTACTGATTTCGATGGTAAATTTAGTATACAAAACATTCCAGATGACGCAACTATTCAAATCAGTTTTGTCGGTTACAAGACACAAAATATTTTAGTAAAAGGAAAGAATTATTTTAATATAACATTGCAAGAAGATGCAGAAATGTTAGAGGAAGTGGTAGTGATAGGCTATGGTAGTGTGAAAAAAAGTGATGTTACAGGGGCCTTAACACAAGTGTCAGAAAAACAAATAAAAGAACGTCCTGTACAGAATGCATTACAGGCTATGCAGGGAAAGCACCAGGTGTGGATATACAACTAACAGCCGTCCTGGAGAAGTGGGTGAAGTACGTATTCGCGGTAATCGTTCCATAACAGCTGATAATGATCCGCTTTATGTAATTGATGGTATTCCAATGGTGGCTGGTTCCATAAATGATATAAATCCTAATGATATTGAATCCATGGAAATATTAAAAGATGCTTCAGCAACAGCTATTTATGGTTCTCGTGGAGCAAATGGGGTTGTTTTAATTACAAACGAAAATGGAAAAGTTGGTAAAGTGTCAATTAGTTATGATGGAACAGTTGACTTTCTCTAAAATTCATTCAATGACTGATTGGATGGATTCTGGGGATTGATAGATTGGAATCGTCAAGCATATATTAATGCTGGTGCTTATACAGGGGCATACGGAACCGCACCAGACCCAATACTGATGGGGATTTGTTATTTGGAGGAATTTCGAGATATCCATATCTTAAGCCTTACTTTAAACAAGCTTGGGAATACAATGCAGATGGTTCTTATAAAATGAGACCTGCTACAGCAGAAGAAATTAAGGCAGGATATGCTACAGAAGTGCCTGTTTATAATTCTAAAAATATTCCAACAACTCCTTGGACAGACTATGTCACTCGTACTGCTGTTACACACAATCATCAGATTTCATTATCCGCCGGTACAGAGAAGTCCAAGCTTTATATGTCATTGGCTTATTTGGATCAAGAATCACCTATGAGAGATCAAGATTTTAAACGATATACAGCTAAAATAAATGGCGAAATACAGGTTGCCAAGTTTTTGAAGGTAGGTATGGGTATTAATGCTAGCCATTCTATTAAAAATTATGGTATTATAAATAATGGGTCAGGTAGTGGTTATAAAGATTCATACGGTTATGCACTTGATAAATTACCTTATGCGCCTGCATATGATGAAGAAGGAATTCCTTTGAATGTAAGTGATGGACCATCTCATTATAATCCAATGTTGGATGTTACTGAAGCTATAAATGAAACACGTTATTATAGTGTGATGTTTAATTCCTATGGAGAAATTGATTTAGGAAAAATATGGTCACCATTAGAGGGATTTACTTGGCGTACAAATTTGGGTACCCAGTATCGTAATTCACGTTATGGAAGTTATTATGGGAACAATTTTTCTAATCCATTAGGCCATTCTGCATATGCTGCTAATACAGCTTATAATGATCATGACCAGCATCTTTCATGGACCTTAGAAAATTTGTTATATTATAATAAGACATTTAATAAAATTCATTCGGTAGGTTTAACCTTAATGCAATCTGCCGAATATTCTCGTTCAGAAGGACTTGAAGTCCGTGCTTTCAACTGTACTTTTCCAACAGCCTTATGGTATAGTGTAGGAAATTCAGATCTAACAAGAGATACTCCTGGGTCATCTTTTAGTACTCAAAGCCGTGCCTCTTATATGGCTCGTTTTAATTACTCACTGATGAATCGTTATTTACTGACTGCTACGGGACGTTGGGATGGAGCATCTATGTTGGCTGTTGGCAATAAATGGGACTTTTTTTCCTTCTGTCGCTTTAGCTTGGAAGATGAATGAAGAAAAACTTCCTCAAAGGTCTAGACTGGATTGATCAGTTAAAAGTGCGTGTGGGGTATGGTGTTACAGGTAATGCTTCTATTAAACCTTATCAGACTACAGGATCAATGACAACTAATGGATCCGGTAAATATATAGGTATGGGTAATATCTCTAATGTTACTATTGGTGCTAAGGCTTCGGTATTACCTAATAAGGATTTGGGTTGGGAGAAGACAGCCACTACTAATATTGGTCTGGATTTTGGTTTTTTGAACAATCGCATTAGTGGAAGTCTTGAGTATTATGTAGCCAATACATCTGATTTATTACTTAATAAGGCTCTCCCGTATATGAGTGGTTATACGAATATTTTGACTAATGTGGGAAAAACACGTAATAGAGGTTTTGAGTTAACCTATCAACGATAAATATTAAAACACGTTGATTTTACTTGGAAAACTGATTTTACTTTCTCTACTAATAAGGAAGAAATTATGGAATTGGCAAACGGTAAGTTGAGACATTGCAAATAAATGGTTTATTGGTAAACCTATTAATGATGTTTGGGTTTATAAGTATGATCGTTTATGGCAAAATTCTAATGATGATTTAAGACAATTAGCAATTTATGGAGCAAATTCTATTACTATGCTTCCAGGTATGGCTAAATTAGTTGATCAGCCTTTGATTGAGGTTCCTCAAGGTACAGAAGGTGCAATAACAAAGGATATTGAATATCGAGATATAAATGGAAAGAATATAAGAGAAACTGTAACTTATTTAGATAATGGCTATGGCAAGTTTGACGATAATGACAAACAGCATATCGGATCGTTTTCTCCAAAATGGATCGGTGGTTTTACTACTACTTTTATTTATAAGAATTGGCAGTTGAATTCATTCATTTATGCTCGCATGGGAAGCACATATTATGGATTATTACAGACTTATGGACGTCGTGTTGAAAAAGATGTATGGAGTCCTGAAAATCCTTCAGGCAAATTCCCAATACAACGTACTGGTGGTATAACAACTAATGATTATAGTAATTATATGGGATTTACAAAAGGTAATATGGTGGCTATACGTAATATCGCACTTTCATACAGTTTTCCTGAAAAATGGTTAAACAAAATGGGAGTGACAAACTTCCAAATTTATACTCAAGTTTTGAATCCGTTTATTTTTGGTGGTGAACTAGTGAAAGCAGGTATTAATCCTGACGATACAACAGGTTGGAATACTACAGCTAACAATAATGATACAGGTTTTATTGGTGGTCAGACTAATAACACGATATTGACACGTAGTTATGTTATTGGTTTAAGAATAGGTTTTTAATAAACATTTTTAATGAATAAAAGATGAATTTAGTAAAATATATAGCAGTATCCTTAACTGCTTTTAATCTGTTTGCTTGTACAGATAGTTTTTTGGAAGAGAAAATGGTTTCTACAATTACTCAGGATTATTTTGAAACAGAAATAGGTTTGGAACAATTAATAGTTGGTACTTATGATGCATTACGTGTAACTAAACAATACCAGCAGGGCCATATTGTTTTTTTGCCGCAGTAGATAATATGACATGTAAAAAATGCTAATATGGCTTTGTATTCAGCTTCAATGTGGCAATCTAATGGCAAATATACAGCTCAGATGGCAGACGGACTTGCAGGTGAGTTCACTAGCAATCAATTATTAGGTTTTTATCCCTGTATTAATAATTGTAATCGTGCTATAAATTCCATCCGCTCTGGTAAAGCGCAGGGAAAATTTGCATCTGACGCTGTCTATGCGGCTCAAAGTTTATCTGAAGTGTTATTTAACCGTGCATATTGTATTTATATGCTAAATACATTATTTGGTGATGTATATGTACCATTGGAACACACTATATCATTACCTAATAATTACAATTATAGACGTGAAACATCTGCAAATCTTTATAGCTTGATGATTTCAGATTTACGATATGCTTTTGAGAATTTACCAACAGCAACGGAACTAGGGACTAATAACTTAGGGCGTGCAACTAAAGGTGCAGCAGCTCATTTTTTGTCAAAACTTTATTTGCATCGTGCACAAGGAAGTAAATATGGGACGGCAGAATATGGACGTAAAGAAAATGGTACAATAGATAATACAAATGAGAAATCTTATCTTGGAATGTTGTATAAAGGGCAAGGTATTGCAGATTTAGATTCTTGTATTTATTATACTAATTATGTGATTGATCAAGATGGTTATTATGCATTGGAACCAGATTATGCAAAAAATGTTTGAACACAAATTAGACGATTACTCGAATGAAAATAGTCGTGAATTTATTTTATCTTGCGTTTTTGGTACACCGGCTAATAGTGGAGATAATGGACGCTATGGAAATCGTTTAAATGCTTTTCTTTCTACTAAATACGTGAACGCGGCGTGGGGAATCCCTAAATATACTTGGGAGTATGGGGGCAAGGATGATGTGATGGCAGTAACAAATGATTTTGGTTTGGATTTGTTTACAAACAAATTTGCGGATTCCCGCTATCAAAAATCTTTTATCTTAGAATTTACAACGGCTCTCAACGGAAGCGATAATAGTTCTACACCTGCAGTGGATAAAGATTATTATGCATACAATGACCCCAATAATGCAACTTATACTTGGACTCAAAATATGGCGAATTATTTTAATCAAAATATTTTGCCTAGTTACAAACGTCAATCTTGGAAGGGACGAAAAGCTATAGCAGGTGAACATAAAATGGGAACTCAGGATTTAGCTTTTGCTTATGTAGAAAATACTAAAGAAACTGCTTTAGAGATGAAAATAGCTTTAGCGCAACCGTATGTTGTTTTTGCCCGTTGGATTAAAGATGATAATAAATATTATTACCGTCCAACAATCAAATCGGATGGAAGTTCATATAGTTATAATTCAGGAGAATATATGGGACTAGATAAGGTTCAAACTCCAGGGTCTCCTGTTACAGGGAAATATGTTGATCCTAATAGGAATTCATATGACTCTTATTATTCTTCACGTGATGTGCCTTTATTCCGATTAGCCGAAACTTATTTAATACGGGCAACAGCTTATGGGCTCAAGGGGGATTTTGCTTTGGCGATTGATGATATTAATAAAATTAGAGAACGTGCGGCTTTTAAAGCAGGTGAAAGTCGTGCGGAAGTATTGGCACGTCTTCAACCAGGACATGAAGATTTAATTAAAGAAGAACAACAATGGCCTTATACCGTGATAACAGATATGACTTCTGCAATGAGAATAGACGAAAGTTATTGGGATGGTGGCTCGAAGTATTCATTAGCAGAACAATATCCTCCAACAGCTGTTTCAGTAGATGATCGTTTTGTCAATTTTATATTAAATGAAATAGCACGTGAAATGAACTCTGAATTTATTTATTACGAATGGTTACATCATTCTGGATGGCAAGCAGATCGTATTATTTATCACGATCAGACGGGATCAGATATGCAAGGTCTTTGGATAGTGCTGATAACATTGTAAGTGGAAACGGACCTACTGGTAATGGTTTGGGCAATTTCAAACTTGGTTCACATTAAAACCTTTTAGACAGAATATCATTGATTTATTAACAGATGAAAATGGTGTACTGTTAACAGGAGAGGGGAAAAAAGCTTATCAGAATTATGGTTATTAAATATATATTTATTCTTAGATTAAAATCAAAATAGGACATCAAAATATGGCTGTTATATTAAAGACCAAAAATTGGTTTCTTTTTTTGGTTTTTATATGCCTAATATTGCATATTATCAATTTTAATTATTGATATTTTCATTTATTAAGTTAAAACAAGTTAGTAGGTGCACTGAGCTGTGAAGTTCGGTGCATTTTTGATACCCCCCAAATGGGTGTATTATAATAGAGTGTAACTTTAGGGTGGATTCTGATAGTGGTAATCAGTTAATCAAGGGAAGTGAGCTGTGTAGCACGGAATCAAAAGGAAGTGGATGGCAAATTTTCAATTTTATAAATAGGAATTGCATACAAGACTATATATGGAAGACAGACGGAGAAATGAGGATTCTTTTGATTAGTTTATCTGATATCCATGTTCAAGATCTGAAATGCAATGAATGATATTACTTTTGAAAGATTGGAGAAAATACGAAACTGTAATAATTTCAATATCCATTATATCAATAATCTTTTTATAGCCAAAAATCTGAGATTCTATGTATAGATATAACAAGG
>ENA-OQIM01000878-OQIM01000878.1-human-gut-metagenome-genome-assembly--contig:-NODE-878-length-11060-cov-1.659105_pt1 | contig 11060 bp, 22 predicted proteins | sample MGYA00242579_ERZ504744 | MGnify/ENA primary metagenome ERZ504744 (study PRJEB26092, sample SAMD00036441) | human gut metagenome | host: Homo sapiens | study: EMG produced TPA metagenomics assembly of...
CTGCAACAGTAGAGAAAGTTGGCAAGGGCAAAAAAGTTATCGTTTACAAGTATAAGCGCAAATCTGGCTACCATAAGAAAAATGGTCACAGACAGCTTTATACTCAGGTTAAGATTGAAAAGATCAATGCTTAATTAAGATTATGATTCAGGTAAATATCCTGCGTGACAGGAACGAAGTAGTAAAGGGAATCGATATCAATGGTCATGCTGGCTATGCAGAATACGGACAGGACGTGATTTGTGCTGCTGTTTCCGCACTGGTTCTCAACATGGCAAACTCCGTTGAAACATTTACGGACGATCACTTTGAAGGAAGTGTGGGGGAAGATGGTGGAAGCTTTTCTTTTTCCTTCCCGGACAAAATAAGTTCTGAGTCGCAGCTCCTCATGAAATCCTGATTCTCGGACTCGAAAATATCCGGGATGAATATGGAGCAGAATATATCAAATTTCGATTCAGGGAGGTGTAACGATATGTTTAAGATGAACCTTCAGTTATTTGCTCATAAGAAAGGTGTTGGTTCCACAAAGAACGGACGTGATTCTGAGTCCAAACGCCTTGGAGCTAAGAGAGCAGACGGACAGTTCGTATTAGCTGGCAACATCCTTTACAGACAGCGCGGAACCAAGATTCACCCAGGTGAAAACGTAGGCTGCGGTAAAGACTATACTTTATTTGCACTTACAGACGGAGTCGTAAGATTCACAAGAAAAGGTCGCGATAAGAAACAGGTTTCTATCGTTCCTGTAGACGCAGAGTAATGAAATAGGTAAAAGGCTTCAAATCGATCCGGTTTGGAGCCTTTTTTTGGAATAGAGGTGTAATATGTTTGCAGATAGAGCAAGGATCATTATCCGCTCCGGTAAAGGCGGCGACGGACATGTAAGCTTCCGACGTGAGCTGTATGTACCCAATGGCGGGCCGGATGGCGGCGATGGTGGCCGTGGCGGTGATGTGATTTTTGAGATCGACGAGGGCCAGAATACTCTCGGAGACTACAGACACAGAAGAAAATATAAAGCTGAGGATGGCCAGGAAGGCGGTAAAAAACGCTGCCAATGGTGCAGACGGTAAGGATGTGGTCCTGAAGGTTCCGGAAGGTACGGTGATCATGGATGCGGAATCCGGCAAGGTCATCGCGGATATGTCCGGTGAGAATCGCAGACAGGTCGTATTAAAAGGCGGTCGTGGTGGAAAAGGCAATCAGCACTATGCAACAGCTACCATGCAGGTACCGAAATATGCCCAGCCTGGACAGCCGGCTCAGGAACTTGAGGTTCTCCTTGAACTTAAAGTGATCGCAGATGTCGGTCTGGTAGGATTTCCGAATGTTGGTAAATCTACTTTCCTTTCCCGTGTGACAAATGCACAGCCGAAGATCGCCAACTATCATTTTACAACATTGAGCCTAATCTTGGAGTTGTAGATACTGGATAACGGGCGGCTTTGTTATCGCTGATATCCCGGGACTGATCGAGGTGCATCAGAAGGTGTGGGACTTGGACATGAATTCCTCCGTCATATTGAGCGTACACGAGTTATCATCACATTGTAGATGCCGCTTCCGTAGAAGGTCGTGATCCAGTGGAGGATATCCACAAGATCAATAAAGAACTGGAGGCCTACAATCCGGAAATTGCAGCAAGACCGCAGGTGATCGCAGCCAACAAGATTGACTGTATTTTTGATGATGGCGAAGAAAGCCTATTGATCAACTGAAAGCAGAATTTGAGCCACAGGGTATTTCGGTTTATCCAATCTCAGCCGTTACCGGGCAGGGTGTCAGAGAACTCCTTTTCCATGTGAAAGAGCTTCTGGATAAGAGCCCGATGAAACCGGTAGTGTTTGAACAGGAATTCTTCCCGGAAGATGTTCTTGTAAATGAAAATCTTCCGTTTACTGTGGAGCGCAGCGAGGAAGATCCGGAAGTATTCCTTGTGGAAGGTCCTAAGATTGAAAAAATGCTTGGCTATACAAATCTGGATTCTGAGAAGGGATTTGCCTTCTTCCAGAAATTCCTGAAAGAGGGCGGTATCCTGGAGGAACTGGAAAAAGCCGGTATCCAGGAAGGCGATACGGTTCGTATGTATGGCTTTGATTTTGATTATTATAAATAAGAGGTATGACAATGACAAGTAAGCAGAGAGCATATTTAAAAGGCCTTGCCATGACAATGGATCCGATCCTTCAGCTTGGCAAGGGTGGTCTTACTCCTGAAAATACCGCTGCTGTTGAGGAAGCTCTTGCAGCAAGAGAGCTGATCAAGATCAGCGTTCTTCAGAACTGTCTGGAGGATCCACGTGAAATGGCACAGGTTCTTGCAGAGAGAACAAGATCTCAGGTAGTACAGGTGATCGGTAAAAAGATCGTTCTCTACAGAGAAGGTAAAAAGGACAAGAAAAAAATCATTCTTCCGTAATCTCGGGAGGTTATAAATGAGCAAAGCAACAAAAAAAATAGGAATCATGGGTGGTACTTTTGATCCCATTCATATGGGGCATTTGATCCTGGGAGAAAAAGCCTATGAACAGCTTGAGCTTGATAAAGTTTTGTTCATGCCCTGCGGAAATCCACCTCATAAACGGAACCGTAAGGGCAGAGCGACTGATGAACAGCGTGCGGAAATGGTCCGTCTTGCCATAGAGGATAATCCTCACTTTGAGCTGTCTCTGATCGAGATGCATGAGGAAGGCTATACGTATACTTACCGGACTCTGGAACAGCTGAATAAAGCGAATCCGGACACAGAGTATTATTTTATCATCGGTGCAGATTCGCTTTTTAATTTTGATACCTGGATGGAACCGGAACGCATTTGTCAGGAAGCAGTACTGGTAGTGGCAACCAGAGATCATACTCCATTGAAGGAACTTGATCAGCAGATGCAACTTCTGTCACAGAAGTATAACGGGAATTTTATTCGACTGGATACCATGAATATTGATGTTTCCAGTGAGCTGCTCCGTTCCTGGCATGAAAGCGGGCAGAGTCTCCGCTATTATGTTCCCAAGCCTGTGATTTCCTATATTGAGAAAAACGATATCTATAAAGGAAATGATTCAGATGGGAAAATATGATTTTATCAAGATAAAAAAGAAACTTTCCAAATATCTGGATGAGTAGATTGAGCATACAATGGGGTTATGTACACTTGTGCTGCGCTTGCCATGGTTTATGATTATGATCTGGAGGATGCACAGGCTGCAGGACTTCTTCATGACAGTGCAAAGTGTATTCCTAATAAAAAGAAACTGAAGCTGTGCAGCCAGCATGATATTCCGGTATCAGATTTTGAAAAGGATCATCCGTTTCTTCTTCATGCCAAACTGGGGGCTTAATGTGGCCAGCAGTAAATATGATATTAAAGACGAAGAGATCCTGACAGCGATCACTTATCATACAACAGGAAGACCGGGAATGAGCCTTCTTGAGAAGATCGTATATATTTCAGACTATATTGAACCAATGCGTGACAAAGCTCCGAATCTTGCGAAGGTGCGAAAGATTGCTTTTGAAGATCTGGATGAGTGTATGTATGAGATTTTAAAGGATACACTGGAATATCTGGAGGAAAATCCCAAGGAAATCGACAGTACGACCAGGGATGCTTATGTTTATTATAAAGAACTCCATGACAGAAAAATGCAGGATGCAGCTAACAGACAGGAGGATTAAAATTCTATGAGTATCGAAAAAGAGATGGTCCGGATCGCCTGCAAGGCACTGGATGATAAAAAAGCAAAGGATATCAAGATCATTGATATCCATGAGGTTTCCGTGATCGCAGATTATTTTGTGATCGCAAGTGCTTCCAACCAGAATCAGGTACAGGCAATGGTTGACAATGCAGATGAAATGCTTGGCCGTGCCGGATATGAAGCAAAACAGATCGAGGGAACCAGAAACTCCAGCTGGTCCTCATGGATTACGGTGATATGATCATCCATATCTTTGATGAGGAAAACAGACTTTTCTACGATCTTGAGAGGATCTGGAGAGACGGCAAGATTCTTGATGCGGAAGAATTTCTTGGTGAGAATGAGTAAAATTTGTTATATTAGTTTACTGTAAAAATATTATGTGAACTAAATAAGAAGAAATCAAAAAGCAGAAGTTTTCTGCTGAAAAAGAAAAGAGAGATATCTTTGTGGGGCTGTACAGCTACCTTAAAGATATCTCTCTTTTTAAATCACATTACATTGGGTGGGATCTGTTGTTTATATTTTTATGAAAAGAAACGAAATACACCAAATACTTTGCCGAGGATCTGCAGATTACCGGTGATGATGATCGGTTCCATATTGTCGTTCTCCGGCTGAAGTCGATAATAACCATTTTCTTTGTAGAAGTCTTAACTGTTGCAGAATCATCGATCAGAGCAACTACCATGTCGCCGTTTTCTGCTGTTGCCTGCTGCTTTACAAGAACCTGATCTCCATCAAAAATACCTGCATTGATCATACTGTCACCTTTGACAGTCAGCATGAAACTTTGTTCATTGGGCATATATTCAGCGGGATCGGAAAGTAAGCATCGATATTTTCCACTGCCAGGATCGGCTGTCCGGCAGCAACAGTGCCTACAAGAGGAACATTGACAACCTCGCGGCGGACCAGATTGAAATTATCATCAATGATCTCGATCGCACGGGGCTTGGTGGCATCTCTGCGGATATATCCGTTTTTTTCCAGAGCTTCCAGATGGGAGTGAACGGAAGATGTGGATTTCAGGTTTACTGCTTCACAGATTTCACGGACGGAGGGCGGAAAACCTCTGTTAAGGATCTCATTTTTCATATAATCCAGTATTTCCTGCTGCTTTTTACTGATTCTGCCATATGTCATGTGTACTTACCTCCCTGGGTTGATTTTATCTGCTGTCGACCATAATATGACAGCATCACGAAATTATATTTTGAATAGTATAACATACTTTTGAAAAAAATGGCAAACGGATATTCGGAAAGTATGTTCGCACGTTTTAAAGCTTGTATTCATTTAAATAAAATGTTACAATAAAACGAAACTTTAAGAGATGAACGATGTAAAGGAGGCATTCATTTGCCGGATAATAAAGTACATTCCGGAAAAACTCCGGGATTCTTAGCAAAGCTTCGTAAAATTTTTGGTCTGAACATTGGAACTGTAATGTTCGGAGCAATTTTTATCTATATGATCTTTAGTGTGATTCTTTATCTTACAGCTTCTCATATGGATCTTATCAGGTTCCCTCCGGTCCGTTATCCATGAATGAGACATACACAGGGCTGGCGATCATGACAGAGAACGTAGTGCAGGCAGATGCGGGCGGTTACGTTACATATTACGCAAGGGAAGGTACCAAGATCAATGCCAACGGTGCTGTCTACAGCCTGAACAGTTCAAGATCTGCAGACAATGTAACCTCTCTGAGCAGAGAGGAACTGGCGGATATACGCAGTAATATGCAAAGCTTTTCCAAAGGATTTGATCCCAGCAAATTCAACAGTGCCTATAGTTTTAAATATCAGCTCAATGGAAGCATCCTTCAGTATGCTTCAGACAGTTCGGGAGCTTCTTCTGCAAGCACGACGTCTGAAGATGGAGAGGAAGCCACAGTTACAACTATAGTTCCAGTGATCCAAATATCCGCCGTGCGCAGACAGACGGGATCATCCTGTATTCTACAGATGGCTACGAAACCAAAACCGTTGATAATGTCACAGCTGCTGATTTTGATCAGAATTCCTATCAGGAAACGGATCTGAAAACAGATGGACAGATAAAGGCCGGAGATGATATTTATACGATCATTACAGATGAACGCTGGAGTCTTTTGATTCCTTTAAGTGAGAAGCAGGCTGCTAATCTGAAGGAGCGTACATCGATCCGCGTCAAGTTTCTGAAAGATGATCTGACGCAGACAGGAGACTTTTCAATCATGGAGATCGATGGGGCTAAATACGGTAAGATTGATTTTAATAAGGGACTGATCCGATATGCGTCAGACCGGTTTCTGGAAATAGAACTTGTCACGAACAATGTGACAGGTTTAAAGATCCCGTTATCTTCTATCGTAACGAAGGAGTTTTATGCAATACCTTCCAAATATCTTACGACGGATGATGAAACACAGCAATCCGGATTTATGCTTTCCGGCAGAAATAAAAAGGGCGACAGTACGACAACCTTTGTCAATGCCGGTATCTATGGCCGTGATGAGATCACAGACAAAGAAACACAGGAAACAAGCTATATTTATTACGTAGACAAGAATAAATTTAAAGAAGGAGATGCTCTTGTTGATCCGGATAGTGGAGAGAAGTTTATCATCGGAGATACAGAAGTTCTGGAGGGAGTTTTCTGTGTCAATCAGGGATATGCGGTATTCCGCCGGATCGAGATCTGGATGAAAATGAGGAATATGCGGTTGTATCAAAGGAAACCTATAATGGGCTTGTCCGATATGACCGTATTGTGAAAAATGCAGATAAAGTAAGTGAACAGGATATACTTTACTGATTAAAGGAGGATTTATATCATGGTAGCGGAAAATTTGGCACAGGTGCAGAAAAATATTAATGAATCCTGCAATAAAATTAACAGAGATCCGAATGAAGTCACACTGATCGCAGTAAGCAAAACCAAACCGGTGGAGATGCTGAAGGAGGCTTATGATGCCGGAGCACGTGTCTTTGGAGAGAACAAAGTGCAGGAGATCGTGGATAAATATGATCAGATGCCTTCAGATGTCAAATGGCATATGATCGGACATCTTCAGCGTAATAAAGTAAAATATATTGTGGATAAAGTTGCAATGATCCATTCTGTAGATTCGCTTCGCCTGGCCGAGACGATTGAAAAAGAAGCAGCGAAAAAAGCGGTTATTGTTCCGATCCTTATAGAAGTAAATGTAGCGCAGGAAGAAAGTAAATTTGGTCTGAAACCGGAAGAAGTTTTACCGTTTATAGAACAGATCGCAGATTTTCACACATTCGGATAAAGGGCTCATGACAATTGCTCCCTATGTTGATAATGCAGAGGAAAATCGCGAAATTTTCCGTGAACTTAAGAAATTAAGTGTTGACATTGCTGCTAAAAACATTAATAATGTTACTATGAGTGTTCTGAGTATGGGAATGACCGGAGATTACATGGTTGCCGTGCAGGAGGGCGCTACGATGGTGCGTGTAGGCACTGGTATTTTTGGTGCAAGAAATTACGCATTATAAGACTAATAAGATTGGAGATTTAAAATGGGCGTTTTAGACAAGTTTTTAGATGCCATCAAACTGAACGACGATTATGACGATGACGAATTGTTAGATGATAGCCTTCTTGAGGATGAGGACGATTATGATGACGATTTCCTCGATGAAGATGATGATATGGAAGAGAAACCAAAGAAGAAATTTTTTGAGAAATTTTTCCAAGAAAAAAAATGACGAGGAAGAGGATTTTCTAGAGGATGAGCCGGAAGATGAAACGGTTAAGGCACCTGTTGCCAAGTCATCTGCAAAGACAGCTGCAGCCAAGGCCCCGGCAAGGCAGGAACGTATTTCCAGACCGGCACCTTCTTCTAAGATTACCCAATGCGTACAAGCAAGCGTTCTTCCCAGGCTGCAAATATGGAAGTTTGTGTGATCAAGCTACAACCATGGAGGAAGCAAGAGAAATTGCGGATACACTGGTCGATAATTCTACCGTGATCCTGAATCTTGAAGGAATCGATGTGGAGCTTGCACAGAGGATCATCGATTTTACTTCCGGTGCATGTTATTCACTTGGAGGAAGCCTTCAGCAGGTATCCAGCTATATTTTTGTACTTGGACCATATAATGTAGATATTACAGGTGATCTTCAGAATATCCTTGGCGGTTCTGTGCCGTCTGTTAGAGTGGGTTATTAACCTCATGGATAAAGAAGAACTTTTGTTAAAGAGAATCCGTGAAACTGGCAAATCTGGCTATCAGAGAGATATTACCACATTTACGGATTTTCTTAATTTAAATGAACGGAATATTTTAAACAGTCAGAATTTTCATAAGCTGGGTGTTACAGCGGAAGGTTTTGGCGGATATGAGAATGCAGAGCGTCAGATGATAGCGTTTCATCCTGATGCTCTTGCTTTTACATGGGATTATCCCATTGATTGTATCCGGCTTGAGCCAAAAGCAGTGAAATTTTCAGAAGATCTGACACATCGGGATTATTTGGGAGCGATCCTGAATCTTGGGGTTGACAGGAGTGTTGTTGGGGATATTCTTATAGAAGATCATACTGCGAGTTTTTTTTGTCTGCGTCAGATGACAGATTTTTTTCTGGAGAATCTGTGTCGTGTAAGACATACCACAGTTGTGGCGTCGAAGATAGAAGATCCGGGTGATCTTCCGAGGCCGGAACTGAAACCAGTTAGTGGAACCTGTGCGTCCGTACGCCTGGATTCTCTGATCGCACTGGCTTTTGGGACTTCCAGAAGCAGTATTGTGCATTGTATTGAAGAAGGGCTTGTTTTTGTAAATGGAAAACTGATCACATCCAATGGTTATGAGCCCAAAGAGGGAGACATCATATCCGTTCGGAAAAAGGGACGTTTTATTTATGATGGAGTATCCCGTCAGACAAAAAAAGGACGTCTTGGGGTACGGATTCTGCTTTATATCTGAACAGCTAGGAGGAAAACGCAATGACAGCATCAAAATTACTTGTAAAACGAGAAGGTGATTTTCATTATCCCATCTGTTTTGAAGAAGATTTTTCTAATCTGGCACAGGTTATGAAGGAAGAAGGACTTGTTGACAGAAAAATCTGCATTGTAACAGATTCTAATGTGGGACCACTGTATGAAGAATCTGTAAAACAGGTTTTAAGTGAGGTAAGTTCCGATATTTCTGTGTTCACCTTTGAGGCAGGAGAAAAAAACAAAAACCTTAATACCGTTTCGGCATTGTATCAGGCCCTGATCCAAAATGGTCTTGACCGAAAAAGTCTGCTTGTTGCATTAGGCGGTGGTGTGGTAGGCGACCTTACCGGATTTGGCGCGGCAACTTATCTCAGGGGGATTGACTTCATTCAGGTACCGACAACACTGCTTGCACAGGTAGACAGCAGCGTTGGCGGAAAAACCGGCGTAGATTTTCAGCAGTACAAAAACATGGTAGGAGCTTTTCACCAGCCACGTCTTGTATATATGAATCTAAGCACTCTTTCTTCGCTTCCGGCAGAACAGTTTGCCTGCGGAATGGGTGAGATCTTAAAAACAGGATTGATCTGTGATGGAGATTTTTTCCGCTATGTATGCTGTGAGCAGAAAGGGATCAAAAAGCTGGATATGGAACAGATTGCCAGAATGGTACGCAGATGCTGTGAGATCAAAGCAGGCGTTGTGGAACGTGATCCTAAGGAACAGGGAGAGCGTGCGCTTCTTAACCTGGGACATACTGTGGGGCATGCAGTAGAAAAACTTAAGAATTTCACCCTGCTCCACGGACAGTGTGTGGGAGTCGGACTGGTGGCAGCGGCATATCTTTCCATGAAACGAGGACTTCTGACCAAAGAAGAATATCAGGAAATCTGCCAGGGATGTTCGGATTACGATCTTCCGGTGCATGTAGATGGTCTTATCCCGGAAGAAGTTCTTTCCGCAACAAAGAAAGACAAAAAAATGGAACAGGGACATATCAGGTTTATCCTGATGGATGGTATCGGAAAAAGCTTTATCGACAAAACAGTTACCGATGAAGAAATGCTTTCCTGTATTCAGGAGATAACTCTATGATCAGTCGTGTTAACCATCATCAGAAAATGTCTTTTAGTAAGTGTATGTCGGGGGACATTTTTTTGCTGATCTTACTCGTGGCTGCGGATCAGGGAGCAAAATGGCTGTCATATCTGTATCTGAAAGGACAACCATCGGTTTCGCTGATTCCTGGCGTACTTGAACTTCATTATCTCTATCCGGAAAACAGGGGAATTGCGTTTGGAATGTTTCAGGGAAGTGTACTCTTTTTTGCCATTGTGAGTGTACTGTTTCTGGGAGTGATCCTCTATGCATGGATCCGTATTCCGAAAGAGCGGTTTTATCTGCCGTTGCTCACCATTGCTACAGTACTTGCAGCTGGTGCACTGGGAAATTTTATTGATCGTTTTTTCAGAGGATATGTGATCGATTTTATCTATTTCTCCCTGATCGATTTTCCGGTATTTAATCTTGCGGATGTTTATGTGGTTGTAAGTGGAATTTTTCTGATCCTGTTTGTATGCACGAAATACAGAGATGATGATTTTGCGTTTCTGAATATCAAACAGTGATCCGGGCAGAGAGATATATCATGCATTTGTCTGTTTTTGTAGGAGATATAAATGGAAATATATGATTATATAGTAGAAAAAGAAGAATCAGGTATACGAATCGACCGCTATCTTGCTGAGAAAGACAGCGGTCTTTCCAGGTCTTTCCTTCAGAAACTTCTGAAAGAAGGACAGATTACCGTGGGAGAGAAGGCTGCCAAATCTAATTATAAGGTTCGTGAAAATGACAGGATCCATCTGGAGATCCCGGATTCCAGTGAGCCGGATATCGTTCCGGAGGATATTCCGTTGGATATTCTTTACGAGGATGAAGATGTACTGATCGTTAATAAGCCCAAAGATGGTTGTACATCCTGCAGCTGGGCATTATCAGGGAACACTGGTCAATGCAGTTATGGCACATTGTGGTGACAGCCTTTCCGGTATTAACGGAGTGATGCGGCCTGGAATTGTCCACAGAATTGATAAGGATACCACCGGGGCACTATTGGTATGCAAAAATGATATTGCTCACCGGGATCTGGCAGAACAGCTGAAATGTCACAGTATCCGCAGACGCTACCGGGCAGTTGTGCAGGGAAATCTGAAAGAGGATGAGGGAACCATAGAGGGACCTATTGGACGGCATCCGACAGATCGTAAAAAAATGGCCATCAATCATAAAAATGGTAAAGATGCAATAACACATTACAAAGTGCTGGAACGTTTTGGCGAGGCCACGTATGTGGAATGTCGTCTTGAAACAGGACGTACCCACCAGATCCGTGTG
>ENA-OQIM01000880-OQIM01000880.1-human-gut-metagenome-genome-assembly--contig:-NODE-880-length-11049-cov-2.049899_pt1 | contig 11049 bp, 8 predicted proteins | sample MGYA00242579_ERZ504744 | MGnify/ENA primary metagenome ERZ504744 (study PRJEB26092, sample SAMD00036441) | human gut metagenome | host: Homo sapiens | study: EMG produced TPA metagenomics assembly of...
TGTCAACATTTAGACCAGTATATCAACAGTGAGGATGAATATACTGTCAGAGTAAGATTCGATGAAGACGATTACATGTACATCGAATTTCAGTTAGATGATGGCATCATTGAGATCGATGAAAATGGATGGTATGTTGCCTAAATCTAAAAAAAAGATAGTGTTTAATATTTTTAGACAGATTCATTGGATGTATAAGAAATGTAAATAATCATCCGTTATTATCCATATCATATACAAAATGTGTATTTTGTGTAAAATGTGTTATAAACATAATTGCCACAAATGATGATATGTGATACAATTTTATGGTAACATATGAATTGCACTCTGATGCAACGTAGTATGTGATAAAGTTATGCTCGCATGAGACGAGATCTGCCGGGTGGCAGAGGTGAAAAAGGCCAGAGAATATCTGGTCTTTTTACTTAAAAATAAAGTATTATTTATTAGCATTTTCTGATATAATATAAGCAGTGTTAGAGAGATATATGTAACACCATCGTTTATTAGAAAAGAATATACAGGGAAATTGCATCATTTTATACAATTTCTAAAGCGAGAGGTATTCATATATCTCTCGTTTTTTTTATGTGAAGAGTATTCGATTGAATGCTCTTTTTTCTTTGTAATAATCTAAACGATTTGTTACAGATCATCTCCTGGCATGAGTAACAAAAAGCTAATATGAAAGGAAGATGCTCTATGATGAAAGAAAAAGGACAATTCAAGAAAAAGTTTGTAAAGAAGATTGCTACAATTATGATGGCAGCAGCTATGGTTGTGAGTGGTGGATTTGGAGTTGCACCAGCAGCGGATCATTCAGTATCCGTATATGCAACAGATAATGCATATCGTGGTTATCATGTAACTTCTACGAAGACAGAAAAGAAACCTGCGACCTCATCTACAAAGAAAAGCAAGTTGTCAAAAAATCATGCAAACAAAACAACAAAAACAGTAACAACTACGACAACTAGCACAGGTTACAAGCATGTTGTTGCAAAAGACACGAAAACTGTAACAAAGACTGTCGTAACTACAACAAAGGTATATTACAAAAAGACCTTAACAACAACTGTAAAAAACAGGTAACTGTAACGACAACAACGATCAATTATCTGAGAAGCGGTAATCCAGATTATATGAAATTAATGGGAACAGTAAATACTCAGATTCCTACAAAGGTGGGGAATGCAATGAAAGCAGATGGATTAAAAGTAGTCCTGAATCCTAATTTATCTTATGATGGAGTATATTCTGCTTCCAGAAATTCCATTGAAATGAAAAATAATGTAGATTATTGTTTTATGCATGAAATTGGACACTATGTGGATCGTAAGACAGGATATGTTTCAGGCAGTACAGAATTTAAAAAATATCTTTAATTCTGAAAAATCCAAATACAAAGGATTTTATTCTGACTGGAATTTAGATAGTGGAAATTATGCAAGAACAAGAACTTCTGATTATTTTGCAGAATGTTTTAGAGATTACTACTTTAGTGCAAACTCCAGAAGCAAGTTAAAAGCAAATTGTCCTAAATCTTATAGTTTTATTCAGAAAACAATCAATAAGTTCTAAACAATCAATATTAATTTATCTCAGGAGTCAGTAAGCAGATGCTTACTGGCTCTTTTAGTATACAGAAAAAAATGAGGAGAAGAACACGAAACAATGGAAAACAAAAATAACATAAGCAAGTTAACAAAAATCTTATTTGTTGCACTAGCAATGGGAATGATCTTGATTTCACCATATCAATTATGCAATGTGGCAGCAGCTGATAAATACTATGGATACCAGAAGAAAACAAAGAGCGTAAAAACAAAGATAACAGCATCTAAAAAGAAAGTACGTAATAAAAAAGAAATATAGAGGAACAAAGAACCACAAAAAAATGTTCAAAGCAAAATGGTCTGATTCTTATAAATATACATATGGAGATGCAAAAAAAGATACATATAAAGACAGTTATAACCACTCAAAAAACATATCACGGATATTTTATTACGACAAAGCGAAATATTAAAACGACAACTACAGAAAATAAAATCAATTTGTTCGCAATCAGAAGAAAGTTAGTTTTAATGGCCGAATTCCAAGTAATGTACAGAAACAATTGAATAGTGAAAAAATACAGATCGTCATAAATCCAAAATTGAAACATAATGGAATCTTTTCTCTGAAAGATAAGAAAATATCCATAAAATATAACTCCGACTATGTTTTATTACATGAAATAGGACATTTTGTAAATTACAAAAATGGTGATGCTGCACATAGTTCAGAATTTTATAATATCTACTTAAAAGAAAGAAGTAAATATCGTGGATTCTATAACGATTATTATGAAAAGTTAGACCTTGGAAAATATGAAAGAACTACTCCTGCGGAATATTTTGCCGGAGCATATCGGGATTATTATTTTAGCAAAGATTCTCGGAATCGATTAAAAAAATATTGTCCAAATACTTATAATTTATTACTAAACACCATTTTATTTAAAATATGGTAATTTGGTAATAAATATATATTAATGTGGGAGCATTACATAAATAATGAAATAAAAAGGCATATTATATTGAAAAAAGTATCAAAAAGTGTTAGCATATTACACATAGACAAGAGAATTCAGAAAAACAAAATGTGTATTTTATAAGGAGGATACTTACGTGCAGAATGGATTTTTAGGAATAACTGTTAGTAGTGAACAGGTTGGTTGGGCAGTTACAAATCCCAAATATGAGTTAGAACGTGCATCTCGAAAAGATTTATGGGGTGTAAGGCTTTTTGATAAAGCAGAAACAGCGGAAGATCGAAGAATGTTCCGTACAAACAGACGATTAAATCAGAGAAAAAAGAACAGAATACATTATCTTAGAGATATTTTCCATGAGGAAGTAAATCAAAAAGATCCTAACTTTTTTCAGCAATTAGATGAAAGCAATTTCTGTGAAGATGATCGTACTGTAGAGTTTAATTTTGATACTAATCTTTATAAGAATCAGTTTCCAACAGTGTATCATTTAAGAAAATATCTAATGGAAACAAAAGATAAACCAGATATTCGTCTGGTATACTTAGCTTTTCCAAAATTTATGAAAAATCGAGGACATTTCTTATACAAAGGAAATCTTGGAGAGGTTATGGACTTTGAAAATTCCATGAAAGGCTTTTGTGAAAGTTTAGAGAAATTTAATATTGACTTCCCTACATTATCAGATGAACAGGTAAAAGAAGTCCGAGATATCTTATGTGATCATAAAATTGCTAAAACTGTGAAAAAGAAAAACATCATTACTATTACAAAAGTAAAAAGTAAGACAGCAAAAGCATGGATTGGACTGTTTTGTGGTTGCAGCGTCCCTGTTAAAGTATTATTTCAGGATATCGATGAAGAAATTGTAACGGATCCAGAAAAAATCTCATTTGAAGATGCTTCTTATGATGATTATATTGCAAATATTGAAAAGGGTGTCGGTATTTATTATGAAGCTATTGTTTCTGCAAAGATGCTTTTTGACTGGTCTATCCTGAATGAAATTTTAGGTGACCATCAGTTATTAAGTGATGCAATGATCGCAGAATACAATAAGCATCATGATGATTTAAAGCGTTTACAGAAGATCATTAAAGGAACTGGCAGTAGAGAATTATATCAGGATATCTTTATTAATGATGTTTCTGGAAATTATGTATGCTACGTTGGTCATGCAAAAACAATGAGTAGTGCAGATCAGAAACAGTTTTATACATTTTTAAAAAATCGATTAAAAAATGTGAATGGTATTTCATCAGAAGATGCAGAATGGATTGATACAGAGATTAAAAACGGTACTTACTACCAAAACAGACAAAACGTGATAACAGTGTTATTCCGCATCAATTACAGTTAAGGGAATTTGAATTAATTCTTGATAACATGCAGGAAATGTATCCATTCTTAAAAGAAAACAGAGAAAAAATTATTAAAAATCTTCAATTTCGTTATTCCTTATTATGTAGGTCCGGCTAAAGGGCGTTGTAAGAAAAGGAGAGAGTACAAACTGGATGGTGCCTAAAAAAGATGGTGTGATTCATCCATGGAATTTCGATGAAATGGTGGACAAAGAAGCGTCTGCGGAATGTTTTATTTCCCGAATGACAGGAAATTGTAGTTATTTATTTAATGAAAAAGTTCTTCCAAAGAATTCTCTTCTTTATGAGACATTTGAGGTATTAAATGAGCTGAATCCATTAAAGATCAATGGAGAACCTATCAGCGTGGAATTAAAACAGAGAATTTATGAACAGCTTTTCTTGACAGGGAAAAAAGTTACAAAAAAATCTCTGACAAAATATCTTATCAAGAATGGCTATGACAAAGATATTGAATTATCAGGTATTGATAATGAATTTCACAGCAATCTAAAATCTCATATTGATTTTGAGGATTACGATAATCTATCTGATGAAGAAGTTGAACAGATTATTCTTAGAATTACAGTATTTGAAGATAAGCAGCTGTTAAAAGATTATTTAAATCGCGAGTTTGTAAAGCTCTCTGAGGATGAGAGAAAACAGATTTGCTCATTATCTTATAAAGGATGGGGAAACTTATCAGAAATGCTATTAAACGGTATTACTGTAACAGATTCCAATGGTGTAGAAGTTTCTGTAATGGATATGCTGTGGAATACAAACTTAAATCTGATGCAAGATCTTAAGTAAGAAATATGGATATAAAGCAGAAATCGAACATTACAATAAAGAAACATGAAAAAACCATTTATAATCGTGAAGATTAATGGATTATTTAAATATTCCACCGGCTCAGCGTAGGAAGGTAAATCAGTTGATTACGATAGTAAAATCTCTCAAAAAGACATATGGAGTTCCAAATAAGATTTTCTTCAAATAAGCAGAGAACATCAGGATGATCCAAAGAGAACTTCATCCAGAAAAGAACAGCTAAAATATTTATACAAATCCTTAAAATCAGAAGATGAAAAACATCTTATGAAAGAGCTTGATGAATTGAACGATCATGAATTATCCAATGATAAAGTTTATCTTTATTTTCTACAGAAAGGACGCTGCATTTATTCTGGCAAGAAATTAAATCTTTCAAGATTAAGAAAATCTAATTATCAGAATGATATTGACTACATTTATCCATTATCTGCAGTAAATGATCGTTCTATGAATAATAAGGTATTAACGGGAATCCAGGAGAATCGAGCAGACAAGTATACCTATTTTCCAGTTTGATTCAGAAATTCAGAAAAAAATGAAGGGATTTTGGATGGAACTGGTTCTGCAGGGATTTATGACAAAGGAGAAATACTTCCGATTATCCAGAGAAAATGATTTTTCAAAGAGCGAACTTGTTAGCTTTATTGAACGTGAAATTTCAGATAATCAGCAAAGTGGAAGAATGATTGCTTCTGTATTACAGTATTATTTCCCTGAATCAAAGATTGTATTTGTAAAAGAAAAGCTGATTTCTTCCTTTAAGAGGGATTTCCATTTAATTAGTAGTTATGGTCACAATCATTTACAAGCTGCAAAAGATGCTTATATTACGATTGTAGTTGGAAATGTATATCATACAAAATTTACAATGGACCCAGCAATCTATTTTAAGAATCATAAGAGAAAAGATTATGATCTGAACCGATTATTCTTAGAAAATATCAGCAGAGATGGACAGATTGCATGGGAAAGTGGTCCATATGGGTCAATTCAGACGGTTCGAAAAGAATATGCTCAAAACCATATTGCTGTTACAAAAAGAGTCGTGGAAGTAAAAGGCGGCTTATTTAAGCAGATGCCATTAAAAAAAGGACATGGCGAATATCCATTAAAAACCAATGATCCTAGATTTGGCAATATTGCACAGTATGGAGGGTATACGAATGTCACAGGTTCCTATTTTGTATTAGTAGAATCAATGGAGAAAGGGAAAAAACGTATTTCTTTAGAATATGTTCCAGTATATCTTCATGAGCGTTTAGAGGATGATCCTGGACATAAACTGTTAAAAGAATATCTGGTTGATCACAGAAAACTTAATCATCCAAAGATTTTACTTGCAAAAGTAAGAAAAAACTCATTACTTAAGATTGACGGTTTTTATTATCGTTTAAATGGTCGAAGTGGAAATGCTCTTATCCTTACAAATGCAGTGGAATTGATCATGGATGACTGGCAGACAAAAACAGCAAACAAGATTTCTGGATACATGAAACGCAGAGCTATTGATAAGAAAGCAAGGGTTTATCAAAATGAATTCCATATTCAGGAATTAGAACAGCTTTATGATTTTTATTTAGATAAATTAAAGAATGGTGTTTATAAAAATCGTAAGAATAATCAGGCTGAATTAATTCACAACGAAAAAGAACAGTTTATGGAACTCAAGACAGAAGATCAGTGTGTATTATTGACTGAGATTAAAAAGCTTTTTGTATGTTCTCCAATGCAGGCAGACCTTACATTGATTGGTGGCAGCAAACACACAGGAATGATTGCTATGTCAAGCAATGTTACAAAAGCAGATTTTGCAGTCATTGCGGAAGATCCTTTAGGACTTAGAAACAAAGTAATTTATTCTCATAAAGGTGAGAAGTAAGTTTTCATATTTGTTCGGAAAATTCATAATCATATCGAACGGCTTTGGAACTGCGTAGAACATGATATGTCTTATGGCTAAAAGAATTACAGGTGCATATTTTGAACTGTGTAAAACATGGCATATGGGAGAATTGGCAACGACTGGAACGGAGCATAGTTTTGAAACTGTATAAAACATGACATATCTTATGGTTCAAATTATTTATACAGTACGTGAAAATAAGAAATTATCGAATAAACTCGTTTAGACGAGAACTGCTAGAGGCAGTAATTGCAGAAAATGTCATGAACCCCAAGCGACTTCGTCGGCCGGGTTTTACGCACCAATTTGATAATATTTCTAATCATATATGACCTTATATGATCAATGGAGAAAATAGATGTTTCAAGTAAAAAATAAAGAAACTGGAAAAAAATATACCGTATATGCTGTCGGGGATGAATATCTGACAAGATTCTTAATTTACGAAGATAATCATTGGAAATGGCAATGTATGGATGATTTTGTTCCAGTAAATACGAATTAAGAAAGCGAGAAATTTATATGAAGATTACAAGAACAATCAAGTTTAAAGAATACATCCTTGGATATTTAGAAAAATTAGAAGTTCATGAAGTTCGACGCATTGAAAAAGCCGGACGATTAAGCCGTGACATTATCAAAGAGGAATCTGAAAAATGCGGACACAAATTAATGATTCTTGATACGATTGAAAAAGAAAGACGTTATGAATGTTCATTAGAAGATTTCTTATCCGTTGCAAGAGAGATTCCGCTGAAAGACCAGGAGAATGTTGATACAGAAGAAAAAAATGTTCAGGAAGATAATTCAGAGGATTCTAAGTCTAAGTTAGGCGATTCTGACTGTGCTCCTTGGATTGAAGATTAATGTTATTTTGAGAAATGATTGCAAATGAAACTATATTTCAAGAAATACACAAATCATGTTTTGGAACTATGTAAAATCAAATGATTGCAAATGCAAAAAAAGAGATAGCAATAGATTGCATTGTTTTGGAACTATGTAAAATCAAATGATTGCAAATGCTGCAACCATGCTTTTCCTTGCAATACTTCGTTTTGGAACTATGTAAAATCAAATGATTGCAAATGGTCAAAGTAATTGCATGGCGTGTAAAAATAAGAATTTATCGAAATAATTTGCTCCGGCAAAATCTGCAAGATGCAGAAATCAAGCTGATCGATGCTTTACATATTTATCTATTTCAATATTTCTTCAACCATATACATTGATCAGCTTTAATAAAAAGAATTAAAATTACGAAAATAAAATTGAATGATTCCAATGGATAGTCGAAAAAGAATTGGATAGTCGACGGGTTTTAGAATAGTGTAAAATTGAATGATTCTAAGGGTAGTATTTACTATTTAATTAAACATAAATAGTTTTAGAATAGTGTAAAATTGAATGATTCTAAGGGGTCAAATAGATTTTATACAATGCGTGAAAATAAGAAACTTATCGAACAAACCTGTGTAGGAAACAGGAACTGCCGAGGGCAGTAAAAATAAGAAGCATATTTTTATTATGTTTTATTTTATGATGAAGAGGTGGATGATGGTTCTATCTCTGTTTTTGAGAAAATGGATGCATTGCAAAATGCAACAATCTTAGAAGTACAAATACATATTGATGACTTAAAAGATAAATTGGAAGAAGTAAAATTTACTCTTAAAATATCAGGTTTGTATTTGAAGAAGATAATTTTATGGATTCTTATTATAAATCTTATACGTTACCGATTGTATATCACAAAAACTATTTATTAAGTATTAACAATGATAAGGAATAACAATAAATGGAAATAGATTACAGAAAAGAATTAAATAAGAGTCAATATGAAGCTGTTACAACGACAGAAGGACCAGTCCTAATCCTTGCCGGTGCCGGAACTGGCAAAACTCGTTGTATGGTATATCGTGTGGCATATCTGATTGAAAAAGGCGTGTCACCCAATAATATCTTATTATTGACCTTTACAAATAAAGCAGCAAATGAAATGAAGCAAAGGGCAGCAGATATGCTTGATGAACGATGTAGTCAAATTACTGCATGTACATATCATTCATTCTGTGCAAAGATGCTTCGCAAATATTCACAACTGATTGGAATTCAATCAGATTATACAATTATTGATCCGGGAGATTGTGCAGATATCATATCGATCATCGAAACAGAACACGGTATGGATAAAGTAAAAGATTTTCCAAGATCATCTCAACTGGTATCAGCACATAGCAAAGCCTTAAATACGAATCAGTCATTAGAGGATACTTTGTTTGATATGCTCGGCAAATGGAAGTATATGGAAATTCGAAAGATTCATTCCAGATATAAAGAAAATCTTAGCGGATTATCAATCATACAAAAACAAAACAACATGATGGATTATGATGATTTGCTAATCAATTTTATATCTGTATTGAAAAGAAACCCTTCTATAAAGAATAAATTAGCTGATATTTATCAGTATATTATGATCGACGAATATCAGGATTCTAATTATTTACAGGAAAAGATTATTTTTATGTTACGTGAAAAGAATCGTAACTTAGCAGTGGTAGGTGATGATTACCAATGCATCTATGGATTTAGAGGAAGTATGGTAGAAAATATCATTAATTTTCCACAAAAGATGTCCGGATGTAAAGTTGTTTACTTAACACAGAATTATCGTAGCAATCAAGAGATCATGGATTTATCCAATATTGTTATGAAAAAACATTCACTGGAAGGTTTTTTAAGAAGCTTGTCGCAACTCATGTGGCCAATATTCAGCCATTGCTAGTTCGATCAGAGGACGAGGGCGAAGAAGCTTCTTATATTTTAAATAAGATTATGGCATTACATGATGAAGAAGAGATTCCGTATCATGAAATTTGTGTTCTTGAAAGAAGTTCTTATCATTCTGTAAGACTAGAAGCACTTTTAAATAAAATGAAAATCCCATATGACAAATATGGTGGAATGAAGTTTTTTGATTATGATCATATCAAAAACTTCTTATGCTTTTTGCGATGTCAGATAAATCCACATGATGAAATTGCATGGTTTCGACTATTAAAGTTATTTGATGGTATTGGAAATGTTTATGCCAGAAATATCGCAGCAACATGTAAAACTCTTGGATTAGAGGGACTTGTTCAACACAAATACATAAAAAGAAAATTTCAGCCGGATCTTGAAAATTTAAAGAGTTTTATTGAAAAGCTTAATGATCAAGATTTTCAGATCGAATTGCAAAGCATTAAATCATTTTATTCACGTTTAATGGACATTACATTAATGCTGATGAAAACATCGGAGAAGAAACGTAGGGAGCTTGCTAGAGCAAATAAACAAGCGGTCCGCGATTTTGATACACTGATTGAAATGGCAGATGGATATGATTCTCCAGTGACATTTCTGGAAGAAATAATGCTTGAAGCCAGTCCTCAGAAAGAGGAAGAGGAAGATCGAATGGTTATATCTACAATTCATTCCGCAAAAGGCTTAGAGTTTCATTCTGTTTTTGTTATGAACTGCGTAGATACAATGTTTCCATCTACAGATAAAGATCAGATTGGAACAGTAGAAGATAACGAAGAGTTGAGATGCTTCTATGTGGCAATAACACGGGCAAAAGAACGATTATTTTTAATGGCACCGAAATATATAGCCAAATTTGGATGTGTTGAAGAGGGAATTATCTCCCATTTTATTAGTGATGTTTTTCAAGTAAAGGAGTAATTTATAGTGAAATGCTTAAATTATGTTGTCCATGTGGATTTGAATCCATGTAAAAATGTAAAGCAAATGATTCCAAATGGCAATCTTCTCGAATTGTCGTGTAGGCAAAGTTTTGAAACCATGTAAAAAAATGATTCCAAATGGGTATGCATTGGTGTTTGAAGCGTTTGTGTGTTTTGGAACCATGTAAAAGCAAATGATTCCAAATGTGTGATACCTATTGAATTTATAAATCCTATGTTTTGGAACCATGTAAAAGCAAATGATTCCAAATGGTTAAAAGCAGATTACATGGTGTGTCAAAATAAGAACTTATCGAATAGATCTATATAAATGGAATCTGCCAGGTGGCAGAAAAAAAACTGAAAAAGCTGATCAATAATAACTGTTGTTACCATAGTATTAATTTATGTTTTTGTATTTTGTCTATTGATCAGCTTTTTGCATGAAAATGAAAGTTATAAATATGGCAATGAAGAAAGTCGGTGATGATAAATTGAGAAGAAAAGTAGTCAGTTTTTTACTTGTTACACTTATGATGGCAACGATCACTCCTGTACATGCAGATGAGGTGTCAGAACCAACAACTGCTGCGACAGAAGTTACAACAACAGAAACGAAGCCGACTACGACAGAAAAAAAGAAACAACTCATCATAAAGGAAAAAACAGTAAAAAAGA
>ENA-OQIM01000881-OQIM01000881.1-human-gut-metagenome-genome-assembly--contig:-NODE-881-length-11049-cov-1.767991_pt1 | contig 11049 bp, 13 predicted proteins | sample MGYA00242579_ERZ504744 | MGnify/ENA primary metagenome ERZ504744 (study PRJEB26092, sample SAMD00036441) | human gut metagenome | host: Homo sapiens | study: EMG produced TPA metagenomics assembly of...
TCTTTTGTAACATTTCCGGAACAATTCAGGTTTTTGCTCTTCCGCCGATCAGCTGCACCGCTTCTTTCATCATCTCCGGAGTCATGTTATAAGCATGATGATATCTGCGCCGGCCTCAACAGCTTCTTTTACCTGATCAAGAGTTTCTACCTCAACTTCGATCTTGCGGACAAAAGGAGCGTACTCCTGTGCCATTTTTACAGCATTCGCAACGCTTCCTGCTGCTCCGATGTGATTGTCTTTCAGAAGACTCCGTCAGAAAGATTATATCTGTGGTTCTGTCCGCCGCCTACACGAACAGCATATTTCTCAAAAATACGCATATTCGGCGTCGTTTTTCTGGTATCCAGCAATGTGATCCCTGTTCCTTCAAGAAGTGACGCAACCGAATGTGTATAGGTTGCGATCCCGCTCATTCTCTGAAGATAATTCAGCGCCACACGCTCGCCGGAAAGAAGCACCCGGATATCTCCTGTAACTTTTCCCATTTTCTGACCTTTTTTTACTTCATCGCCATCCTTGCAGAACAGCTCCACTTTTGTGTCAGCATCCAGAAGCGTAAATACACGGCTGAAGATTTCCAGTCCCGCAATGATTCCATCCTCTTTACAGATCAGATCTACCTCTCCCGGAACTGCTTCTTTCATAACAGAGTTTGTGGTAACGTCTTCGCTTGAAATATCTTCCTTTAAAGCCTCCAGGATCAGGTGATCTACCTGAAGTGTCATTGTGATCTTATTCATTTTACAATACCTGCTCTTTCTTAATTATCACAGCAGCCCTGTTCTCCAAAGCAAGGCTGCTCCTGTCTTTCATAATACGGATATTTATATTCCGACTGCATTTATGCCGCACCTGCAGCACTTTTCTTTTCTGCTGAGATTGCTTTGGCTGCACGTTTTGCAAATACAAGGCTCTCCAGCAGGGAATTACTTGCCAGTCTGTTCGCGCCATGTACACCGTTGCAGCTGGTTTCTCCCACTGCATAAAGCTGGTCCATGCTGGTCTTGCTGTCAGAATCCACCCAGATACCGCCCATGAAATAATGCTGAGCAGGAACAACAGGGATGCATTCTTTTGTCACATCATAGCCTTCTTCCAGACACCTCTGATAAATATTCGGAAAATGATTCAGGATCGTATCTTTATCAATATTTTCCATGGAAAGCCATACATGGTCTGTTCCTTCTTTTTTCATTTCTTCCCGGATCGCATTTGTTACTACATCTCTTGGAAGAAGTTCATTGACAAAACGCTCTTTTTTGCTGTTATAAAGTACTGCACCTTCTCCTCGAACCGATTCTGAGATCAGGAATCTGCGGCCCGGTCTCTTGGAATACAGCGTTGTCGGATGGATCTGCACATAATCCAGATGTTCCAGACGCACATTGTGTTTTTTTGCAATATCAAGAGCATCCCCTGTAAGATGCGGATAGTTGGTGGAATGCGCATATCTTCCTCCGATCCCGCCGCTGGCCAGGATCGTATCCTGTGCATAAATCTCTACTGGGATTTCTCCGCCCGGCTGGATCTCTTCCTGGGTTTTCACCGCTTCTTCGGCTTCCATAGCTTCAAGACATGCCCTGTTCGCTTCTGCGGAAACTGCCTTCAGGCCTGTACATTTGCCATTCTCCACAAGAATATCCTGCATGGTAGTATATTCCAGAATTGTTACATTTTCAAGCTTCAGGACCTGCTGGAGCAGTTTTTCGGAAATTTCTTTTCCTGTGATATCCTCATGATAAAGGATCCTCGGTCTGGAATGTGCACCTTCTCTTGTATAGGCAAAATCATCTCCATCCATCTTGAAATCCACGCCATATCCGACAAGGTCATTAATGATGTCTCTGGAGCCTCGGATCATAATGTCTACCGACTCTTTTCTGTTTTCGTAATGTCCTGCCTTCATGGTGTCTTCAAAATAGCTGTCGTAATCGTTTTCATCACGAAGCACACAGATCCCGCCCTGGGCCAGGAAAGAATCACTGCTCCTCATATCCTCTTTTGTGATGATCACGATTTTTTTTTGTCCCGCGGAAGCTTCAAGGCACTGAACATACCTGCAACACCTGTTCCCACGATCACTACGTCTGTTTTAATTCTCATTGCTTTTCGCCTCTCTGTCTTGATTTCTCTTTTCAGCCAACTCAGACAAATCTTTTATACAAATGTGTTTTATTTATTTTGCCAGTTCCAGCATCCGCTCCAGCGGTCTCTTCGCGTTTTCACGTGTCTCGTCTGTTACATTAACCTCATTCTCCCCGGTTTTCAAAACGTGGAGAACTTTTTCCAGAAATACTTTTTTTCATGTTTTTGCAAACCGGTACGGTTTCTGTGAAGTAGAATTTTTTATCCGGGCAGGTAGTTTCCAGCTTGTACTGAACGCCACATTCTGTGCAGATGATAAACTCTTTATTGTCACTTTCCTGTGCATATTTAATGATTCCGGATGTGCTTCCGATGTAATCAGCCTGTTTCAGAACTGTCTGAGGACATTCCGGATGTGCCAGAACCAGTGCATCCGGGTGCGCTTCTTTTGCTGCTTTTACTTCTTCCGGATCCATAAATTCATGGACAATACAGAAACCTTCGTTATAAATAAAGTTCTTCTCAGGAATCTGTTCTGCAATAAAATGTGCAAGATTTCTGTCCGGGATAAAAAAGATGTTTTTGTTCGGAAGCGCTTTTACGATCTTTACTGCATTTGCGGAAGTAACACATACATCAGAAAGCTCCTTCAATGCTGCTGTGGAATTAATGTAACAGACAACTGCCACATCGTCATATTCCTCTCGCACCTTGCGGATGCCTTCTTCTGTTGCCATATGAGCCATCGGACAGTCTGCATCCATGGCAGGCATCAGAACAATTTATCCGGACTTAAGATCTTGGCGCTCTCTCCCATAAATCCTACTCCACAGAACACGATCGTCTTCTCTTTCGCGCTGGCTGCGATCTTGCTGAGATAAAAGGAATCTCCTATATAGTCAGCAACATCCTGCACTTCGGGACGCACGTAGTAGTGTGCAAGGATGATGGCATCTTTTTCTTTTTTTAATTTCTGGATTTCTTCTGCAACTGTCATTATCTTTCACCTTTCCTGCAGGATTTCTTTTTTGAATTCCTGCTTTTGCTTTCTAGTACAGCGAATATTAAGTAACCGCCATATTGACTTGTCTGATTTCTTCATCTGCTGCGTCAATATAGCAGAAACTTAATTTTCGCTGTACTAGTCTTTATTATGCAGATGCTTCTGATCTGCTTTTTATTATCATGTAACTTTTTTCAAAACATCTTACACATAATACCACAGTCCTTTACATGTGACAAGACAGTTGTTTGATATATGTAAAGTTTTTTTTTGTAAAGAAAGACATCAAAAAACACGGTTTCCACAATGAAATTTTCATCCTGGAAACCGTGTTTCTGCACACATTCATTATTTTATCAGTCTTATTTCACCGTTCTGCGTACTGTCAGCTGCTCATTTATTACAGTTTTCTTTCTGATCTGCCACGATCACCCGATCATTTCCCCAGCAGTTCTCTCTCAATCCGCTCTCTTGCTTCCGGTGCCTGCTTATCCATCTTTTCCGGAAAACCAAACATGGAAACGCAGGCAATGTTATCGCCGCCGGCTTTCGGTGCATCCGGTTTCAGCTGCTTGCTGGCAAAATCCATTTCTCTCAATGTTTCAAAAATACCATCAAAATCCACATCACCCTCACCCATTGCAAGATGCTGATGCACCGTCACATCCGCTTTTCCACGGCCATTCAGCACGGCGGATTTAAAAATGTATCTGCAGTCCATGGTCTGGTTAAAGGTATCCGCAAAAAGTACATGGGTCAGTTCATCTCCCGCATATTTCAGCATGGACCGCACATCTCCTTTGCCCCTCATCGTAGAAGAAGCCATGAGGAGAAGAATACACATAACCAAGGTTTGGAGAACGGAAGGATTTCACCATATCACAGGTCTCATTATTCAGCTCACAGAAATCATAAGGATGAGACTGGATCTCCACACGGATACCCTCACGCTCGATCAGCGGAAGCAATTCCTCCATGGATCTAAACCACATTCCATTGCAGATTTCCTGCTGGTTCGGATCACCCGAAAGTTCTGTATTGATAACCTTCACTCCCATATCTTCCGGCGATCTGATCATTCGTTTCCAGTTTGCAACTGCAAAACTGTCTCTGTTCCTCCGTCGGACCAGACCAGCGATACACCACGATAAAGGACGAAATCTCAACGCCAGTCTCTTTAAGAGCCTGTCTGTATTCCTGTTCACATTCTTTTGAAAATAACGGATGCTTATAGAACGGATTGATCCTCGGATGCGGAGACTGTTCAATATATTTATATCCCCAGTCCGCCACCTGATGGACCATACGGTTGATATCCATCTGTTTCGCAAGACATCTACGTCAAATGCAATCTTCATGATGCATTCCCTCCTTTTCCTCTTCTTTATTCCGGATATAATCCAGGATCAGGCTGGCCGCTCCGGCTACACCTGTTTTGGATACATTGATCACCATATCGTAATAATGGGGATCGTCTCTGCGGATTCCGGTAAACTTCTCATAATATTCATTTCGGATCTGATCACGTTTCTTCAGTTCTCCAAGAGACTGGCCTTTATAATATTCCTGGCCCTCTTTTTCCCGGTAAGCATCATCTGCATAAACGAAAAAGCTGTATGTATGCGGCTCTCCACGAAGCACATAGTTGGCACATCTTCCCAGGAATACACCTGGTCTTCTCTCAGAAAGCTCACGAATGATCCGGCTCTGCACCTCAAACATCTGAACACCTGTATAATCTGCTGCCGCACCTGCCGATGAATGTCCATACGGGGAAAATGTAAGCTCAGAATCCTCATAATTGTAGGAATCCAGATACTGCCTTACACTTTCCAGATCTGCTTTTCCATACCGAACTTTTCTGCCATAAGACAGATGATCTGGCGATCATAAACCTTGCAGTCCAGTGCTTTTGCAACACCCTCGGCAATCTTTCTTCCACTGCTGCCATACAGTCTTCCAATTGCCACGTTGATCCGGTTTCCGGAAGCTTCCGGTAACGGCATGGACTGAATCTCACCCGGCACAGAGACGCTTTCCTCTCCCGATTCTCGCTGGATCAGTTCACGCATCATTTTGTCATAAACTTTGTCCAGCTGGTAGCATGCTGCGATCACAAACATCACTACCCAGATTGCTATCGGAACATACAGATAAAATCCCTTGATCACGCGGATTGCCTCTGCAGACTGCTCTGCCGCTGTCGCCTTTGTTCCGTCAAAGTATGCCGCCGAAAGAATTCCTCCCATAATAGCAGAAGTCAGTCCGGAACCGGCTTTCTGACCCATGCTCATAGATGAGAACATCAGACCCTCCACACGCTTGCCTGTTTTCCACTGGCCATACTCAATCGCATCGCTTGGAAGAGAATACTGCACACCATAGAATGGGGCGATTCCGATACCTCTCATGATACAGGTTACAACACCAAGCGAAACACTGGTAATATTCATCAGGAACAGAAGCTGTCCTGCAACGCCCAGGATGCAGCCGGCACAGATGAGATTTCTTTTTCCATAACGGGGAAGCGCCTTCGGCAGAAGGGCAATTCCTGCCACAGTTGCCAGTTTCTCAGCTGCGGAAAGAGGCATGACGAGGTCTACATTTCCGAGTACATACTGGCAGTAATAGGTAAGGTCCGTTCCGATAATGATCTGATATGCGGTATAAAAGATCATCAGCCCAGAGCGATAAGGAAATACCGGTTGGTAACGGTTGCTTTAAATGCTTCCACAAAAGGAATATCTTCCTTTTCCTGTTTTGCTGCAGAAACACGCTCTGTACAGACCATATAAGTATTCACAAGTACACCGACAGAAATGATCGCATAGCCGGCAGTTACCAGGATCCAGGCCATCTGCTGATTGCCGGTAATATTCGCTACGATGTTGATCAGCGGCAGTGTGAACGCAGTAATGATCATACTTGCTGTGATCGACAATACCATGCGGATGTTACAGATCACATCACGTTCACGACGGTCACGGCTCATCAGAGATCCCAGTGCATGGAATGGCTGGCTGATAGCAGTGTATACAACCGTATTCATGATATTATAGGTAACAAAAGCATAGATGATCTTTCCCATATTTCCCATTGGCGGCATGGTGAACAAAAGCACCGCTGCCAGCGCATAAGGAACCGCAAGTCTTAAGATCCAGATCCTGGCTTTTCCATACTTGGAATGAGTCCGGTCGATAATAGTTCCCATCAGCACATCGGAAAATCCATCAAAAACACGGGACAAAAGCATGATCATTCCTACCGCACCTGCTGATATTCCAACAACGTTGGTATAAAAATAGATCAGCAGAGTTGTAGTCATGGTATACATCAAGGTCAGTGCCGGATCACCAAAACAGTATGCCAGCTTTTCCGACAACGGAACCTTGATGAATTCATTCAAGTCTTTCCCCTTCTGCTTGTAATTCAACAATTCAGGGATTCCCTTACCAGCCATAGTATCTACCTCCTATCGGTTTAAGGTCGGACCTTTCTGAATGAATTATCCGAAATATTTCTGCACAAAGTCTCTGGTAACTTCCGCAGCCTTTTTCACGTTGTTCCTCATGGCTCATTGCATAGTATTCCGGACGGAACTCTTCGATGGTGCAAACGCCATCAAAGCCGATCTCCTTCAGTGCAGCTGCGATTCCTGCATGATCTACAACACCCTCACCCGGCCACAGTCTCTTGTCGTCTCCGCAGGAGCCAAGCGGAAGATCCTCACAGTCATTTAAATGGTATGCAAAAATCTTCTTGCCATCAGCAGCTCTCAGGTCCTCAAGGCGGGAGCACATCTCATGGAAATGGAAGGTATCCACGGTAACGCCTACATTATCTCTGTCTACTGCTTTTACCACATCATAGGCTGTTCCAAACTGGTTGATGGAACAGTTCGGTGCACCACAGAACTCCAAGGAGATCTTCATATCCGCGCCAACCTTATCGGAAAGATAACGAAGACGTGCAACTGCTTCTTCTTTGATCTCACTGACAGATTTGTCTTTTACATCAAAGCTTGGAACGGTGATCAGCATTTTCATTCCGATCGCTTTGGAAACCTTCAGGATAAAATCAACTTCTTCGTCAATCTCTTTTTCCCCTGCCTCATCTCTCTGGTTAAAGAAGATCAGAGTGTTGTATGCCCATGGTTTCAGATGATGATTCTTAAACCAGTCTGCAAGTTCTTCCAGTGTATGCTCTTTGAGATAGTCCTTTACGCAGTCAAAGCGGATCTCAATATAATCAAAACCATATTTCTCGCACATCTCCAGGTCTGCCATAAGAGACTGTCCTTTACATTCCAGTGCAGTTGCTTCATTAAATCCTAATTTCATCTTCAATACCCTCCATATGTTTTTACTTTTCAGCCAATTTTTCCAGTTAATCTCACCGGCAGGTTTTCCACTGCAGTTTCAACAAAGCCGAAGCGGAATCGGATCCTGCCGGTAACTGCCGCCGCAGACTCATTGGGGAAGTCTGTAGCAATAAGTTGGTATGATAACTCACACTTGATGAGGTGGAGCTCGTAAAATATATTTATTTATAAATTCCGGCTTCTCAACTGCTGAAACGATTTTCTCGATCTGTCCGGTTTCCTGCGCTTTTACAAGAGCATCTGCTGTGATCGCTGCTAGGTATCCATCCCATGCATTCGGTCCTGTGATCACTCCTGCCTCTGCGTTATCAACCAGTCCTGAACCTCTTTATCATAAGCGTCTTTAAATCTTACGAAGCAGTTTGTGTCAATAGCAGTGGACACTGCCGCATTCTTGCGGATAGACGGATAAGCCGGCTGTGCCATTTTCAGTGCACCGTCCTCACATACAACTTCACAGTTGATGTCATATCCAAACTTGCAGTTTACAAATACTTCTACATCAATGCATATACCTTTTTTAGTACGGAGCATCATGATCTGCGGATCCTTCAGCTCAGAGTGGGAATATTTCGTCACTTTTGGCATTACTACCTGTGCTGATTCATACTCATCATCTACAAGCCAGTGAAGGACATCGATCTCATGGATTGCGGTATCGTGCACAGCCATTGGTGTATTGTAATTGGTACCTACCTCCGGATTTCTGTGTGTACAGTGAAGGATCAGCGGCTCGCCGTATTCTCCGGTTGCAAGTGCTTCCTTGATCTGCTGATATCCCTTGTCATAGCGTCTCATAAATCCAAGCTGGATGAGATGTTTGCCGGCTGCCTCCTCTGCCTTTACTACTTTCAGGCAGTCCTCAGCAGTTGTACATAATGGTTTCTCACAGAAAATCCTCTTGCCGGCCTCGATCGCCTGAAGAAGAGAATCTACATGTGCGAAGCCCGGAGATACGATAAATACTGCATCTACGTTCTCTGCATTGATGAGCTCCTTACTGTCTGCATAGACTTTTGCTCCGCAGATCTCGGCTGCTTTCCTGGCACTTTCCTCAAATACATCGGAAACAGCTACTACTTCTGCTCCCTGGATCTTCTCTGTCAGTCTTCTGATATGATCTCTTCCCATTCCGCCGCATCCAATAACTCCTACTCTTAACATTTTAAATTCCTCCGTTCATTTTTTATTGTTTTCTGTTTTTGTGTTCTTTTTGATGATGTTATATTATCATTTTGTGCACGTGAACGCAATGTCTTTTTTGTACAAAATTTCCATTTTGTTTTTATGCGATTTTCACTATTTGTTACTTCATTCACATATTTTGTTTGTTTTACAGTATTTTTTCGGCATTCACTCACATTTTCGCATCTATAAAATGACTTACTATGCTTATTTTGAACGTTGATCATATAGTGTTTTATTATGTGCACCAGAACGCAGTATTTCATTTCCCTTATACCCTAGTAGAGTTTATGTAGAATATTATTGTATTTCAACACCTAAAGAGTTATACTTATATGTAGTTTTATTAAAAATATACAAATGCCTTTTTCATACTTTATTTAACCGAACTGTAAGGATCAAAGCTTCTCTCAGAAATCCCTGAAACGCAAGCAAACTTCCCTGATTCGGTTAATTCATACGAAAAACACAGCAGAAAGGACTTATCCCTATGAGCGACTATAATTTAGAAACTAAATGTATCCACTCCGGCTATACCCCATCCAAGGGCGAGCCTGTGCACTTCCTGTCTATCAGAGCACCACTTACAAATATGACACCACCGACGAAATGGGCCAGTTATTTGATCTGAAGGCAGACGGATATTTTTATACCCGTCTCCAGAATCCGACCAACGATGCCGTAGCCGCAAAGATCGCAGATCTGGAAGGCGGTGTTGCTGCGATCCTGACTTCTTCTGGACAGGCAGCCAACTTCTACGCAGTATTTAATATCTGCGAGGCAGGCGATCACGTTGTTGCCGCTTCTACCATTTACGGAGGAACCTTCAACCTTCTTGCCGTCACCTTCAAGAAGCTTGGCATTGACTGCACCTTTGTTGATACCGATGCAACAGAAGAAGAGATCGCTGCCGCATTTAAACCAAATACAAAGGTTCTCTTTGCAGAAACCATTGCCAATCCGGCTCTGGTCGTCCTGGACATCGAGAAATTTGCACACGTTGCACACCAGAACGGCGTGCCTCTTATTGTGGATAACACCTTTGCCACACCGGTAAACTGCCGTCCCTTCGAGTGGGGTGCAGATATCGTTACCCACTCCACCACCAAATATATGGACGGGCATGCCGTTCAGGTAGGCGGCGCCATTGTCGACAGCGGTAACTTCGACTGGGATGCCTACGGCCATAAATATCACGGCCTGACAGAGCCGGATGAATCCTATCACGGCGTCATCTATACAAAGCAGTTTGGAAAAAAGCTTACATCACTAAGGCTAACTTCCCAGCTGATGCGTGATCTGGGCTCTATTCCATCCCCGATGAACTGCTTCCTTCTGAACCTCGGCCTGGAAACGCTTCCACTGCGTGTTGAACGCCATTGCTCCAATGCCCAGAAGATCGCAGAATACCTGAACGCACACGAAAAGGTTTCTCATGTAAATTATGCAGGACTTCCGGAGGATAAATATCACGCACTGGCTCAGAAATATATGAAGGATGGTCGTACCTGCGGCGTTATCTCCTTTGAACTGACCGGTGGCCGTGATGCAGCAGTCCGTTTTATGGACAGTCTGAAGCTTGCCACCATCGCAACTCATGTTGCTGCTTCCATCACTATGGTCCTTCACCCAGCCAGCCATACCCACCGTCAGATGAACGACGAGCAGCTGGTTGAAGCAGGAGTTTCTCCCGGAATGATCCGTCTTTCCATTGGTATCGAAAATGTGGATGATATTATCAAGGATCTGGATCAGGCACTGAAAAATGCATAAATAACCAATTCAAAAAGGAAGGATGCATCTGCTCATGCATGATGTATCCTTCCTTTTTATGATATATTTTCTCCTACTCTCAATTATGGCATTTCCGCAAATTACCTGCATCCTGTTCTGAAAGGCTTTCTTCTGGCGCATAAATTCCTGCAGCTGCTGCATGTATCTGAAACTACCTTACAAAATCCATTATTCATCTTTTTCCAGCTGTTTGATCAGCTGGTTCACATATGTAGAAAGCCCCGCCACCAGGACTCCCTGTGTTGTGGATGTAAATACTGCCATTGCAATATCCTGTGCATTTTTACAGGAACAGGTAGCAAAAACATAAATTCCGCATATAAGGATTCCTGCACACCCCAATATCAGCGGAATATATTTGTCCTTCACAGCCTGAGCCTCCTTCAGTGCGATCCCCATAAAATACAAAGCGATTGCTGTGATCAGCAATTCCGGTTTAATATAATTCACAAGCGCTTCCATGAATATTCTCAGTATCTCCCCTGCCGCTTTGATTTATTTTATGAATTTCTCCAAGAAATATTTCACAAATTCCCCAAAAATGTAAGCTACGTGTAAGCTATCTGTAAGCTACGCATAAATTTTCATGCGTTCTCAG
>ENA-OQIM01000882-OQIM01000882.1-human-gut-metagenome-genome-assembly--contig:-NODE-882-length-11045-cov-2.265708_pt1 | contig 11045 bp, 12 predicted proteins | sample MGYA00242579_ERZ504744 | MGnify/ENA primary metagenome ERZ504744 (study PRJEB26092, sample SAMD00036441) | human gut metagenome | host: Homo sapiens | study: EMG produced TPA metagenomics assembly of...
ATTTTTATTTTTTATAATTCATCGTTAATTTCAACTGGGTATGTGCTTTGTCCCTGCCTTAATTCCACGGATAAAATCTGTCTGTGTGGAACGGGTTCCTTGTCTTCTATCAGATTTATGACACTTTTGGCACAGGTTTCTGCCAAATTTCACATTCTGACAAATAGCCGTTACCTCCGGATAGCAGATTCTGCTGACATCCATGCCATCATAAGTGATCACCTTGAGATCCTCCGGGACTCTTTTCCCTGCCTTGAGGGCAAGATGCATATAGCAGAGCGCCGGCTGGTCAGCCGCAAATATACCATCCGCATCCGGATATTTCTCTAATGCCTCGGCTGCTGCATCCCAGTAAGACTGGTGATCAAACAGATTCCATTCCATGGTCAGATCCAGGACTTCCACTCCATGCTTTTTCAACGTCTCTTCAAATATGATATGTCTGTCATTTGCCGCTACATTCGGAGCAATACCAGTGATGTGGACGACCCTCTTACAGTTATTTTTCAGCATGATCTCTGCTGCCAGCTTACCACCATAAGCATGGTCAGACCCTACCATAGGGATTTCCGGACCGAAATCCTGGTCCAGTGCGACAATTGTACGCTTCCGGTTTACATATTCCTTCCAGTGCAGTGTATGTGCACCGGTAATGATCCCATCCACCATATTACGGTCAAGCATATTCAGATAATCACGTTCTCTGTTGCTGCTCCCTACTGTGTTGCAGATCATCGCCTTGTAGCCTCTCTTGTAGAGAGCTACCTCCGTTTCCCGCGTAAATGCCGAGAAAAACGGATGATCCAGATCAGGGATCAGGACACCTATGATACCGGTTCTGTTACGAAACAGATTTCTTGCCAGTTCATTTGGTGTATATTCCAGATCGCTGATCGCCTGTTCAATTTTTTTGCGGGTATCAGCAGCAACATAGCCACTGCCATTTATTACTCTGGACACAGTACCGACCCTACTCCGGCCTTCTGTGCCACATCTTTGATACTTGCCATATTTCTTAAATTAACCTTTCTTATACTCTGTTGTCTGGTTACGATAGTTTATTGTAACTGTTCTGTCTCCTTACAGTTTTTCCACTTCAGACAACGAGTTCAAAACATTTCCAATCTTTTTCGCGGTAGATCATTACTGTTCATTCATCAACAGCAATATGAATTCTTATCACGCAGAGTGACTCTGCAGTTATAAGTAATGTGACAATTATAGCACAGCAGCATTTTCTTTACAATTATCATCCTGTAGGAAAAAACAGACGTTTTTTCAGCAACCTCTCCTGAAAACATGAAACAAGTTCTTTAGATTTCCCTGAAATCCAAAAAACAGAACCGCATTCATTTCTGAATCGCAGTCCTGTTTTGCTGACTTTGATTTGTAACTGTTCTCTGTTCACATCCCGTAACCGGTTCATGTCTTAGCAGTTACTTTTATATATTTTTGCTGACACGAAGTCTTGTCATCGCTCTTGCGAGTGCAGCCTGGCTTCTGTGATATTCCACAATGCTCTGTTTCTGACGCAGCTGCTCTTCCGCACGGTCTCTTGCCTCTTCTGCTCTGCGGATATCAATTTCTTCCGGACGTTCCACAGTCAGGCAGAACAGCTTTGCACGGTTGTTGATCATCTCAACAAAACCTGAGCTTACTGCAACTGTCAGCCAGTTCCCTTCAGAATCCTCAAAGCGCATCTCACCCGGAACGATCGCACAGATCATATTGGCATGATGTGCCAGAAATTCCTTCTGTCCATCCTCGGCCGGGATGATCAATGATTTGGCTCTTCCTGCAAAAAACTGTCTGTTGGCAGCATAAATTTCAAGTCCGAATGTACTTTCCATAAGCTCACCCCTTATTCTTCTGATAAAGTTTTGGCTTTTTCGATTACTTCGTCAATGGTTCCTACGTTGAAGAACGCATTTTCCGGATACTGATCCATCTCACCATCAATGATCATCTTGAATCCACGGATTGTTTCTTTGAGCGGAACATATTTACCCAGGAATACCTGTAAAGTTCTCAGCTACATGGAATGGCTGGGACAGGAATTTCTGGATCTTTCTTGCACGGAATACCGTATTCTTATCCTCATCGGAAAGTTCTTCCATACCAAGGATCGCAATGATGTCCTGGAGTTCTTTGTATTTCTGAAGGATTTCCTGTACTCTACGTGCAACTTCATAATGCTCCTCGCCTACTACATCAGCTTCCAGAATACGGGAAGTAGATCCAGCGGATCAACAGCCGGGTAAATACCCTGCTCTACGATCTTACGGGAAAGTACTGTAGTCGCATCCAGATGTGCAAACGTTGTTGCCGGAGCCGGGTCAGTCAGGTCATCGGCAGGTACATATACGGCTTGTACAGAAGTTACAGAACCAGAAGTTGTAGAAGCGATACGCTCCTGAAGTTCACCCATCTCAGTTGCCAGTGTAGGCTGATAACCTACGGCAGACGGCATACGTCCGAGAAGTGCAGATACCTCAGAACCGGCCTGTACAAAACGGAAAATATTATCAATAAACAAAAGTACATCTCTGTGCTCTGTATCACGGAAATATTCAGCCATTGTAAGACCTGTTTCCGCAACACGCATACGGGATCCCGGTGGCTCATTCATCTGTCCGAACACTAAGGCTGTTTTCTCAAGAACACCGGATTCCTTCATTTCTGACCAGAGGTCGTTACCTTCACGGGAACGTTCTCCGACACCTGTAAAAATAGAATATCCACCATGCTCTGTAGCGATATTCTGGATAAGTTCCTGGATCAGAACGGTTTTACCAACACCGGCACCACCGAACAGACCGATCTTACCACCCTTTGCATAAGGAGCAAGAAGGTCGATGACCTTGATACCTGTCTCCAGGATCTCTACGGCCGGTTTCTGATCTTCGAAGCTTGGCGGATCTCTGTGAATCACCCAACGCTCTGCATCATCCAGAGCTTCTCCACCGTCAACTGTCTCTCCAAGAACATTAAAAAGTCTGCCAAGAGTGCAGTCTCCTACCGGAACCTTGATTCCACTTCCTGTGGCAACTACTTCTCTGTCTCTCTGAAGTCCCTCACTGGCACTCAGCATAATGCAGCGAACCACATCATTTCCCAGATGCTGAGAAACTTCCATAACGCATTTCTTACCATTGTTTTCGACTTCAAGGGCGTCCTTGATATCCGGAAGATCGCCATTCTCAAAAACAACATCTACAACAGGTCCCATGACCTGTACAATCTTACCTTTACTCATTATCGTCCCTTCCTTTTCTGGGCCTTCGCACCACTGCAAACTTCTGTGATCTCCTGTGTGATCGCTGCCTGACGTGCACGGTTATACTGAATTGAAAGATCCTGTAGCATTTTCTTTGCACTGTCTGTAGAAGACTGCATGGCTGTCATTCTCGCATTGTTCTCACTTGCATATGCTTCTACAAGACAGCCATAAATCACACCTGTCAGATAATTAGGAATCATAATGTCCAGTACGCCGTCTGTTGAAGGAAACATCTCTATCTCCTCCTGATGAACGCCCACCGGAACCTCAAGTGGCGAAAAGTTCGTTTTCTTTAAAGGAAGAAGCTGCATATTTACCGGCTCCATCACAACTGCATTCTGCATCTGTGTATAGATGATATGCACCTCATCCACTTCTCTTTCCAGAAAGCTTCTTACAACTTCCTCACTGATCAATCTTGCACGATGCATGGTCGGCTTCTGTACGGTATAGTGGAAGCTTCCATCCATGTCCACATCTTTCTTGCCAAAATACTGACGACCGACCATACCAAGAACATACAGCTTATGATATCCAGGTGTAGATGCTATAAATTCTTCTGTCATTCTGGTGATGTTATGGTTATAAGCACCTGCCATACCCTTGTCACCGGTTACCACTATGGTCGCTATCTTACGTTCTTCCTGTGGGATCAGATGACGCACGCTGAAGAACGGATGCTGGATATCCGGAACATGACGAAGAATTCTGGCAATCGCCCCCTGCATATTATAGAAGTAAGGCTCTGTATCAGACAGTATCTTCTTGGCTTTTTCATCTTGGAAGAGGAAATCATATACATGGCATTGGTAATCTTCATTGTGTCCTGGACACTGCTTATCCTGCTTTTTATTTCTCTTGCATTTGCCATAAGTTCCTCCTATGCAATCTCTGCTTTATTTTGCGGCTGCACGATCCTTGAATTCATCTGCAACCTGAAGGATTTTTTCTCCGAGTTCATCGCTTAAGACTTTGCTCTCATCGATTTCTTTGCCGATTTCAGGATATACGTTGTCGAAGTATTCGAGCATATCCATCTGATATTTCTTCACAGCCTTCTTATCCACATGAACCAGCTTCTTGTGGGTCGCTGTCCACAGTGTGATAACCTGCTGGTGGAGAGAAAGTGGATTACACAACGGCTGTTTCAGAAGTTCCATCAGGCATCCGCCATAAGCAAGCTGTGCTTTGGTCGCATCATCCAGATCGGAACTGAACTGGGTGAATACTTCCATCTCACGGTACTGTGCCAGGTCGATACGGATACTTCCGGATGCTTTCTTCATTGCCTTGGTCTGCGCTGCACCACCAACTCGGGATACGGAAAGACCTACGTTGACCGCCGGTCTCATACCTGAGAAGAACAGGTCACTCTCGAGGAAGATCTGTCCGTCTGTGATGGAAATTACGTTTGTAGGAATGTATGCAGATACATCTCCTGCCTGTGTCTCGATGATCGGAAGTGCTGTAATGGAACCTCCGCCCAGCTTATCACTCAGACGGCTGGAACGCTCCAGAAGTCTGGAATGAAGGTAGAATACGTCACCAGGATATGCTTCACGTCCCGGAGAACGCTCCAGAAGCAGTGACAGTGCACGATATGCAACTGCATGTTTGCTCAGATCATCGTATACGATCAGGACATCCTTGCCTTTGTACATAAAGTACTCTGCAAGTGCTGTTCCTGCATAAGGAGCAATGTACTGAGCGGCGCACAGTCGCTTGCTGTTGAAGAAAATACTGTGGTATATTCCATAGCTCCATATTTCTCAAGGTTGGATACAACTTTGGCTACCGTAGATGCCTTCTGACCGATTGCCACATAAATACAAATCACATCCTTACCCTTCTGGTTCAGGATGGTATCGATTGCAAGGGAAGTCTTACCGGTCTGTCTGTCACCAATGATAAGTTCTCGCTGTCCTCGTCCGATTGGGAACATGGAATCAAGTGAAAGGATTCCTGTTTCCAGCGGTACATTTACGGATTTACGGTCAATAATTCCAGGTGCCGGATTCTCTACCGGGCGATAATCCTGTTCTTTGATATCACCTTTTCCGTCAATCGGGGCTCCAAGAGCATTGACGATTCGTCCAACGAAACCATCACCTACAGGTATACCTGCCTGTTTACCAGTTCTGGTTACTTTGGTTCCCTCCTTGATTCCGGTATCCTTACCAAACAGAATACATCCCATGCTGTTTGTACGGATATCCTGAACCATTCCCTTGAGTCCGTTTTCAAATACTACAACCTCGCCATACATAGCGTGATCAATTCCATAAACAGTTGCAATTCCATCTCCTACGGAAATGACCGTTCCTACTTCCTGGTTCTGGCTGATTTCATCATAATTCTCTATTTCTTCTTTCAGAATGGAAATAATCTCATCTGGATTGATTGCACTCAACGTGTTCACCTCCGGGTCAATTTCTGTTCCAGCTTGCGGTAACGTCCCCGCAGGCTCCAGTCATATTCGCTTCCGCCTGCCAGAAGGACAAATCCTCCGATCAGGCTTTTATCTTCTATCATTTCTATTTCGGCTTTCTGCGCCCCAAATTCCCGGCATAAAAATGCTCTGATACCATCAAGCTGTGCATCCTTCGGTGCTGTTACATAACGCTGACTGCGTGTATGGTCTTCTCATGCTGTCGGCACAGTTCTTCGTAATCTTCAAAAATTTCCTCGATCAGATCAATTCTGTGATGCTTGCAGACGACCTTGATGAAACTCTTCATTTCCTCAGGGATCACTCTGTCGATCACTTTTTCCTTGATCTCAAATGGTACCAATGGGTTCTTCAGACTCTGTGCGAGTTCAGGAACCTTCCGAAATATTTCTTTTGTATTCTGTATGACTTTCTGGAAACAGAAAGGTCATACAGAGTTTTTGCATAATTAACGGCGGTCACTGTCATCTGGATCACCTGCTTTTTCTATAAATTGGTCATACAAGGATAAATCCTGGTCTGCTCCACTGTTTTTACCAATAATTTTACCGGCAGCTTCCATAGCAAGAGAGGCAACATCATCTTTCATCTGACGCATAGCATTCTCGCGCTCTGTGTTGATGTCCTCCTGCGCTTTGGCAAGCATTGCAGATACCTTTGCCTGTGTATCTTCCACAGTTTTGTCTGCCTGTGCTTTGGCCTCTTTTCTGGCCTGTTCCATAATCTGGAAGGATTCTTCTCTGGCGGATTTCAATGCACCCTCATACTGTTCTTTAAGTGCCTTCGCCTGATCCTCCTGCTCCTTTGCTCCTGCAAACTGCTGATCGATCATAGCCTTTCTTACGTCCATCACTTTGATGATCGGTCCGAATAAAACTTCTTCATCAATAAATAAAGAACTAACAGGTTGATGATCGTAAAGACAAGGTTGATGTCAATTTTTATCACCTGGTCCACCTGCCTCTCTGTATTTTTCGGTTCTTTATCATTAGCCCAGCATGATGATGATCAGAAGTCCGATTACGAAACCGTAAATAGCTGTTGCCTCGGCAAGGCACATCCTAACAGCAGGTTCTTACTGATCTTGCTCTCTGCTTCCGGCTGTCTTGCGATAGCTTCAACTGCTTGGAAGTTGCGATACCAATACCAATACCTGCTCCAATACCTGTAAGAACTGCGATAGCTGCTCCGATTGCTACTAATGTTGACATACTTTTTTCCTCCTGAATAGATATCCAATTTTCTTTTGTCTTACTCGATTGCTTCCTTGATGAACAAGGATGTTAAAAATACAATACATAAGCCTGTATGAATCCGTCAAAGAAATCAAAATACAGGCTGAACGGTATGGGAAGAATTGCCGGACATATAAATTCAAGCAATTTCATTACAACAAAGCTTCCCAGAACATTACCAAATAATCGCATACACAGAGATGTTGGTCTGATCGCAAGCTCCAGAATATTGATCGGAAGCATGATCGGCACAGGCTCTGCAAAGCTCTTAAGGAATCCCTTAAGTCCTCTCTTATGAAATCCTGCATATTCGATCAGAATAATGCTCATAAGCGACAATGCTATGGTAACATTCATGTCCTTTGTCGGTGGTGTAAACCCAAACACACCTGCTATATTGGCTATTCCAATGAAAATTACGGTTGACATCAGATAAGGGACATACCGTTTTCCCTCTTCTCCCAGAATTCCCACAAAGAAATCCTGAAGGAAACTTACTCCTGATTCCAGAAGAAGCTGTTTTTTGCCTGGATTCTCGACTTTAAGATTTCGAACCAGTATCAGAGAAAGTATTACCAGAATGGCCATAATGACCCAGGTAACCGCGACGCTCTCTGCAATCGGTATTCCGCCGAACACTGGTATCGTAAACAATGTCTTGCTCTCAAGCTCTTCTGCCAATGTGGCTGATAAATTCCCCGTCTTTCTCCCTCCTTTTCTCCGACCGAACCAACATATTGGTCATACCGGTCTGTCATTTGATGCCTTTATTTTACGCTTTGTCAAAAAAAGTCAATTATCCATTCTCCCCATTTGTCCAAAAGATCAGCCGATCCTATACACTTTGCACAATTATAATTAAATATAACTTCATATTATAAGTGAGACCTCTCCATAGGCTAAAATAGACAAAGAGCCGTCAGACTCCTGTACTTTGAGCCTTCCGTCCGGACAGATCTCCAGTGCCTTCGCCTTACGGATATCCTGCCCGTCCACGATCTGGATCTCCCTTCCCGGGACAAGATTCTGCTGGATATATTCAGGAGGTAAACGCAGCTCTCTTGTCTCTTCCAGAAGGGCATTGATGATCTCAGCGGCAAGACGGTTACGATCCAGTCCTGCTGCCGCTTCCCGGTTCTCATACAGGCTCCGGCGACATTCCTGATCTCAGACGGATATCCGCCCTCTGCCTCATACAGATTCAGCCCGGATCCCAACTACGGCAAAGTCAATATCTCCGCTCTCAAAGTCTGTGACAGCTTCTGTCAGGATGCCGCAGACCTTCTTCTCATTGTAATAGAGGTCATTCACCCACTTGATTCCAAGTGAGATACCAGTAATCCGAAGGACAGCCTTATAGACTGCCACAGCCGCCTCTGCGGTGAGCAGAAGGCTCTCCTTGAGGCTCCCGCGAGGTTTAAGGATAACACTGAGATAGAGTCCTGCTTCCTCCGGAGAATAGAAGCTTCTGCCTCTCCGTCCTCTTCCTGCTGTCTGCTTCCCTGCCACAACGCATCCACCATGACCGGCAAGTCCGGTTACCGCCGCTTCCTTCGCGGCACGGTTGGTCGAGTCGATCTCCTGATATACCTTCAGATAAACTTCCGGTGAAACTAAAAAGGGCTGTATTGCTTCCATGGAAAGACGATGACTGTCCTTCACCAGCATATAGCCTTATTCTGTCCTGCCTCTATTGTATATCCTTCTTCCCTCAGGGACTTCACCGCCTTCCAGATCGCAGCTCTGGTACAGTGAAGTTCCTCGGCAAGTTTCTCTCCAGAAAGAGTTTCCCCCTTCTGCTGTTCTAATATTCCTAAAAGTTTAGATTTTACCGTCATATTTCTCTCCATAATTCTTAAGGGTCTTCTTGAGAATGATACATATTCCCTGCGGATATTCTCCGGTGATACGATCACGGCTCCTGTACCCAGTCCTGCAAGCCAGCCAAAAAACTGTGTACTGACCTTGATCTGTGCCTGCATGGAAAAATGATTCTCATCCTTGGGGATCAGCATGACATCCTGACCAAAACGGTCAAGCACAACGCCTACAAACTGATTCTCAAACTCCATCCGGACACTTCTCTCCTTCCCTCCGAACATCCCGAAAGTACTGGAAGAGAACTTCCCGAGATCAAAATCCCTGAAAATATTGCCGCCATTTCTCTTCTGCTTCTCAATTACCTCTACCTGCATCATCTTGTCCACGCGATAATGCTTCACAACTCCGCTTCGCTCATCCAGTCCCAGAAGATAGTAATTCTCATTCTTCCAGATCATCTTCCACGGGCTGGCCTGATACCACTCTCCATTCTTCTTGGGTTTCAGTTCCTTGGACAGAGTCCATTCGTAATAATGAAAACGGATCTGTCTGTTCCTGGACATGCCGTCATAGATCGTCTGGATGTTGCTGTATATCTCCTCGTTGACTGTCTTATTGCCTGGTTCGATAAAAAGCTGCTCACGGAGTTTCTTTGCAGCTTCCGGGATAACAAGGCTCTCCAGTTTGCGGAGCAGTTCTCTGGATTTCTTCTGTGTGACAAATCTGGAAGACTGTACTGCATCCATCAGGAACTTCACTTCCGGAAGCTGGAACTTCCGGTTCGCTATATAGAAACCGCCAACCTTCCCACGGCGGTTGCGGATATCAAGTCCATAGATCCTCAGTGCCTCAATGTCATCGTAAACTGTCTTGCGCTCGACACTGATCCCGTATCCTCTGAGATACTGTGCCATATCCTTCGCAGATATGGGATGCTCCTCATCTGTCCGCTCCAGCAGCACATCCATCAGGTATAATATTTTGAGTTTCTGGTTAAATGATTTCGGCATGTATTGTCTGTTATCCTTCTTATTACTTGTCAGTCAGTGCTGCTACCACACCGGAATATACTACCACAAATGCCAGTGCCATCGCAATCCTGTCAGCAGAATGCACATCGATCTTCATGACCATGGCACCCAGGATCATGATCTCCACTGTTACCAGTATTCCGAGTATCATTGCCATGACATTGGAAAATTTCTTCTTCTCTGTATGGCTCTCTCTGTTCTCTGTCTCGTAGTGTCTCTTTGCTGTTTCTGCTGTGTTCATCATAGTAAGATCCCCTTTATATCGTATTATGGTTTGAGAATTTCGAATATTTGTTCTGAACATATTTTCCGAACATCTTTTCGATATAAAGAGTATCTCATATTAAATGTCCAATAAAACGGGACGAACTTAAATTTCAGAATATATGTTCACTATTTATTTGCGAACACAATTTTATCCACATGATACGTCCCCTGATCCACGCTCATGACAGCCATCGTGCCTCCTGCCCAAAACGGCTTCTTCCACAGCTTCCCGGATTCAGCCACAATCTGCCGTCGACCATTTTTCAGAATAACTGTGCGTATGACCAAAGATCACGACCTGGCACTGCCAAGCTCCCATGCCACATCTTTTTTGTTGTGTGTCATAAAAAAATTTCACACCTTCTATAGTGAAACGAAGTGTCTTTGCAATCCCCTCAGCCCAGTCTCTGTCATTATTTCCTCTTACGACATAGATGGAACCAAGGCAACGGAGCCTGTCAAGAAGTTCCGGTCTGTCACATCACCTGCATGCAGAATGCAGTCACATGTTTTGAGGATTTCCAGGACTTCCGGTCTTAATAAACCATGAGTGTCTGAAATGATGCCAATTTTTTTTTGCCATATGATGTCACTTCCTTTCTTTCAGATCTGATGATATTATCAGTAGCCCTCTCTGCGTCTTTCCTTTCGGAGTTCATTACGCTTCTGTGCCCCGAGCCACTCAGCTTTCTCGGATTCCGTTTCAACGATCAGACCGGGAACTTCGACCTTGTTGTCGTTTTCATCCAGTGCGACCATGACTTCATAGGCACGGTTGATGACCCTGCGTGTTCCGTCAGGACTTTCTACATAAGTATCGATCCGTACTTCCATGGAAGTTCTTCCGACGTAAGTCAGCTTTCCGATCAGGACCACGGTGTCTCCCAGATAGGCTCCTGCCTTAAAATTCAGATTGTCCACACAGGCAGTCGTCACGATCGTTCCTGCATGTCTGTACGCTA
>ENA-OQIM01000883-OQIM01000883.1-human-gut-metagenome-genome-assembly--contig:-NODE-883-length-11019-cov-1.786541_pt1 | contig 11019 bp, 17 predicted proteins | sample MGYA00242579_ERZ504744 | MGnify/ENA primary metagenome ERZ504744 (study PRJEB26092, sample SAMD00036441) | human gut metagenome | host: Homo sapiens | study: EMG produced TPA metagenomics assembly of...
CTAAGCGTGAAGCCCCCTCCAAGATGAGATATCCCCATTCTTAGTGAAGTAAACCCCTTGAAGACGAGAGGTAGGATAGGGCAGAGGTGGAAGTGTGGTAACACATGGAGCTGACTGTTACTAATCGGGTGGAGAGGCTTGACCAAGAAACGCAGGTTAAAGAATTGATTCAAAAAAGATTAACGATCATCAACAGAACATGTATGTAGTTTGAATATACAATCATGAAAGAGTGGCTTAAACAGCCACTTTTTTATTACCCATAAAAACGTCCCCTAAAAAAACATAAAAATTGCCCCTTGTAATATACCCAAACAAGCGGTACTATAACATCCAAGTTATTACATTCCTACATTAATACAATCATACATTAAAGTAATAACAAAGGTAATAACGAAACGAGAGGGGAATTATTATGAACACACAGAACAACACAGTAGTTAAACTTGCAGAAACTGCGTTATTAGCAGCTTTATGTTATGTATCCTTCACATTTCTGCAGATCAAGATCCCGGTGCCGGGCGGAGACGCAACATCCATTCATATTGGAAATGCTTTCTGCGTACTTGCAGCACTGCTTCTGGGTGGCGTATATGGCGGACTTGCCGGAGCTATCGGAATGGGAATTGCAGATATCATGGACCCTGTTTATATCACAGGCGCACCGAAAACCTTTGTACTGAAATTCTGTATCGGTCTGATCGTAGGTCTTGTGGCACACAAGGTTGCAAAGATCAATGAGAGTACAGATAAAAAATATGTTTTCAAATGGAGTGTGATCGCATCTGTCGCAGGACTTGCATTTAACGTAATTGCAGATCCTGTCGTAGGATATTTCTACAAACAGTACATTTTGGGACAGCCACAGGAACTGGCACAGGCACTTGCAAAAATGAGTGCGGCGGCAACCTTTATCAATGCAGTTGTATCTGTAATTCTGGTAGCGATCATCTATAATGCAGTACGTCCGGTACTGATCAAAAGTCATCTGATCACAGTTACCAACAACAAAAATCAGGTTGCGTAAAACGATATACTAAAAAAATAATAGAAAACAAGAAATAACACAAGACAGCGAAATGGAAGTTAAAATCCATTTCGCTGTTTTTTTATGCGGGTATAGGATCATTTTTTATATGGTTATCCGCACATAGAAAACAAATTTCGGAACAACCAAGATCTGTTTTGACGTATCCATGGCAGTGATCGCCGCAGTATTTTCCTTCGTATTTGCGGGAAGACTGGATGGTGTAAGAGAAGGTACTGTTATTTCCGCATATTCTCCCGCACCTTCGTAGGTGTGCACCCGAAGTGCTCTTGGAACATCCGTCGAAACAGCTTATAATTGGTGAATCCATGGCGTTCCAGAATCACATGCACAGGGTCTTTCGTATTGATCAGATCTTTGTAGATAAAAGAAAGTCTGTATTCATTCTGATATTCCAGAAATGTAACCCCCATCTTTTTCTTGAAAAAACGGCAGAAATATCCAGTCTGGAGATAAGCAACACCTGCAATCTCATCCAGAGAAATAGGCCGTTTGTAATTCTCAGAAATATAATTCAGCACCAGATTCAGCCGGTCCAGATCTTTTTTCAGCCGGCTTAGATCACTTTGAAAAACTTTGACACTGAAATTGTGACACGGCTGGAACAAAAGTTCAAAGATCAGGATATTGCAGACGAGAGTCGTATGGTGGAGTAAAAAGATACAAAAAAGCGGAGATTTATCGTTATAAAGACTATTGAAAATAAAAGAAGTTTGTAGTAAGGTAGTAGCTACAACGCTTACGAAAGGGAAGACTGTTTCGGGTGGCAGTCTTCTTTTTGTGGAGAATTTTGGATGAAGGAAAACGAAAAACAAGGGGGAAGAATTTATGGAGAAGGTAAAAGAGAAATCTTCTTTTTTCCGAAAGTTCGTAGGAGATAAGAGGTTTTATCTGATGGTCCTGTCTATTGCAGTACCGATCATGGTACAGAACGGGATCACAAATTTGTCAGTCTTCTGGACAATATTATGATCGGTCGTATCGGTACCGAACAGATGTCTGGAGCGGCGATCGTCATCAGCTGATTTTGTATATAATCTATGTATTTCGGCGGGGTGTCCGGAGCGGGAATTTTTACAGCACAGTATTTCGGACAGAAGGATCATGAGGGTGTCCGCCAGACACTTCGTTATAAACTGTGGATGGCAGTGATTCTGACAGCGATCACCATTATACTGTTTCTGACAGCTGGGGGTTCACTGATCAGCATGTATTTAAAAGGTGACGGAACCGCACAGGAGATCAGGGATACTCTTATTTATGGGAAACAGTATTTATGGATCATGCTTCTGGACTTCCGCCATTTATGATGGTGCAGGTCTATGCAAGTACCTTACGTGAATGCGGTGAGACCGTACTTCCAATGAAGGCCGGGATTGTGGCAGTGCTGATCAATCTGATATTTAATTATCTTCTGATCTATGGAAAATTCGGATTCCCGGAAATGGGAGTAAGAGGTGCGGCTGTTGCCACAGTACTCTCCAGATATGTGGAAGCCTGCATTGTCCTGAGCTGGACACATAAGCATACAGAAAAGAATATTTTTGCACAGGGTCTGTATTCAACATTAAAGGTTCCGGCGAACCTGACAAAGAAGATACTTATTAAGGGAACCCCGCTGCTTCTGAATGAGACTTTATGGGCAGCCGGAGTGGCTATGCTGACACAGTGTTATTCAGTCCGTGGACTGAACGTGGTTGCGGGATTAAATATTTCCAATACCATCAACAATGTATTTAATATCGTATTTATCGCACTTGGAGATTCGGTAGCCATTGTTGTAGGACAGCTTCTGGGGGCAGGTAAGATGAAGGAAGCCAGAGATACGGACAACAAGATGATCGCATTTTCTGTGTTCTGCTGTACCTGCGTGGCAGCTGTGATGTTTGTAATGGCACCACTGTTTCCAAGGCTTTACAATACCAATGCTGAGGCACGTACTCTGGCGAAATATTTTATTATGCTCACAGCATTTTTCATGCCGCAGAATGCATTCTTGCATGCAACATATTTTACTTTGCGTTCCGGTGGAAAGACCATCGTTACATTTCTGTTTGACAGTGTGTTTATCTGGGTGGTAAGTGTAACGATCGCATTTACCTTAAGCCGTTTTACAGGTCTGCCTGTACTTGTGATCTACGCAATGGTCCAGGCAGCGGATATGATGAAATGTGTCATTGGATTTATCCTTGTAAAAAAAGGCGTATGGCTTCAGAATATCGTTTCATAGAATTTTTTGAAATCTTCCGGGAGGGGTGCTTCCAGGGAGATTTCTTTTTTGGCATTTTTGTCATGATGCATGGAAGCCCGGGTGTCGGAAGCAGATTCATCAATTGAAAATGGAAGTTGAAATTTAAGCTTCCATGCGTGGAGTGCAGCCCGGGAAAACGGATTCGATATGTCCGATAAACAGTACAGAGAATCACCCAGAAGAGGATGCCCGAGAGATGCCATGTGTACACGGATCTGATGGGTACGGCCGGTTTTCAGACGGAGCATTACAAGAGAAGCCGGAGCTGCTGCGTCAGGGCCGGTAGATTTCAGAACAGAATAAAGGGTTTCTGCATGTTTGCTTCCGGGAAGCGTGCCATCTGTGGATACGACCATTTTCAGACGGTTATCCGGGTCAGGTGCAAGGGGAACGGAGGATCCTGTGAAAAGCTCCATCTTCATCCACAGGCATGAAACCGGAAACTGCAGCCAGATAGGTTTTCTCTGAAATCCCTTCTTCACGCTGGTTCTGTAATCTGGCGGCAGCAGTCTGGTTCCTGGCAAAGAGCAGGATACCGGAGGTTTCTTTATCCAATCGTCCGATAGACCGGACTTTGGTAGGCTCTCCTTTGGAACGGAAATAGGAAGCCACCTGGTTGGCGAGACTGTCACTGTAGTGAGAACCGGAAGGATGAGTGACAATCCCGGCAGGTTTATTTATGGCGAGGATATCCTGGTCTTCGTATATGATCGCCAACTCAGGAAGAAACTGTGACGTTGCAGCCAGTGAATGATAAATGTGAGAATTGACATCAGAACCTGCAAATTCTGAAGTTGCGGAATCAGAATATGAAATTGCGTCTGCGGAGAACTGGAAATTGTGATTGGACGAATAGACGGTAAAGGATGAAGATTCCAGCTGGGCAGAATCCACATCGTCCGCTTCCAGGCATACTATGATCTGATCCCCGGGATAAGCGTTTTCCGTTACCCGGCACTGCTGTCCGTTTTTCCGGATACCACCGGGACGAAACTTCGCCTGGCTGATCTGCTTTTTTTGTAAGACCTGCCTGCGTGCGAAGAAAGCGGGAGACAGGTGCGGAACAGCTGTTTCGGGGATATAGATAGTAAGATAGCGGTTCATTGTGAGGAATCCTCCGATTCTATTAAATTAATAAATATTTACAGGAATTTGGATGCAGGAGATTTTTACTTATGCTGATAATAAAAAACAGCAACTTGAGTCCGATCCCTCAGCTGCAGTTTATCCAGAATGGAACTGAGATAATTTCGTACCGTTCCCTCACTGAGAAACAGTTCTGTGGCAATCTCCTTATTGCTGTATCCGTTGGCGATCAGCCGGATGATATCCAGCTCCCGTTCACTGATGTTTCTGGAAGCATAATCAAATCCGTCGGAAGATGCAGGAGTTCAGGGATTTTGGATATGATCTCTGTGCCGAATACGGTCTGGCCGGAGTAAACCGCCTGAAGAGCCGGAAGAATGCTGGTATGATCCTGCTTCAGAAGATAACCCTTTGTGCTGAGGCGGAGGGCTTTTACAATATATTCATCATCGGAAAAAGTAGTCAGAAGAAGAATTTTTGCCTCCGGAAATTCGCCCAGGATCTTTCTGGACGCTTCCAGTCCGTCCATTCCTTTCATACGGATATCCATCAGAAGAATATCCGGAAGATACTCTCTGTACAGAGAGCAGGCTTCTTCACCATCAGAGCCGGTGGCAGTCACTTCGATATCCGGGTTTGCTTCAAGAATGGTTTTTAGTGCTCCTGCAACCAGGCAGTCGTCGTCTACGATTATAATTTTCATGTCAAAATCTCCTGTTTATGAGTTATAAAAAGTAAATTTACAGATCAGAAAAAACAGACGGATCCAATATGCCGGGAAAGTACTTTGATCAAATCAGGAAGGTTTCCGGCAAAGTGAGAAATATCTGTCTGATTCAATTAGAAACAGATTTCGGGATCGTCACAAAGATCCGAAAACCATTCTCCTGCGTAATCTGGACCGTACCGCCCAGCGCCTTTGCACGGTCACGGATATTGGACAGTCCCATACCACCGGAAATATTTTTGGCCTTATTGCTGTCTGATCCAGTTTGAATATCCGGAATTCCATTTTCCGGTGTCCCATTATCCTCAATGCACAATTGATAAAGTGCAGGATGCTCCCGCAGAAGAATATCCACAGAATCCGCATTACTATGCCGCATCACATTGGAAAGCCCTTCCTTTGTAATACTGATCAGACTGTATTTCACCTCTCTTGGAATCTGCCTAGACATATCACAAGTAAGATTCACCGGGCAGAAGGTGAAATCCTTTACAAGTCCTTTTATGGCATCTTCCAGATCTATCGCATCGTCATGAAGATCATGTACACTGGAACGGATGCTGTTCATAGCACCGTTCAGGGATTCTTCCAGATTTCCAAGCAGAGGATCAAGAGAATCATTTTTGTTGATGGTTTTGCAGGCAGCAGTCATAAGGATAGAACGGGATAGTACATGTCCCACATTATCATGGATCTCTCTGGCAATTCTGTTTCGCTCGCGCAATGTAGCAGCATAAATCTCGTAATCCTGTTTTTCCAGAAGTGCCTTGTTTTTTTCAGAAAGAAGAAGCGTATGTTCCTCACTGTCATCCCGGATCTGATGAAAATCCTGGTAAAGAGCCTGATATTTTCCGGCATAAAGCCAGAGAAAAAATGAGAGAACGAAACCAAAAATCCCAAGCAGACAAAGAACTGCCGGAAATCTATTGAATCTGAAAAACCAGAAATCCCCAAAGTGGAAGCGCAGCCACTGCCAGAGGAAAAAGCCCGGCAGATAAGGTCTGATACAGCAGCAGCGGGAAAAACAGAAGAAAATCCGAAAACCATAGGGAACATAATCCAAAGATCACATAGCTTCCTGCAAGAACCGGAATGATATTTCCGGCGGGTTTCAATACTGGCAAAGAATTGTGGGAACAGGATTCTGTTTTACATACCCTGCACAGATAAGTAATGCAGCAAAGGATCACCGCAAAAAGGAGGGCAAACACAAGAGCCTGATCTGCAGGCACATAAAAAAAATGTTAAAGTACTGTATAAAAGCAATAGTATGGAATCTGTAAAATAACGCATAAAAATATACCCTCCTTTCTACTACAGCATTTTCCGAAAGTCAGGCAGATAACCGGCTAAAATTATCGTATCCTGTTCCGTGAGAACCCCTTTTGCTGCACAAATTTCTGAAATCAATGTGCCTTTATTATAATATACCGGTTCCTTCCCTGCAAAGAAAAATCTATCCTTCTGAAAAAGACATGACATTTGTCATTCGCAGGTGGTGACATTCAACACTTGGAGCAGACAGAAGAAAAGGATATAATGGCATCATAGAAGAAATATGAATTTCTGCGAAAAAGACATAAAAGTCCTGTTTAACGGACTGTAAAAAAGGAGGAAAACATATGCCACAGAGTATGGTCCACATAGAAAATCTGGTAAAACGATACGGTGATCTTACCGCACTGAATCATCTGGAACTGGATATCCGGGAGGGTGAGATCTTCGGATTACTTGGTCCCAACGGCTCGGGAAAAACAACGGCCATCAGCTGCCTTTTGTCACTTCTGAAATATGACAGAGGTGAAATAAAGATATTCGGAGAAGAGATGAAGCCGGACAGCTATAAGCTCAAGGAACAGATTGGGATCGTGCTTCAGAATGTAGCCGTTTTTGATGAGCTGACAGTGCAGGAAAATATCGATTATTTCTGCGGCCTTTACATACGGGACAGGAAACAGAGAAAAGAGCTGGTGGAGGATGCCATTGAATTTACAGGTCTTGAAGATTTTCGCAAAATGTACCCGAAGAAGCTTTCCGGGGGCCTTTTACGAAGATTGAACATTGCCTGCGGGATCGCCCACAAGCCAAGACTGATCATTATGGATGAGCCGACGGTAGCTGTAGACCCACAGAGCAGAAACAAGATCCTGGAAGGGATCCAGACGCTGAACCACCAGGGCTCCACCATTATCTACACATCCCATTACATGGAAGAAGTGGAGCAGATCTGTACCAGGATCGCCATCATGGATCACGGAAGAGTCATCGCTCAGGGAACAAAGGAAGAATTGAAGCAGATGATCAAAACAGGAGAGACCATCACCGTAGAAGCCATTGCCCTGGAAGAAAAAAAATCTCCGGGATATCCGCACACTGGAGCATGTGTTTGATGTGCAGTATGAAAAACAGGTGCTGGTCGTGCGCTGTACCGATGCGAAGCATAACCTGATCCGGCTTCTTAATTATCTGCAAAGCCAGGATATTTCTTTTGGAAGAGTCTTTTCCGAACTGCCTACATTAAATGATGTCTTTTCTGGAGATCACCGGAAAACAGCTGAGAGATTAGGAGGGATGGGAGATGTTGCATTTACTGAAATACAGTTTTCTTTCCAAGATCCGGAATTTTAACATTGTATTCTGGCCGCTGGTCTTTCCGCTTGTGCTTGGAACTTTTTTCTATTTTGCATTCGGAAATATCAATGAAGCAGATTTTCAGACGGTTCCGGTGGCAGTGGTGAAGGAAGCTTCTGCGGATACGTTTTTAATGACCTATCTGGATGAAGTGGAAAAAAGCAGCCAGATCTTTTAAAAGCAGAAGAAATGTCGGAAAAGGAAGCGCTGGAAGCACTGCAGGAAAAAAAAAAAGTAGAAGGGATTTATTATGTGGGAAAAGAGCCTTCCCTTACAGTAGCAGGAACCGGAATAGAAGAAAGTATCCTTCAGACAGTTCTCGACAGCTGTGAAAACACCAGAACGACCATCACCAATATCATGAAAAAAAATCCGCAGATGGATATGGAAACCATGAAATCCTTGTTAAGTTCCGACAGCCTGGTAAGGGAAGTCTCTCTTGGCGGCCGGACCATTGACGGAAATGTGCAGTTCTTTTACGCACTGATCGCCATGGCCTGCCTGTATGGATGCTTTATCGGATTTGGCTCTGCGATCGGGATTCAGGCCAATATCACACCTCTGGCAGCCAGAAGGTGTGTAACGCCGACCCACAAGCTGAAGCTGATCCTTACAGACCAGCTGACATCTTTTGCTCTGGGCTATGTGGACGTGATCATTCTGATCCTGTATCTCCGGTATATTCTCAATCTGGATTTTCAGGGACAGATGGGAAAAATGCTGGTGGTATCTTTTTTCGGAAGTCTCATCGGTGTATCTATGGGAATGTTTATAGGCAGCTTCGGAAAAATGGCAGGAAGGCGTCAGAATCGGGCTCATGCTTGGAATCTCTATGGTAAGCAGCTTTCTTGCCGGACTGATGAACGGAAATATGAAGGATATCGTGGAAAAAAGTGTTCCGTTTGTGAACCGGATCAATCCTGCATCACTGATCTCAGATGCGTTTTACTGTATCAATGTATATGATGATATGACCAGATACTATAGAAATCTGATCACACTGGCGGTAATGTGCGTGGTGCTGGTGATGGCATCCTTTTTCATGGTCAGGAGGGAACGTTATGACAGTATTTAAAGGCTATATGAGGATCATGAAAAAAATACAGGTCTGATCCTCCTGTATCTGGGCATTTTTTTTCGGAGTGACAATGGCACTTCAGGCAGCGGCCGGTAAGGAAACTTATACCAGCTATGAAAGCGAAAAAATAAAGATCGGAGTGGTGGATAAAGACAACGGACCACTTGCAGAAGGACTGGTAAAATGGCTTGAAGGTACGCATCACGTGACCATGCTGGAGGATAACAGAGAGAAGCTTCAGGAAGAGCTTTTTTACAGAAATGTGGAGTACATCGTGGTGATTCCTGAGGATTTTTATGAGAACTGTATGGTAAACGGCGAAAGTATTTCTGTGACCAAGGTGCCCGGATCTTATTCGGCATATTATGTGGATCAGCAGCTTGAGAGCTGCCTGAATACAATGCGGACATATCTGAAAGCCGGTTTTTCCCAGAAGGAAGCGGCAACAGCGATCCTGGATAAAAAAAGAGGAGAAGTCACCATGCTGGATACAGATGAAAACAGTGGTACGTCCGGATGGCTCTATTATTTCCGATATATTCCATATCTGTTTCTTGCATTACTTTGCTATGTGATGGGATATGTTCTGATGGCTTTCAAAAAAGACGATATACCAAAGAGAATGCAGGCATCTGCGATCTCTGCAAGACGACAGAGTCTGGAAGGCTTCTGGCCATGTTTGTGATGGGTGGGGGCTTAGTGGGGAATCGGTATGGCTGGAGCTATCCTTATGTATGGAAAAACATTTCTCAGTTCAGAAAATTTAGGATACTATGTACTGAACACTCTGGTAATGATGGCAGTGGCACTTTCACTTTCCTATCTGATCGGTCTTTTTTGTAAAAAACAGCAACATGTTAAGCGGAATCGCAAATATCCTGTCTCTTGGAATGTGCTTTCTGTGTGGTGTGTTTGTTCCCATGAATATTATGGACAGAAACGTCCTGAAGGTGTCTCAGTTTCTTCCTGTGTACTGGTATGAAAACGTAAATGAGACTCTTGGAAGTTATAGCCACCTAACAGGTGAGGCAGCTGTATCGGTGTGGAAAGGCATTGGACTGGAAGCTATGTTTGCGGTAGTTTTTGTCTGCATGATCCTGGCAGTGACCAGGTATCAGAGGCAGAAATAACAGAAAATAATAGCAGATGGCTGTTAATTATGGTAGGATATAGCTGATAAAGATGATTTGCGGAGAAAAACATGAAAAAATACAAGTTTTACTAAAACCACAATGTAATGCAGAAATTCAAAATCAGTTTGCAACAAAATTCGGAGATCAGTGCGAATTTACATTTCAGGGCAAAGAAACTGAGGATGCGATCGCAGCAGCAGAAGTAGTGATCGGAGAGCCAGAGGAAGAAGAAATCCTGAAAGCAGAAAATCTTCGCTGGATCCAGCTGACCTGGGCCGGTGCGGACAAATATACAAAAATGAAAGCATTTCCGACAGGAGTTACATTAACCAATGCTTCCGGCGCTTTTGGAAAGATCATATCAGAATATGTGATCGGGAATATCATTGCGCTGTACCGTGAACTTCCGAACTACTGGAAGAACAAACAGAAACACCTCTGGGTACAGAATCGATCATCAGAAACCATATATGGAAAAAACATTCTCATCCTGGGAACAGGGGATATAGGAAGAAATATTGCCCATAGAATGAAAGCGTTTGAAACGCATGTGACTGGAATAAAAAGAAACTGCAGTCCCGGAGCATTTGCAGCAGATGAAAGAGTTTGATGAGGTATATGATCTGACAGCGCTGGATCAGCAGCTTCAGAAAGCGGATATTGTGATCGGCTGTCTCCCGGGAACACCGGAAACAAAAGGCCTTCTGAATTACGAACGGCTGTATTCCATGAAAAAAGATGCAATTCTGGTTAATGTAGGAAGAGGAAGCCTCATTCCAACAGAAGACCTGATCAGAGTACTGGAGGAAGGCCACTTAAAAGGAGCGGTCCTGGATGTATTTGAAACAGAACCATTGCCGGAGACATCACCTCTTTGGAATATGGAAAACGTCCTTATCACTCCACACATTGCAGGCCCGAGTTTCGGTGGAAACGCTGAAGTCCAGGATATGATCTGGAACATCTGTATGAAATATGGAACGATATCTGAATGGAAAAAATTAAAAATATTGTCCGGTTAAAGGTGGGTAATTAAATAAAAAGATAGTTACAATGACTCCTTCT
>ENA-OQIM01000884-OQIM01000884.1-human-gut-metagenome-genome-assembly--contig:-NODE-884-length-11017-cov-1.350413_pt1 | contig 11017 bp, 16 predicted proteins | sample MGYA00242579_ERZ504744 | MGnify/ENA primary metagenome ERZ504744 (study PRJEB26092, sample SAMD00036441) | human gut metagenome | host: Homo sapiens | study: EMG produced TPA metagenomics assembly of...
GTGGCGGCTAGAATTTCTCCTTTCAAGAGCAAAGGCTTGTTGTCGTCGGGATTGAGGCTGATAACTTTTGTATATCTTCAGCAGCATCTTTTGCTTGTTTCATTTTCCAAAGTACTTCAGCGCGTAGCTGGTATGCTTCGGTATAATCTTCTTTCAATACGATAGCTTTAGTCAGCATGGCAATGGCAGTGATATCATCTTTCATGCGATAGCTGCTTTTGCTGTCAAATAGAAAGATAGGGGGTTCTTATTATCTAAAACCAAAGCTTTTTGGCAGGCATCCTTCATATTTTCGTAATCTTCCTGCATATAGCAGATGCCAGCTAGTGAAAGGAAGGTGTTTACTTGTTCAGGATCTTTTGTAGCCATGCGGTCTAGTGTGATACGGGCGTCATCTAGTCGGTTCGCCTGTGTATAAGCAGTGGCTAGCAGGCTGAGAGTTTCTAATTCATCGTTGATGGCAACTGCCTCTTCAAAACATTTAATGGCATAAGGTAGTTTACCCATACGTTGGGCGCGGATGCCATCGTATTTTAAAATCTCGAAGTTCTTTTTATCATTTTTCTCTTTTTCGGTTTCGGGGATGTTGTTTCCGCCGAATAAGGATTTAAATAAGCCCATAATTTATAGTTGTTTTATTTGTCTATTGTTATAATAAATCGTCTGAGGTAAATTTCTTGTTCCTGATGCTGCATGTTGGTAAAACGTTACTGCCTTTATTGGTTTCTGTTGTAAACTGGCAATCAGTAGGTTCTTTTCTTGTGTAAAGTTTACTTTACTCCAATCTTTTCCATTTGCAGATATCTCAAGGCTTCCCCAAGTTGCGATTTCCGGTTTCCCGAAATCTATCTCTATATTTTCTCCGGGATAAACTTGATCCAGTTCGATAGTCAATGAACCATTACCGGGCCATTTGATAACTTCCAGCGCCGGAGAAATCTGAATGCGGTTTATCTTTACCTGTAAAGGTAAGTTCTTTATCTGACTGATATCGCTTATTAGTTTATGCGGCATATAGTCGGTTTCAGCATTCAGCAGTGTACTATATTTCTGGTTATAGCATTGCGTGACGGTGGCGAAAGTTTGATCAATCAATGGCTTGATTACCCTTCCTGCTGTCTTTATACCCGGCTGGTAAGGGTTTTGGTTGTATGTCTGGTCAATTTGAAACATTTGTTGTTGTAAGGCTTTCACGTGCTTGTATTTACGCATAAATAAAGATTGGTCATTTTTGTCGTATGCTTTGACCATTGCCAATACTTCATTTCCGGTTTCTCCCAATAGTTTGAATTGATAAAGCCAAGGCATGATTTCTACTATAATCGGATTTTTATCAGCATGGGCGACTAAAATATCACTTGATTCAATCATCTGGCTGAAGGTTTCTTGTAGAATAGAGAAATCTTTTTCAGTGTAAGTTTTATTTTTTATGTAACTTTCAGTAAAGCTTTGCGCTGTAGGTTGGAGATTTACAGATTCCTCTCGGCGATATTTATGTCCATTGGGACCCAAGTCCGAATTGTGGGCAGCAAAGAATTCCAATTCAGTGGCTGCATCGGGCAAAATGTTCATAATAGCATCTTTCCAAGTTTTTTCACTGTTATATTTTTGGGGATTCCAAGCGTATGAGGCTACACTATAAATAGCTATTTTAGAAGCCTCGGCATGTTCCATCGGATTAGTTACAAAGCCAGACATCTGATGGGCTATTTGAGTATCGTTTCCATATACTGGTCCCATGAGCAGATGATCTCTAACGTAATCGGAAACAGGAAAGTTCCACCATATATATGCCGGACGTTTAATCCGGTCGTTTATCCATTGAATACCATCTTGGGTAATATCGGAAATAACTCGGTCTCCTGTCCACATAATTTGTATGGATGGATTCAGTTTGTCTCCTAAAGTAGTAAGATATCCTTTAGCAGGGTCGGACCAACTTTTATTGTATTCCGTGGGACACATGATAAGGGGAGTTACATCTGGTTTTACTTTTACAAAATGTTCATCTATGTAGTTCAGCAGTTCTGCTTGTTTCACAGGTTAGTACCTTCTCCTGAAATATCATCAAAGAAGACGGCAAAAGAACGGACACCGAGATGATACATCTTTTCAAATTTTGCCAATAATAGTTCACGGTCTTCCTTATTCCATTTGATGTCTTGCCCTGGATGGATGGCCCAAACAAAATCTATTTCGTTTTCTTGGGCTACTTTTACTAATTCCTGTAATTGTTTTGCTTCTTTTTCGGGGTAAGGCAAGCGCCAGTTGGGAGAACTATGGTAAGGATCATCTTTAGGACCGTATATATAGGTGTTCATTTTGTTTTCACCATAAAATTGAAGTTGGCGAAGACGGGCATTATGGCTCCAGGGAGTCCCGTAAAATCCTTCTACGACACCACGGTAGCATATGGCCGGATAGTCTTGTATCTCTATTATCGGTAATTGGTTATCTTTGAGCAATTGTTTTAAGGTTTGCAAGGCATAGTAGGTTCCACGTTCATCGTTCCCTGCCAGAATTATTTCCTTATTATTGATGGATAGATAATAACCTTCCTTTTGGTTGGGGATTTGACGAGTAAACTTGCGGATAGATTTGTCTCCTTTTTCTCCAATATAAATGCGCAAACCGGTATTGGCCGGGTGTTTTCCACCTAATAAATCTTTTAATTCTTGTACGGCATATGGATTAGCTTCAGTTTCTCCCAAGAGCTTGGTAAGTTTCAGGTAAATTTGATTTGTCCCGCCTTGTTTGGAAACTTGTTGAGGGATGGGCTGTACATCTATGTTTTGGGCAAAGATAGTACAACCGGTAAAAAGACAAATGATTGCCAGATGCATTTTTTTCATATTCTGTTGGGGTAAAAGGTTAATAAATCAATGGCAAAGATACGATTTATACAGAAAGAATTCCATTTTTTAATTGTATTATTTCTTCGGAAAGTAGGTAGGAGAGTACCTTTTCCGCTTTTTCACGATTGCTATTCAATTGGTTCAGTAGTTCTGAAACAGGCATGGCGTTTGCCTGTAATAGCTGTTTGATTTGTTTTTCCAATTCTTGAAATTCCCCCTGTTTTATTCCTGTAATGATGTTTGTTAAGGCATACATCACATTGTCCGCAGTTGTGTTCGTTCTTTTCTCCAAAATATCTGAGTAGCATTCGGCTACGACATTTATCATCGGCTGTGGCATATTCTATCATAGCCTTGATTCGGGTGGTATAGCTTTTTTTTCGGTCTTCGTATATTTCCCGAGTTAGGACAAGGCGATTCTTTTCTTGCCGTTCACGGGTATATATAATATAAGGTGTTCTTTTTCCGTGGAATGTAATGTATGATATGTCTACGAGTTAGCGTCAGTAGAATTTCATAGATTCGTTGGCGGGTTAATCCGGAACGGATTACTAAGGAATCTTCGTTAATATAGGCATAATCAGTAAATAATCCTGTATAAGAACGCAAGATGATGTTTATCAGTTTCTCTGTATCTGTATCATTCTCGTGTAGTTTATAGAGTTCGTCGCGTTTCATAGTGAAAAGAATACGTGAAGCATTATCTTGCTCGTCCGTATATTCTAAATATCCGGCACGGGTCAGAATCTTTAAAGCGCTGTCTGCTTGTACGGGGAAATGTTTGAAGTTACGACAGAATTCATCCAAGTTAAAAGCAAAGGTGCAACCTATACCGTCTCCCATGGCCATTTGAAAATAGTAGTTGATATCTTCGTACACTTTTCGGATATAATCCTTGTCGGGAAATGTATCACTGATACGTTTGTTGAGAGTGGTTTTATCACTTTGGGCGTATAGCAGAACAGCATATGCTTTCTGCCCGTCACGCCCTGCTCGTCCGGCTTCTTGAAAATAGGCTTCAGGAGAATCAGGCATATCTATGTGGATAACGATACGTACATCTGGCTTGTCGATACCCATGCCGAAAGCGTTGGTTGCTACCATAGTACGGCTTTCTCCGGTGAGCCAGCTTTTTTGACGTTGATCTTTTACATCATTATTCAAACCGGCATGATAGAAAGTGGCAGTTATGCCGTTATTGACCAGTAGTTCGGCAATTTCACGTGTGCGTTTCCGGTTGCGGGTATAGACAATGGCGCAGCCGGGCACACTATTTAAAATATGTAATAGCTCTTCCTGTTTATTTTCTGTAGGACGTACAATATAAGCCAAGTTTTTTCTTTCGAAACTCATTCGGAAAACCTGACTGTTTTTTTTAAAGTTTAGTTTTGTTTGAATATCTGTTACTACTTCCGGAGTGGCAGTTGCTGTCAGTGCCAATATAGGTATGTCAGGAAGGAGTTCTCGAATTTCTGCAATTTTCAGATAAGCAGGGCGGAAATCATATCCCCATTGAGATATACAGTGTGACTCATCTACTGTGATCATACTTACCTTCATGTTCCGTAGTTTGTTACGGAATATTTCAGTATCCAGTCTTTCCGGAGAAATATAAAGGAATTTATAGTCGCCGAAGATACAGTTTTCCAATGCAACGATGATCTCTTCGCGCGTCATGCCTGAATAAATTGCTAAAGCTTTGATACCCCGGTCGCGTAAATTGCGTACCTGGTCCTTCATCAGGGCAATAAGAGGTGTGATAACTAAACATAATCCGGGTTGTGCTAAAGCTGGTACTTGGAAGGTAATGGATTTGCCGCCACCGGTAGGCATCAATCCTAGCGTGTCGTGACCGTTGCCTATACTTTCAATGATTTCTTTCTGTATGCCCCGAAGTTATCATATCCCCAATATTGTTTTAGAATTTCTTTATAGGTCATTGGAAGGAGAATAAGAAAATTATGTCAAAACCCCAATGACTTGTCATCTTATTATTCTGATAAGTATCTGATAACGTCATTAAAGTTTTGACATATTTCAAAGATAAATTTTTACCATTATTCCTCACTGGGTTTTATATCTTCTATTTGCAATTGTACTTCACCACGCTTGTGCGTATTCTCTTCAATGGTATAACAAATATCAAAAGAACGTTTGGTCTTAATATAGCGTGCTTGTGAACTTTGTCCGAAAGCGATGCCATTCATCACATTGTTTGATTTATTGTCTACCAATTCCAACTTGATATGCTCCTGATCACGACCTACTACTTTGCTGGTACCATAATCATATACATTATGTGTACAAAAGATAGGTTTGTGGTTGTCTGGTCCGAAGGGATTGAACTTTTTCAGGTCGGCATGGAACTTCGGAGTGATATCCCGGAAGTCAATTTCTGCATCAATATCTATTACAGCACTAGTCTGTTCCGGCAAAATATGTTCTGTGACATAGGTCTCAAAACGGCGGGTGAATTCTTCCACATTTTCCACTTTCATGGATAGTCCTGCAGCGTAAGTGTGTCCTCCAAAATTTTCCAACAAGTCACGACAATATTCGATAGCTTTGTAAACATCGAAACCTGATACGGAACGGGCAGAACCAGTTGCTAGATTATCTGTACGGGTTAATACAACTGCCGGGCGATAATAAATCTCTGTAAGGCGTGAAGCTACGATACCGATAACACCTTTGTGCCACGCTTCATTATAGATGACAATGGAACGCCGGTCTGCTAGTCCTTCCAAGTGGTCTACAATTTGGTTGGCCTCTTCGGTCATGGTCTTATCCAGATCTTTACGGGTTTCATTGTATTGGTTGATTTGGTTGGCTTTCTCTAATGCTGCCGAGAAGTCCTTTTCTATGAGCAATTCCACCGCTTCTTTTCCGTTCTGTATACGTCCGGATGCGTTGATGCGCGGACCTATCTTGAATACGATATCACCTACGTAATTTCTTTTTCTGATAATCCGCATACATCAATAATAGCTTTCAGACCTACACTGGGATTGGAGTTCAACTGCTTTAAACCATGATGTGTCAGCACTCGGTTCTCTCCCATGATAGGTACGATGTCTGATGCTACACTGACAGCAACCAAATCTAATAAAGGAGTTAGTTGATGAAATTCAATGCCATTATTCAAAGCGAAAGCCTGCATGAATTTGAAGCCTACACCACACCCTGAAAGATGATCGTAAGGATACGTATTGTCTGCCCGTTTGGCATTCAGAATAGCTACGGCTGGTGGCAATATATCATCAGGTACATGGTGGTCGCAGATGATGAAATCGATACCTTTTTTCTTTTGCATAAGCAATTTCCTCTACGGCTTTAATACCGCAATCTAACACAATAATAAGTTTTACACCTGTTTCACAGGCATAATCCACTCCTTTTACTGATACTCCGTAGCCCTCATTATATCGGTCGGGAATATAGTAGTCAATGTTCGAATAGAACTGCTGGAGAAATTTGTATACCAATGCTACAGCTGTTGTACCGTCTACATCATAATCTCCATAAACCATGATACGTTCTTTCCTGCCCATAGCTTGATTGAGCCGTTCTACGGCAATGCTCATATCCTTCATCAGGAATGGGTCGTGTAGCTCGTTAAGCTGGGGACGGAAAAATCTTTTAGCCTCTGCTGCTGAGGTTATACCTCTTTCCAGCAACAGCTTACAAAGAATCGGGCTGATCCCTGTTTCCTTTGCTAATGCTTTAGCTGCTTCTGTCTGTTCTTGGCTTGGAGGTTGATAATTCCATTTGTGATTCATTTTATATATTGTTTTTTCTTTTTTCTGCTCTCGGAGACGGGATGATACCATTTTCTAGTTATACTTACCCAATCAATCCGTAAAGTTAGGAAAAACAAATAAAAAACCGTAAATTCCATATATATTTTATGGAATTAGCGGTAAAGTATTGTATAGTAGCGGATTATTTGATGCCTAATTTTTTAGCAATTTCTTTAGGCAGTGCATTTTTATTGACTACGATATTCATGGTTTTGTAACGAACGAATGCTTTTGAGGCGTACCATAAGCCTTCGTATTTTCCAGCTTTTCCCCAAGAATTCTTTACCATATAATAGTCATTTCCTTCTTTGGTCTTTAGCATATACCGTAAATCAACATGCATGATCGTCGGTTGTTTCCCAATTGTCATATGCTTCCTGGCGTTCTTCTTGTGTACACCATTTCTGAGGTTGTGGTTGGTGTTCAGTTTCTTTTCTTCCGGTTTCATTTTCAACCAATGAGCCATGTCTGACCCACTTAGTTCTTGCACTTTTTCCGTGTCGGGCATAACAGCTACGCCATCACGTGTAAAACCTTGTTCACTGACATCAGATCCCCATGCGATTGGATAGCCGTTATTAATGGCATTGTCAAAAACCTGCATGAATTCATCAATGGGAAGGTTGTATGATTGTCCCCAACGCCAGTTGTCTTGAATTTCAAGGACAATGGTTCGTAGAACGGATGGTGGGTATACGAGGTTAATGAAATGTAATCATTTGGATTTAATCCTGTTGATTCGAAGAATGAATGGGGAGTGTATTCTTTTCCTTTATAAGTGAATTTTTCAGGGCATTTACCTAAATAGATATCATGAATAGCGGCAATGGCCTTTTTCCATAATGGATTATGGTTATTATCTGTTTGGAGTTTGCGTAATTTTCCTTTGGCTATTGCTGCTACTACAGCATCCGATACGGCTGTAAGTTCTGTATGGTTACTTAGTGTATCACCATACATGACTCCCGGACGCATAACTTCTTCGGGCACCAGACCAAATTTTTTTCATCCATAGATAACGTCATAGAATGATCCTCCTTGGGAAAAAGATACATCTCCATGAGTACGTACGGCGGCATCAGCTCGATCCAAATAAGTTTGGTGTACGATGTACATTTCAGAAAAGTCGTATTCTCCTTTTCCCATACGAAGTAATTCTGATTCTAGAAAGGCCATACTGGAATAGCACCAGCAAGTACCGGCACGGCTTTGGTTCTTGACAGAAGTAATAGGCAGTTCTTTTACTGTAGTGAATACAAACCCTTCTTCCTTTGGCTCTTCTTTTTGTGCATCTTGTGCAAAGAGGCTTATACTGCATAAACCTAATGCTGCTAATAATGTAAATCTTTTCATTTTAGAAATAAAAGTTTTGTTTGTTATGTTACTCATTCATAATAGTTTCTACTTCTTCGATAGTGATAGGGATGCGTTTCTCGCCAGTGAAACGGGAGCCTTCCGAAGTAATCAAAATATCATCTTCCAAGCGGATGCCTCCAAAATCTTTGAATTTTTCAATAGCATCAAAGTTCAGGAAGTCTGTATGCATTTTCTCTGCTTTCCATTTGTCAATCAATGCTGGAATAAAATAACAACCCGGTTCATCAGTAATTACAAAGCCTTTCTGTAAGCGACGTCCCATGCGTAGAGAGGCTAGCCCGAACTGGAAGAAGGACGGATTTCATCGTCATATCCTACGTAAATTTGTCCTAGGTCTTCCATGTCATGTACATCCAATCCCATCATATGACCTAATCCATGAGGCAGGAATAAAGCATGTGCACCAGCGACAACAGCTTCTTCCACGTCGCCCTTCATGAGTCCCAGGTCTTTTAATCCTTGAACTAGCACTTTGCAGACTTCTAAGTGTACAGACATATAGGTTATACCTGGACGAGTAATTTCCAATGCTTTATCATGGCAAGCCAATACAATATTATACACATCTTTTTGCCGTCCTTCAAATTTGCCTCCCACAGGTACGGTACGTGTATGGTCTGAACAATAATTTGTGACTCTTTCAGCTCCGGCATCTGTTAGCATCATGCGCCCTGGCTCTAAGATATGGCTATGGTCATGGTTATGTAATGTCTCCCCATGTTGAGTCAGGATAGTGGCAAATGAAGTCATGCTTCCATAAGAAGCGGCGATGCCATCCAGTACTCCGGCGATATATTGTTCCTTTATTCCTGGTTTACATAGACGCATGGCGGTTGTGTGCATTTCATAACCAATATTACATGCCAAGTCGATTTCTGCTATTTCGCAAGCTTCTTTTACAGAACGTAAATCAACTACAGCTTTTATCAATTCTACAGAAGCATATTTCTTTACTATAGCCGCACGGATACCGGTTAAGTCTTCTAAGAGCATCATATTATCGAATCGGTAGGGAGGAAGGAAATGTACTTTTCTCCCTTGTGTGATAGCTTTTTTTACCACTTCTTTTAGCTGGGGGAAAGGAAAACTTTTCTGAATACCTACTTGTGCAGCCAATTCTTTCACACTGTTGGGGCCCCATCCAGATAATGTCGTCCATATCTACATCATTTCCGAAGAAATAATCTTCTCCTGCTTCTATATCTATTACACCTGCATATCCGGGGTGAGAATGACCGAAGAAGTAGAGGAATGAACTGTCCTGACGGAATTTATATGTGTTATCCGGATAGTTTGCCGGAGCTTCATTATTACCTAGTATAAGGATAATACCATTTTGCACTTTATTTCTAAGTGCCTGACGGCGTCTTTGATAAGTTGCGGAATCAAACATGGTTAACTTTATTTTAATTGAATATTTATTGAACTGTGTTGCAAATGTAATAATTATAATCTTAAAAGTACTATTTGCTTATTTGATTTTTTAATCGATTTCGGCTTTATTTTTATCATTTGTCAATCTTGCTTTTCTAATTTCACAGGTTTCTCTTATATTTCCTTGATAAGTTGCCATTCAGTAATTTATAATGAAGGAGAATTTGATTGATTTTTATGATGGAATGCAATTATTTAATAAATATAAAAGATACGGCTAAATACTTTGAAAAGGTTAACTTTGCAGTGAACTCTTTCAAGGATAGATTTGTTCCTCAACATTGATTATGAAAATAGATGATAAAACAGGACTGGTACTGGAAGGCGGAGGTATGCGCGGAGTTTTTACCTGCGGGGTATTAGACTATATGATGGATAAGAAGGTTTGGTTTCCGTATGGGGTAGGAGTTTCTGCCGGAGCGTGCAATGGTCTTTCATATATGTCTCGCCAGCGTGGTAGAGCTAAGTTTAGTAATATTGATTTATTGGAGAAATATCATTATATCGGCATAAAGCATTTATGGCGTAAGCACAGTATTCTTGATCAGGAATTGCTTTATGAACATTTTCCTAAGGAAATTCTTCCTTATGATTATAAAACATATGCTGAAAATTTCTGCTCGTTTTGAAATGGTGACTACTAATTGCATTACGGGTAGGGCGTGTTATTTGGAAGAGAAACATGATCCTCGACGTATTATTGCCATAGCTAAGGCGTCCAGCAGTCTTCCTTATGTTTGTCCTATAGCTTATGTAGATGGTGAGCCGATGCTTGATGGGGGAATTGTGGATTCTATTCCTGTGTTGCGTGCTATTGAACAAGGATATGATAAAAATGTAGTGGTACTTACCCGTAATCGGGGATATCGCAAAAAAGGAAAGGATATGAAAATTCCTCATTTTATCTATAAAAAATACCCTCGTTTGCGCGTGGTTTTAAGTAAACGTTGCCGTATTTACAACGAACAGCTTGATTTAGTAGAGCAATTGGAAGACAAGGGCAGGATTGTGGTAATTCGTCCTGAAAAGCCGATGGAAGTGGATCGTATTGAAACAGATATAAAGAAATTGACCGATTTATATGAGGAAGGGTATGTCTGTGCAAAAAAAATGTTTGAAGAAAAACAAATACTTCAAAAATAAATTTTTGGCCAAGAATGTTTTTATAAATGGGGATATTGGAGGAATGGGGATCATTCTTGTTATATGGGGTGGAACTTCATCTGCCCCATATAACAAGAATGAATGCTCTTTCCTTTTGGAAAGAAAGATAATATATTAGTAATATAAATGTGACGGTACAGTTAATACTTGCTCGGTATAAACTTGCTCGACAGTCGGATAATCTATAGTGAATGTCTTTTTTAAATCTTCAAAAAAAGCCATGAGACTATGGGGGAAGTCCTGGAAGAAGGTATATATTCGGAAATTATAAATGTTCTTTTGGGCTGTTCTGGAAGAGTTAAATCAAATGAGATGAGATGTTTTGTCCCCCATTGTTCATTTTCTATTTCATTGGATCTTCTTTCAAAACTACCTTCTATAGCTTTG
>ENA-OQIM01000885-OQIM01000885.1-human-gut-metagenome-genome-assembly--contig:-NODE-885-length-11012-cov-1.340009_pt1 | contig 11012 bp, 17 predicted proteins | sample MGYA00242579_ERZ504744 | MGnify/ENA primary metagenome ERZ504744 (study PRJEB26092, sample SAMD00036441) | human gut metagenome | host: Homo sapiens | study: EMG produced TPA metagenomics assembly of...
ATCTCAATAATAATACACGGTTGTGGGAAGTTGCTGTTGTATGGATACGATCGATCGTATCTGTTGCGACTTCAACCGCACTGTGGAATCCAAATGTCATATCTGTTCCCCACAGATCGTTGTCGATCGTCTTCGGAAGCGTCACAACATTTAAGCCTTCCTCACGCAGAAGGTTTGCTGTCTTATGAGTTCCATTTCCACCAAGGATCACAAGACAATCCAGACTTAACTTGTGATAAGTGTGCTTCATAGCTTCTACTTTATCCAGCCCATTTTCATCCGGTACACGCATTAGTTTGAACGGCTGTCTTGAAGTTCCAAGGATTGTTCCTCCGACTGTTAAAATTCCTGAGAAATCTTCAGCTTTAAGCATTCTGAAGTTCGAGTAGATCAAACCTTTATATCCCTCTTCAAATCCATAAATCTCCACGTCTTTACGTGCCTGAAACAGTCCTTTCACCACGCCGCGCATTGCTGCATTCAGTGCCTGGCAGTCGCCGCCACTTGTAAGCATTCCAATTCTTAACATATATCTGCTCCTTTCTATATTGCCTGTGTATTCGTTTATTCTGCACCATATAGAATTTCCGGTTTAGAAAAGTCCTACCTATGAGCTTACCCACTTTCTGTATACAATACCAGTAAAATTATAACTTATTTTTATGGCCGAGACAATACGAGACAGATGTTTTTTCATCCGGCTCACTCCTGTTGACAAAAATTCCCCTGTCTCTTTTTCCAAAACGTGTTATAATACATGTGGAAATTTGTGTAGAAAGCAGGTAGTATTGTGGATAAATTAGATATAAAATTATGGACACTTGCGTCCAAAGGTCAGATCGTTCCTGACCGTTCATTACTGAAAACACCGGAACAGATTGAAATGATTAAAAAAAGTGCAGCGTTGAACACCGCAGTTCTCGATCATGTAGCAGCTCATATTCACGCAGGAATGAGCACTGCCGAGATCGATAAACTGGTGTATGATTTTACAACAGAGCATGGCGGAATTCCTGCGCCTCTGAATTATGAAGGATTTCCGAAAAGCGTGTGCACTTCTATCAACAACGTTATCTGCCACGGCATCCCAAGTGAACACGAGATCCTGATCGATGGCGATATCATCAATGTTGATGTATCTACTATCTTAAACGGCTATTTTTCCGATGCATCCCGTATGTTCACGATCGGTGAGGTATCTCCGGAAGCAGAACGTATCGTCCGTGTCACAAAAGAGTGCGTGGAACTCGGCCTCAAAGCCGCAAAACCATGGGGACATCTCGGAGACATTGCTTATGCGATCAATTCCCACGCACAGGAAAACGGATATTCTGTTGTAGAAGAGATCGGCGGTCATGGAATCGGTCTGGAATTCCATGAGGAACCATTTGTAAGTTATGTTACTCCAAAGGGCAGCGAGATGGTTCTGGTCCCAGGTATGATGTTCACGATTGAACCAATGATCAATCAGGGATCTCCGGAATTCTATGTAGATGAAGACAACGGCTGGACCGTTTATACAGATGATGACGGTCTTTCTGCCAGATTGAATATATGGTTCTTATCAAAGAAGACGGAGTAGAAGTTCTTACAAAATAACACAGAGAACCTGCCACAGGCAACTCCATTTTTTTGCATACTCAGATATTAAAAAAGATTACCGGAAAGGACAGTTCCTTTTCCGGTAATCTTTTTTATCTCCACTCTACAGGATATATAGCCAGTCATGCTCCTCTTCATTCCGCATTCCCAGCACCAATGCCGAATGCGGTCCCATATTTGCAACCACTTCACCATCTTCCACCAGATATTCCTCATACTCTGTTGTATATCCGTCTTTGTAAGAATACAGCAGACGTTTCATACGACATTTCGCCGGAATCTCAGCCTCCCATACAGGAACTTTCACTTCCGTACGTTCGCTGCGGTTATTGATCACGATGACGATCCGGTCATTGCCTTTGAACCTTGCATAAGACAGGACATTCTCTTCTCCGCCAAGAATCTTCAGAGAACCGGTTCTAAGTGCCGGATGCTCTTTGTGGATGCGGATCGCTTCTTTGTGAAACGCAATCAGTTCATGGTCTTCACGTCCCCACGGATAGGTCCTTCTGTTATCCGGATCCGTGAATCCACAGACACCCGCCTCATCACCATAATATATGGTCGGTGCTCCGACCCATGTCATCTGCATGACGACCGCTTCACGCATAACCGCTTTATTTACATATTCATTTGCAGCTTCCGGTCCCAGATGTTCTACACGACCAACCATGTGGTTCGTTCTCGTAAGGAATCTCGAATGATCATGGTTCGAAAGTTCGTTCATCGCTACCTGCAGTGAAGGGGTCAGCATGTTCGACATATGATGTGCCATCGACCCGATAAAGTTATCGATGTTACCGAGAAGTTCTTCTCTGCCTCATCACTGTGCTTTTCCATTCCTGTCAGAAACCATGTGATCGGCTCCATGAATGCATCATAGTTCATGACGGTATCCCACTCGTCACCTTTAAGCCAGTCTCTCGGATCCCCGTAATGTTCCGCAAGGATCAGTGCACTCGGATTCGCATCTTTCACAGCTCTTCTGAATTTCTTCCAGAAATCATGGTTATATTCATTGCTGCGTCCCAGATCTGCTGCCACATCCAGACGCCATCCATCTACATTATACGGCGGTGATACCCATTTCCGCCCGATATATAAGATATAATTTTCCAGCTTTACAGAATCTTCATAATTCAGTTTCGGCAAAGTATCATGTCCCCACCAGCCATCATAATTACCATTATACGGCCAGTTCTCCGGTCCTTCTTTGAAGAAACGGAAGTAGCTTCTGTACGGACTGTCTGCCGATATATAAGCACCCGGTTCATAATCTTTTTCGCCTTCGTATATTCTCTCACGATCCATCCACTTATTGAAAGAACCGCAATGGTTGAATACGCCGTCCAGAATCACTTTCATACCACGACGGTGTAATTCTTCTACCAGCTTAATGAACAACTCATTACTTGCTTCCAGGTTCTTAAGACCTGTCGTGCGTTTTTTATACTTCGTTGCCTGACTGTTGTCCGTCACACCATCCGGAAGCACCTCACCTCCGTCATCTACGATCTTCCCATAATGCGGATCAATATAATCATAATCCTGGATATCGTATTTATGGTTCGACGGTGACACAAATAATGGATTAAAATATACAACTTCTACACCCAGCTCCCGCAGATAATCAAGTTTATCCATGACTCCCTGCAGATCCCCGCCGTAGAATTCTCTTACACCCCATGTTCGCCGGATATTTATCCCAGTTCGTTACTCTCTGGGAATAATCTCCGATATAGTAATACTCGTTCGTCTCTACATCATTTGACTTATCTCCGTTATAAAAGCGGTCTGTAAATATCTGATACATAACCGCTCCCTTTGCCCATCCGGTGTGGAAATCCGGGTACTACAACAAAGTTATAGTACTCCATGATCTCGCGAGAGATTCCACATCGTCCATAATAATATTTTTCTGTTCCAGACTGCACTTCGAAACAATATCTGAAAGGCTCTGCCCCCAGACGCACTTCAAACGTATAATAATCAAATTCTCCCTGTGTGCACTCTTTTTCCATTACATATGTGTCAGCCGATGTCACAAGCCCTACTCTGTCTGCATCATCCTTCGCCGTACGGAACCGGAACGTTACCAGTTCATTCTCCTTCGGTTCAGGGGGATATACATACCCTTCTGTTCCATCGCAAAATAAAGCCGCCTTATTCATATAACTAACACCTCTCTCATTTTTTGTTTCCGGAAAGGAAAGCTCTTCCTCCTAGTCCTCCGATACATCTTCCGGGAACAGCGCTTCAAATTCTTCCCGGGAAATCTTTTCTTTTTCCAGCAGAAGGTCTGCGCATGTATGCAGAACATCGTCATATTTTCTAATGATATGTCTTGCTCTGTCATAACATTCATCAATAATTCTCTTTACTTCCTGGTCGATTACAGTAGCCACACCCTCTCCGTAGCCTCTTGCTGTATGCGCCAGATCACGTCCGATGAACACCTCATTGTTTGTCATCATCATAGTTGATCAGCCCGACTGCTTCCGACATACCGAACTTTGTAACCATGGATTTTGCCAGACCGGTTGCCTGTTTGATATCCTGAGATGCACCGGTTGTGATATCATCAAATACTTCTTCTTCGGCTACACGTCCACCGAGTGATACCGTAATATCCTGAAGCATCTTTCCTTTTGTATTAAACATCTCATCCTTTTCCGGAAGCGGCATCGTATATCCTCCCGCACTTCCTGTCGGGATGATCGAGACACTGTATACAGGTCCCACATCCGGGAGTACATGGAACAGGATTGCATGCCTGCTTCATGAAATGCTGTGATTCTCTTCTCTTTTTCGGAAATGACACGGCTCTTCTTCTCTGCACCGATTCCGACTTTTACAAATGCTTTCTTAATATCATCCTGTTTTAAAAATACTCTGTTATCCTTCGCTGCAAGAATTGCTGCCTCGTTCAGAAGATTTTCCAGATCTGCACCTGTAAATCCTGCTGTTGTCTGCGCAATCTGCTGCAGATTGATCTCCTCACTCAGTGGTTTGCCTTTCGCATGAACCTTAAGGATCTCCTCACGTCCTTTGATATCAGGTCTTCCAACCATAACCTTGCGGTCAAATCGTCCCGGACGAAGGATTGCCGGATCAAGGATGTCTACTCGGTTGGTTGCAGCCATCACGATGATACCTTCATTGACACCAAAACCATCCATCTCTACAAGTAACTGGTTTAGTGTCTGCTCACGCTCGTCATGTCCGCCGCCCATTCCGGTTCCACGGCGTCTTGCAACTGCATCGATCTCATCGATAAAGATGATACAAGGTGCATTCTTCTTAGCCTCCTCGAACAGGTCTCTGACACGGGATGCACCGACACCGACAAACATTTCCACAAAATCCGAACCGGAGATCGTAAAGAACGGAACTCCCGCTTCTCCGGCAACTGCCTTCGCAAGCAGTGTCTTACCGGTTCCCGGAGGGCCTACCAGCAACACGCCTTTCGGGATTCTTGCTCCCACCTGGATATATTTCTTCGGAGATTTCAGGAAATCGACAATCTCCTCCAGTTCCTCTTTCTCTTCTTCCAGACCTGCCACCTGAGCAAATGTCACTTTCTTGTCACGGTCTGTACTCAGTCTTGCACGGCTCTTTCCAAAATTCATTGCTTTCGAATTCGCACCGCCGCCCTGCCGGTTCATCAGACCGAAGAGCAGGAAAACTCCGCCCAGTGTAAGAATAACCGGCAGAAATGTGGTTGCTGCCCAGCTGTCCTGCGGGATATCCGGCATCGTATACTCCACATTCTGTTCTTTCAGATAATCCTGGATCTCGTTAACATCAGAAACATACAGATATCTGATCTTATCGGAATCGTCGTCTCCCTTCAACGTAATCTCTACACGTCCCGTCGGAACACTCTTATTCTGATTCACTTCTACCGACTCGATCTTGTCATCTTGAATCAACTGTTGGAAATTCTTCCAGGTAATCTCTTTTTCTCGTTGATCGAACTGATTGGTAAACCACAGTGCTGCGAACAAAAATACGACAAACACCAGGAATACAGCACCGTTCAGTCCTCTCGCTTTCTTATTATTCAATTTTCAGGCTCCTTTCTTGTGACACGCCTATTCTACGCCCTCTACCACTCCGATAAACGGAAGGTTTCTATATCTCTGAGCGTAATCCAGACCATATCCCACAACAAATTCGTCCGGGATATTGAATCCGACATAATCTACTTTTACATCTTTTACTCTTCTTTCCGGTTTGTCCAGAAGCGTACAAAGCTTCATACTCTTTGGATTTCTCTTAGCCAGGATATCCATCAGATAATATAATGTTCTTCCTGAATCAATGATATCCTCTACGATCAGCACATCTTTTCCTTCCAGTGTCTCATCTAAGTCTTTGGCGATCTTAACGACACCGCTTGACTTTGTTCCGTCACCGTAGCTGCTGACACTCATAAAATCCATAGATACCGGAACGGTGATTCTCTTTGCCAGTTCACACATAAAGAATACTCCGCCCTTTAACACGCAGATCAGATGCACCTGCTTTCCCGCATAATCTTTGCTGATCTGTTCTCCAAGTTCTTTGATCCTCTTTGCAACATCCTCTTCAGGAACTAATACTTTAACTGTCTCTGCCATCTTCTTCTCCTCCGTTAAATTCTATTTCCAAAATCCTTTTGGTCTTATCTGTAATCTGATACGCCTGGTTCTGTCTGTATCCGATAATCCACAGAATGTGACTGCCATCTGCTGCCAGCCAGATCTTATCTCTGTCTTCCCGCGGGATCTTCGCATTGATAAAATACTTCTTCAGACTCTGCGTTCCGCCATTTCTGTCGATTGTGATGTAGTCACCGGACTCTTTATGTCTTATTTTTACAGTGCTCTTAATTATATCATAGTCAAACCATTTCGTGTAGGTTTTTTTAGGAAATGCGCCTGTTTCCGCCGTTTGTTCAAACATCCGCATATGCATCCCGGTTCATTGCCGGCGTCCTCTTTTTCCCCTGTTTTGAGATCTGATCTGTCAAGCAGGATTCCATCATAACATTTTTCCGCTGTCATTTTATAAGGAAGGCTGATCTTTCTTCCGGTCTGAAGCCGTGCCAGATCTTCGATCAGTCTTACATGCACCTGCTCGATATCTTTTCTGCGCCCCGCCAGTTCACATAGCAGCGCATGAATCAGGAACGAACGTACAGTCTTATCGACATCCCGGAATAATTCCTCTTTGATCAGCAGTTCCGGAACGTTTTCACGTTCTTCATACAGATCTTCTGCACTCCCACACGGCCGCTTTTCCACATATCGCTCCCTGCATTTTTGCACTTCCTGTTCCATAAACGCCCACACTGCACGCATCTGTTCCATCGTCTCGGACATGTGCATGACCGCCTGCGGATTGACCTCTTGTTCGAGATAGGGAATCACATGATTCCGGATCCGGTTTCTCGTATAGTGATCTTCCAGATTCGTCTCATCCGTACAATAACTGATTCCCTTTTCCTGTAAAAATGCTTCAATCTCACATCTCTGCACACAGAGAAGCGGACGGATATACCGGACGGTATCTCCTTCTGCCGGGCTGATACCGCCAAGTCCACGCAGGCCGCATCCGCGGCTTAAGTTCCACAAAAGCGTCTCCGCATTGTCATTTTGGTGATGCGCCAGCGCAATCTTTGTACCGTTTTTCTCTTTGCACACCTTTTCAAATATCTGCCGCCTGATATTCCTGCCCGCCTCTTCCAGCGTCAGGCCCTGTTCTTTTGCATACTGCTCCACATTCTCATGAAATGCCAGATACCTGACCCCGAGTTGTCTGCATAGTGCCTTTACATATCTCTCATCGGCATCTGCACTGTCACCGCGGATCCCATGATGGATATGCACCACCGTCAGTTCCAATGGCATCTCATTTTTAAATTCTTTTAACATGAAAAGAAGGCATACGGAGTCTGCGCCTCCAGATACGCCTATGATTACATGATCATTCTCCTGTAACATATGGTATTTTTCCACATATGCTTTCACCCGTTGATACATTCCGGCCTTCCTTTTCCTTTATTCTGTCTGTATAAATTCTTTTTGCCCGGTCCTTGATCTTCCACTCACCGGTATGGCAAATATATAAGCTATATATAAATTAAATATATAAAATTTCTTATAGAAAGTCAACTTAAGCCCCATATTCCAATCACCAGCACCGTCATATCATCCATCGGCATCCCGCCGGAACTTTTCAACACCTGACTTAAGATTCCGCGGGCAAATTCCGTCGGATTGACAATATCCGTCTCCCGGATGAATTCCACTAATTTTTCTTCCTGTGAACCTTCAGGCAGGGCATCCATCACGCCATCTGTCACCATGATCACATATTCTCCCGATTCCAGATTCCGCTCTTCCCTGTCCAGTTCTATATTCTGTACAACACCGATCGGAAGTGTCGTCGACTCGATTTTTTTCAACTTCTTTCTTCCTCTTAATAAAAGTCGCCGAGCTCCGGCCTTTACAAATTCACAACTTCCCTGATACAGATCAAACAGGCAGACATCCAATGTACAGAACTTCACTTCTTCCCGTCCTGTCACCAGCGCCGTATTCATCATCTGCACCGCTGTCTCTACCGGAAATCCTGCTTCCAGCAGTTCTTCCAGCATCTCCACCACCATTGTACTGTCCCGGAATGCTTCCTCTCCGGAACCCATGCCATCCGAAAGCGCAACTCCTTTGCGTCCGCCCGGAAGATCCTTCATCAGAAACGTATCTCCCGATATCTCTTCCAGTCCTTTTCCGATCCTCGCAACACCCTGCAGTGTCTGAAACTTTGCTCCCTCCATACAGCAATGGTGCCATATTCTTCTCCGATCACAAGCCTTTCCCCCTGTCTCGGAATCATCGTTCTTCCTATACATTTTCCCACCAGAAACGCAACATCTTTTGCAAGGACGACCCGTCCTTTCATGGCTTTTACCGTCAGATGGACTTCATATTTTCCCTGCTGTGTCATGTAAAACACAACCGAAAGCAGCTTCACATTTTCTTTTTTCAGCGCTGCCTTTATACGCTTCTCCAAATGGTCATCCTGGAAGATCCCGGCATCCAGTTCCCTGGTTGTATACTGTATCATTTTAGCGAAGCTCGTAAGTTGTCTTGCATACCCCTCTCTTGCCTGCACCAGTCTGTGATTCCACATCAGGATCTGCTTGGCATTCTCGAATTCTTCCAGACTCTCTCTTAAAAAACGTGGTGCAAACAGGCACTGTCTCTTCAGCCTGCGTTTTAATTCCATATTCAGTTCTGCGCCATATTCTTCTGCCGCACACAGGATCTCATACATCATCTGATAAGTCACCGAGTGCTTTTCTCCCAGACATTCTCCCGCCGTTCACAGCCTGCACAGACATTCCCCGTCACCTTTTCAAACATTTCATCAATTTCTTCTCTGGACAAGGTTCCTTTGTATGCCTCCATATTCAGAAATGTTTTGGATAAATGCTGCAGTGAATCGGCAAATTTGTCCATCTGTACCACATATGGATTTACAAATATTTCCTGTTCCTTTATCTGTGCCAACTTTGTCGTTCCCCTTTCTTCTGAATACATGACGGAAAAAAGCTTCAGGAATCTCTTCCTGAAGCTTATCATTCGTCTTTTATAGTCTTATTTCGATTTAAAAACAATCTCGTTGTCATGTACCAGACCCAGCTTTTCTTTCGCTACATCTTCTACATATTTATCCGTTCCAACGTATTTTTCCAGTTCTTTAATCTCTTTTTCCGATCCTGTTCCGCCTGGATCTGCTCTTTTAATTCCGTCTCCTGCGCCTGATACTCCCTGTTCTTTGCCTTTAATGTCATACTGTTTGCAGACACCATAACTGTCAACATAAGAACAACTGCGCTGATCGCCAACACACTTCTCTTATGATTCTGAGAACGCTTGCGCTGCCGTCTTCTGCGGTTTCTCTGCTTTACATCATTCATATTAATTTACTCACCCTTGCCGGCAGCCCTGCCGTTTCACTCACCTGTTAATTATTTTTATTCTATCTTTTTTCCCCGGGTTTTCAAGTGTTTCGGTAAAAAATCTGCTATGCCGCCGTACAATTTTCCGACAAATTTTCCCCGTAATCGCAAGAAAAACTGACATAATGATCCCGCCGATTCCAACACCTAGTATGAAATACCACCGCACACTACCACTGCTTGTGTAGTAAATCTGCACAAACAAAAAAATCGCGGTTCCGATCCAATAGATCAGATCCTCCAGTTCAATAACCCAATGAGCATGGTGTACCACTTCCCGCAGGCAGCTGATACAACGGTATGCAAGACGTACGATTGCTCCGGCCAGGACCGCCAGCAGAAATATGAACAGTTCTTTTCCTATCCCCATCTTACATTTCACCTTATTTTCCTTATTCCTCATGACATTCCCGGTTCTCCGGCAGATCACCGGAATAACTTTCAAAAAGACTTCCTGCCTGCTTTGCTGTCGAATGGATATCCGAATATGAGATACTGTCAATGTTTCCCGACAGATCGATCTCTCCCTTTTCAAGATTCACACGGTTCACATGCAGATCCGTTCCTCTCACCATCAGCATTCCCTGCTCTGTCTCCAGCAATATCTCATTCAGATTAAAAGACAGCACATCCAGAACACCTGTCACCAGTCCTGCCTTCCGGTTATTCAATATCAGTTTATGGTTTTCTGTACTGCTACCGTCTCCAAACTATCACAACCTTTCTTACTAATCATATGAAAAGGAAATCGAAATTTATGACTTTTCACATAATTATGCAAGAAAGGTTGTGATGATCCCCGTCCGCTTTTTCACCGGCCATTAATAAGGTTTATAAATATTTGAAAAGGTCTCCTGCCTCTTCTTTTTTTCGTTGTATCTTTAATATCAAGAACTTCTACTTTTACGGTTCTTGTTCCGAACTGGATCTCTATGATATCTCCTTTGTTTTACTTTTACAGACGCCTTGGCCGGTTTTATCATTTACCAGTACACGGCCGGCATCGCAGGCTTCATTCGCAACCGTCCGGCGTTTGATCATCTGGATACTTTTAAAAATTTGTCTAATCTCATCTATCTGTTCTCCTGTATACTTTACTGTCAGCCGGTTCTTTCGAACGCATAATGCTAAAAAACCGAAGAGTATCAGGACACTCTCCGGCATAAATCCTTTCGGATAAATATACAAATTCAGACTACTCGTTGATAGCATCTTTTAATGCTTTACCAGCTTTGAACTTTGGTGCTTTGCAAGCTGCAATCTTCATAGTCTCGCCTGTCTGAGGATTTCTTCCTTCTCTCTCAGCTCTCATGCTTACTTCAAAAGTACCAAATCCAACAACCTGTACTTTATGCTCTTTCTTTAATTCATCTGTTACAACATCAACGAATGCTTTTAA
>ENA-OQIM01000886-OQIM01000886.1-human-gut-metagenome-genome-assembly--contig:-NODE-886-length-10993-cov-1.378520_pt1 | contig 10993 bp, 14 predicted proteins | sample MGYA00242579_ERZ504744 | MGnify/ENA primary metagenome ERZ504744 (study PRJEB26092, sample SAMD00036441) | human gut metagenome | host: Homo sapiens | study: EMG produced TPA metagenomics assembly of...
CCCATGGACGGCACTGCCTTTGCAGCGGTCGGCGCCTGAAACGGGGATAGCCTCTGATGGCCGCAAATCCGCGTGCGGCGGCAGTCGCCGCACTGGTACGGCAGGAGCAGGACGGTTTTCCAATCTGGTGCTGGACGCAGAGCTCAAGCGCCAGAAGCTGGAAGGCGGGGATAAGGCTTTTGCAAGTGCCATTTTCTACACTGTGCTGGAGCATCGCGGCACGCTGGACTATATTCTGGAGCAGTTTCTGCCCAAGGGGCTGGCAAAGCTGGATGCCCCCGTGCGGGAGATTCTGCGCGCTGCACTGGCACAGGCACGCTATATGCAGGTGCCTGTCTCTGCTGCGGTGAACGAGGCGGTCAAGCTGACCCGCACCTTTAAAAAATCCAGCGCCTCCGGCCTTGTCAATGCCGTGCTGCGCAAGGCCTGCGGCTATGATCTGGACGCTGCCGTTTTTACGGGCGAGATCCAGCGCCTGATGGTGCTTGGCTCTGCCGGACTGGATGTGGCGAAATTTCTCCACAAAAATTACCCGGATGAAGCACTGGGCATCCTGACCTATCAGGCCGATGGCGGTTTGACCAGTCTGCGTGCAAACCCCCTCAAGGCCAGCGCTGCACAGCTGTGCGCGCTGCTTACAGAGCAGGGCGCAGCAGAGGTGCGGCAGGGTATTGTGCCCGGCAGCGTGCTGGCACGATTTGCCGGCAGTCCGGCAGACAACGAACTGTTCCGACAGGGCTACTACCATGTGGAGGGACAGGCCAGCCAGCTGGCAGCCCTTTGCGTGGGCGCAGCCCCCGGCGAGACGGTGCTGGACTGTGCGCTGCCCCCGGCGGTAAGACCATTCTGCTGGCCGAGCAGATGCAGGGTACAGGAGAGCTGTACAGCTGCGATGCAGCAGAGAACCGTGTGGGGCTGATCCGCACCGCGGTAGACCGCATGGGCTTTACTGGGGTGCATACCTTTGTAATGATGCCACCAAGCCGAACCCCGCACTGCCCATGGCAGACCGCATCCTGACGGATGTGCCTTGCAGCGGCTTGGGCATTCTGGCAAAAAAGCCAGATCTGCGCTATAAAAAGCTGGAAGCTGCCCGGCAGGCAGAACTGCTTGCCACACAGGCGGCAATTCTGGATACCGCTGCGGCGCTGCTCAAGGCGGGCGGACGGCTGGTCTATTCCACCTGCACCATCGACCGGCAGAAATCAGAAGCAGATCGCAGCCTTTTTACAGCGCCACCCGGAATTTGCGGTCTGCGCACCGGATGTACGCTGCCCGCCGGAATGACGGCAGGGGAGTACGGTTGCCTTTCGGTGCCCACCCGTACCGGCATGGACGGCTTTTTCCTATGCGTGCTGCAAAAAGCCACCGGAACACAATAAGCACGACCTTTATGGGTCGTATCCTGTTATAGGAGAACAGAATGGAACAAAAACGCTGTATTTCTTCCCTGACGCTGGCAGAACTGACTGATGAACTAAAAGCGCTGGGACAGCCGGGCTTCCGGGCAAAGCAGATCTTCCACTGGGTACACCAGAAGCTGGTCACCGAGTTTTCTGCCATGACCGACCAGCCCAAGACCCTGCTGGCAAAGCTGGAAGAAACTTTTTATATCGCTGCACCGCAGATCGAGCGCCGTCAGGAGGCCAAGGACGGTACTGTGAAGTATCTGCTGCGCATGGCTGACGGCAACTGCATCGAGACCGTTGTCATGCGCTACCACTACGGCAATACCGTGTGCGTGTCCACACAGGTGGCTGCCGCATGGGCTGCCGGTTCTGCGCCTCCACACAGGCGGGGCGTGTGCGCAACCTTGAAGCAGGCGAGATATGCTCCGAGATCTACACCGCCCAGAAGGATATCGGTGAGCGCATCTCCCATATCGTGCTCATGGGCATCGGCGAACCGCTGGATAACTTTGACGAGGTGATGCGCTTTTTGGAGAATATCACCTCGCCTGAGGCGTCAATATCGGTATGCGCAACATCAGCTTCCACCTGCGGCCTTGTGCCCAAGATCGACCAGCTGGCGGAGAAAAAACTGCAGCTCACCCTTTCCATCTCGCTGCACGCACCCACCAACCAGATCCGCAGCAGTATGATGCCGGTCAACGATGCCTACCCGGTGGAGCAGCTGATCCAGACCGTGCGCCGGTATCAGGAGACCACCGCCGCCGGGTCAGCTTTGAATATTCCATGGTGCGCGGTGTCAATGATTCTGATGTCTGCGCAAAGCAGCTGGCAGACCTGATCCGGGGCATGGGTGCGCATGTAAATCTGATCCCCATCAACCCAGTGGACGGCAGTCCGTACTCCGCTACGGATGCAGCCAATGTGCGCCGGTTCCAGCAAAAGCTTGAAAGTCTTGGCGTAAACGCTACGGTGCGCCGCCGCTTGGCAGTGAGATCAGTGCCGCCTGCGGCCAGTTGCGCCGCGACGAAATGAACGGCAAGGCATAAATAGAGGGAGAAACCTATGAAACTTGCAGGAAAAACGGACGTGGGGCGCGTCCGGCAGGACAATCAGGATGATTACCGTGCCGGGGGAACTGCCCGGCGATGCAGCATGGGCGCTGGTATGCGATGGCATGGGCGGCGCACGCGGCGGGCGGGAAGCCTCGCAGTGTGCGTGCAGCGTCATCGAGCGCTGCTTTCAGGAGCAGTACAACCAGTGCATCCCCGGCGAAGAGGAGACTTTTCTGAAAAAGGCGCTGCTCAGTGCCAACCGCTATGTGTTCCAGAAGGCACTGCGGAGGAGTCTCTGGCCGGTATGGGCACCACCGCCGTCTGCGCTCTGGTGCGCGGCGGCAAGGCCTATCTGAGCCACGCGGGCGATTCCCGCGCCTACCTGTACCGGGACGGTAAGCTGGCGCAGCTGACCCACGACCACTCCTATGTGCAGGAGCTTGTGGATTGCGGCACCATCACGCAGGAGCAGGCAGAGCATCACCCGCAGAAAAACATCATCACCCGGGCGCTGGGCGTGGATTACCGGCTGGAGCCGGAGTTCACCACCGTAGCGCTGCAGGCAGGGGATGTTCTGCTGCTGTGCACGGACGGCCTGACCAATGCCGTACCCACAGAGCAGCTGGAGCAACTGCTGCGCAGCGGGTCTTTTTACGATCTGCCGGACGTTCTGATCCGTACCGCCAACGAAAACGGCGGCCCGGATAACATTACCGCCCTGCTGGTGGGAGTAGAGCCGATGGAGGTGCGCCATGGATACCTGATCGGTAAAAGACTGGACGGTCTGTATGAGGTGCAGGAGCTGATCGGCTCCGGCGGCATGGCCAACGTGTATAAGGCAGTCATGCGGGGACAGAACGGCCCTGTGCCCGCCGGGACTGTGGTGGCCGTCAAGGTGCTGCGGCGGGAGTATATGCACGACCCGGATCTTGTGCGCCGCTTTAAAAACGAATCCAAGGCCATCTCACTGCTGAATCACCCCAATATCGTTAAGGTGTACGATGTCTCGGTCAACGACCATCTGCAGTATATTGTTATGGAATATGTGGACGGCATGACGTTGCGGGAGTACCTCAACGAGCGGGGCGGCAAGCTTTCCAGCCGGGAGACCGTGCACTTCATCTCCCAGATCCTCAAGGCGCTGGAGCATGCCCACGCCAACGGCGTCGTGCACCGGGATATCAAGCCCCAGAATATTATGCTGCTGGATAACGGCCAGCTGCGCATGATGGACTTCGGTATCGCCCGCATTTCCCGGGCAGATAACCAGATGCTGGCCGGCAAGGCAATGGGCAGCGTGCATTATATCAGCCGGAGCAGGCAAAAGGAGACGAGACCGACCGCACCAGCGACATCTACTCTGTGGGCGTCATGATGTACGAGATGCTTTCCGGACATCTGCCCTTTGATGCCGATGACGTGGTTGAGGTTGCCATCAAGCAGATCTCGGACGAGCCCCGCTCGCTGCACGAACTGGCACCGGAAGTGCCCTATGCGCTGGTGGAGATCACCGAAAAGGCCATGGCAAAGCTCCCCCAGAACCGCTACCCCTCGGCACGGGCGATGCTGGAAGCACTGGACACCTATGTGCAGAACCCCTCCGTGCTGTTTGAATATCAGTATATTACAGAAGAAGCGCCCGAAAAGGTGGTGAAACGTACCATGAACCAGAACCGCGCGATCCGTCAGAACGAACAGCCCGCACCCCGCAAAAAAGGCAAGGGAAAACCGGGCAAAAAACGCCGCACTGTCTTTTTGCCGGCCTTGTTCGGCATCACCATTGCCTTTGCACTGGCCTGCATGGCACTGTGCTGGATGATCCTGAACGACTCCTCCAACCTGATGAACAACAAGGCCGATGTCACCCTTGGAGACTATATCGGCATGACCAAGGATCAGGCCATGGCCACGGATCAAATCGCATCCGGCCAGATCTCCCCGGAGTGGGAAGAAGAGTACAACAGCAACTACGCCGCCGGTTATATCTATAAGCAGTCGCCGGTATCCGGCCGCACCGTCCGCGAGGGACAAGCGTGACTTTGACCGTTAGTCTGGGCACCCAGTATGTCACCGTGCCGGACCTGACCAACTATGTGCAGACCGATGCCGAACAGCAGCTCAAAGCACTGGGCGTTTCGGTGCTGGTCACGCAGGCTGTGGATACCTCGGTGGCTTCCGGTGCGGTCATCCGCACGACCCTGCCGCCGGTACGCAGGTGGCGGCAGGCTCTACGGTCATCCTCTATATCAGTCGTCCGCAGGTGTCCACCACCACCAAGGTGCCCTCGCTTACCGGCATGAGCGTGGATGATGCCCGCACCCTGCTGGTGCAGAACCATCTGGCTTGGCAGCCAGACCGAGCAGTACAGCGACCAGCCGGTGGGTACTGTCATCAGTCAGAACCCGGCGGCAGGCTCTACCACAAAGCTGAACGGCCGCGTGAACATTGTGGTAAGCGCAGGGCCGGAGCCTGCACCGGAACCGGAAGCACCCAGCGACAGCACCACCGGCGGCGACTGGTGGAGCGGCCTGTTTGGCAGCGGCTCCTCTTCTTCCAGCACCGAGACCGCACCGAACAGGGCACAGCGGGCAGCGGCGACCCTTCGCAGAAACCGCTGACCGACTGGTGGTCCTCGCTGCTGAGCTGACGGAGGCGTGCATGAAGGGATATATCACAAGGGCATCGCGGCTTTACTATGATAAAACGCCGGAGGGCATTTGTGGAGTCGCAAGCCCCGCGGAATTTTCCGCAAACAGAAGATCACGCCGGTGGCGGGCGATGAGGTGACGCTGGAGACCGAGAATGACGCAGCGGTCATTGCGCAGATCGAGCCCCGCAAAAATGTTTTTGTGCGCCCGCCGGTGGCAAATCTGGATGTGCTGTTCCTTGTGGCCAGCACCACCCAGCCTACCCCCAGCACGCTGGTTCTGGATAAGCTTTCGGCCATTGCGGTGGATAAGGCGTACAGCCGGTGGTGGTGTGTACCAAAAGCGACCTTGCCGAGGCGGATTTTCTGGCAAATGCCTATGCAAAGTCCACCCTGCCGTTTATCCGCATCGACTACGAAAGCGGTGCAGGTCTGGACGAAGTAAAGCAGTGGATCAACAGCAGATTGTGCGCTTTCTGCGGCAACTCCGGTGTGGGTAAATCCACCCTGTTGAACGCATTGCTGCCGGACGCCGCCCGCGAGACCAGCGCCATCAGCCAGAAGTTGGGACGCGGCCGCCACACAACCCGTGAGGTGACCATCTTTGAAGCCTACGGCGGGACGCATTGCCGACACGCCGGGCTTTGCCAGTCTGGAGGCGAATCGTGCCGGGTTCATCCCCAAGGAGAATCTGGAGCACGCCTTCCCGGAGTTCGGGCCTTATCTGGGGCAGTGCCAGTTTACCGGCTGCTCCCACCGCAGCGAAAAAGCTGTGCTGTGCGGGCTGCGCTGGCAGAGGGCAAACTTTCCCAGACCCGGTACGACAGCTACTGCGCCATGTACGACGAGGTAAAGGATGTCAAGGACTGGCAGCGCCCGAAAGTGTAATACGGAAGGAAGAATGAGATGTCCCGTTGTGTGATCCTTTCCGCCTGCCCGGTGCAGCCGGAATTTAAGCGCTTGCTGCGCAGCGATGATTTTATCATTGCCTGCGATGCGGGCTACCGCAACTGCGAACGGCTGGGCTGCAAGCCGGATATCATTGTAGGCGATTTTGATTCCGCTCCCTGTCCGCAGCAGAATGCGGACGATATCGTCGTTTTACCCCACGTCAAGGACGACACCGATACCGAGTATGCCGCAAAGCTCGCGGCGCAAAAGGGCTTTGACGAGGTGCTTTTGCTGGGCGCACTGGGCGGCAAGCGGGTGGAGCACACCCTTGCAAACCTGTGCACCGGCTTGGGCTGGAGCAGCGCGGCATCCGCGCTGCCTTGCAGGACGAGCGCTCCCGCATCACCTTTGTGCTGCCGGGCGAGAGCCGCCGCTATCCCAAGGAGGAGTTCTTCTACTTCTCCGCCTTCCCCATGGAGGGACGCGCCGAGGGCGTGTATGAAAAAGGCTCCTTCTATGAGTTAGAGGATGCCGTGCTCACAGCAGGCTATCCGCTGGGCGTGAGCAACGAATATGCCGAAGGATCGGACTGCATCACCATCAGCACACGGCAGGGCGCGCTTGTGGTGGTGGAGACCATCGCAGATTAAACCTCTTCCCGGAACATTTTTGCCCGTCAGACGCTATAATGGGGTAAACATGAGCGAAAGGCGGGGTGGAGATGCAGGTAGTGGTCATTCGCAGCCCGAAAGCGCTGTGCGGCATTCTGCGCAAGCTGTTCGCATCCGCAAAGAGAACTGAATCCAAAAAAAGGCCGGTGTGTGGCAAAGCTGCTGCACACCGGCCTTTTACTGCCGGCATACCGTCGCCTGCTGCCGCATACACTCTTACGGAAACGGACAGGGAAAGGAGCACACTGCACATGGAACTGAAGATATTCCGGGACACGCTGCCGCAAGGCGGGGCAGGCTGTACCGTAAAAGCAGAACTTCCGCTGGAGACCGATATCCGTATCTCGGATGACCTGCCGCCGGTGGGTAAGCTGGTCAAGTGCTTTGTCCGCCCGGTTGTTCTGCAGCGGCAGTTGCAACCGGGCAGACTTACCTTAGAGGGCTATCTGCGCTGCACGGTGTTTTACCAGAGCGAAGCAGAAAAAGACCTGTGCCAGACCGAGCAAAAGCTGCCCTTCACCCGGCAGCTGGAACTGCCGGAGCTTACCTTTACGGCATGGACAGCCGTGGTGGAAGGGCAGACGGAGTACCTCAACACCCGCGCGGCAGACCCCGCGCCGTATCGAGGTGCGGGGCGCCTATGGGCTGGTGGTCACGGTGCATACCCAGTGCAAGACCGAGGTGATCACCGCACTGGCAGATGGCGGCATCGAGCAGCAGCTGCGTACATTGCAAGGCGTGCGCAGTGTAGCTGTGCTGGATAAGCTTGTTACCTTAGAGGGAGAGCTTGTCTTTGCAAAGCCCCCCGCGGCTGTACTGGATATTACCGGCAACGCCTGTGTGGCAGAGGTAAAGCTGCTTGCCGGTAAAGCTGTTGTCAAGGGGGAACTGCGGGTGCAGTGTGCATGGCGGGCAGAAGGGGACACTGCCCTGCAAAGTCAGGCGGCGGCACTGCCCTTCCAGCAGGTAATAGATTTAGAGGGCATCACCGAGGACTGCCACTGCCTGTGTGTGGCAGAGCCGGTGGGCTTTACCCTGTCGCAGGCAGAAAGCGCCGCCGCCCAGCTGACGGCAAATGTCATGCTGCACCTGCGGGCATGGCGCAGCTATCAGCTGCAAGTGGCAGTGGATGCTTTTTCCACCCGGTTTGAAACGGAACTCACACCGCAGCCACTCGTCACAGAGCAGTTGCTCTGCACCCTGAACGATACCGCCACCGCCACAGGCTCCGGACCTCTTCCGGATGCAGGGGCGCAGCTGCGGGCCTGTTTTGTGCACTACGGCCCCCAACAGACCGTCCAAAAAGGGGAGGGCTGGGTGCTTGCCGCCAAAGCAGTGGTAACTGCCCTTGCAGAGAACACCCTCGGCGAGCTGGAAGCTACGAAAAACCTTGGAGGTCGCTGTCCCGCTGCCCATCACGTCGCCGGAGGGAACAGTGCTTGTGTCGGAATGCTGGTTGAGCACTGAGAACGTGCAATGTACCTGTGCGGGCGGTACGCTGGAGGCTACTATCACAGTGCGGGCAGAGGGCACGATTTTAGGCTGCACCACCAGCCCGGTCATCGGCAGCATCACCCTTGGCGACCCGCTGCCCGATACCGACCCCGAGATTGCTCTGCGTATCTACTACGCACAGGCCGGAGAGGAGGTGTTTGCAGTGGCCCGGCGGTTCCATGTAGCCCGGCGCAGATTCTTGCGGCGAATCAGCTGGAGGAGGAACTTGCCTGTCTGCCGCAGGCACAGCGGTTGCTGATCCCGGTCACCTGAGCTGCAAACTTAACTGTACCCCTTTCCCGGATGGCACAAGCTGCCGCACCGGGGAGGGGCTTTTTTTGTTCGTACTGCGTAGAAAACACAACGCAAAGAATTACTGATTAAGCCGGCAAAGGAAATTGAAAAACAGAACGAATCAACGTTATAAAATATAATGAGTATACGTTTAGTATCTTGCGCTAGTGATTAAAAATCAACATTTGATGTGTACTGATATCGATTTCAACGTACGAGAGCACTTTAAAAATACGATTTGTATTTAGCGCTTTGCAGACCATCCATGGATGTGGTATACTAAGGAAGATACAAATGCAAACGACTACCGCTCGGCTGCTGTGTCCGGTGTACAGCACTGTTTCTGCCGGGAAAGCAGCACGGCGGGCGGCAAAATGATATCGCGGGAGAGTGGAATATTTGGAACTGGAACAGGCAAAAAAGCGTGTGAAAGAACTGCGCGCAATTATTGAGAAAAACAACCGGCTTTACTACGATCAGGATGCGCCGGAGCTGGAGGATTTTGAATACGATGCCCTGACGCGGGAGTTGAAGGAACTGGAAGCACGATTTCCCCAGCTGGTCACAGCGACATCGCCCACCCAGAAGGTGGGTGGCACCGCCAGCAGCAAGCTGCCCAAGGTGACCCATGCCGTCAAGATGGAAAGTCTGCTGGATGCGTTTTCCTTTGACGAGCTGCGGGACTTTGACCGCCGCGTACGCGAGGCCGGAGTAGAGCCGGAGTATGTCGTGGAGATCAAGATCGATGGCCTTTCCTGCAGCTTGGAGTATGAGAATGGACAGCTTGTCCGCGCCTCCACCCGCGGTGACGGCGTGGTGGGTGAGGACGTCACCGCAAATGTGCGCGCCATCCGCAGCATCCCTAAGACCCTTAAAGATGCACCGGAGTTTCTGGAGGTGCGCGGCGAGGTGTATATGCCACACAAGGCCTTTCAGCACCTGTGCGCCGAGCAGGAATTGCAGGGTGCAGCACCCTTTAAAAACCCCGCAACGCAGCAGCCGGTTCTTTGCGGCAGAAGGACGCCCGCATCACCGGCAGCCGGGGGCTTTCTATCTTTGTGTTCAATGTGCAGCAGATCCGGGGCAAGACCCTGACCAAGCACTCCGAAAGTCTGGATTACCTCAAGAGCCTTGGCCTGCCGGTATCGCCGCGCTACCATGTAGTGCGTGATATCGAGGACGCCATTGCCGAAATCGAGAACATCGGCCAGAACCGTGCAAAGCTGGATTTTGACATGGACGGTGCCGTTATCAAGGTGAACGATTTTGCGCAGCGGGAGCTGATGGGTTCCACCAACAAATTCCCGCGCTGGGCCATCGCCTTCAAATACCCGCCGGAGGTCAAGGAGACCACCCTGCGCAGCATCGAGGTGGCTGTGGGGCGCACCGGCGTGCTTACCCCCACCGCCTGCTTTGACCCGGTGTTTCTGGCAGGTACTACGGTAGCCCGCGCCACCCTCCACAACGAGGACTTCATCCGGCAGTTCGGGCTGTGCATCGGGGACACCATTCAGGTGCGCAAGGCGGGCGATATCATCCCGGAGGTCATCGGGGTCACCCATCATGCAGAGGGAGCTGAACCCTACACTATGCCCACGGTCTGTCCCTCCTGCGGTGCGCCGGTAGTGCATCTGGAGGACGAGGCTGCCCTGCGCTGCGTGAACCCGGAGTGTCCGGCACAAGCACTGCGCAATATCATCCATTTTGCCTCCCGGGATGCCATGGACATCGAAGGTCTGGGCGAGGCAGTAGCCACCCAATTGGTGGAAAAGGAACTGGTGCATTCCGCAGCAGATATCTACACGCTGACCCGGGAACAACTGCTGGAGCTGGACAAATTCAAGGAGAAAAGCGCGGACAATCTGCTGCAAGCTATTACCGCCTCCAAGCAGAACAATCTGGATAAACTTTTGTTCGGCTTTGGCATCCGCAACATCGGCGATAAGGCAGCCGCGCTGCTGGCAGAACATTTCGGCACACTGCAGGCCATCCGGGAAGCCACCGCTGAGCAGATCAGCGAAATCGACGGCTTTGGCGGCGTGATGGCGCAGAGTGTGGTGGAGTTCTTTGCCAAGGAAGGCACCACCGATCTGGTGCATCGCCTTGCAGATGCCGGGGTCAATATGCAGTGGAAGGGCGAGCCGAAGGGAGATAAACTGGCGGGCAAAACGCTGGTGGTCACCGGTACGCTGGAGACCCTCTCCCGCAACGAAGCCGAGGCGCTGATCGTGAAAAACGGCGGCAAAGCCAGTGGCTCGGTCTCCAAAAAAACGGCCTATGTGGTGGCCGGTGCAGCGGCTGGCTCCAAGCTGACCAAGGCACAGGCGCTGGGCGTGCCGGTGCTGACCGAGCAGGAATTTCTTGCTATGCTGCAGGATGCTCCGGCAGAACAGGAAACGACTTAAAGCGCCCTTTTAAATGCCGGAATACAAGTAATTTCAAAAGCTTCTGCAATGCTGTTGCAGAGGCTTTTTGTTTGCCCGTTCCCGGTTCCCGGTTCTAATGACGCACAAAGCGCATACAATGCTAGCA
>ENA-OQIM01000887-OQIM01000887.1-human-gut-metagenome-genome-assembly--contig:-NODE-887-length-10984-cov-1.409505_pt1 | contig 10984 bp, 7 predicted proteins | sample MGYA00242579_ERZ504744 | MGnify/ENA primary metagenome ERZ504744 (study PRJEB26092, sample SAMD00036441) | human gut metagenome | host: Homo sapiens | study: EMG produced TPA metagenomics assembly of...
TGGTATTTATGCAGGGAGATTCCTCTGCACTGCTGATTATCATTATGAAGACAATCAACTTCATCAACTCCACATACGGTTCCTGAACTGGAGAAAAATTGCAAAAGAAACTGCAATAATGACGGAACAAAATAGATGATTTAATAGTTAAAATAATAAAAGATCAGAAGGCCATGGATTCATGTGAGTATGAGATCTAGGCTTTTTTCGCTATAACGATAAGCCAAGTTATTCTTTATGGCAAGCAGGTGGAAAGTAAGATGACCAAATACGAAATAATCAAGCAAGAGATAAAAGAACAGATCAAAGATAATATTTTAAAACCCAATCAGGTAATCAAATCCGAGAATGAAATGTGCCAGTGTTATAAAGTCAGTCGTGTGACGGTGAGAAAAGCAATTGACGAATTGTGTGCAGAAGGGATCTTGTACCGGATCAAGGGAAAGGGCTGCTTTGTGAGAGAACTGGCAGATCAGAAAAGATCAAGAATCTATAGTTTTACAGAGGCTGTAAGGAACGAAGGAAAGTTGCCGGGCAAGAAGCAGTTGTCTTTAGAAAAAAAGAAGCAGATGCGTATCTGGCAGATAAACTTCAGATAGAAGAAGGAGAAGAGATTTTTGAAATTCGCAGCCTTTATTATGCAGATGGTATTCCGTATAGTTTAAATACAGCAGTATTACCGGCAAAAAGATTTGAAAAGTTAGATTTTTTTGACTTCAATAACCGGTCTTTATATGAAGTGCTTGGTTCATTCTATGGGACATATATGTACAAGGTGAGACAGACACTGGAAGCTACAACAGCAGATGTGTCGGTGAGCCGGTTACTGGAACGGGATGAAAGTCAGCCTTTATTGAGAATTAAAGCGATTTCCTATTGTCTGGAAGACAATCAGGAGATTCCGGTAGAATATTATGAGGCGTATATTTTAACAGATATACAGAATTATTATGTAGAAAAGTTTCATTGATAAAGGCCATATTGACAGAAAATATAATTTTATAAGAAGTGGTGAAAGAAATGGAAATATCTGACAGAGTCATCCTTCCTTTGGTTGGAAGTGCATTTCAACCGGGAAAGGCAGCAGAAGCAATTGAGAAAATAGAAGATAAGGAACTGGCGCAGATTGCACAGGGAGAATATTATTTCTTCTCAGCTCAGGCAGAAAGATGTGTGGAGACGATAAAAGATTATCTGGATCACGATGATGTGATGCTCCGGCTATCGGCAGATATGCTTTACACATTTGCGAATCTTACACTTGGAGATTCTCAGGCAGCACAGCATACAAGGGAAGATGTGCATCAGTGTCTGACACGGTCAATGCAGGAGGACACGCCTGTGAATGTAAAGGCGGCGTGTCTGTTCGCATTTTATGTAATCAGCACATTTCTTCATATACCGCCGGAGGAAGGAACCCCGCCACTTCAGCAGTACATTCCGTATCTTCCAATTGGGCAACGATTATTTGCAGTAAGTCTTTTAGCACATGAGATTTATCTGAGACAGGATTATGCAAAGGCAAAAGGTGTTGTACAGGGGGCATTTCTGATGGCAGACGGAGTTTATCCGATTTCCATGATTTATCTGGGGTGCGTACAGGCAATGTGTCAGATTAATCTGAAAGAACAAGAAGAAGCAATTCAGACGGTGACCCGGGCATGGGAGAGGGCAAGAGCGGACAAATTCATGGAACCATTTATCGAGTATCATGGTCTGCTTCAGGGGACTATGGAAGTCTGTATCCGGAAAAAAGAGCCGGAAATGTACAAGAAGCTGGTGGATGGTGTACTTGCATTTAGCCGTGGCTGGATGAAAATTCACAATCCCAAGACGCAAAAGGCAGTGACGGATCTTTTGACTCCGCTGGAATTTTCCATAGCCATGCTGGCGTGCAGGGATTGGACGAACAAGGAAATCGCAGAACATATGGGAATGTCAGTGAATACGGTCAAGCACTATGTCTCCGGAATTCTGGAAAAATTACAGATTGATAAACGTGATAAGATTAAAGAATTCGTAAATCAATAGAATAACAGGATACGAAAAAGTGTCTGTTTTACAAAAGAAATTGTAAAATAGGCACTTTTTGGGCTTTCAACGGGCATGTGAGGAATGTATTTTTTTTGATACAATATGTATAGAGACTTATTTTTGAGAAATGAGGAGGGATAATACATATGAAGAAACGTCTGGTCAGTATGATTTTGAGCGCGGTGCTGTTTGCAACATCAGTGCCGGTCGCAGCATTTGCTGAAGATGCGAATACGCAGAATCCGGTTGTGCATTCGGAGGAAGGAACGTCTCAGGGTTCGAATGCGCGGAAGGAATCCGGCATTGACTATAAGAAAAATGGAGGAACGTTTGCGGAAGGTTACACGGCTCCGTCTAATTACGATGAGCCGGTGACAGAACTTCCGGGAGCGGAGCAGATCACAAAAGCGGGATATGAGTTTGCCGGCTGGTATGATAATGAGGAGTTTAACGGAGAGCCGGTTACTTCGCTTAGCACTGCGGATCATTCCGGCAGTGTTGTCCTCTATGCAAAGTGGACGGAACGCTACTACTATGTGGATATTCCACAGACGGTCAATGCGGATGGGGATAAGCTTACGATAAAAGCGGATGCAGGTGGATTATATGACAAGGATCATGTGAGCGTGACAGTCCAGTCTGAAAATGACTGGAAATTAAAGAGTGGATTACATAGTCTTGCATATGAACTGAGAAATCCGCAGAGTGGTTCGGCACTGGAAAATGGTTCGGTTGTCGCAAGTCTTACGAAAGATGAGAGCCATAAGCAGCAGGAATATGACTGCAACATTCTGGACAAACCGAACTATACAGGTGATATACAGATCACCTGACTTTTGACATTGCATTTCAGGATACAGCGTACAACATTACATATGAGACAAATGGCGGGACTATCACGAAGAAGAATCCGCAGCAGGCAGATCAGATGATCACAGTAACACAGGAGCAGTACCAGGCAGGAACCGTTCTGAAGGATCTGCCGGCACCGGTGAAAAAGTCCAGTACATTTCTTGGCTGGTGTTACGATGAAGCATGCACCAGATATGTGGACAGTAAGGACCGTCTTCTGAGTGATGTGACATTGTATGCCTCTTATGCAGACAACCAGCCGATGGAAGAGGTGTCCATGGCGACTTATGCCAGAGCAAATGATGTGGCAACTGATTTTACGATTCCGGTGACGGATACAAGTGCTGCCATGACGCTGATCAGGTGCGAAAAAATTTCACGATAAAAAATGTGACAGATTCTTCCGAAACGGTTACGGTAGATGTGACCGAAGGAGCAGACCATACATTTACAATCAGCAATCCGAACGGATGGACACCGGGGGCAGCCTATAAGCTGGAGCTTCAGGAAAAGGCGTTATATTTTACAGGATTTGACCCGACGATCCGTGTCTATGATTTTACGGTCTACCGCGAAGAAGTCAAAAATGTAGAGTTAAATAAAGAGATCAAGTATATTCATAAGAAAGAGCTTTCCAATCTGACTGTAAATGGAAAGAAAGTAGAGGAAGTTTCAATCGCGGCAATGACGATTGGAACAGACGGTTCCCTGACCGAAGAAGGCAGTGATACGACCGGAACATTTACTTATAAGAAGCAGTTAGAAGTCGGCGACCAGGTCGCAATTTATTCCGGTGATGTGATCCCGACCATGGATATGTCCTCTGGTGACAACAGTGATGTGTCATTTATCGAGATTACAGGAGCGGACGGGGACAAGTATACATATCGCGGCTCCAGACCGGAAGACGTGCTCTTTATGCCGGATGTTCTGCCACTTTCTATGGACAAAGATCAGGACGGTGACCCGGATAATAACAGTGTAACGATTAATGTCAGTGACCTGACCTTTGGTGATGATGCTATGAGCCAGGCTATGGATCTGGACAGTGAGACAACCGTAGATGAGGGCGATTATCTGGCACTTTACACAGGTACAATGGGAGAAAATGAAAGCGGAACCGTGTCTCTCTATGGAGAGATTACGAGTGTTCTGTTATCAGGAGAAAGATACATAGTAAGCTATATACCTGTGAGCGAAGAAGATATGCGCCAGACCATGGATGTGTACCAGAAGGAAAATGTAGAAGGGGAGGACCTTCTGGAAGATACCGATGTGCAGGCGCTGGAAGAGGATATTGAGACACAGGCAGTAGACAGCGGATTTGCATCCGAAGTGGCAGAAAGAGTTGCCGATGCGGCAATGGAGACAGAATCTTTTGAGGAGCTTCAGGAATCTCTCAAGGAAGATATGAATGCAGACATCATGGTTCAGAGCCAGGCTATGGCCAGTTGAGAAAGGCAAGAGCCGCAGGGCGGGGCAGGTGGTTCCCGTGTGGAATTAGGAGTACCGACGGTAAAAGCAAATCTCGGCACGACACTAAAACATTTTGACGGAGATGTGAGTGGACTAAGGCTTGCACTGGAGATCGGCGTGCCGATTACAGTTCATGTGAACCGGGGCGCAGACATCGAGATCATGATCACGGCGACATTTGAACAGGAAGTGCGAGTATCCATCGATGTGGACGGTTCAGCCGTGTGGAAAACATGGGGATTTATTCCGTACATTGCAGATTACCGCGTAACGGCATCTCTGGAATTATATGAATACACAGGAATCGGACTGAATGTCAACTTCAAGACTGCAGAAACCGGAAACCCAGTATCTGATTCCAGTTCGAAATTACGAAAAGGTGTCAATAAGATTACCGAAGAGCTGAAAAATATGATGGAGAATGGCGAGGATTATCTAAATTCTGCATCAGGTCTCGTCAGTGGCGGAGATGAAATATCCGTATCCAAGTCTCTGGCAGAGAGGTACTCGGAACTTCTGGCAGACGAGGCAGACTGGGTGGAAATCTACAAGCGTCCGCTGGTAGATCAGCATTTCCGTGTGCTTTTGATCATTGATATTCAGGTGAAGCTGGAATTCGTTGTCTCCGCAAATGTGAACATTTCCATCGGAATGACGTACTGGTATAAGAATGCGAAAGAGTATGTCTTCTGTGTACGGGTCAAAGAGCGGACGGCGACCAATGATACGATAGATCTGGTAGAGGAGCAGTATGAATTTACGGCATATGCTATGGGAACTCTTGGCATCAAAGCCGGTGTGAGACTGACGGTGCGTGTGGATTATTATCAACGTCCATCGCCAGTGTCGGTATCTCGGCGGATGTGGGCGGTTATGCACAGGTCTGGGGTTACCTCTACTACGAATTGAAATATACGGCATCGGCAGGACGAAGCAGCCGCGCTATGGGAGCTATGTATCTGGAAATCGGTATTTATCTGGAAGTGAAGTTCGAGGCACAGGCACTGTCCAATGCATTTACCTATAATCCGACACTTTACGAGAACGAGTGGCCGCTTTATAGGGTAGGTGTTCTGGAAAATGTACTGGATTTTGCTTATACCAGGATAAGGTTGCCGAGATTAATATGAAGCGGGAGATTCAGTCGGTTCAGATCCCGGATGAATATTTCAAGATGCAGTACATGGATATGAAGACCGGACTGGACGACGGAAAATATTACGAGAAGATTTACGAAGATGATACAAAGTATTTCAACATTTCCATGACGAACAGTGCGTTTACGTATGATCCGGCGACCAATATTATCCGTGTAAATCCAGGTGATGAGCCGGAGCAGGACGGTGAGATGATCATTACATGGAAAAACCAGGAAGGTACCTTTAATACGAAGCCATGTGCAAGAAAGATCAAGCTTCACTGGGACCGCCTGCGAGATGGTTACTATATTGCATTCCAGAGTAATGGCGGATCTTTCGTCGATGCAATTACCGGAAAATATAACGCAGAGATCAAGAGGCCGGAAGATCCGATAAGACTCGGATACACATTTGCCGGCTGGTATGAGGACATGGATCTCACCATTCCATACACAATTCCGGAAACCATGCCGGAAGAAGACAGACTTGTCTATGCAAAATGGGAAGCAGCCGATGTGGGTTATACAGTCGTAGATTATATAGAAGGAACGAATGGAACCTATGAAGCACAGACTCCGGTCCGAAAATGAAGTGGCAGGACGGGAAAGAAGGAAGGATAGACCCCGGGTTCCAAAAAGAGCGTACGGGATTTGTAACACCGCCGCAGCTTACGGAGACTGTAAAAGCAGACGGCAGCCTGGTCATCAATTACTATTATGCAAGAAATAAATATACACAGACATTCAAGTCCGAAAAAGAGACGGAGAATGGAACGGAGACAGAAGTGATCGCAGACGGAAATTACCGATATGGAACCATGATGCCGACACCGGCAGTCTACAGACCGGGATATGAATTCCTTGGCTGGGAGGACGAAGAAGGCGCTGGGTTCCAAAGGAAGTTCCATCTGAGAATAAGACCTACATTGCAAAATGGAAAGCACTGGAAGGCATTACTTATACCGTGAAATACTACGTGCAGAATACGGATAACAGCGGATACAGCTTAAGCGAGACTGCGGCTCTGACCGGACAGATGGGAGAGGAAGTCACAGCAAAGCAGCAGATCTTGATGAGAAGTCTATCACTTAAAAGGTGAACTGCCGAAGGGAACGATCAAGGCAGATGGCAGTCTTGTACTGAAAGTGTACTATGATCTGAATGAGTACAAACTGACCTTTGATGCAAAAGGCGGAGAATCAGACCAGACAGAAGTGACGGCAAGATATGGTGACAAGATTGCATCACCGATGCCGACAAGAAAAGGCTATGTATTTGAAGGCTGGTATACAGACGAGGCATGTGAGAACGCATTTGGCCAGACGATGCCGGCAAAAGATATGACGGTCTATGCAAAATGGGAGAAGCAGAAAGTCAACTATACAGTCCGGCATCTGCTGGAAAAACTGCCAGATGCAGAAAAAGAAAATCCGGGTGGAGATAAAGAAGAGTATCCGGACTTAGATAAACCGGTTGAGGAAGAAAATCCATATATCTTATATGAAGAGGAAGTCTTTGCGGCATATCCAGAAGATAAAGTGACGCCGGACGTGAAGCGTTACGAAGGCTTTACTTCACCGGTAGCACAGACCGTGGCAGTGGACGGAAACGGCAACACAGTTATTGAGTACAAGTATGCGAGAAATGTCCATAAGCTGAAGCTGGTAGACCGAGGGGTCGATGAAAATAATATGGAAGGATTCGGAATGCCATTTGGTGCGGCAATTACAGAAGTAGCGATCCGGGAAGGATATCTCTTTGAAGGCTGGTATACAGATAAGAATTTCAAGAATCGATTCGATGGAACCATGCCGGACAAAGATCTGACGCTCTATGCAAAACAGACACCGGTGATGAGCAGCTATACCGTCTATCATTATAAAGAATCTGTAGATGGTTCTTACTTTGGACTGACGGACGAAGAAGTATTAAGCGGCCTGACAGAATCAGAAGTGACTCCGCAGCCAAAACAATATGAAGGATTTACTTCACCAGAGGCCAAAACAGGACAGGTAAATGGCTGGGGCGGACCGGATATCTGGTATCACTATAAGCGGAACAGCTACAATCTGACTTATGTCCTGAACAATGGAGAAGATAACAAGACTTCAAAAGTCCGCTATGAGGCTAGATTACAAATACTCCGTCGCGGACAGGCTATGCATTTGCAGGCTGGTACACGGATGAAGCACTGACACAGCCGTACGTACAGACGACCATGCCGGCACATGACCTGACACTCTATGCAAAATGGGAAGCCGGAATGAAGACTTATCAGGTGAGACATTATCAACAGTCTATTGACAATTCAGAGCAGTATGATCTGGCAGAGACAGAAACTGTCACAGCTAAAACAGGAGAACATCTGACGCTGGCAGTAAAAGCGTATGAAGGATTTACAGCACCAAAGCCGGTTAGCTATGATGTGGTAGACGATGGAGAGGTTACGTATGTAGATTACAAATATACGCGTGACCGCCATCAGGTAACGATCCATTACAATAACGGTAATGACAGCGAGACAAAAGAACTTGCATATGGTGAGAAATGGGAGGAAAAACCATATCGTGCCGGTTATGTATTTGCAGGCTGGTATACAGACGCAGAGTTTAAAAAAGCATTTGACGGAGTGGTTCCGGCACGTGACATCACACTTTATGCAAAATGGGATGTGCAGAGTGTAAACTACACGGTTAAGCATTGTCTGCAAAATGCCAATGATGACGGATATTCACTGGGAGCACAGGAGAACTTAACGCCGATACGGATACGGTTGTCACACCGGAAGTAAAGAACTTTGATGGATTTACAGCACCGGAGAAACAGCAGGTGACAGTCGAAGGTGATGGAAGAACAACGGTCATTTACCGTTACACAAGAAATGTGCATACGCTGACGCTTAAGAACTACGATGGTAAGACAGATAAGACGGTAGAAGCAAGATATGAAATGTCCATACCGAAGCCGACAAGAGCCGGTTATGCATTTGCAGGCTGGTATACAGATGCAAAATGTACGAAAGAGTACAAAAGCGAATATGCCGGATCAGGATCTGACACTCTATGCAAAATGGGAAGCAAACATTGTCAACTATGTAGTAGAACATTATCAGCAAAATGTACAAGGTGATGGTTATACGCTGAAAGAAAGCAGTCATGCACGGGCGGCTGTGGATAGCGAAGTGACACCAGAAGTCATGAAATATAAAGGCTTCGAGGAACCAAAGACAGAGAAAGTTACCATTTCCGGAGACGGACAGACGACAGTGAAGTACTACTATAAGAGAAAGGTACATACAGTCACATTTGACGCAAATTCCGGAACATTCGCTGCAGAAAAGGGCGAGGACGACAGTAAGATTGTCGTGACTGGACGCTATGGTGCGAATATCACAGTGCCGAAAGCGCCGGCAAGAACCGGATACCAGTTCCTTGGCTGGGACGAAGACGTTGAAATGACGATACCGGATAAAGACCTTACCTATAAGGCACAGTGCTGAAGATGGAATACACACTTCAGTTCAAGACAGGCGGAGGAACAACGATTGAGCCAATCAAAGAAAATTATGGTGACAAGATAAATGCACCAGAAAATCCGACAAGAAAAGGATATATTTTCAAAAACTGGAGTGAGAATGCAAGAAAGTCGATAACCTTCCGACGACTATGCCGGCAGAAAGTCATATTTACACAGCAATATGGGAGCGGGAGACATACCAGATTACTTATGACTTAAATGGCGGAAGCATGAAGTCCGGGGAGAAGAATCCGACGACTTACAACGTGGACACCACCGTATTTAAACTGAAAAATCCAGTCCGCGCCGGATATACATTTACAGGCTGGAGTGGAACCGAAATTACAGGAGTAAGTGACAATGTGTCTGTAAAACAGGGCTCTATAGAAAAACGGGAGTATAAGGCGAACTGGAGAGAGAATACATATCAGATTACATTTATCTTAAGCGGTACGGAGGCGAAAAGGTTCCATGGCAGCCAAGACGGTCAATTACACGGAAAATGTAACACTTCCAAAATGCGGATTTACATGCAAAGGCCACTCCTTTAAGAGATGGTACACCGTGGATAAGAAGGGCAAGAAGACTTATTACTCTGACCGGCAAAAGGTGTCGAAGCTGACCGATGTGAATGGAGGCGTTGTGACACTCTATCCGGAATGGGAGGCAAATGTGTACAATGTTACATTTGACTATGGTGACGGAAGAGCGAAGACGGTAAGAAAGACAAAATATGGTGATAAGTACCAGTTCCCGTCAGATCCGACTCGTTACGGCTGGGAGTTCAAAGGCTGGAAAAAAGAAGGAGCCAACACAGCATTTGACATGAGTACGAAAGAGCTGCAGCTTCAGGACGCAAAAAATATTACCTTATACGCAAGCTGGAAAGCGAACCAAAAATATTCTTACAGACCATCAAATTCCGGCAATACATATCGTGTGACAGATAAACATGAGTATACCAGATTTACTTATTATGTAGACGGTAATCAGACTTCTGTAAAGACAACCGGAGACAGTGGACTGGATCCGGCAAGATATCATTTGAATATGAAGAATATTTCCTATAATGCAGTACATCAGAATTATTCAAAGATGAGGATTAGGATTAGTTACAAGATTAAAATGGTAAAAGATGGTTATTCAGATCTGAGAATTTCCTACCATACGAAATCCGATAATAAGGATCACACAGAGTGGAAGAAAAATACGGAGGATCTGAAGAAGAAAAACGGTAAAACGATTACCTGTGAATATACACTTACGACCGGAAGCAAGATTGATGTGGACAGTCTGACGCTGGAATTTGATGCACATGGAGTAGGACCGGATCGATATGATCTCAGCAATCTGAATGTAGATATTACATTTGAGTAGGAGGAAACAGATGAAAGAACATACAGGAAAAAATAAAATATTTATTGTCATTATCATCTGTCTGTGTGCGGTCATCCTTGCGGGATTGATTTATTTCATGAAATTAAAAGGAGGTTCAGATTCGGCATTTAAGCCGGATCTGGATCCAAATGCGAAGACCCAGACGGCAGACGATACCGGGGAAAAGCCGACAGGAATCCGGATACCGGGCTATCCGTCCATTACGATTGAGGCAGACAAAAAAAGACGTGCAGATGAACCTGATGAATCCAGAAGGAAATCCATGTTACTTTACATTTGAAATCGTGCTTAACGACACAGATGAGACGATTTACACATCGAAGATGGTGGAGCCGGGGAAGGCGATTACAGAGGTGACATTAGAGAAGGCACTTGCAGCGGGAGAATATCCGGCGACCATCAAGATTACGACCGCATCACTCACCGATGCTCTGCCATGAACGGGGCAAATGTAGAGACGACAATCATTGCACAGTAACGGGAGGGAGAACGATGAAAAAGAGAAGTATAAGAACAGGAATTCTTTTCGCACTACTGACTCCAGTGCTGTTAATATGTGCAAGAAAATCC
>ENA-OQIM01000888-OQIM01000888.1-human-gut-metagenome-genome-assembly--contig:-NODE-888-length-10977-cov-1.097419_pt1 | contig 10977 bp, 15 predicted proteins | sample MGYA00242579_ERZ504744 | MGnify/ENA primary metagenome ERZ504744 (study PRJEB26092, sample SAMD00036441) | human gut metagenome | host: Homo sapiens | study: EMG produced TPA metagenomics assembly of...
ATGAGTTGGTTCAGCCACTCTTCCTCTTCGTTGTAAGCTACTTGAGTAGCAATTACACCAAAAGGATTGACATCACATACTTCGTTATCGTTAATGGCCCGATCGATTTTCGCCCGACGGTCAGCATCAGCACATATAATGTTCGCAATCTGTAATCCGGCAATATTGAACGCTTTACTGGGAGATATACAGACGAATGGTGACGGAAATTTTCTGAGATGGAAGCAAACGGTGTGTAACGGTACTCTGGAAAAACCAGTTCGCAATGAATCTCATCCGAAACGACCGTAACATCGTGGCGAATACAAATTTCACCAATACGTACCAATTCTTCACGTTTCCATACTCTTCCGGCAGGATTGTGAGGATTGCACAGCAGCATCACCTTCACTTTCGGATCAGCAGTCTTACACTCTAAATCTTCATAATCGATGGTGAAAGTATTACTTGCAAAGATCAACGGTGATGATACCATTTCACACCCATTGTTACAGATTGAAGAAAAGAAACAATTATAAACCGGAGTCTGCACCAACACCTTATCTCCCGGAACGGTCAAAGCCTTGATGACTGCCGAGATGGCCGGGACTACGCCTGATGTGTAAATTATCCATGTGCAGTCAATCGTCCAACTGTGACGGCGTGCGAACCAATCTGTAACAGCCTCGTAATAACTGTTGGGCACACGTATAACCGAAGATACCGTGTTCCACCCGTCGGCGTAAAGCATTGACGATAGCGGGGGCTGTACGGAAATCCATGTCAGCCACCCACATCGGCAATACATTTTCGCTTTCTGAGCTATCCCATTCTTTTTCTTGAAGTCTTCTATTTTAAGTATTCTTTGAAAAATTCCTCCAGCTTATCGAATGGAATAATGTCTGTCCGGTCATATAAATCCGTATGTACGGCACCGGGAATAATCATCAGTTCTTTATTGTCGCCTTTCAGCTTCTTGAAAGTATCCTCACTAAAATAGCGGGAGTGAGCTTTTTCTCCATGAATGAGCAACACGGCACTGCGGATTTCATCGGCATACGCAAGGATAGGTGCGTTGAGAAATGCAAGATTGGAGGTTTTGTTCCAGCCCAAACCGGAGTTGATGGAACGGGGATAATAACCTCGTTCGGTCTTGTAATAATCGTAATAATCCTTTATGAACTGTGGCGCATCACCGGTAGGCTCCGGTTCATCACGGTGCGGGGATAAGTGTCGGTACGGTAGTCTTCCGTGCGCTGGGTGTTAAACTCCTGACGTATTTTGTAGCGTGCATCCGCATTGTCTGCGGCATCGAAATAACCGTTTGCTGTACAGCGACTGATGTCGTACATAGTGGAAGCTACCGTGCTTGATACGTGTGTCGTTGGCAGCCGCATTGATAGCAAAACCACCCCCAACCACAAATGCCAATGATGCCGATTCGTTCGGCATCCACATCCGGACGTGTCGCAAGGTAATCCACCGCCGCCGAGAAGTCTTCGGTGTTGATGTCCGGTGAAGCCACGCTGCGAGGCTGTCCACCGCTTTCACCAGTAAACGAAGGATCGAAAGCAACCGTCAGGAATCCTCGTTCGGCAAGTGTCTGGGCATACATCCCGACGACTGTTCCTTTACAGCTCCAAACGGACCGCTGACAGCAATGGCCGGCAGTTTACCTCCGAAAATCGTTTTCGGTGCATACAGGTCGGCGGCGAGCGTGATGCCGTAACGATTTATGAAAGTCACTTTGCTATGGTTCACCTTGTCGCTCTTCGGGAACGTCTTGTCCCATTCCTGTGTCAGATTTAACTGTTCCATATTTTTGTGAGTGTTTTGTGCCGGGCTTTCCGTCAGGCCGAAGAGGCAGAGGAAAGCAGCCATTAAAATAGTTGTACGTTTCATAACCGATGTAATTTAAATTTTTATTGTTTTCTTTATCATAGTGCAAAATTACAGCGGATTACAGGAAAAGCCGGTAGATGGATTACTGATTGTATAACCTCAATTACAGACATTTTTTTACATGTGTCTCATCCAACGTTCTCGCTTCAAGCGGACCAGGAAAATCAGCCCCCTGAAACACAGCTTGATGCACATGGCAACCCATACACTTTTCAGACCTAATGACGGGGCGAGCAAGGCGGCTAATGACAGACGCACCGCCCGGATATTGAAGAAATTCATCAAGCACGGGACAAGCGTATCCGCTGCTCCGACAAAGACACCGTAAGTGATAATCGAGGCTGCAAACATCGGCTCAGCGAACGCTTCGATGCGCAGTGCCATTATGCCCAATTCCCGAATCTCCCGACGGGGGCATCTAACCGATAATTGGGGGGCGAACAGATACATGAGTACACCTATAACCCCATAACGGTCATACCATATAAATATGGTAATGCGGGCGAAACTTCGGACCAGTTTCCGGCGACCGGCACCGATACTCTGCCAACCAGTGTCGTGCAGCATCGGCAATCCCGTACTGGGCATATGCAGAAGCTTTCGGCTGTAATGGCAAATGAATTGGCTGCGATGGCGAAGACGCCCAACGGAGTCACGATAACTGTTGTCATGATTTGCGTACCACAAATGACGATATGCTCTAAACCGGATCGGATTGTGTTATGGCAGTTGTTCCTATAACAAATAAACTTGCAATCATGATGACTGATATACGTTTCATTATCACTTGATTTATTAAGTTTGAATTTCAGAATCTTGATGCAAGATAAATACATGACTGAAAATACAGTGTAGATAAATTACAGATGTTATAACCCTAATGACATGATTTCCGGAAAGAATAGTATAAATCTGTAGCCAAGGTTGATACAATGTCTCAACCTGTTATTCTAGAAAATGATAAGTATAGAGTTTGAAATCTTAAATTGATGTTAAACAGGAAATTAGGCAAGGATTACAGCTACGTAATACCCCGGAATCGAGCGAGTGACTACACTATCAGCATCAGTTATGTTATTTTTACCAATAGTAACCGGAGCGTATTTGCAACAGGTGAGAAACTGAATACTGCAAGAAATTATCATGTTGCCTCTTTGGTTGAAATAGTGCTATGAAATAGAGATTTTAACCCATCGAAAATGGCAGGAAGAGCAATAGTGCCATGCACCTCGTCGGGAAATTTTTTATAAATGACATGCAAATGCTTGTTTTTCATTTCAGGGATGATCTTATTTTTTAAGCTGTCGGCCAATGAAACTGAATAAGTTTGATTGCAGGACGTTGGCGGGTGGCGAAAGCAACATACAAATGTTTGCCGGAGAAGTCTTTTGATAAACATTCTTTGCAGCTTGTTGTAGAAAAACTCCTCGGTCCCACCATAAGCTTGGATCTATTGCTATATACGAGTCAAAAGACTCGGGGTGATTTGACAGTGTCTGTAGGGTAAATAAACCTGCGTATGAATGTCCGACAAGAAAGTTTGTACCGTTGGCAGGAACTTTATTTTCCACTTCCAGACGTAGTTCCTCTATCAGAAAGCGATAGAACTGTTCAGCTCCACCACCTGCCGGCTTATCATAGGGACAAATAGTACCATCCCGGCGGGGCGGCTGAGCAGGTAGGAGTGAAATCTCTGGTCCGGTCTGTGTTTAAGACAGCAACAACGATGCAAGGAGGTAAATTTGAGGTTTTAGAAGAAGAGAAGAAACGCGTAAAGCCAACCACGGAATGAAAGAAGGAATCTCCATCCAATAGATAAAGAACCGGATAAGCCTTTCCTTTTTCACCTGCTTTGGTCTCAGTACATAAATCCAATATTTTCTTTCTTCATTCAGTATTTCAGAAAACAATGTATGACGCGTTCCGATATAAATGGAATCTTGTTTTTGTGCGGAGAGCGGGAATATCCATCCTATTTGTATAAACAGTATTATATAAAGTTTCTTCATTTATTCGTTTTTGGGGTTGCAAAGTTCGATGAAAATGTGGAAATGGACAATCCCTATTTTAGGTATTTCAGAATATCTCCGATGGAAATTCCCTCTATGTTTTATGATTTGGTGGAGGTGGCACCGGATGCATCGGAAGGAATTGATTGAACCGGATTTTTAAGTAACTTCTTAGGGGAATTCATTAAAATATCCTATCACTTCTAACATTTCCCGATTAATTTGTATTTTTACAGACATACAAAGATTAACTGTAACAAGATATGATTATTTCTGTCGTCTTAGTATCTATGATGGTGGTTTTCGTAACAGTTTATCATTTTGTTACAAAGCCGAAAAAGCAGCAAGAAAAGATTTATTCGGCGATGACCACCGATGAGCTTATCAGGTTCGTGCAGTCCATGCACTGTGAACTAGTGAAGAGAATTGATGCTGATGCCATTATCATCGGTTTTCAAGGAGGTTATTTTCATTTATTAAGAGAAAAAACAGGTCAGAATATTCAGTTATATTATAAAGATTTCTATGCATGTAGCTATGAACAGTCTAAAAAAATAGTTTTTGACATTAACAACATTAACTGCCGATACACAGCTTGGACTTGCTATTTGCGTAAAAGTCATGAGGACGGAGAAAGTGAGACACCTTTTACGGCTTGTCTGTCTGCCTGTCTGTTCTTGTCGGGCAGTGAAACTCAGTTAAAACAACATTTGCGGGTATTGCTTGAGTCATCTTTTATGATAGCCCGTAGTTTTAAAGAGTTGGCAGAACAATCTGCTTCAATACAAGAACGTGTTGGTGAAAAAAGAATTCGAAAATCGTTTGGCTTTGTTAAGACGAAAATTGGAGATTGGACATGGTAAGCTGTTGGAACCTGTCGATGTTTCCCGGCAAGATATGGATCAGATAGAGGATATTCTTTCTCTTTTTGGTACAGTGAAACAGGAAGATATAAAGGGAATGACACTGATTTGCAATGAGCGGATAGAGAGGCGTACCGAATTATTGTCTATTCTTTCTCTTCGGTTGAAAGATGCTGTGATGGATGAAAAAGGACAAGGCGGGAAAAGATGCTCTGATCTGTATCACACTTGCTGAAGGGCAGTTGGTGATTGCGTTGGAGAAAGCTGAAGGCAGTAATGAACGATCTCTTTATTATAAGTTGTCGGCTATGCGGACGGACAGAGTGGATGCTTTTTTCGATGAAACCCAAAAAGGCAGAGTATTCAGTAGTATGATTGAGGTTAGATTGACAACGGATCATGATGATTATTGGGAGTTGAAATATATGTTGGACGATGCTAAAGAAAAAGCGGAAAACAAACAGTTTGACGAACTGACGGAGGAACAACAGGCGTTGCTGGCTTATACCGAGCCTACCTTGCAGACTACTATTTATTGGGGGAAGAAATTTTTCAGGCAGCAATGTTATCTTCAGGCGTTGGGGTGTTATCTTTCTATTTTTCGGTATTATCAAGTCCACTGGACGGAATTGCCGGAGCGTGGCAAGGAAGAATATTATGTGATTTGTTATCATATCGGTTTTGTTTATCTCACATTAGGGCATTTTGAAAAGGCTTATTATTATTTGACTAATGCTAAAAGAAATTCATCCATTCATGCGATTCGTGATTTTACCAACTGTCTCGTCGAAATGAAGGATACAGGAGCTCTTGAGTATATTTATTCTATGGTGAGTTTTGGTTGGCAGTCAGATAAAGATGTATGGTGATGAAAAGAATACCTTGTTTCCACTTTTATCATTTCTTCGGCGCAGGGCAGCACAAGTATTAGTAAACTTGAAATATTATTCGCAAGCTAGGGAACTGCTCTATCAAATGCTGGGAGAGGAGGAGAATCGTGAGTTTGCGGAACGGGAATTGCAGTATCTTGAGAGTATGGGTGCAAGTGATGATGCGAAGCGGAACGAGTGAGAAGAATGTGAGGAGGTTGAATGAAAGTTTCATGGAATTTCATAATGGGATGTTGCTAGGAGTAAAGCAGAAATGTGGAAAATGTTCTGTAACATGGGCTGCTCTTCATTGAACTCTGTGAAGTTACATTTTGTTTGTATTGATGATAAAGTGTAATCCCTATACCGTCCTTCTGAGCTTTTGATCTGATGGTATCTTGTCAAGTATCCTTGGATGAGTAAAGGTTGTTTATCTTTCTCATCTCTGAAAGAAAAGGTATAGGAGTAGAGTTGTCCGATGCAGCATATTATGCTAATTGATTGTCATTAGTTTACATCAAAAGATAGAAGCCTCTAAAATTTACTTGTTTTTCGCAACAAATTGATGATTTAACGATTTTTTTTCATCCTCTTTCTCCAAACAGAGAGAAAAAAGGCAAAACCGTCTTTTCGGCTCCCGACTTTTTTGTTGGATCTTCGATCAGAGGGTGAGTACAAGGGTCTGCCAGTCAGCCAGTTGTTTCCGGTTTCTCCTTCGGGACATCCTTGGGTTTCCAGGCTACGATGAAGCTAACAGTTGTGGATTTGATCTATAACTTTTTGCAAACCAATCGGTGAGTATCTTTTGCATTCGCATCGAGAGCTTGGTTACGGGAAGGTCTGTCTTTTCGGTAAAGAGCTTAAAGCTGCGGTATTGCATAGAAACACCGCTCTGCAGTGCCAACACCTCGTATTTGATTCTCTTGAAGGACCCTAGGCGGTCGTCCCTATGAAGAGAGTTTTATACTTGATTTTTTTTAACTCGATACTCTTGTATGCCGTTGATGTGATTAGTGTTTCCTCTATAGCTCTGCCGTATAAAATAAGCATTCCCTATAGAATTAGGTAAAGTCGCTCTATAATTGAAGAGAGCGACTTTACTTACGATTTAATACTAACCTTCCTGATATACCAGTAATCATTATCCTTTCTATTATCTTTGAAATATTGAATACGGTCAACGATGTCAATGCCTTCTTTGTTTTGTGGAATGATAAATCTGGCACGCTCTTTATTGTCCTTCAAAGAGTATGATACAAAAGCATTGTTTTCACATCTCAACAGCCCTTTTCTGTAAGAGAGCGCACGGATATCATATCGTTCTACAGAATTTGCTACTGCTTGTCCTTCAATGAGTGCTTGAAGCATACATTGGTAGGCATTAGATGATTCACGCTTTTCAGAGTGCAATGCCACAAGAGCGTATGGTTGTTCATCATACATAGTATATTTGCCATAACGCTCGGGGCGGAAGCATGGATACGCGATATAATAATATCGCCAATCGTATTGACTTTTAGTCTTGCATTCTGTTAGATACGCATCAATTTTTTCTTGTAAGTAAATGTCGTCTATTTCTATATCAATCTCAAGCAGAGAACGTAATGATTTTTTTGTCTTATTAAAATCTGGATTTTTGCCTGTCGGATGAAATAATGCATACCAAGCCTTATTGCCAATTTCATCCTGATTCCCAGAACCAAGTTGAATGCACCAATTATTTATCCTTTGGCTATAATCATACGTTGCTAACATTGCACAGTCAATAATATCGCGAGAGCATCTATCAAAGACATGGATGAATCGCTGATAAAGATGAGTATTCTCATACCCAACAACATCTGTACGACCTTGAAGCAGATAGTATCCTCCAACTGAAAAAGACCAGCAGAATGCTCGGGATGTTCTTTGGTAAACTGGAGCTTTTGACGCTCCTCTTCCATCTGAATTACATTGAAATTCAGTCTCACGTCATTATCAATCATTATACTATCTGCAATTTCCCCAGAAAGAATAATATTTTCTACCTGACGAAGATTTGCGGGCATACGTTTCCTGCATCACCTTAGGGTATCGACAACTTCGTTTCTGGAATTTTTGAGCAGATCACTACCACACGCAAGCGTCGACGGAAATCCATTTCTTTTATCTTATCATAGTTCATTAAATAGATAAGAAAGGAGTAGAGCATTATTAACCAATAGGTAGTATTTTTACGCAATGCGGCTCCGGTCAATACCCCTTTGAAAATATTGAGATCTGTAATTTGTTGAGATACGACAACTTTTTCGTGTTCATGATAATCTTTTGACAGGTAAGAGTTGAAAAAAATATCAATTGGGTTAAGTATTAATGAATTAGAACGTCGCGCTTTGTTTTGAATATTGACCATGCAATCAAAGGCTTGTTCAAAAAACACTACATTTTTTGGTTGATTCTTATAAAGCCTTTCCAGTAAACTGAAATCATCTTCTAAATCAAATTCTGATGAAGAGCGATCTGACTTATAAGACAAGAATAAGGGAAATCATATGGAAAAGTTTAGAAAACCGCTATCGACGAGATTATACTCATCCCTATAAATCCAAAGTAAATCGGTCCATTCGCGGTCTATCTTAAGGCCAATGCGTTTAGCAGTAGCTTCATCGTCATTTTCAGAACGCATAACCTTTAAGAGTTCTGCCTTAAAATGTTCAAAGTCAGTGAGTGGTTTTCCACGGGAGTTCATCTTGATGTAAATGTCATCGGTTAACTTCATCTCCTCAATATCGCGGAAATAGAAATTAATTTTATCCAATTTGTTCCATAAGTCATTAATATCGGCAAAACGCTTTTGGATTTCATCAAGCATTTGTGAGCATTCCTCTAACCGTAGGATCGTTGCTCCATTCCATTGGAAACCATCCCTCATTTTTAATTTCATCACTAAGATGTGTTTTCCATGTAGGTTCGTAGTTAACGAGCTTTATAAGAAAATCTCTCGCGCTATAACGTGTGTTGTATGAAAACCTCGCAAGTCGCTTATCGTTGATGCCCTCTTTTTTATCTGCATACCAATGAAGTAGCCAAAGAGTAGTTAGTCGTTGCTGTCCATCAAGAGGAATCAGCTGACCATTCTGAATATTACCATAAATGAAATCGAGGGTTAAACCATTGTTTATTAATCCAGCATGTATTGCTGATAGAAAACGTTCACGAGTCTTTACTGCATGTGCATCAGATCGGCCTTGTGCATAAGCACGTTGAATCCGTGGTATAGTGATTCCACTTATTCCGTAAGGATTGTTTTCAGAAATCAGATTCTTCAGTGTCGTAGTTTCCATTTGTCAAGTTGGGTATAGTGGTATCGTTATTATCCTGTTTATAGTAAGGTGAAATTTTCTCATTAAGGGCCTCGGCATAATCTCTTCGGTCTGTCTCTCCCCAAAAGAAAAGCGATGGACCTCTTGAGTATAGTACTTGAAGAATACGTGTTTTGTACAAATTGGAATGTATCTTCCTTCTTTATCATAATTAATGACACGGTGTCTTTTAACATCAAAAACGGAGTTGCTAAGAGCCGCGTTTTGAGATACATCTAGCAGTGCCATATTTGCTAATCCATGCGAGTAGCTATTCTCCTTAACGACATCTTCCTTAGACGTGAATATGATAATTACTTCCTTCTGAATCTCATTAAAGCGTTCACGCACATTCCCTGGATCCTTATCGCTATGAAGTTGTTCAATCAATATCTCCATTTTCTCTATAAGTTCATTATTTACCTCAAAAATAGAACTTTCAGAAGATTTCAAAGTGCAATATGGACTTTCTAGCCATGGTAAGAATATCTTTATTCTTTTTAAGGCTTTCGGCATTTTGAGCGTGGATATGCTCCAAACTCCATATAGAATCTTTATGTTTGTCAAATGGGAACCTTCGTTTACCATCGTCCATCAGACGTTCTGTTTCCACATTAAACAAAGTCAATACCTTTTGTAGTTTGTCTTTCCTTGTATCGTATGATAAGCTAAGTAACTCTTCTTTATCTTTAATGCTTATTGATTCTGAAATCATTTTGTCGAGCTCGCTAAGAAATATATCCTTAGCAAGAGGAGTGTTGCCATCATTTTGCCATACGGTATAAATTTTCCTTAGTGGAACTCCTATAGTAATCAGATAACCAATTTTATGGTAAAAGTCATGGTTCGTATACCATTCGCGGAGTGTAAGAAACACATGATAGATGCGACTCCATATCTCAAGAAGCGGATTTTCTGTGGTGGTTTCCGATAGAGACTTTATTTGTCGATCAAAGTAAAAGAATGTACGATACTTTTCACGATCATTCCCTGATTTGTCTACCATCAGATCAAGGTATAAGATCTATACGAGTTGGCATTTGATCTCCATCAATATTGGACAAAAAGCCCCAAAATGATGGATTTTGTAGTTCTTGCTCAATCATGTCCCACTGGAGTGAGATTTCCTCCTGTCGTCCTGACATCTTGTCTCGCACACTGTCCTTAAGAAACAAGGCTTTGACAAGTTCCGAGCTTGTCAGTGGAATTTTTTCCAATGTTTAGACGCTCAAATAGCTCAATACCATTCTCAGCAGAATCCACTTCGTACCAAATGACGTTTACTGATGATATGAAATATTCATTGAGTTTGGTCAGGTAAGCTGCCATTTCTCGACGCTCACCCTGTGTCTTTTCTGTAAAATATTGCTCTATATATTCGTATGCAGATGCGATAAAATAATAATCTATATTCAGCTCTCTAAGCGAAAGATCAATATTACCAAGAAAGTTTGCTGATTCTTTACGAGTTTCATACTCTAACTTAAAGCTAGGTTCATATAGATCTCCCAGTTTTGCTTCCATATACTTGCAGATGAGGTATATGGTTGTAAGACGTTGCTGCCCGTCAATGAGCTCGAACCTCTCATTGCTTTTCTTTACAACAATTGGTTGTAAGCAATATGGCTTTCCCGCACTTTCATAAATGTCATCGAGAAGGAGTTTTATTTCCTCCGAGTCCATCTATAACCCCGTTGATAATCGGGGAGGTAGAAAAGGCCCTTGATCTTCCCTACATTTTTTGTATCAAGAATAATGTTTGACATATTGTAGTATCTTAATATAATTTTTTATACAATGTAATATCGTATGCTGACTGATTTTCGCTAGTTTGTATTTAAAAGGTGGAAACTTTACGAAGTTACTTGTTTTTCGCTAAGACCGATGTTTTAATGTTTTTTATCGTTTCTCTTCGAACAGAGGGAGAAGGGGTAAACTGCCTTCTAGGGCTTCGATAGATCTTGTTCACAAAGATAGGGGTATGTCGGAGGTTTCCGTTTTTGCCCCAAAAAGG
>ENA-OQIM01000889-OQIM01000889.1-human-gut-metagenome-genome-assembly--contig:-NODE-889-length-10975-cov-1.724373_pt1 | contig 10975 bp, 13 predicted proteins | sample MGYA00242579_ERZ504744 | MGnify/ENA primary metagenome ERZ504744 (study PRJEB26092, sample SAMD00036441) | human gut metagenome | host: Homo sapiens | study: EMG produced TPA metagenomics assembly of...
AAAAATTAGGAAAATTGTAACATCACAATTCTTAATGGATTTTCTTTAATTATGTAAAGGTTCCTTTTTTCAAAGTGTTCCCTTTGTAAAAAAATAATATAAAAAAGGCATATTAATACCGGCATTAATACCGCTGTTATACACCACTTTTTTTTCGGAAGCGGCATTCCTAAAAACAAATCCTGCATTTGAATTCTTATAATATACTTCGTATATAAATATATCATAGTCAGCAGGCTCAAAATCGCAAATGTCACATATAGAATTCTCACATATGGATTCTTCTCACATATCCCATATGCAAATGCTATACTAAATTCATCCGTAAGCTGAATAAGAATGAATGCTATTGCAATATGAACGTACATTTTATTTTCATAAATGCTCCTTTACTTTTCTCCTCATGTATTATTTTCTAAGAGTTATCTCTTAGAATGTACTTATACAATAACATTTAATTCTTACCTGTTCATTTAACTGTACCTTAACTATTCTTAACTATCTTCAAGCAGATGCAAGGCCTATGACGAAAGCTTTGCCTTAGAAGCTATAGCATCATCCATGGTCATGTTCCCCATAAAATTTGTTTTTCATGTCTACCATCCAAATGCGTCCCGGATCAAAGCCCCGGTTTCTCCGTCTATATAAAACAATTCCTGTTCTTCTGGTGAATCCTTCCATTGGTAGGGACAGCAAAAACTCCATACAGGTCTGTAAACAATTCCATCTGCAGTTTCATCAATATAATATTTCAGGCGGATTTTCGTAACTGGAATCGTGATTGGTTCTGTTTTCTCCGTCGTGTCCTCTTCCGTAAAAAATCCGATTTTTCCTTCTTTTACATATTGTTCCACCGATTTCATAATTTCTTCCATGGGAAGCATAGTAACTGTTTCTTTCTCTTTCACCTGAAGCGGGATTGGTATTTTGAAATAGCAGTCTTCAGGCTTGAGACCAAATCCTGTGCTTCCCTGATAATGATACTGAGAAAGTCCACCTGCCGGTATTCCATTCAACAGAACTTCTATGTCGTAATAATCATATCCTTCCGTCATGTCGCTAATTGGTTTTCTTACAGAAGTTCCAGATAAATCAGCTTTGGAAAACAGTTGATTTATAATATTTAATTTCTCATCTTCCGTATTCTCGCCTAAAAATCCCAGATCTTTTTCACTTAATCCATCACACTCTATCATCCATCCGAAATAAATAACTGCAGTCCTTTTTCTTTATTTTCCCAGACCGTTTCATCTGTTACAGATTTTTCCCATCCATCTTTCCCACCAAACCACGGAGCAGATGTCTTTCTCTGATATATTGCATTTTTTTCAGAACTCCCTTTGAAACGTCATCAGTATTTCCGGTAATATCAGCTTCTATTGTAAGGGTTCCTGATTTCCCTGGCAGAGAAGCTGTTACATGGTTTTCCTTTACCTGCAACATTGTTTTCTCCGGATCATATTTTTCATTTACACTCGTAGTATTTGACGAACTTTCCAAATCTGTTGTGTTCTGCGTACTCTCACCCGAAGATGGTTCTACTCCGGTGTCAGCAGCCTGCAATTTCCCTTCTTTTCTATATTTTTCAATGATGTCCCTTACTTCATCCTTTAATGGAAGGGTTAACGTAAGAGTCTGAGGCGTATATCCTCTGTAAACGTCCTCCGCAGGAAGTGCATAAGAAACCCTTCCTTCTGAATCTGTAAAAGAACCAGTTTTAAAAATCTTTTCGTAAGCTTCAGTGTCTTTCCAGGTATAATAAATTTTACCGTCATAAACAGGATATGCCTGAATAGTCATGGAAAGTTCTACTTCAGAATCTTCATTTAATATTTTCTCAATCAAAGCGTCATCATACAAAGTAATATGCCCATAATAAAGATCTTCTCCTTCTATTTTATTTAAAGAAGCCAGTGCATCTTTTCCATTCACCGTTGCATGATCACGGCAAGTGATCATATAATTCTTTGCCTCATTGGAAGGTTCTCCCACAAAACTTAAACCGCCGCCATCAAAATACGCTTCTTTAACAGTCAGCATGGACTGATTCCAATCGACCACCTCGGGAGTTATTGGATAAGAAGTAATATTTTCCACATTTTCTGCAGTTGACTCAGGTTCTGTGACAACCATTTGAGCTGCCTCCTGTTCAGCGACACCCTGTTGTTCAAGTTCTTTATACAGTCGTCCGATATTTGTTGCAAGTACACCAGTACTAACTCCTAATATAGCAGCTACCGGAAGAAGAATCCGAATTATTTTTTTCTTATTTCCTGAATTTTTCGTTCTTTCTCCATTTGTTTTTTTACTTAAAGCCCCCGTTGTTTTCTCGTCTGGGGAATTTAAAATTCCGCTCAGAACATCTTCCATGGCTTTATCAATATTTTCCGGTATTGCAGTTTCTTCTTTTAAAATCCTTCTGATTTCTTTCATATAGTCTCACCTCCTGATCACCTTTTTTAATTTTGCTCTTGCCCGGGAAAGTTTGGTTGATACGGTATTGCTGTTCATTTCAAGAAGGGCACTGATTTCCTTAACTGAAAATTCATCAAAATAATAGAGTTCCACGATTTTCCTACTTTCTTCATCCAGGCATAAAAGCAATTGTTTCCATTCACAGAGATTCAGTTCTTCACAATGTACACCTTCTGCAAAATCATCCAGTTCTGCTGCATGGTTCTTTTGGCAGAGAATGTCCTTGCACTCATTTATAAGGATCCGCATCAGCCAGGTTTTAAAATATTTCGGTTCTCTCAGTCTCTGTATATTTTCATAGCAGGATAGGATTGTATTTTGCAGGGCATCAGCAATGTCCTGCTCATCCCGAAGATAAATCCAGGCAGTTTTATACAGGCTCTGCTTATTCATCCGGATTAATCTGACAAATGCTTCTTTATCTCCATTTTTAGCCTCTGTTATTAAAGCATCCATAAAGTACCTCCCTTTCTTCTTATAATTATTAGACTTGAAAAACAGCCATTTGCTTTCAAGAAAAAAATTTTATAAAAAACGCATAGGTTTTCGATACCTATGGCGTGTAGATATAGGGAAAAGCTGCCTTTTTTATTGGCAGTTGGAATATTTTCTGTGTTTGTGCCAGATCATCCAAGTCATATGAGTGAATTCCTAATGCTTCCAAATCCATTATCCATTCCTGAACTTCATATCCCAAAATATCTGCGAATATTTTTTTCAATATTCTTCGTCTTATCAATTATCTTGTATATGGTTCGGTGTCTTTTCCGTCATATACAAATACTTTTATATCCGTATTTTCACCAACATCAGCATGAATACCTACCGTGTGTTCTTCATCTGTAACGTTCAGAAAAGAATAGCAGCCACCCGCAGGAATCCTGCCAGATACGAGTTCCTGTTTTCCTTCGCAGAGCAAATACACAATAATGTCAAAATCGTTTCTGTTCTGAACCGTCAACACGCCTGTTTTGGATGAAATTTTTGCATCGGAATATGTAATTACATAAGAATCAGGCGTTGACTCTTCCGCACAGGTTACAGAACAATCCCACTGTATCGCGGCATTTGCTTTTCGACAGGCTTCTGAAGACTTATATGTTGAAAACATAATCATTGTACTTATAGCAACAATACTAATAATGACCAACACTATTGTCACTTTTTTCTTCACAGCCATCACCTCCACACACAGTTCAATTTGTTACCCATATGATATCATATCTTTTCTTCAATTACATTACCTAATTTTAATACACGGCCATTCGACTTACTATTACTTTGTTTTCTTCCATGTATAAAATTGCGGATTTGAATATATCTCCCGGTCACAATCTTTTTAAAAAGATCCTGAAAAAGTTTTGCCCACATTACAGGTATTTTTTTAATTCTTTAAAAATGAGGTCTTCTTTTCCAAAACAAATCTCCGGCAGATTGAAAACATATTAATTAAAGCCGTCTGGCAGAATAATATAGAATTAGTAAAAACAAATTATCGGGACATCATACTGAATAAGACTATAAAGCTGTCCGGCATTTTCCGGGGGAAGATTGATGCATCCATGAGAACCACCTGTAAGATATCTGTCACCACCAAAGTACGGCTGCCAGTCTGCATCATGAAAGCCAATTCCTCCATTGAATGGCATCCAGTACGTTACCGGCTGTTCATAAGAATAGGTTCCATTTGCTGTCATTTCACCTCGCAGCACGGACGGACTGCTCTTTGAATTCAGTGTGAATATTCCAGGGGGTGTTTTTCTATCCGGATCGCTTGGCAGTCCGGATACGATTTCTGATTGGAAAATAATATTTCCATTCTGATAATACCACATATACTGCTCTGTAAGATCTACCTCTATATATGTATCTCCGAGATCATTGATCCCGTGTGCATTTGCCTCATAGAATACACCGGTTCCCTGGTTGTATGGGTTCCTGACTGAATTTCCTGCATGAGCTGTGCTACTTCCTTGTCCTGATCAATCTTCCACCCATAGGCAGAACCATATACATACACAGTCCTTCCGCTCGTGGTCTGAAATTGTCTTTCAGTGCCAACTGTATCATGATCTGCTGCAAGCTGTGCCACATAATCCACTACGTGCTGCCGGAAGGCTTCATCATTCTGGAGCAGCTGCCCTTTCTCGTCAAACTGCAGCCAGTTTTTGATGGTATTCCCATCGAGTGTTACCGTTTCGTCTCCAAATGTATATGTGATATTTGCTTTTGTCAGGTTCTTATATGTATTTACCATATTCTGAAGTTCTGAACTTTCTTTCGTTACATCTGCTTTCTTATAAGCCTTTGGATCACTCTCTAAGTCTACCTCTGCCGCCTCATTATCGATTGCTCCGCTGATCATCTGATAAGCTTCTTTGGTGTTTAATTCATTTCCTTCCGTTTCCGGCACAATAGTGAATTCTGAGTTAACAAAACTTACATACGCATTTTCCGGTGCTATCTGATTCTCTTTTTTCGCACAATTTAATGAATTTACCTGCTCTTCCAGTTTCTCCCGGCTGAAAAAAAGTCTCTTCTTGAACCATATAGTTTTTTGTTTCAAAAAGACTGCCGATCCATTCCCATGATTTCTGAGTTTTCAGCAGCTGGAGAACCGCACCGCTGGATACGTATTTATAATCAATGTCTTTTCCTGTAATGGCCTGCGGGTCCTGCATTCTTGCCCTTACCTGAATAGTATAGTTATCCTTTTTCCCAGCAATCTCCTGCTCAACCTCATATGCTGTCTTATTTGAACTGTCAATCCCATTGATGGTCGTCCCATAAAAGAAGTGATATGAGTAATAATAAGATATACCTGCATACATACAACAGCCTATAACAAAAATCATCAATATAATCAATATTACAATTTTCTTAATTTTATTTTTCTTCTTTTCTGAAAATATAATAGATCTGAATTCCGATTTATCCATCGGCACATACACAACTGAACCTGGTCTTGCCGATTTTGTGGTTCTCATTGACTGCCCTATCACTTCTTTTTGTCTCATATCCTACTTATCTTTCTTTGAATCACTTAGCTTTTTGCACTGTCTCACTGTCATTATCAAAATGTAATGTCTTATGATATTTCGCATTCTCCTCCAGAAGTTTTTTCCATTTCTGTCCGTCTTCTTTCGTAGGATTATCAAAATTCTGCTGCCCCTTCAGTTCATCCATATACTGGATATAATCCAGGAAATAAATATCTACTGTCGAAATATCCCTGTCCTGAATTGCGAAGTTATTACAGTTTCCAGTAGACTCATTATATGGAAGTGTGTTTCCGTTGGCATCAAGAGCTACCATGAAGCAGTCACTGTTGGATCCTTCCTTATAAAGTTCATTTACCGTCAGTTCATACGGAGAACGAATTACGGATTTGAGTCCGATACCAGCATCGTTTGTATCATTCAGTTCCAATACTTCTGTCCGGGAATCATCTACTGTAACCGGGATATCGAAACTCCAGTCACCTTCATATTTGTAGTAGCCGGCATCCCTTCCATAGTTTTCATCATCCGCTTCTGACCACTCATAGTCTGCTTCCAGCCCTCTTACCTCCGAGATATCCAGATGCAGATTAAAAGTATCCGGAATCTCAATATCTTTAATATATTTCTGGATATGCTCCACCACGCTCAGATACTTTATTGATAAACTCTTCCAGCAGCGCATAACCTTCATCCGTCTGATCATCTAAGTCCGCCTGAGTTATTCCCATCTCATCCATTACCTGCTGTGTCATTTCATTGTATTTCTCATTATATTCCGTATAGTCTTTTGCCGCCTGAGCAAGATCATAACGGAAAATGCATGCATAGGTGTTGTCATCCAGAAACTGTCCTTCCACCTGACCGTCGATCACCGGACTAGCTTCTGAATCAAAGTCCACACCGCCAGTCATATCCAGATCAATGACCGGTGTTCCACTTTCCGCCCTGGTTGACGTTTCTGGAAATGGCTTATCACTCTTAAACTGCATAGTTATATAGACTGCCTGGCTGTTGGCATATACCTCAGAACATGTAATTGTCAGCCCATCTGCTGTTTTAATGTAAGCATTCTCACTAGTGGCATTACCTGTCTTGTCCCCATCTGCTTCACTGCCATCTGCCGTTGTTCCATCAACGGATTCCAAGGTTGTTGCATAATCCGAAAAATCACCAAAGAAACTTACATTATCCTGCAAGATTTCAAAAAGCCCTCCTACAACCGGAATATTCTTTGCCATTACTGGATTGGTTGCACAGAATATAAATCCGACTGCCAGTACCGCTGCCATACCTCCTGCTACCCTGCCTCCAATTTTCATCCAGTGATATGGATCCTTTGGTGCTTTTTTCTGTAACACAGCATTATTTTCAATCAATCGATATGCCTGATTGATACGTTCATGCACGATTGCCGGCATTTCTGTATCCTTTTGAAGTTTTTCCTGGAAGTCTTTCTCATTATTATTTAAAGTCATCATTAAACACGTCCCTCCTTAACCTTATATCCATACATCTCTGCAATCTGTTTTCTACCACGATGAAGACGAGATTTCACAGTGCTTTCCTTCATATCCAGAGCGTCACTGATCTCCCGGACACTAAATCCTTCCATATAGTACAAAAGAACAACCAAACGATATTTGCTATCCAATGTTTCTAATACTTGTGCCCATTCCATTGCCGCATATTCTTCTTCGTGAAAGGTGTTTCCGGCATCTGATCCGTATAAGTAACCAGCTTTTTCTTCTGTATCATGTCCTTACACTTGTTGATCAAGATTCGAATCATCCAAGTTTTAAAATATCTGTTCTGTTTCAGACTTTTCAGATTTTCATAACAGGAAAGAATCGTATCCTGTATTGCATCCGCAACATCTTCATCATTTTTCAGATATGCTGCCGCAATCTTATACATACTCTGTACATTCTCATCCATAAGTCGGCAGAAAGCATCTTTGTCGCCTTTCTTCGCTTTTCGTATCAAAACCTCATTCATTGTAGTTCCGGCTCTCCTATCTCAGACTAGTCATCCGTAGTATACTATAGAAGCTTCATTTATGTGCTTCTACTTATTAGACGTGCGAATCCCTAAAAAGGTTGCAAATATTTTTAAAAAAATTATCCCAGATAAAAACACCCCCGAAATCGTTCAAATTTTATGATCATCAGGTCCTATTAGGGTATAAAAACAGCCGTACCATGTGCGTTTTACATGATACGCTGTCAATAATTCTCATACCCTCAGGATAGATTAATTGAATCGCCAACTAAGACTCTCCATTTTTATTTATGTAATAAAGTTTGATCCAGCATGTTTTTAATTTCATCCGGAAGACTGTCTATCATTGCATTTTCATCCAAAAACAGTAAAGTTGTATATTTTTTCGCATCATTCGGTGCTGAGAAAATATGAGTTACTGTATATGCTGTTGTACTTTTAGAAAAACAATCTTCATCTCGCAGTGATTCTACTACAAAGCAATCGCCTTTTTGCTGTCCCTGATCATCATACTCTTTATTTAAGCATAGAGTAAAATTAAGATCTGTTGTGCCAAACTTATAAGTTCTCGTATCTGTAACAATCTCTTCCAACATAAAGCCTTCTGAGCCAGCCAGCATTGCAATCTGTCCGATATGCTTAATTTTACGCTTACACAATGAAAAAGGGTGCTGCGGTGTAAAAAATATCTGCGAAGCCTGAAGCAGTTTTTTTGCTGCATAACTATAAAACTTTTTTGCGGAAAGGTTTGTGGCCACACCTGTTAAGTGCCTGAAATTGGCAGCTTTATAAAGCACCTCAATATATCTGCCTTCAAATACATATAGAAATCTTTTACCTACTAAATGCTTCCTATACAGATCGGCAGCTATTTTAATCTCCTGTACGATTTTCTCTCTATCCTGTTGTTTTCCCATCTATCTTTTCCCAATCATCACTATAATATAAAAACAGCACCGGACAACTTTTTGTTATCCAGTGCCCATAATCTTAAAAAGCGGTTTTATGCTGGCTGTCAGCCGCGACATCCTTCCGAATGTCTAAAATGTCGCCGGTATCATTAAGTCCCCGGCGCGGACTCACCGTATCTCCCTGGTGTGGGCGTAATACCCTTCCGAGTATCAAATAGTCCCAGTAATTACCCTGCCCGGCACAGTACAGCTTTTACGTGCCGCTACACGAAACCTTTTGGCTTAATTATATTATATGCGATACCCTAAGAAATATCAATAGTTTCCACAAAAAATTGATTGGTTGTATCTTATTATAACCCGTTACTTACCGTTTCAATAAACGCTCCCTAGAAGCTGTATCCAATACTATTTTATGAAAATCCAGCATTGCGTGCTCTTGCATCAGTTTCTCACCAAGTTTCACAAGAGGATTGGTTTCCCATTCCGAATCAATTACTGTTTGATGATAGTATCTTGCATAAGCAAATCCCTCAGCTACCGCATCTGAATTTTCAAATATTCCCACTATTGCATCTGTAAACTGTACAATGATTGAGCTCCCAAAATCCCCTGCAATTCTTCCGCATTCGCATCATCATATTTCTCTACATCAAAAGACAAAGAGAAATCATACGTATTCTCTTTTCCGTCTTCTGTTTCATAAGAAATTGTTCCAAAAATATCTCCCTTGCCAGACGGAAGTTCGATTGACTCTGAAAGCTCTAATTCATATTCAATGTTATTGAACGCTGTCGTTGCTTCAAACATTTGTGATATACAGGCACCTTCTTTTTCATAAATATCTTTCTGTAAAAAGGAAATAGGATTATACTCCATATTTTCCCATATCTGTTTTCCCTCCACTGTCCGTTTACACAAGGAATCTAAAAGCAACATCATTGTTTCCTGATCTATTTCTTCATATACGTTCATAGTCAGCCTCCTTTTTCTTTGGATAGTCCACAAAAGCTCTGTAAGAGTTTATCTCAATTTCTAGTTACAACGTGATATTTAGTCAAATGACGTATGTACGCGCCTTCTTATAGTTGCCAATATTATATGGCGTATCTCCCAAAAATTCAATCAGAATATACAAACTTTTACTCACACTATCCTGCCTTTACATCTTTTTTAGTCTATACCCTACATTGATCAATGTTTCTATAATATCATGCCCCATCTTTTTTCGTATCTTCCATACTACGTGTTCCACTGTTTTGTACGGAATCTGATCATCATAATAATTACTCTCCCAGACCGAACAATAGATATTCTTCTTTGGGATAATCCAATTTGGTCTTTGGCTAAAAGATACAGAACTTCAAATTCTCGCGGTGACAAATTTATCTCTCTTTTTTATAAAACACATTATAGGACATAGGATCTAATTGCAATTCCCCATTTCCCAATATCACATCTGACTTATATTCTGGAAAACATTTCTCATTTTCTTCCTCTTATTACACTATTGTTTTCTATAATAACTTCAATTAAACTTTCAACAAAGTTTTCATATCTCCCACAGCTTGAATTATTTAGCACTTCTACGCCAGTCAATTTTTCTAATCAAATTTGTCAATGTTGATCCCGGACCTACTTCAATAAACAAATTTACCCCTTGTCTTATCATTTCTTTTATACTCTGTTGCCATTTCACAGAAGAAACAATTTGCTCAGAAAAGTAACGATTTAATATCACAACTATAATTAATATATTTTGCATTAACATTTGATACATAGGGAATGATAAAATTATTAATTTGTACATCTTTCAAACTAATTTCAAGTTTCTTTTTAGCCGTTTCTAATAATGGCGAATGAAATGGTCCACTAACATTTAACGGTAAACCATCTTTGCTCCTTTTTTTTGAAATATTTCATACGATGCTTCCACTACAGCCTTTTCCCCTGTTACGACTATCTGTCCGGGACAATTATAATTAGCAATGTATATATTACCATTCATCTGATTACAAATTGCCACCACCTCTCTTTCAGAAAGGCCAATAACCGCAGCCATTGCACCGCCTGTCGGGAAAGCCTCTTGCATATATTTTCCTCTTTTTTTGACTAATAAAAATAAGTCTTTTATATCAATCACATTTGATGCTGCCAATGCAGTATACTCACCTAAGCTTAACCCAGCATTAACATTTGAAGTGACACCCATTCCATATACACATTCTAAAATTGCTAATGACGTAGTAAAAATTGCAATTTGTGTATATTTTGTTTCATGAATTCTACTGTCAGAACTATCAAAACAGATTTTTTTTACATCTATATTACAAATTTCAGATGCATAATCATAAATTTGTTTTGCTTTTTCATATTGATTATAAAAATCTTTTCCCATACCAGAATATTGTGCACCTTGTCCCGGAAAAACAAATGCAATATTTTTTGCCATAACGAACCTCCTATACTCTTATGTATAAAAACTCTCGTATTGCTTCATCTACAATACAAGAGTTTTTATTATTCCATATTTACCAATCCCTCTTATCAATAGTACTTATTGTCAAAATATGTTCCGAATTAAAATAA
>ENA-OQIM01000890-OQIM01000890.1-human-gut-metagenome-genome-assembly--contig:-NODE-890-length-10973-cov-1.391757_pt1 | contig 10973 bp, 15 predicted proteins | sample MGYA00242579_ERZ504744 | MGnify/ENA primary metagenome ERZ504744 (study PRJEB26092, sample SAMD00036441) | human gut metagenome | host: Homo sapiens | study: EMG produced TPA metagenomics assembly of...
TGCTTTGGTAGGAGCTGGTTTTATGATTGCCTGCCAGCCTTTGAGCCGACCGGAAATCAGCGGTACGCTGACTGGTATCGAGAGTGATACATTATTGGTACAATCTTTTCCTGTAAATGATCGTGATAGTCGTAGGACGGATACGATTGCCATGCAAAATGGAAGTTTTGCTTTTAATTTAGGTGATAGTGTATTGAAACAGGTTTATATTTATGGTAAACCGTCAGTGAAACCCAATGAGGATGGCAGTATACCTGCCATATCGATGAAAGCTGTAAATTTTTTGCTGTTGCCTGGCCAACCTATAAAAATTTCAGGTTCATTGGATGAATATAAATTGGAGGGAGGTTCCTTTTATGATGATTATAATGAAGTGTTGGAGGACTGTAAAGCATATAGTCATAAAATAGATTCATTGAATGTAGTCTGTATGGATATGGAGAAAAAAGGAATACCCGGAGATTCTATCCGTAAAGTTTATGCTTCAGCAAAAGAATGGTATGGAAATATTTTAAAAATAAAAAGTGACTATGTTAGGCAGAATCCGGATAAAGATGTATCAGTATATGTAATGTCACAGTTGACAAGGGACCAGTTGGGGGATGCTTTTAATGTTTTGACTGACCGGGTAAAGGAAGGAATGATGGCTCCTTTATATCAGAGAATGAGAGAAGGATATGAGAAAGAACTGGCTCGCGATAAAGCAAAAGAAGCAATGAAACCAGGTAATCCTGCTCCGGAATTTACTTTGAAGGATTTGGATGGAAAGAATTTTGACTTATCTTCTCTGAGAGGTAAATATGTAGTGCTTGATTTCTGGGGAAGCTGGTGTGGATGGTGCATAAAAGGAATTCCCGAAATGAAAAAGGCATATGAAAAATACAAGGGAAAAATAGAATTTGTAGGGATTGACTGCAATGATACAGAGGATAAATGGAAAAAAGCAGTAGCTGAGCATCAATTGCCGTGGATTAATGTACGCAATATAGGTGAACCGGATGTGGCGGTGATGTATGGAGTAAGTGGTTATCCCACTAAATATGTGATTGATCCTGAAGGGAAAATTGCTAAACAGGTAGTTGGCGAGGATCCCGAATTTTATATGTATCTGGACGCATTGATGAAATGATGAAAGGTTCCGGATAATTATGAATAACAGAGGTGTGCCATTATTTGAACACACCTCTGTTGTTTAATTTAGAATTTTTTTACGCGTATATGACAGTAAGGTTCTCCTCCCGTTTTATCGTAATAGTGCTGATGATAGCCTTCTGCTTCCCAAAATTTCTCGGCAGGGCGTAATCTGGTATTGACTCTATGACCTTTCGAGCGAAGCAGTTCGATGACCTCTTCAGCTTCGGATTTTTGTTTTTCATCCATGTAGAAAATCATACTCCGATATTGCGGTCCGAGGTCAGGACCTATTCCATCGGTTTGTGAAGGATCATGTATTTCAAAAAAAAGTTTGCACAAATCCACATAAGAAACCATGTCGCGTCATAATCTACAAAAATAGCTTCTACATGGTGGGTCATGTGGGCTTTTACCTGAGTATATGTGGGGTTGGCTTCCGGACCACCTGTATAACCGACTGTAGTGTTTAGTACACCCGGAATACGTTCGAACTGATGTTGTACGCCCCAGAAGCATCCGGCGGCGAATATCGCTTTTTCTACTTTCATGTTCTTTATTCTTTTAAAATTGTATGCCAAATATACGGAATACCCTTTAAAACGAGAAACCTACCTTATGCTTTTTTTAATTAAACTAAAGGAATATCGTTAAAGATTCCTCTACCTTTGCAACCGGAATTAATTAATATAGAAAATCGGATGAAACAGATCGTATGTTATCTTATGTTGCTATGTGCATGTATGCAGTTGCAGGCGCAAACTTACGATGAGCTGATAACCTGTGCGTTGGATGCGGCAAAAAACGACAGTTTGACAAAATCAGAAATTTTGTTCAAACAGGCATTGAAGATGGATCCTGCCAATATGCGTAATGCTTTATTGTTTACTAATCTAGGAACGGTCCAGCGGAGATTGGGGAAAATAGATGATGCTATTGATTCGTACACGTTATCCTTGAATATTACTCCATATTCTGTTGTTACATTGCTCAATCGTGCTTCACTCTATTTGGAGAAAAATTTGTTTGACAGGGCTTATGTGGATTATTGCAATGTGATTGATATAGATAAGACAAATAAGGAAGCGTTACTTTTTCGGGCTTATATTTATATGCAACGTAGGGATTATAAGGGAGCGAGAATAGATTATAATACTTTATTACAGGAGGAACCGGGGAATAATACTGCACGTTGGGCAGGGCACTTTTAAATCAGAAGGAGTTGAAGTATCGTGAATCTTTAGAAGATTTAACAGATTGGTTTCCGATAATCCCAAAGATGTTTCTTATTTGAAAGCTCGCGCTACATTGGCTGTAGAAATGAATACGCCTGATTTGGCTTTATTGGATTTGGAGGAGGCCGCCAAACTGGCACCGGACGATGCGGAAATTTATGTGATGTGTGGTGAGATTTATTTAAGTCAGAAGAAAAAAAGAGAAGCGTATGTTTGCTTTTGAAAAAGCAATAGAGTTGGGAGTTCCCCGACCGGAATTACAGGATAAGCTGAAAGCAAGTAAGTAAAAATACGAACAGGATTATTGTCAGACAATCATCATGCTTTTACAACAGGAACAGAATTTGTCTGTTCCTGTTGTTGGTATATGGGAAGAATAGTTTTTCATTTCTTCAGTACCTTTTTATCAACTCTATAAACTCTTTTCCGTATTTTTCTTTCTTATATTCGCCAATACCATTGATGTTGCCGAATGCTTCTATTGTTGTAGGTTGTTGGGTGGCGATCAGGTGCAAAGTCTTGTCGGATAAAACAATATAGGCAGGTATAGCTTGCTGGTCCGCCAGCTTTTTACGCAGTATACGTAACTCCTCGAACAAGTCCTTGTTTTCATTACCAAAAGTAATCGGAGTGGGAAAGAGTACCTCTTCCTTGGCTTTCTTTTTGCGTTTTTCCTTAGCAGGTACGAATTCTTCCCGTTTAATGACTACCAGCATGGCGGATTCTTTGCCGAACAATACTTTTTGCCCGCTTTCAGTTATTTTGAGGTGATTGTTCTCATTATAGGCTATTTCAAAATATCCTAGATTCAGCATTTGCAGCAGATAATCTTGCCAGTCGCGTGCGGGAATATCTCTTCCTGCGGCATATGTTTTCAGTTTGTCATAACCTTTGTCAATCAGTTCTTGGTTTGCTGACCCTTTCAATATGTCTATTAACATGTGAGTACCTATTTGTTGGTTAGTTCGGGCTATTGCACTTAAAGCTTTTTGTACAATGATTGTTCCGTCAAAGCGCTCGGGGGGATTACGGCACACATCACAGTTGCCGCAATCATGGTCCATTGTCTCACCAAAATAGTTCAGCAGGATACGCCTCCGACAGATATCCGATTCAGCATATTGTTGCATCCGGTGTAATTTCTCTAAGTTAATTTCCTGCTGGCTGCTTTCTGTAGCGAATTTGGAAAGCATAACCAAGTCTCCCAGTGAATAGAACAGCAAAGTATCACTTTCCATACCATCACGCCCGGCACGTCCTATTTCTTGATAGAAACTTTCTATGCTTTTAGGAAGGTTATAATGAATAACCCAGCGTACATTGGATTTATCAATTCCCATCCCGAAAGCAATAGTGGCGCACACCACCTGTACACGATCATTTATGAAATCATTTTGTGCCTTATCACGCATATCGCTGCTTAATCCTGCATGATAAACGGTTGCACGGATACCTTGTTTCATCAGCATTGCGGCCACATTTTCTGTTTTGCTGCGGCTCATGCAATAAATGATACCACATTCATTTTTGTGTTTTTCAATGAATTCAAGAATAGTCCGCATCTTATCCTTTTGTTGATAGCCTCTTTTAACTTCCAAACTCAGATTGGGACGATCAAAGGAAGATATGAATATTTTAGGATCTTTCAAGGCCAATTGTTGTACAATGTCTTTTCGGGTTATTTTGTCAGCTGTAGCAGTCAATGCTACAATCGGTACTTTGGGAAACTGATTACGTAATACCTTTAATTGGGTATATTCAGGCCGGAAATCATGTCCCCATTGTGAGATGCAATGAGCTTCATCAATGGCAAATAAAGAAATTTGGATATCTTTCAGCAGGAAATTTGTTTCTATAAGTAATCGTTCAGGTGAAATATAAAGTAATTTGATTTTTCCTTGAAGACATTCGCGACGTAGGTTTATATTTTCTGTTTCATTATTGCTGCTGTTCAGTGCCCGTGCTGCAATTCCGTTTGCTTGTAAACTTTCCACCTGGTCTTTCATTAAAGAAATAAGGGGTGAAACGACAATGGCCGTACCTTCCATCAGTAAAGCCGGTAATTGATAACAGATGGATTTTCCTCCTCCTGTAGGCATTAATACCAAAGTATCCTTTTGAGCTAATATATTTTGAATAATATCTTGCTGTAAAGGACGGAAACTATCGTATCCAAAGTAGTTTTTTAGAGTTTGGAACATATCTGTTTGTTATTTTAAAATGTAATTGGTTACAAAGGTAGTAAAATCTTTAGATTTGGTAGGGATCTCTGCCTAATAATAGTAAATAAGATATACTTTTATTCATAATTCATTTGTTTTGAAATTACTGCTTAAAAGAGAGGTTGGTTATTGTAGATTGGACAAATAAACTTTTTTGCCACTTAAAAAACAAAGTGTTGTGATTATTTAAGAAATAAATTAAGCAAAAAAGTTGCATATGAAAAAAAACTTTTCCCACATTTGTCCAAAAATTAGATATTTGCATTTATATAACTAACCAAACAACGAAAAATTAAAAGAAAAATTAACTGATGAGCGACGTGGAAAAAAAATCAGAAACCCAGGAAGCGGCTCCTAAGAAAAAACCGTATAACCTGAGAGAAAAGAAAGAGAAAAAGGCTGCTTACAGATCTCTGATTAGAGCAGAACTTGCCGATGAATTGTATGATAAGATTTTGAACATTGTAGTTGTTCAGAAAAAGTACAAAGACCCTAATTATTCAGCAAAAGATTTGGCGAAAGAATTAAAGACAAATACTCGTTATTTGTCAGCTGTAGTGAATTCCCGCTTCGGAATGAATTATTCTTGTTTGTTGAATGAATATCGTATTAAAGATGCTTTGCATCTTTTAGTTGATAAACGCTATATGGATAAGAATGTGGAAGAGATCAGTGCAATGGTAGGTTTTGCTAATCGCCAATCTTTTTATGCTGCGTTTTATAAGAATGTGGGTGAGACTCCTAATGGCTATCGTAAGAGAAATCAAGAAAAGAAATAAGAGCATAATTTGCTACATTATAATTAAGAAAAAGGAAAACAATTGTTTTCCTTTTTTTTGTTTCGGCTCACGAATTATGTATCTATAAAAAAAAACGTTAATTGTAGAAATGAAACAGGTTGGTTGCAATGAAGTAGATAAAAGCATGAATGAAATGGAGGAATTTGATTATACGGTTGAACAATTTGCCGACTTACAGTTACTTCGATATAAAGTGTATGGATTTGAAGAACTGAGTTTGAAACAAAAAAAGTTGATTTACTATTTGTCACAAGCTGCTTTGCAAGGCCGTGATATTTTGTTTGATCAGAATGGCAAATACAATTTGCTTATTCGTAAAATGTTGGAAACCGTATATACAGAGTATCAGGGAGATCGTACAGATGTGAATTTCGTCAATTTGGAAACTTATCTGAAACGCATATGGTTTTCTAACGGAATTCATCATCATTATGCTTCAGATAAGTTCGTACCAGGTTTCACTCCGGAATTTTTTAGGGATGCATTGAATAGTGTGGATGCATTGAAGTTACCTTTGGGTAAAGGGGAAACAGTGGAAGACTTTGTGAAGAAGTCTTTCCGGTGATTTTGATTCTGAATGATGCCTAAAACGTGTGAATCAGGCAGACGGGAGGATTTGGTCCTGACTTCGGCTGCAAATTATTACGAAGGGGTAACCCAGAAAGAAGCGGAAGATTTTTATCATAATTTGAAGAATCCGGATGATATGATGCCGGTAATGTTTGGTATGAACAGCCGTTTAGTGAAGGAGGACGGAAAAGTACAAGAAAAGGTCTGGAGATCTGGAGGATTGTATGGGCAAGCCATTGATAAGATCATTTATTGGTTGGATAAGGCTCTTGGTGTGGCAGAAGATGCACAACAAAAAATAGTTATCGAAAAATTTAATTCGATTTTATAAGAATGGGGACTTGAAAGATTTTTGATGAATATTTCTATTGCGTGGGTGAAGGATTTGGATTCACGCGTGGATTTTGTTAACGGCTTTATTGAAGTTATGGAGATCCGTTAGGACTGAAAGCTAGTTGGGAGTCCATTGTGAATTTTAAAGATCTGGAAGCAACCAAGCGCACGGAAATTATCAGCGCTAATGCCCAATGGTTTGAAGATCACTCACCTGTAGATCATCGGTTTAAAAAAAGGAAGTGAAAGGTGTGTCGGCCAAGGTGATTACAGCCGCTATGCTGGGGGGGATTTGTATCCTGCTACAGCGATTGGGATTAATCTCCCTAATTCCAACTGGATTCGTAGTGTGCATGGTTCTAAGTCTGTAACCATCGGAAATCTGACTGATGCCTATAATAAAGCGGCTCATGGTAATGGATTTACAGATGAATTTGTTTGCGGTGCCGAAGAGAAAGAATGGATAAAGAAATATGCAGATCTTACAGGGGATTTACATACTGATTTGCATGAATGTTTGGGGCACGGTTCTGGCCAGTTGTTACCGGGAGTAGATCAGGATGCTTTGAAAGCGTATGGATCTACGATAGAAGAGGCACGTGCGATTTATTCGGTTTGTACTATCTGTCGGATGACAAAATGGTAGAGTTGGGGCTTACACCGGATGGAGATGCCTTTAAAGCAGAATATTATACTTATATGATGAATGGTCTGATGACCCAGTTAGTCCGCATCGAGTTAGGTAATATGGTAGAGGAAGCACACATGCGTAACCGCCAGCTCATTGCGCGGTGGACATTTGAGAAAGGTGCTGCAGATAAGGTGGTTGAACTGGTTAAGAAGGATGGGAAAACGTATGTGAAGATAAACGATTATCAAAAATTGCGCACTCTGTTCGGACAGTTGCTGGCTGAGATACAACGCATTAAAAGTGAAGGAGATTTTGAGGCTGCCCGTAAATTGGTCGAAAAGTATGCGGTGAAAATAGATCCGGTTTTGCACGCCGAGATATTGGCACGTTATGAAAAACTTCATCTGGCTCCTTACAAAGGTTTTGTAAATCCTGTATATGAGGCCGTGACAGATAAGGATGGAAATATTATAGATGTAAAAGTATCTTATAATGAAGGTTACGCGGAGCAGATGTTACGTTATAGCAAAGAATTTGCGAATCTTCCTTATAGAAATGAATAAGAAAAAATATGGATGTACATGAAACAATAAAAGACATAAAGGGGCAATTCCGTTTGTTTATGAATGGGGTGGCTTCCCAAAGTATGCGCGAGAAGGGATTAGACTATAAACTGAATTTTGGCATCGAACTTCCGCGTTTGAAAGAAATAGCTGCTCGTTATGAAAAAAATCATGAAGTGGCGCAGGCTTTATGGAAAGAAAATATCCGTGAATGTAAAATTCTGGCGGGGATGTTACAGGCCGGTAGAAACATTTTATCCGGAAATAGCTGATATATGGGTAGAAGATATGCGCTATCCGGAAATAGCGGAACTGACTTGCATGAGTTTGTTCCAATATTTGCCTTATGCTTCGGAGAAGGCTTTCGAATGGATGGCCGATGATCGTGAATATTTTCAGTTATGCGGCTTTATGCTGATGGCAAGACTATTGATGAAGGGTAATCAGCTGACTGAGCGTTCGGAAGCTGAATTTTTGGATCAGGCAATGGCCACTTTACAAAGCGAGGGAGTGTTGCCCCGCAAAGCAGCTGCTACTGCTTTGAAGAAGTTGCCGTTCAAAGCAAAGAAAATGGCAAAAAGGTGAATCGGTTGTTGGCTCCATTAACCAAATCAGATAAGGTAGAAATAGCTTCTTTGGCTGGAGAAATAAAATTAGAAACAGAATATTGGCATTAAACTTTCATGTTATCATAAAAAGGCTTAACTTTGACGGCGGAACTGAAATCTGTGATGGAAGAGAATGTGAAAGATAAGGTAAAGCAGATCTTGACAGAATATCTGCAGGTTAACGGGCATCGGAAGACACCTGAACGATATGCTATACTCGATACTATCTATTCCATTAAAGGTCATTTTGACATTGATACGCTTTATAATTATATGGCAAATGAAGGGAAATTCCGGGTAAGCCGGGCTACTCTTTATAATACCATCATTCTTTTTATCGATGCAAAATTGGTTATTAAACATCAGTTCGGCAATTCTTCCCAGTACGAGCGTGCGTACAACAATGAAACCCATCATCACATGATATGTACGGAATGTGGCAAAGTGACCGAATTCAGGATGAGAATCTGAAACAAGCCATTGCCAATACGAAGCTGAAGAAATTTCATGCCTCGCACTATTCCTTATATATCTATGGTGTATGCAGCAAGTGTACTTGGGCCAAGCGTAGGAAGAAAAAAGATAAGTAACATAAAACGAAGAAACATGAAAGTAGATGTCTTGTTAGGTTTGCAATGGGGTGATGAAGGCAAAGGAAAGGTTGTCGATGTTCTGACTCCCCGTTATGATGTAGTAGCTCGTTTCCAGGGAGGTCCGAATGCAGCCATACACTGGAATTCGAAGGCCAGAAATATGTGCTCCGTTCCATTCCTTCCGGAATATTTCAAGGAAATAAAGTAAACATTATTGGTAATGGTGTGGTACTGGATCCGGCTTTATTCAAGGCTGAGGCTGAAGCTTTGGAAGCTAGCGGACACCCCCTGAAAGAACGTTTGCACATTTCAAAGAAAGCTCATTTGATTTTGCCTACTCACCGCATTCTGGATGCAGCCTATGAAGCTGCTAAAGGAGATGCCAAAGTGGGAACTACCGGAAAAGGTATAGGTCCTACTTATACTGATAAGTGAGTCGTAACGGCGTACGTGTAGGTGATATCCTTCATAATTTTGAAGAAGTGTATGGAGAAGCAAAGGCACGCCACGAACAGATCTTGAAAAGTCTGAACTATGAATATAATATAACCGAGCTGGAAAAACAATGGTTGGAGGGTATTGAATACCTGAAACAGTTCCATTTGGTGGACAGTGAACATGAAATCAACAATCTTCTGAAGTCGGGTAAGAGTGTGCTTTGTGAAGGTGCGCAGGGAACGATGCTTGATGTTGATTTCGGTTCTTATCCTTTTGTCACTTCTTCAAATACCATTTGTGCCGGTGCTTGTACCGGTTTAGGTATCGGTCCTAATAAAATTGGTAATGTATACGGTATCATGAAAGCGTATTGTACCCGTGTGGGATCAGGTCCTTTTCCTACCGAGCTGTTTGACGAAACTGGTAAGAAAATCCGTGATTTAGGTCATGAATATGGTGCGGTGACAGGTCGTGAACGTCGTTGTGGCTGGATTGATCTTGTGGCTTTGAAGTATTCTATCATGGTAACGGGGTGACCCAGTTAATTATGATGAAGAGCGATGTGTTGGATGATTTCGAAACTATCAAAGCATGTGTGGCTTATAAAGTAAATGGTGAGGAAATTGATTACTTTCCTTATGATATTAGCGAGGGGTTGGAACCTGTATACGCGGAGCTTCCCGGATGGAAGACTGATATGACCAAGATGACCAGTGAGGATGAATTCCCGGAAGAATTCAATGCGTATGTCACTTTCTTGGAAGAACAGCTGGAAACCCCGATCAAGATTGTTTCGGTAGGTCCTGATCGTGGTCAGACTATTGAACGTTATACGGAAGAATAATAGGGAAGAATCTTATAAGATAAAAAAGAGATACTGTTTTCTTTTGGAGGCAGTTTCTCTTTTTTTTGTATACATCTATCTGTTTCTATGTATATTTGATAAAATTGTAACATCTATAATGATACCCATGTAAGATAATATATCTTTCGTCTTTATCGTCTATATCTTTCCGGTTGCTATTCAAGATGTGTGTGGAGCATCAATTGTGCATTATTGCGTATTATTGTGCCAAATCGCGTCAAATCGCGTCATTCCGTCCGGGCTTCTTTCTATATTTGCCATAAATAAAAAAAATATTGATATGGCATTACAAACAACCGGATTGGAATTTTTCTACCTGAGTGTGGATTTCTTCGAGAATGATAAAATATTGTTGGTGGAACAAGAGTTGGGCAGTCGGGCTACATTGCTTGTATTGCGCTTGTTGGCACGTATTTACCACAAAGGATATTTTTGCCGTTGGGGAAAGGATGAGTGTCTGCTTTTTACCCGCAGATTGCCCGAAGGCTGTACGGCCGATTATGTACAGCAAGTGTGGATGCACTATTGGAACGTGGCTTTTTAGTAAAGTCCAATACGAAAGATTTGGAATTCTTACTTCGGAAAGCATACAGGGCCATTATTTTGAGGCGGCACAACGACGGAAGCGTGTAGAGGTACGGGCTGATTACTTGTTGATAGAGATTTCAAAATACAAGAATTTGTATGTAGACGGCAGTAACGTAGGCATTTCAACGGAAAATGTGGACATGAAAACCGGAAATGTAAACATGAAGTCACAAAGTAAAGCAGAGGAAAGTAAAGCAGAGCAAAAAAATGAAAAGGACTCCTCCTCTTTTTGTTCTCCAGAAAAGAAGAGGATTTTTGCGGAGAAAGAGACCTTCTTCTATTCCTGTAGATGGAAAACGCAGAAATACTTCCGGACTGGTTGAAGCTTTGCAGCAGTGGGGGATAGGAGATGATAATTTATATAAATAGTGGGGTACTGTGATTATGGTGTGATAG
>ENA-OQIM01000892-OQIM01000892.1-human-gut-metagenome-genome-assembly--contig:-NODE-892-length-10964-cov-1.390975_pt1 | contig 10964 bp, 19 predicted proteins | sample MGYA00242579_ERZ504744 | MGnify/ENA primary metagenome ERZ504744 (study PRJEB26092, sample SAMD00036441) | human gut metagenome | host: Homo sapiens | study: EMG produced TPA metagenomics assembly of...
TTAAGAAAAGAAGTACATACCAAATATATAAACTAAAGTTTGTGGAAATAAACATTCTTTAATCCACACCAGCTTATGCTTTCACAGCCCTATCTATTCCAACTTTCCTAGCCATTAAGTAAAAAAGCTTCTGTAGAGATAGTTGTACAAACGTTTTGGCATAATGCCGCAAAATACGTACTTTTTGCGACTCATTTATAAAAATACTATTTGAATGAAAGCACTAAAAGAACGCATTTTTAGGGACGGAAAATGTTTCGAAGGAGGAATACTGAAAGTAGACAATTTCATCAATCACCAAATGGATCCTATCCTCATGAAATCCATTGCTGTAGAATTTGTACGCCGTTTTGCCTCTACCAATATCAATAAAGTTATGACCATCGAAGCCAGTGGTATAGCTCCCGCCATCATGGTGGCTACTTACTGGAACTTCCTGTTGTCTTCGCCAAGAAAAAGAAACCCGTCACAATGGAAAATATGCTCACCACCAGTGTATATTCATTTACTAAAGACCGTTCTTATGATGTATGCGTCAGCAAGATTTCCTGTCCAAAGGAGACCGTGTTCTTTTTATTGACGACTTTCTCGCCAACGGCAATGCAGCCAAGGGGATCATCGATTTGGTAGAAAAAGCCGGGGCCGAACTATCCGGAATGGGATTCATCATCGAAAAAGCATTCCAACATGGCGGAGATTATTTGCGTAATGCAGGTATCCGCGTAGAGTCATTGGCCATCATTGAAAGTCTGGACAATTGTGAAATCAAAATAAGATAATCCCATGCAGGAATCTCAAACCGCCCAATCCAATACCGGACTGATTTACGGATTGAACGACCGCCCTCCTGTACGAGAGGCCATTTTTGCCGCCATACAGCATTTGCTTGCTATTTTTGTGGCCATCATTACTCCGCCTCTTATCATCGCTGGAGCATTAAAACTGGATTTGGAAACGACCAGTTTCCTAGTATCCATGTCTCTCTTTGCCTCAGGTATTTCTACCTTTATCCAATGTAAACGGATAGGAGGTATCGGCACCGGCCTTTTATGTATCCAAGGAACTAGTTTTTTCATTTATTGGTCCTATCATCTCGGCAGGTATGCTGGGCGGACTTCCACTGATTTTCGGCACTTGCATCGTGGCATCATCTGTAGAGATGGTCATCAGCCGCATCTTAAAATATACCCGTAAATAATCACCCCTCTGGTATCAGGTATTGTAGTCACTTTGATTGGAATGAGCCTGATAAAAGTAGGTATCACAGCTTGTGGCGGAGGTGTCTCCGCCCAAAGCAACGGCACTTTCGGAAGTTTTGAGAATCTAGGTCTAGCTCTACTGGTACTCATTCTCATTATCCTTTTTAATAGAAGTTCCAACCGCTACCTACGCATGAGTTCCATCGTTATCGGCTTGATTATAGGATATTTAGTTGCCTGGGGCCTCGGTAGAATTGATTTCTCGGCAGTACAAAGTTTTGGTGGTTTCAATATTCCCCTCCCATTCAAATACGGACTGGATTTCGACTTCTCCGCATTCATAGCTTTGGGATTAGTATTTTTGATAACAGCCATAGAAGCCTATGGAGACATTACTGCCAATTCTCTGATATCAGGAGAACCTGTAGAAGGAAAAGTATTCATCAAACGTGCTTCAGGAGGAATTTTGGCAGACGGATTCAATTCGATGCTGGCAGGTATTCTCAATTCTTTCCAAACTCCGTTTCGCGCAAAATAACGGCATGATACAACTGACAGGAGTAGCCAGCCGATATGTAGGCTATTACATTGCAGGTTTCCTTATTTTATTAGGATTATTTCCCAGTGTAGGATTAATTTTCTCCCTAATGCCCGAACCTGTATTGGGAGGCGCTACTTTACTGATGTTCGGAACAGTAGCTTCAGCAGGCATTCGTATTATCGCAGCACAAAAGATTAACCGGAAAGCAACATTAGTTCATACGCACTTAGTTTCGCTTTAGGTTTAAGTGTAGAAATGGTTCCTGAAATACTATGTCAATTTCCAGAATCAATAAAGAATATTTTCTCATCCGGCATTACAACAGGTGGAGTTACTGCCATCATTTCAAATGCACTGATACGGATGAAAGAGTAAAAACAAGTAATTTTCTCATAAATTGGAACTAAAGCATTAACTTTCTTTGCAAATCAGCAAAGGAAGGGAGAATAATATATATCTTTGCTCCAAAATATGATTATGACTACAGAGGATTTACAGAACCTATATCAAACCTACCTCGGAGAAGTACCCGAAGAGATTGTAGAATTACCCTCATCCGGTTCCAACAGGCGTTATTTCCGGCTGACCGGAACTAAAAAACTGATTGGCGTATACGGCACCTCCAAAGAAGAAAATGAAGCCTTTCTTTATATGGCAGTACACTTCCGCAAGAAAGGTCTTCCTGTTCCAGAAGTATACATCTGTTCTGAAGACAAGAATTGTTATCTGCAAGAAGATTTAGGAGATATCCTTTTATTCAACGCTATTGAAAAAGGGCGGGCGACCAGCGTCTTCTCCGAAGAGGAGAAAGAAATGCTGCGCAAGACCATCCGCTTACTGCCTTCTATCCAATTTGCCGGAGCAGACGGCTTTGATTTTTCACACTGTTATCCCCAAGCCGAATTCAACCAACGTTCTATCCTTTGGGACTTGAACTATTTTAAATACTGCTTTTTGAAAGCTACCGGACTGGAGTTCCAAGAAGACAAGCTGGAAGATGACTTTCAAAAAATGAGTGATGTACTGCTACGCAGTTCTTCCGCCACTTTTATGTATCGGGATTTCCAAAGCAGAAACGTGATGATAAAGGATGGAGCACCCTGGTTCATTGATTTCCAGGGAGGACGTAAAGGACCGTTTTTCTATGATGTAGCCTCTTTCTTATGGCAGGCTAAAGCTAAATTTCCCGAAACTCTGCGCAATGAACTGTTGGAAGAATATATAGACGCCTATGTAAATATAAACCCGTAGACCGTGATTATTTTTTCAACCAACTGCGTCATTTCGTGCTCTTCCGCACCTTGCAAGTATTGGGAGCTTCGGTTTCCGTGCTATTTTGAAAAGAAACCACATTTTATCCAAAGTGTACCATACGCCATCGAGAACCTGAGGCAATTACTTCATAATGAATATCCCGAGTATCCCTATTTATGCTCCGTACTAAGGGAACTTACCGAACTGAAGCAGTTCAAGGATGATTTGAAGAAACGGCAACTCACAGTGAAAGTCATGAGTTTCGCCTATAAGAAAGGTATTCCCGATGATCCTACAGGCAACGGTGGAGGGTATGTCTTCGATTGCCGCGCCGTAAATAATCCCGGAAAATACGAACGTTATAAACCTTTCACCGGACTGGATGAGCCGGTCATTCGCTTTCTGGAAGAAGACGGTGAAATATTCCCATTTCTGGAGCTGCTTATTCTTAGTAGACGCTTCGGTAAAACGATATATGGAACGCGGATTCAGTAACTTATCTATATGTTTTGGCTGCACAGGAGGACAACATCGTTCTGTTTATTCGGCACAACACATGGCAGAACACCTCAATAAAAAATTTCGGTATAAAAGTAGAGTTAATACACCGAGAACAGAATATAGAACAAACATTTGAAAGAACATTATGAAAGCAATGATTTTTGCAGCCGGACTAGGCAGCCGACTTAAACCTTTAACAGACACCCGGCCTAAAGCATTAATAACGGTGGGTGGAAAAACCATGTTAGAGCACATCATCTTAAAACTGAAAGCAGCAGGATTTGATGAAATAGTAATCAATGTACACCACTTTTCCAATCAGATTCTCGCTTTTCTGGAAGCTAACCAGAACTTCGGAATCGATATACAAATCTCGGACGAGACAGACTGTCTGCTTGATACGGGCGGCGGTTTGGAAAGAGCATACTACTTATTACATCATCCTGAGGATATGTTTACCAAAGAAGGCGAAACTCCGTATGAACTGATATTCGAAAATCTGATGAAAGGAATGGATGAGGAAGAAATAATCGAAAGAGGCTTAGGAATTATGCGGAAAGAATGCTACTTACTCCACAATGTAGATATCCTTTCCAATTGCGATTTTGAAAGTCTTATGTATTATCATCAGAATAGTTCTAACATCAATGCCACCCTTTTAGTCAGCCCACGCAAGACCTCCCGTTATCTGTTGTTTAATGACAACAATCTGTTACGTGGCTGGGTCAATAAAGACACCATGGAAACCAAACCGGCAGGACTCCGGTATAAAGAAGGGGAATATCGGGAATACGCCTACAGCGGGATACAAGTGACTACTCCTAAAATTTTAAATCTCCTTCCCAGAGGAAATATTCCATTATCGATTTCTATCTCTCCATATGTCACAGAGTCGACATCCAGTGCTATGTAGAAGATGATTTGCAATTGCTTGATATCGGTAAACCGGAAAATCTGGAAAAAGCGGAAGAGTTTCTCAGTAAATTATAACCAGTCCAAGAAATATATCCAATAAAACAGCATCCCACCTAATAATAATTATTTTAGGTGGGGATGCTGTTTTGTTTGCTAGCAAATAGCTTCTTATTCTTTCGGATAAAATGGGCAGATAAAAAAAGTCGTAACTTTATAAAGTGCCCCCAAAAGTTTTTGTGTCTAACTTTTGGAGGGCACTTCATTATGACCAAAGGTTCAATTTATTTTTTTGAGCTTCTTCCAAAGATACTGTTTTTACCTGTTTGGCACTGTTTTTCAGACGAAGTTCCTCATATTCTTTGTTCAGCCTTTCCACAAATTCGGAAGAAGATTCCGGATTCAGTAAACGGGCAGCCACCAAAGCATTCTGTGAAGCATCTTTCATGTGAATTACAGGTCCTCCATAAACAGGAGCTATTTTCAAGGCAGTATGCAGTTTGGAAGTAGTTGCCCCACCAATCATAATTGGAATATCCAATTCCGCACGTTGCAACTCCACAGCCACATGCGCCATTTCTTCCAATGAAGGAGTTATCAACCCGCTTAACCCTATAATATCCACCTTTTCCTCTATCGCTTTCCAACAATCGTTTCGGCAGGAACCATCACGCCAAGATTCTATAATCTCATAGTTGTTACAAGCCATAACCACTGATACGATATTTTTTCCAATATCATGTACATCCCCTTTTACGGTAGCCATCAATACCTTTCCAGCGCTGCGGGCGCCTTCTTGTTTATCAGCCTCAATAAGAGGTTGCAAAATAGCTACTGCCTTTTTCATGGTACGAGCAGTCTTCACAACTTGCGGTAAGAAACATTTTCCCTGCTCCAAACAGCTCTCCTACCCTATTCATACCTTCCATCAACGGACCTTCAATAATATCCACCGCCTTAGGATATAGTTTCACCGCTTCCGCCAAATCTTCTTCCAAGTGATCACCAATACCTTTTATCAAGCATACTGAAGACGTTTCTCTACCATCGTTCCTCACGCCACACATCCTGTTTTACGGCTTCTGTTCCGGTCGCCGTATTTTTCAACGCCTCAGCAGTTTCTATCAAACGTTCGGCAGCATCGGGCCTACGGTTTAAGACTACATCCTCTATCCGTTCCAGCACATCAGCAGGAATATCTGTATAAAGCACCGAAGTAGCAGGATTTACAATACCCATATCCATACCTTGACGAATAGCATGATAAAGGAATACGGCATGCATTGCCTCACGGATATAATTATTTCCACGGAAAGAGAACGACAGATTGCTCACACCACCACTGATATGTGCTCCGGGTAAATTCTTCTTTATCCATCCGGTGGCATTGATAAAGTCTACCGCATAATTATTATGCTCTTCAATACCAGTAGCCACAGCCAGTACATTGGGATCGAAAATGATATCATGAGGATTAAAGCCTACCTGCTCCGTCAATATTTTATAAGCACGGGCACATACTTCAATTTTACGTTCAAAAGTATCTGCCTGTCCTTTCTCATCAAAAGCCATCACCACAGTGGCAGCTCCCAATTTCTTTATCAGACGGGCATGTTCTATAAATTTCTCCTCCCCTTCCTTCAAAGAAATAGAATTGACAATAGATTTTCCTTGCAGACATTTCAGTCCGGCCTCAATGACTTCCCACTTGGAAGAGTCAATCATGATGGGTACACGGGCTATATCAGGCTCGGACATGACCAGATTCAAGAAAGTAGTCATCTCCTCCCGGGCATCCAGCAAACCGTCATCCATATTCACATCAATCACCAAAGCACCGTCTTCCACCTGCTTGCGGGCGATACTTAGCGCTTCCTCATATTTCTTTTCATTGATTAAACGGAGGAATTTACGGGATCCGGCCACATTGCAACGTTCACCTACATTAATAAAATTCATTTCTGGAGTCTGCTCCAACAGTTCCAACCCGGAAAGCCACAGCCTCTCAGGAGTGGTGGCAGGGATATGAGGAGGCACCCAGCAGAACCGGAAACAATCAATTCCTGATATTTTGCAATATATTCCTCCGTTGTACCACAACAACCACCGATAATGTTTACTAATCCTTCATCGATATATTCCTTCACTTCTGAAGCCATTTCCTCCGGAGTCTGGTCATACTGTCCCAAACTGTTGGGAAGTCCGGCATTGGGATAAGCACTTATATAATAAGGTGCGCGTGCGGCCAGCCCTTCCAAAAAAAGGTTTCAATTGTTTCGCTCCGAATGAGCAGTTCAGACCGATAGAAAAAATAGGCGCGTGCTGTACGGATGCTAGAAAAGCATCCAATGTTTGCCCCGAAAGAGTACGTCCTGCAATATCCGAAACAGTAACAGAAAGCATAAGAGGAACCTCGCGCCCTGTCTTCTTCATTGCCGTTTCCGCAGCATAAATGGCCGCTTTGGCATTCAGGGAATCGAAAATGGTTTCTATCAGAAGCGCATCCACCCCTCCTTCCAGCAAGGCCTCCATTTGTTCCTGATAGGCAGTGGCCAGTTCATCGTATGTCAAAGCACGCAAGGCCGGATTATTGACATCCGGACTCATGGAACAAGTCTTGTTGGTAGGACCTACCGAACCTGCTACGAATCTAGGTTTATGAGGGGGGCTTCGCGGTATATTCATCGGCCAGTTCGCGGGCAAGTCTGGCAGCGGCCAGATTAATCTCACGACACAAATCCTGCATATGATAGTCTGCCATCGAAATCCGTTGGGCATTGAACGTATTTGTTTCAATAATATCAGCTCCCGCTTCCAGGTATTTGCGGTGAATGTCCTTTATCACATCCGGACGGGTAAGGCAAAGCAAATCATTATTACCTTTCATTTGTCCGGGTATCCCGGCAAAACGCTCTCCGCGAAAATCCTGTTCGGACAGGTTGTACCGTTGTATCATAGTTCCCATCGCACCGTCAAGGATGAGGACCCGCTCGTTGATTATTTGTTTTAATGTAGCCATAGGTCTATTTTTTAGGCACGAATTACACGGACAACACGGATTTCCTCTGTGGTTGCTACAACCGGGAACCGTGAAATTCGTGTAATCCGTGCCTAATTATTATAAAAATATTTATCTTTTAAACATACGGTCCATTTCGCGACGGTCGTCTTTTTCTTTCAACGACTCGCGCTTATCATATTGTTTTTTACCTTTTGCCAATGCGACAACCAACTTTGCCAGTCCTTTTTCATTAATAAACAGACGGACAGGAACAATCGTAAAACCGGGATTCTTTCCGGCTTCTTCCAATTTTCGCAGTTCTTTCTTGCTCAACAATAATTTGCGTTCTCGACGGGCGGAGTGGTTATTATATGAACCATAGAAGTACTCGGCAATGTGCATATTCTTCACCACAACTCGCCTTGCACAAAATAACAATAGGTATCTACCAGACTGGCTTTGCCCAAACGAATGGATTTAATCTCGGTTCCCGTGAGCACGATACCTGCCGTGTACGTATCGATAAATTCATAATCGAACGATGCACGCTTATTCTTTATATTAACAGGAGTCGGTTTCATTAATTCAAAATAACAGATAACTCATTAAACACAGCGGCAATCAATGCCGGACAAACAATTATAATAACTGAAGCAATCAAGGTGTATCGTGTCAGTTTCTCTTCATTTACCTTCATCAGGGTACGTGCACCTTCGAACACCACAAATACGGTGTAAAATTGCAATATCCAATGAAGGATGGAAATAGAAAACAACCCACTGACAAATATCGAGCACAAAAGTCACTACCATAGAATAACCTACAAACTGCTGATTTAGTTCATACTGTCTTCACGCCCTAAAAGTTTCTTGCCCAATTGGTCTATGGCGTATGCCGCCAAAAAATATCCTCCAAACAAGGATACAAATATAGCACAACATCGTGTCATCGCTATTTGGAAAGCAGCGACTCCTTCCGTATTTCCTATGAATGTACCTATAAAAACGGATAAACCACATAAGCCTATCATGGGATAAACAAATGCTCCCAACACTTTACGCCTATCCTCTTCTCTGCTAATTTCCTCCACACTTTTGCCGGAGACGAAATCAACGCTATTACTCGCTTAAATAAATCTTTGTAGTTCAATGCCTATCTATTTACCTCTGTTCAACTTCAATGAAATGCAAAGGTAATTAATTCACTGGAATAAACGAATAAAAAACGCATACTTCTCTTGGGGGAATCAAAAAATAAGAGTACTTTTATTATAAATTTAGAAGAAGGACAAATATAACTAAGGCAAAATGACAAAAGAAAAAACTTTGAAAGCTTTAGAATATAAAAAAACTAAATGTTAATTTAAAAGAAGGATGTCTGGGAATTTTCTCTCCATAGGGAATGCATAGCTTTATAATCAGGTTCATCCTTAAAAGATCTTATCCATATCTCTAAACCTTTCCTGCCGTATGGTTAAGGGTTTTCTTCCTGCCTGTTTTATCTCCGCAAGCTTTGGAGTTAACTCCATAGTCTTGGGAGATAACTCCAAAACTTATGGAGATAACTCCAAAGGCTATGGAGATAGAATACATCCGCATAAAAAGGTTTAATCAAGAGATAGAAAATGTTTATGCAACAGGAACGAATGCGATATGTTGTTATTACGGCAGCAGAAAGATCGAACCGTTTAAAAATTCATGTTAACTCTTTTCACATGCAGGAGGTATATACTGAATCTAAAGAAAGATATGAACAGGAAAAATAAGAAGTAGTCCCCGTCAAATTTCTATCCCCCTTATCTTATGAATTGAACCATATAGTTCCATTAAATAAAAATCCCCTTCAACCGTAGCTGAAGAGGATTTTACTATATAATAAAATATCATTAATAGCTTGCTTGCATATTCGAAGCACTACATTTCACTGTAGAAACAAGTTCTTTATCATTTTCTCCCTTTGCCGTCACCTTAACTACAATAGTATCACTCTTAGGCACTACTTGATCGAAAATATCACGAAATTTCATATCATTAAAAGGCATATGGAAACTAATCAAAGCACTCCCTGTCTGATAAGCATCATCAGCTCCTTTGGTCTGTTGAAGTTTTGTCACCAATGTATCCTCTTTGGCTTCTACAGCATATAAATGGAAATCGTTCATACTCAGCTGTTCTTTAGTTTTAAAAGTAAAAGGTACGTTAACATATCCATTTATGGCCCATATCTTATTATTAGAATCTTCCAATGACACTAGTGCATAATCAGTTCTCAATGTATCAGACTGAACATTAAAATCTTTATAATTCAAAATAGCCAATACGCCAACTTCACTTACCTTATAAGACTTTTTCCCTTCTGTAATTGCTTCTCCTTCCATCAATTTGATCCCTACCTGCGCACGCTTGTAATAACTGCCGTCAGATGCCTTAAGACCAGCCAATACACTTGAAGCCACTGGAGTATAAGTATATCCCCATGCATCTCCTTTCAGAACGGTTCCACCAAAAATACTACCTTCTTCCACAGTAACGATCTCATAAAGATCATAATTGGAGCCGCTATCACCATCATTCAAACAAGAACTAAAAGTAAACACCGATACTAACCCAGCAAATATTGCTGCCAATTTCATTTTTTTCATTTTCTTCTTTATAATTATTAGGGTTTGCAAAATTAAATAAAAGAACCGGTTTCCAAGAAAGAAACTTAATTCTTTTTATTGTTTTAATGATTAAATGAAAAATTGGCTTAAATACTGCGTCGTCACTTACTTTTTAACATTATTTTTTATTCATATCTCATTCTCTGATAAGACTTGCTTTATCTTTTGTTTTAGCTATTTTTTCCACCGAGATTCACTTGTAATCTATCTGCCATTAACCCATTAATAAAAATTAATACATAAAAGAACAAGCAGTTTAGCTATAGTACCACTTTATTTCCTATCTTTGAAACAAAACACCCATTAACCATAAAATCTAGAATATTATGCTAATACTCAAGAAATCATGTAAAGCATTGTTCACCGCCCTATGTACATTGTTTATATACTCTTGCAGCAGCAATGATAAACTGGATATCAACAATTATCAGTTGCAATCCATTCAATGGAAACTTAGTGCAGATGATGCCGAGAAAGTCGATACAATTGAGTTGCCTCCTAAAATAACCAGCAACAATACAGAAGAACCTATGTTCTATCACTTTTTCATTTGAAAAAAACATAAAAGAGACATCACAATTTTACAGTGACGACCCGGAACTATTCAATTCTTTGACTTTAAAAGAGAATATATTGGTTGATATTACAGCTAATGCCAGTACCTTGAGTTCTGAATATAGAAAATTATCATCCGACTTACATGCACCTCTGTCCCTTAACGAAACAGTGCTTTCCCCTCTATATAAATCAAAAGAAACACTAAAACTTTCTCCACATACAAAAGTAACGACTGAATGTAAAATATATATCAAAGAATATACAGCAACCTATTTGGCTATTTTTGCAAATGACAAAGGAGAAACTATAGAAGAATGAGTGGCAAATGGAAAGGAG
>ENA-OQIM01000894-OQIM01000894.1-human-gut-metagenome-genome-assembly--contig:-NODE-894-length-10953-cov-1.610567_pt1 | contig 10953 bp, 14 predicted proteins | sample MGYA00242579_ERZ504744 | MGnify/ENA primary metagenome ERZ504744 (study PRJEB26092, sample SAMD00036441) | human gut metagenome | host: Homo sapiens | study: EMG produced TPA metagenomics assembly of...
CCGACTGCCGGAGCTGATCGGACTACTGGTGCTGCCGGACCTGCCGGACCTACTGGTGCCACTGGTGCTACCGGACCTGCCGGTACTGTAGCTCCGGCAGCGGCCGTAGCAGATGCCACAGGTCAGACAGATATTGTAACCCAGTTTAATCAGCTTCTCGCAAATCTCCGCGCAGCCGGACTTCTTGCAACTTAAACCTCAGGAGGGGCAAATGCTCCTCCTGATTTTCTCAAAGGTGCTTTAAATTATCTTCCATGATTTCTCTCAGCCTTTGTATGATTGTAAAAAATGAAGAAAAAGTATTGCCACGTATCCTGAAACCCATGAAAGAAATTGTAGACAAAATTCTTATCTGTGATACCGGTTCTACAGACAGGACCAAAGAAATTATCAGAGAATTTACAGCAGAAGTTTATGATTTTCCATGGAAAAATGATTTTTCTGCTGCCCGGAATTTTATTTCGGAAAAAGTCAGTACTGATTACTGGATGTGGCTGGATGCAGAGACATGATCACTCAGGAAAATCTGTACAGATAAAACAATTAAAAAGAAACACTGAGTCCGAACACAGATATGGTTATGATGGATTATGTCACAGATTTCGATGAATGGAATCATGCTGCATTCTCCTGTTACAGAGAACGCATCTTAAAAACTTCCCGAAATTTCAGATGGCGGGGAAGAGTTCATGAATCCATCATTCCCACCGGGAACATCCTTTATTCTCCCATACAGATTGAACATCGCAAAATAAAACCCTGCTCTTCCTTTCGAAATCTGCACATCTATCAACAGATGATCGAAGAAGGAGAGCCTCTGGAACCCAGAGACTTATTTTATTATGGCCGGGAACTTTTTTATCATAAGCAATACGAGTATGCCATCTGTGTTCTGAAAAAATTTCTGAAAGAGCCGGACGGCTGGATTGAAAACAGACTGGACAGTTGTCTGGTTCTCTCCTATTGTTATCAGGCATCAGGCAATGACCAGTATGCTCTTGAGATACTGTTTCACAGTTTCATGTCAGATATTCCAAGAGCCGAAATATGCTGTGAGATTGGGAAAATATTTTTTATGAAACAGAACTTTTCCATGGCAGCTCACTGGTATCATCAGGCACTTCTTGCACCGGACAACAGCCAAAACGGAGGATTCTATATTCCGGACTGCCATAATTTCATACCATTTCTGCAATTATGTGTATGTCTGGACAAATCCGGAATGCACAAAGAAGCTTTTGAATTTCACCGGAAAGCCAGAACACTGAAACCGGAACATCCTTCTGTTATTCAAAATCAGATCTATTTTCATGAGATTCTGGGATTTTGAAAAAAATGCCACAGACCGTATTAATCCTTTACAGTCTGTGGCATTACGCTACATATTATATTGTTTTCCCGGCACTATTCTACAGTTACACTCTTAGCCAGATTCTCGGCTTATCTACATCCAGGCCTTTGGCTACGCTGACATAGTAGCCAAGCAGCTGCAAAGGAATAATTGCCAGTGAAGTTGCAAAGTGTGGATCTGTTTTCGGAATATAAACTGTGAAATCTGCAGTATCTTCTATATTATAATGTCCATATGTGGTGAGTCCCATCAGGTATGCACCGCGGCTCTTACATTCTACCATATTGGAGACTGTTTTCTCATAGAGATGATTCTGCGTGAGAATACCGATCACAAGAGTTCCGTCCTCAATCAGAGAGATTGTGCCATGTTTCAGTTCTCCGGCCGCTATAAGCTTCTGTGTGTACATAACTGACTTCTTTCATCTTCAGGCTGCCTTCCATACTGATGGCATAGTCAATACCACGCCCGATAAAGAAAGCATCCCTGGCATTTGCTGCTTAGCCGCAAACCACTGGATACGCTCTTTGTCATCTTCAATAATCTTGGCAATCTTATCCGGAAGTGTTTTCAGCTCTGCGATCAGCTCCTGATATTTTTCTTCTGTAATCTGTTCTCTGACTTTTCCAAACTGCACTGCCAGTGCATAGGAGGCAATCACTGAGTACTGTATGCTTGGTAGTTGCTACAGAAATTTCCGGTCCCGCCAGAGTGTAAAAAACATTATCCGCTTCTCTGGCAATGGAAGAACCTACCACATTGACAATTCCCAGTGTACGGATACCTCTCTGTTTCGCCTCACGAAGTGCCGCAAGGCTGTCTGCTGTTTCCCCTGACTGGCTGACAATGACCACAAGACCTTCCGGATCTAAAATCGGATTTCTGTATCGGAATTCCGATGCCAGTTCCACACGTACCGGAATCCTTGTCAGATCTTCAATCACATACTGGGCTGCCATTCCCACATGGTAAGCAGAGCCACAGGCTACAATATAGATCTGGCTGATCTTTTTGATTTCCTCATCTGTAAGACCTACTTCTGAGAAATCAATACGATCATCTTTGAGTACAGAATTCAAAGTATCCCGAACTGCTTTCGGCTGTTCATGAATTTCTTTTATCATGAAATGTTCAAATCCCGCTTTCTCCGCCGCTTCTGCATCCCATTCAATTGTTTTCGGCTCTTTCTGGATCTCATCACCATCCAGATTGTAGAACGTGATCTCCCCTTTCTGATACGAGCCATCTCCAGATTTCCAATATAATATACATTTCTGGTGTATTTTAAAATTGCAGGAACATCGGATGCAATGTAAGATTCACCGTTCTCCACCCCAAGGATCATCGGGCTGTCTTTTCTTGCCACATAAATCTCTCCCGGGTAGTCTTTAAACATGATCGCAAGAGCATAGGAACCGCGGATACGGACCATTGCATGGTTAATGGCATCTACCGGTGTTCCGAGATATTTCTTATAATAATAATCTACAAGTTTAACTGCTACTTCAGTGTCTGTAGATGAATAAAACTCATAGCCATTGCGGATCAGTTTGTCTTTCAGTTCCTGATAATTCTCAATGATTCCATTATGAACTGCTACTACGTTACCGTCATCACTCATATGGGGATGCGCATTTGTCTCAGATGGTTCTCCATGTGTCGCCCAACGGGTATGTCCGATACCACATGTTCCAGGTACAGATTCTCCATTATTAGTTTTATCTGCAAGAACTTTCAGTCTGCCTTTCGCTTTAATAACCTCTGTATCACCTTCGCCGTCGCGAACTGCAAGTCCCGCTGAATCATAACCTCTGTATTCAAGTCTGGACAGACCATATAATAATATAGGTGCTGCCTGATGATTACCTGTAAATCCAACAATTCCACACATTTATATTTATTCCTCCCATATTTTCCAGATATTTACAGCATTATAAAAATACTGCTTTATTATATTATAAGAGCATTATGGAGTAATTTCTTATAATATAATAAAATTTCAGGGGTTCTCTCTGTCATATCGTGTCTCATTGTATCATGATGTTCCACATATGGCAAGAAAATCCCCTGAAACTGTGTACTCTGTTTTTACGAAAGTACTTTCATCATTGTTTTATCCACGTTATCCTTTGTGTCTTTTTCTGATTACCGATTTCATTTTACTTTCTGCTTCTTTACTGTTGACCAGCCGCTGTATATCTTTCTTCCATTCTCATCATATCTGTATGAACGGATTCTGTAATAATATGTATGTCCTTTTTTCAGTTTTGCATTTGTGTATTTTGTAGTTGAACCGGATTTAATTACCGCTGCTCTTACGTATGGATTAGTGGTTCCTGCCCGGCGATAGATCTCATATCCGTCTGCACTCTTTGCCTTTTTCCATGTAATCACAAGTTTTCCGGCAGTCCTGTTTGATATACCTGTAATTGAAGTTTTTGCCGGTTTTGCAGTCAAATCATCAGCAGAATACGTTTCCTTCGTCATATAAAGAATGGAATTTTTTTCCGGTTCCATATAAGCTCTTTGCTTCTTTGTCATATGCAAAATATATATTCGCACTGTCTGTCGCATATGTATAGCCCCGGGAAATACTTCCTGAAATCGGAGTATCCAGAAACAGACCTCCGTCTTCTCCAACTGTTCCTTCATCGCTGTTTGTGATATCTGCCATATAATATTTACCGTTATTTGCCACAATATTCCACATATGAGGACCTTCACCTGTACCGCCATTCATCATACCGGTCACTGTATAGCAGGTAATGTCACTGAGATCGCACAGATACTGAAATGCCTTGGAATAACCTTCACAGACCACATTAGTACTGTCATCTCCGTCAAAAACATAGATTAACTGCCATGGATCTCCGTATTCATCATCCTCCGTCACATCATCATTGTAGGAAGTCAGGTAGCAGATCATTTCTTTATATCCGTACAGCTTTTCTGTCTCTGTATAACCCTGAAATTCTTTTACGATCATTCTGGCATTTTCTGCTGCACTTTTGCAAGCTGTACAATCCCTGCATTTACTTTATATTTACCGGAAGCATAACTGCTGATCACCGGCATAGATATGGAAAGATTTTCAATTTTTACAGTTGTTTTGTTTCCTGTTGCCTTTGTGCTGTAACCATACTGCCAGGTAGTAGCTGCAGTCTTTTCGTACCAGTACAATTCATATGGACAATCTACAGCCAGGCAATCGATAATCTTTGAAATATCCAGTTCATTAAGGTGTGCGGCTACTTCTCTTTTGAGCGCATTACCGCTTGCTGTTGTCTGCCAGGTCAGTCCCAGATCTGAACTGACTTTAAACCTGGTAGAACCACCTTTCGATGCCACTGCGCTGATTTTACTCTTAAGTTCCTCATATAAGTCTGCTGCTGTCCATTCAGTACATCCTCACCCAGAGAAGCTGCTGGCTGTGTGTCCGGATCCTGTCCGTACAGAATGTCATTCAGATATTTCTCCAGAAGCTGTCTGTTATCCACAGCACCGTTTTCGTCCGGAATTACAGCCTCTGCAAAGACTTCTTCGTCTGAATCTGCTTCATTTGAACCTGCTTTGTCCGAAATGCTATCCTCTGTATCTGATGCAAACTCCGCATTATCCGCAGTTTCCTGTTGTACATCAAATTCTGTTGCATCATCTGAATTAAATTCAGAAACTGTACCATCTGTGAAATCTGCTGCTGTTACAGGTGTTACCGTAATTCCTGCTGCCAGAACCAGGCTCATTCCCAGACTTATAAAATTTTTCTTTCTGTACATAACGCATTTTCTCCTTATCTGTCGTAAATATAGTATATTACTACAATACTTTATTTCGACAGATAAAACAAGATTTTTTTATAATCCTTGTTCTCCTGCCAGATAGCACAGGTCTGCAAGACGTTCATATTTTGTCTGCATACACGCAATATAGTCATCCATAAATCTTTTTACACGATACGGGATATCTAAGCGCTCATATCGGTTCTCAAATTCCGTCAGGTCACTGTTATCCTGCCTGATATACTCATCTGCTGCACTGATTTCCGCTTTCAGAGCAGAAAGTTTCTCCTCGTAACGACCTGTTAATTCCATTTCGCACAATTCATTCATTTTGTTCATCTTATTCTTTTCTCCCTATTATTATTTTTACATTTGTGGTAACCTTGTTACCTGTGTGTGTTGTTTTGTTATATGTTGATTTGTTGTGTTATGTGTGTTATGTACGATGTGTGCAGATCGGTACATACCGTTTTCTGTCTTATTACAACTATAATTGTAATTTTGTTTAAAGAAAATGTCAATTTATTTCGTCCGACATCTTATGATATGATTCGACATTTATCTGAAAATACAAGAAAGAATCCCGCCCGGAGGGCTTTTTTATGTTATAGGAACATTACGGAGTAATTTCCTATAACATAAAAACTGCTGTTCCTCACGATCACTGTAGAAACAACAGTTTTTTTTCATCATTTTTTATGTTCGGCGGATAATCCTGTTCAATTTCACAAAATCTATTACCGCCTGTTTTCCGATCTTACAGATTTTCTTCATGTTAATGGAATTCACCCCGCCCTGACGAGGTCTGAATGTGACAGGAAGAAATTTGATGCTGCATCCCTTCTTCTTATAAATAACAGCCAGAAGTACATTGGAAAGATTAAAATCCTTCGGGATCAGATGTATGTACCTGGCCATCGTCTCTGCTTTCATCAAACGGTACGGAGTGTTGGCATCTGTCAGATTTACCCCAAAACAGATACGGATAACTAGTTTCAGAGTTTTTGTTACAAAAACACGTGATATTCCATCCTGTCTGTCTTTTCTCCAGCCGATGACCATATCATATTTCTGTCTTCGTTTCCAGAACGGTTCAAATTCTTCCGGCAGTGTCTGGCCGTCTGAATCTGTCTGGAAAATGTAATCTGCACCATTTTTGAGTGCATACTTATAGCCATAAAGCACAGTTGCACCATGACCGCCGTTTGGTTTTGTTATCGGAATCAGCAGAGGGCGTGTCTTTGTACACTGTTTCAGTTTTTCATATGTAGAATCTTTGCTCCCGTCATCAATGACAATCAGACGTGACTGACCGTTTCCGTTATGCTTCTCTATAACAGGATACCAGTCATTAATGACCTGTTCAATGTTATCCTGCTCATTGTATGCCGGGATAACAATGTATAACTTATCCATATTTCTCTCCTTTGGATGATTGATGGTATCCATTATAGCATACATATACATGAAATAATAATATTATTTCGAAAACGATGTACTATAGCTGTTACTGTTCACTGGTAATATCCCGCGAGGTGTTTTTTGTGAGCGAAGGTCACAGAAAACCCGAGACATACTGCGCGAATTTATGCGATTAGCATAAATTAAGTTTGCGAAGCAAACGATACTCCTTGGGCATTGCACAAGGAGGTTCATATTTCCTGCATCGCGAAGCGTGTTGCTGGGAACGGAGTGAACAGTAACTTATTTATGAGGGCTGCTATAGAAAACAGAGTCATATAATTGACAAAAGATAAACTTAAAAATACAAGGAGAAATACGAATGGGAATGGCAGTAGTAACTCTGAAAAAGGGAGAGGGAAGACTTCTGAAATCCGGCGGAATGTGGATTTTTGATAATGAGATAGATACAGTCATGGGAAATTTCGAGAACGGTGATATTGTACTTGTCCATGATTTTGACGGATATCCTATGGGAAGAGGGTTCATTAATACTAATTCTAAGATTACGGTACGTCTTATGACCAGAGATGAAAATGTTGATATTAATGAAGAACTTTTGGAGAAGCGTGTACGTGATGCATGGGAATATCGTAAGAAAGTGGTAGATACAGGATGCTGTCGTCTGATTTTTGCAGAGGCAGATTTCCTTCCGGGAATTGTGGTGGATAAATTTTCGGATGTACTGGTAGTCCAGTCACTGCTCTGGGGATCGATCGTTTTAAAGAAACAATCGTAGAACTCCTCAGGAAAGTCCTGGCAGAAGATGGGATCACTATTCGCGGTGTTTACGAAAGAAGCGATGTGAAGGTGCGCAAACAGGAAGGAATGGAAATGGTTAAGGGTTTTATAGGACCAGAGTTTCCAACACTTGTGCAGATTGAAGAAAATGGTGTAAAATATGAAGTTGACGTAAAAGACGGGCAGAAAACAGGATTTTTCCTGGATCAGAAATATAACAGGCTTGCAATTCAGAAACTCTGTAAGAATGCGAAAGTTCTGGATTGCTTTACACATACAGGTTCTTTTGCACTGAATGCGGGAATCGCAGGAGCTGCGAGTGTAACCGGTGTGGACGCCTCTCAGCTGGCAGTAGATCAGGCAACCGCTAATGCGACATTGAATGGTTTATCCGACAATGTGAAATTTATTTGCGAGGATGTTTTTGAACTGCTCCCTGAGCTGGAAGAGAAAGGTGAGAAATTTGATGTTGTAATTCTTGATCCTCCTGCATTTACCAAGTCCAGAAATTCCATTAAAAATGCAGTAAAAGGATACAGAGAGATTAATCTGCGTGCCATGAAACTGGTAAAAGACGGCGGATTTCTGGCAACCTGTTCCTGTTCTCATTTTATGGACTATGAATTATTTACCAAAACCATCGGACAGGCAGCAAAGAATGTACATAAAAGACTTCGCCAGGTAGAATACAGGACACAGGCACCGGATCATCCGATCCTGTGGGCGGCAGATGAGTCTTACTATCTGAAGTTTTATATATTCCAGGTATGCAATGACAGATGATTATTTGGTATATCAGGTTAGGGGTAAAATACCTTTTTGCCCCTAGAGCGTGTCTGAAAAATCATTTCCACAATCTGCACGCCCCACTTGCGGTATATTTTGCCGAATTCGGTTTCCGTAGCCCGCTACGACGCCCTCATCCGGGCAAAATCTCCCACAAATTGTGACATATATCTTGCGGAAAGCATTTTTCAGACACGCTCTAACATCATAAGAGTACATAATAAAGAAAGAGAGGAAATAATATTATGAGTTTCAGAGAAGTAAAAGCAGAAGAACTGACAATGAATCCATTTACCAAGATTGGAAAGGAATGGCTGCTGATCACAGCCGGAAATGAAGAAAAATGCAATACCATGACAGCAAGCTGGGGTGCAATGGGTGTTATGTGGGGAAAGAACGCAGTGACAGTGTATATCCGTCCTCAGAGATACACCAAGGAATTTGTGGACAGGGAAGATACATTTACAATTTCTGTTCTGGGAGAAGAGTATCGCAAGGCATTAAATTATTGCGGAAAGGTTTCCGGAAAAAATGCGGATAACAAGATTAAAGAAGCAGGACTGACTCCTTACTTTACAGACGGAACAGCCGGAATTGAAGAAGCTGACATGATCATGGTCTGCAAAAAAATGTATCATGATGAGATTAAACCGGAATGCTTTGATGCCGGGGAAAACGACGGTAAGTGGTATCCGCAGAAAGACTACCATACCATGTATATTGCAGAGATCCTGAAAGTTCTTGTCAGAGAGTAAAAAAATGCATTACAAACAGTAAAAAAGAGGTAGTTTAATGAAAGACAAATTAAACAGATTCATGCAGGGGCGTTATGGAGTGGATAATTTTGCAAGATTCACTCTCGGTGTGGCACTTTTCGTCATTGTTGTAGGTTCTTTTATGAGACAAAACGCAGCCGGAGGCGTTCTGGATACAGTTGGATTTATTCTTATCATTTATACATATTTCAGAATCCTTTCCAGAAATATCTCTGCACGATATGCGGAAAACCAGAAATATCTGGGATATACTCAGAAAATCCGCAGCCGGTTTACCAGAGAGAAAAATATGATGGAGCAGAGAAAAACACATCATATCTATACCTGCCCGGGTTGTGGACAGAAAATTCGTATTCCCAGAGGAAAAGGACAGAAGGTAGAGATTGAATGTCCGAAATGTCATGAGAAGTTTATCAAAAGACGTTGATTTGCTGCAAACACGCTCTGGCAGATCATCATAAGTTATGGGCTGGAGGAATTATGTTTGGTTATATAGTAATGAATAAGCCTGAAATCAAGTTTAAAGATTTTGATCTGTACAGATCCTTTTACTGTGGATTGTGCAGAGAACTCAAAAGTAAATATGGAATATCAGGACAGATTTCTCTGACTTATGATATGACATTTGTGGTGATTCTTCTCAGTGCGCTTTATGAGCCGCCCACACAAAAGGGAAGCACAAGATGTATCATTCATCCGGTCTGTAAACAGCCGGTCAGAAGAAATACAGTGACAGAATATGCGGCAGATATGAATGTACTTCTTACTTATTATAAATGCCGGGACGACTGGGAGGATGAAAAAAAAGTAACTGCTCTTGGTTATTCAAAAGTTCTTCAGGGAAAAGTTAAAAAACTGGATCAGAAATATCCGGATAAATCCCGAAGAATACAGAAGCTTCTCAGTGAATTGTCTGAGATGGAGAAATCCTGCGAAAAAGACATTGACAAAATGGCGGGCTGTTTCGGAAAAATTATGGAAGAGATTTTTGCATGGAAACAGGATGTATGGGAAGATACTCTGCGCAGAATGGGATTTTTTCTTGGCAAATTTATTTATCTTCTGGATGCATACGATGATGTGGAAGAGGATATAAAAAATAAAAATTACAATCCTTTTTCAGAACAATATATAATAAAAGGGTTCGATGAGCAGGTACGCCGGATTCTGATCATGATGATGGCGCAGACCTGCAGGGAGTTTGAGAAACTTCCTATTATAAAATACACTGATATTTTGAGAAATATTCTTTACTCAGGGGTATGGTGTCGGTTTGAGGTGATACATAAGAAGAGAAAAGAAGCAGGAGAGAAAGATAATGATTGATCCGTACAGTATACTGGGGATTTCCAGAGATGCATCCGATGAGGAAGTGAAGAAGGCATATCGTAAGATGAGCAGAAAGTATCATCCGGATGCCAATATTGACAATCCGAATAAAGAACAGGCTGAGGAGAAATTCAAGCAGGTTCAGCAGGCTTATGAGCAGATTATGAAGGAAAGAGAGCAGGGAATCGATTACGGGAATTATGGCAGCAATAATTACGGTGGTTTTGGCGGATTTTCCGGACAGGCAGACTCTGGCTATCAGGATGAAGAGTCTATGCGCAGGCAGGCGGCAGCCAATTATATCCAGAGCGGTCATTATCGTGAGGCTATGAATGTTCTGCAGTCACTTTCACAGAGGAACGGACAGTGGTATTATCTGTCTTCCATGGCAAACATGGGACTTGGAAATAACGTAAATGCATTGAATGATATTAAGCAGGCTATCCGTCTGGAACCGGATAATGTACAGTATCAGATGGTTTTGCAGCAGATGGAAGGCGGAGGAAACTGGTATCAGGAGATGCAGAATCCTTTTGGAGGTATGCCGACAGGCGGTGATGATTATTGTATGAAGCTGTGCCTGGCAAATATGGCATGCAGTCTGTGTTGCCCGGGAAGCGGCATATTTTGCTGCTAAAACGTTATTGTTCACTCCGTTCTCAGTAACGTAGCCAAAATTCATCCAGATTCTGCGATGGATTGTATTAGTGTATTGATCATAATTAGAATA
>ENA-OQIM01000895-OQIM01000895.1-human-gut-metagenome-genome-assembly--contig:-NODE-895-length-10934-cov-1.955584_pt1 | contig 10934 bp, 17 predicted proteins | sample MGYA00242579_ERZ504744 | MGnify/ENA primary metagenome ERZ504744 (study PRJEB26092, sample SAMD00036441) | human gut metagenome | host: Homo sapiens | study: EMG produced TPA metagenomics assembly of...
GCCGCGTGGGCCGCGGCAGCGTGTCGGGCACCTGCCTGGTCATGACGCACTCCAAGGGCAACGGCGGCGCTTCGGCGGCGCAAGACCGTCTCCAGTCGCTCGAAAAGACCTCGGACGGCTTTACGCTCGCCAGATGGACCTTCGTCTGCGCCACGAGGGCGAAATCCTGGGGTACCGCCAGCATGGCGGTGTGACTCTGCGCTTTGTCGACCTGGATGCCGACGAGGAGCTGATCGAGTGGGCCCATTTGGACGCGGTCGAGCTCTTGCGGTATGCTTGCAACCTTGACTCCGTGGCGACGCGCCCCCTGCGCGATGCGGTCGCCATGCGATATCGACACATTTTTAAGGAGGTCAGCGGAGGATGAGAATCATCGGCGGCGAATGGCGCGGTCGTAAGATCGAGGAGCCCCGTGGTCGCGATGTCACCCGCCCCACGACCGATCGCGTGCGCGAGGCATGCGCATCTATGGTCATGTCGGCATTTGACTTCGATCTGGACGAGGTCCGCGTGCTGGACGCCTTTGGCGGCTCCGGCGCCTTAGGGTTAGAGATGCTCTCACGTGGTGCCCGCTCGCTCACGACGTTCGAGATCGATCGGAATGCCGCGCGGCTCATTACCAAGAATATCGAGTCGCTCTGCCGTGACCGTGCGCGTTGGCGCGTGGTAACGGGCGACATGCTGGCGAGCGCCTCGCGCGGTCGTGTGCCGGGCGGCCCCTTTGATCTGGTCCTGCTCGACCCGCCCTATGCTTTTGGTGCCGAGCCGGTCGAGATACTGCTGCAGAACCTGGCTCAGCAGGGTCTGCTTGCACCTGGCGCTTATGCCCTGTTTGAGCATGCCGCCGCTGATGCGGGCGCGCATCCGGCAGGCTTTGAGATCGTGCGCGAGAAGCGCTACGGCATTACCTCGGTCGACCTGCTTCGTTGGGTCGGCGATGACGATGGTGAGGAAGATTGCGCCGGAACCGATGCTCACAACACCGATGCCATGACGGTTCAGGAGAACGCCTATGAGTGACACCATCAACCGCGTGATCGTCCCGGGCACCTTCGATCCCATCACGTTTGGCCATATCGACGTCATCCGCCGCGCCCGCCGCATCTTTCCCAGCGTGATCGTCGCTGTCGCCGAGTCGCAGGGTAAAAACGGTGTGGGCACCACGTTTATGCTGGATGAGCGCGTGGCGCTGGCTCGTGAGGCGCTCGGTGATATCGACGGCGTCGAGGTCCTGCCCTTTACCGGCCTCTTGGTCGACTTCGCTCGCGAGCAGGGGGCGGGGGCCGTGGTCAAGGGCCTGCGCGCCATGACCGACTTTGAGTACGAGCTGCAGCAGGCAGACCTCAACTATCGCTTGGATAACGAGCTGGAGTCCATCTTTGTCATGAGTGCGCCGCAGTACGGCTATATCTCGAGTTCGGTCGTTCGCCAGATCGCCTCGCTCGGCAGCGATGTATCGACGTTTGTCCCGCCCAACGTGGTCGAAGCGCTCAGACACCGCTTTTCGTGACGTTTTTTATTGCCTGGTGGCATGTGGTAAACTAGCACGATGATATGTTACCTATGAAAGGAGACCGGATGCCGGGCGAGAATTTTCCTGGCGATAGGATCGTCAGCTTGGTCGATGAGCTCGAAGGGCTGATCGAGGAAGCCAAGCCGCCTTTCGGCAAGAACGCTCAGTTCAAGGTCATCGACGCCGACGTGTTCTTCAACATCCTCGACGAGATCCGCATGAGCTATCCCGAGGAGTGGCAGAAGTCCCGCCGTATCCTTAAGGAGCGCGAGGAGCTTATGGCTTCCGCCGCCGCTCAGGCCGATTCCATCATCGCCGACGCTCAGCAGCAGGCCCTCACCATTGCCGGTGAGCAGGAGATCGTCCGCTTGGCACAGCAGCAGGCCGACGACATCCGCGATCGTGCCCAGCAGTACGAGCGCGAGACGCGTTATGCTGCCGAGGACTACGCAGAGCAGGTCTTTACGCACCTGGAGGAGAACCTCAAGAGCCTGACCGGCACCGTTACCCGTTGCCGTCAGCAGCTCAACGAGGGTGCCGCCCAACAGAATGGTCAGTGGTAATGGCTGAGTTCCCGAGCGTTACCGTCGATCTTTCCGAACAGCTCGAGTTTCCTGGTGATTCGTATCCGCTGACCGGCAAGGTCGATGTTGCCACCTACACGGTGGGCGAGAAGGAGTACCAGCTACAGGACGGCATCGACTACGACGTTGTCTTTACCAATGCCGGTACCGGTGTCTTGCTCACGGGCATGGTCCGCGCGCACGCCACCGGCGAGTGCGACCGTTGCCTGGAGCCCGCTTCGTTTGATATCGCCGGCGAGATCGAGGAGTTCTACCTCTTTGAGGAGCCCGAGGATCCCGAGCCTACGAGGACGGCTACGAGCTCCTGGGTGAGGACCGCATCGTCGATCTGGGTGAGCCCATCAACGATGCCGTTGTCATGGACACGCCGTTTGTGGTGCTCTGCAAGCCCGATTGCCGCGGTCTGTGTCCCACTTGCGGTTGCAATCTCAACGTCGAGCAATGCGATTGCGCCACCCAGGCAGAGGCAGAATGGGCCGCTGCCACGGAAATCCATTTGCAGCATTGAAGAATCTCAAGCTCGATGAGTAAAACTGTGGTAGTATCGCTACTTGCGCGTAATCGCCACACTGGATAGTTCATAAGGAAGGTCACTATGCCCGTACCTAAACAAAAGCAGGGTCGTATCCGCACTCACACCCGTCGTTCCGCCAACATGAAGATCTCGGCTGCGGCTCAGTCCACGTGCCCCCGTTGCGGCGCTGTCAAGCTTCCGCATCACGTGTGCCCCAGCTGCGGTTTCTACAAGGACCGCGAGGTTATCGTTACCGAGTAACGGTATACTCTGGATGCGATGCCGTTCCAAATGGAACCACAATGGCCGGCTCAATGAGTCGGCATTTTGTATAAGGAGCATGTATATGAGTAACGTTCGCGTTGTGTAGACATTGTGGGCGGAGACGAGAAACCTCAGGTTGTTCTCGATGGTATCGAGGCTGCGCTTGCCGCCGATCCCGATATCGAGGTCTTGGCAGCTGGCCCCGCTGAAATCGTCAATCCCTTTGCTGCTTCCCATGCACGTGTTGAGGCTCTTGAGGCACCCGACGTTATCGCCATGGATGACGATCCCATTCGCGCCGTGATGACCAAGCGTAAATCGTCGATCGTGCTTGCCTGCCGCGCCATCAAAAAGGGCAACGCGGACGCGTTCTTCTCCGCCGGCTCGACCGGTGCCATGACCGCTGCCGCCACCGCCTATGTGACGCCGTTTAGATATATGGCCGAAGGCAAGAAGCAGCCGGTGCGTCCCTGTCTGACCAATGCGCTGCCCAATCGCGCCGGCGGTCTGACGGTGCTGTGCGATATGGGCGCCCAACCCCGATGTCGAGGTCGATGACATGGTGCGTTTTGCCCAGATGGGTAGCGCCTATGCCCGCGTCGTCCTGGGCATCGAGCATCCCCGCGTGGGCCTGCTTGCCAATGGCACCGAGGACGAGAAGGGTTCCAACTTACCAAGCCTGCCTTCCCGGCCATGAAAGCCGCCGTTCCCGGCTTTGTGGGCAACTGCGAAGCACCGACCTCACCTCGGGCAATTTCGATGTCGTCGTTGCCGATGGCATGTCGGGCAATATTGCGCTCAAGGCCACCGAGGCGCTGCCAAGTTTTTGCTGCAGGAACTCAAGGGTGCCTTTATGGCCTCGCTCGGCACCAAGATCGCCGCGCTGCTCATCAAAAGCAGATGCGCGAGATTAAGGCCAAGCTCTCTGGTGATGCCAAGGGCGGTGCGATTCTTTTGGGCCTGCGTGGCGTGGTCCTAATCGGCCATGGCGCCACCTCGGTCGAGGCTGTTAAAAACGGTACGCTCGCGGCGGCCGAAGCCGTGCGCGCGGGGCTGGTCGAGAACGTCGCCAACTCCATGGACGGCATCGTTTTGTAAGAGCGAGTTAGAGCGCTGTTATGTGCCTCGCGGCCTGCTTCGTGGGGTAGAATCAGAACCGTGTCTTGGTACCGCCCGGGCGGTACCATTCTGTTGGTATTCATTCACTATGAGAGGAAGCGCTATGGACCGCTCCGAAATCTTCGACAAGATCGCCGAGGTCGCTGCTGACGTTCTGGGCGTCGATGTTGCCGAAATTAGCGATGAGACCACCTTTGACGATCTCGATGCCAACTCGCTCGAGCGCCTGCAGCTGGTTACGGCTATCGAGGACGAGTTCAACCTCGAGATCGATGACGAGACTCTGCTCTCGCTCAACTCTGTCGCCGACGCCGTCGACGCGATCGAAAACGCCAGGGAGGCCTAGGTCTTGGCTTTGTCTGAACGACTTACGCGTGCCCAGGAAATCCTGGGCCACGAGTTCAATAATAAGGTGCTGCTGCGCGCGGCGCTTACGCATCCCTCGGCAGTCGAGGCCAGCCGGTTTCTGCCAGCTATGAGCGCCTTGAATTCTTGGGCGAGTTCCATTTTGGGCGCTGTGGTCGCACGCTCCCTGTTTGAGTCCTATCCGGAGTTTGACGAGGGCAAGCTCACGCGCCTGAAGGTGTCGCTTGTCTCGGGCGCTACGCTGTCCGAGGTGTCGCACGAGCTGGGTATCGACGACATCATCATCTTTGGTGCCTCCGAGACCGGTACCGCGCGCGTGGCCTGCACTCGGCGCTCGAGAACGTCTATGAGTCGCTCGTGGGCGCGCTGTATCTGGATGCTGGCTGGGATGCGGCGGCGGAGTTTATCCACCGTACGCTTAAGCCCCATTTGGCCTCTGAGCGTGCCGAGCATCCTGCGAACCCCAAGTCGTTCTTGCAGGAGTGCGTGCAGGCAGACGGCCATGAGCCTCCCGCGTATAAGCTTGTTGGCTCCGAGGGCCCGGCGCATGCGCCCACCTTTACCGCCGTGGTGTTGATCGATGGTATTCGCCAGGGTCGCGGCTCCGGCTCCTCAAAGAAGGAAGCCGAGGGAGCCGCTGCACTCGAGGCACTTGACCGCATGGGCTACACCACCAACGGCGTGATTCTCAACAAGAAGCCTGTTTAAGCGAGGAACCGTGTATCTCAAGTCCCTCACGCTCAAAGGGTTCAAGTCGTTTGCCGACCGCGCCCATATGACGTTTGAGCCGGGCCTGACCGTCATCGTCGGTCCCAACGGCTCGGGAAAATCGAACATCTCTGACTCGATTCTGTGGGTCCTGGGCGAGCAGAGCGCCAAGCAGCTGCGCGGCCAGGCCATGGAGGATGTCATCTTCTCGGGCTCGTCAGCGCGCAAGCCGGTGGGTGTCGCCGAGGTCACGCTGGTGCTCGATAACTCGGACCATATGCTGCCCGTCGACTTTGACGAGGTCGCCATCACCCGTCGTATGTATCGCTCGGGCGAAAGCGAGTACCTCATCAACTCGAGTCCGTGCCGCCTGATGGACATTCAGGACATCCTGCACGATTCGGGCTTGGGCAAGGATACGCATTCCATCATCAGCCAGGGCAAGCTCGACGCCATTTTGCAGAGCCGCCCCGAGGGCGCCGTGCCCTCCATCGAGGAGCCGCCGGCATCTCCAAGCACAAGCGCCGCAAGGAGCGTGCGCTCAAAAAGATTAATTCGATGGACGAGCACTTGACCCGTGCCCGCGACATCAATAAGGAGATCGCCCGTCAGCTGCGGCCGCTGGAGCGTCAGGTCGATCGCGCGCGCAAGTACAAAGAGCTGTCCTCGCGCGCGAACGAGCTTACGCAGATGCTGGCCGTCGACGAGCTTCGTTCGCTGCAGTCGCAGTGGAACGACTTGGAGAGCCGCTCCAAGGAGGGTGCTGCCGAGCTTGAGCTTGCGCAGTACCGCTTGGGCGAAAAGGAACGCGAGCTCGAGAAGTTCCAGGTCATGCTCGAGGAAAAGGGCCTGTTTGTGGGCGATCTGGGCGAGCAGCGCCGCCATATGCAAGACGTGGTCGGTCGCATTAACTCCGATATGCGCCTGCTCGAGGAAAAGGGCCACAATATGGTGTCGCGCCTGTCCGACATGCGCGGCCAGATCTCGAGCTCCGAGCATCAGCGTCGTCGCGTGGTCGAGGAGCTCGAGGATGCACGTGCGCAGCTTGAGGAAGTGACCGGCGCGCACATGCAGGCCCAGGAGGACGTTGACGCCGCTGGTCCTGCCGCCGCTGAGCTCCACGAGCGGCGCGTGGCGCTCGACAATCAGATTTCGCAGCTTACGCGTGAGCAACGCGATGTGCAGCGTGTGGCCGATAACGCGGCGCTCGAACTCGCCAAGGTGAAGGACTCGCTGAGCAACGCCGAGGTCGAGGACAACATGTACGCCTCGCGCCTGGAGCAGATTGATGAACAGCTCGAGGAGGTTACAGCATCGCTTGATAGCCGTCGCGACCGTGCTGAGGAGCTTGAGAGTGCCCTTGAGGCGGCTCGTCAGGCCCAGAACGATGCGCGCGAGGCCACCGAGGTCGCCCGTGCAGCCCTGAAGGACTTGCGTAATCGTGAGAGCGAGGCGCGCAACAAGCTGTCCGAGGTGCGCTCGGAGCTTGCCAGCCAAAAGAAGCTCGATGCCCGCATGGCAGACAGCTCGCCGCTGGTGAGCCGTCTGGTGGGCGCGCTGGGCGACGATGTCTCAGGCCGTCTGGGCGACGTGCTCGACGCCCTCGTGAGCTTGAGGGCCTGGTTGAGCAACTACTTGCCGGCGATATCGATGCTCTTTTGTTGATGATGCCGCTACGCTTGAGCGCGCCGGTCGTGCGGCTTTGGACCAAAAGAAGGCTTCGGGCGAGGCGCTGCTGATGGCGCGCGGCGTGAGTGGCTCTGCTGCCGCCGAGGGCGCTGCCGGTACGCGTCTGGTCGATCGTCTGTCCGTGCGCTCCGGTTATGGCCCGGTTGTCGAGGCCCTTCTCGGCGGCTATTACGTGGTCGATGACTTGGCTGCCGCGTTGGCTGCCCCTGTCGTTGACGGTGTGACCTACGTGACTCCCGATGGCGCCCGCGTGAGCTGTGGTGGGTCTGGTGCGCGTGGGGCTCGATGCCGGCGAGGCTTCGGGTGCCTTGGAGCGCAAGCGCCGCATCCGTGAGCTCGAGGGCCTGGAACCCGATCTGGCTGCCATCTTTGAGCATGCTTCGGACCAAGTCGTTGAGGCCAACGCCGCCGTCGAGGAGGCACGTGCCGCCGAGGGCGATGCCGCCGGTGAGATCGCCCGTCTTGAGGGCGAGCGCCGCTCGCTGCTCTCCGAGATCGGCCGCTTGGAGCAAAGCGTCAACAATGCCGAGGTCGAGCGCGTGCGCATCTCCAAGCGCCGCGAGCAGGCCTCCGAGGCCGTTCGCGCTGCGCGCCCGCGCGTTGACGAGCTCACCCGTTCCGCGTGACGAGGCGCGTGCACAGGCAAGCGACCTGGTCTCCAGATTGCCGAGGCCAACGATGAGCTCGATCGCGTTCGCCGTGACGATTCCGAGGCCGCCGGTAAGCTCGCCGATGCAAGGTGCGCCTGGCCCAGACGAGCGAGCGCCTGCGTTCGCTGAAGGGCCGCGTGCCCGACCTTGAGCATCGTCTTGAGGGCATCGACCGTCGTATCCGCGGAACACGCCAGGCTTCGCGCTCGCTCGAGCTGCTGCGCCTGCGCGTCGACCCCATGCACGAACGCTATTCTGCCCTGTTGGAACGCGCATCGGATTGGGCAGCGCGCCTGCGTGACCAGGCCTCTCTGGAAGAGGCGGACTCCGCTTCGCTCAAGAAGACCATCGAGGATGCCAAGCCGGGGTCTCCCGTGCCAAGGAGCGGTTGATGCCGCCACGGCGATGCAAAATGAGTTCAAGGTTGCGCGCGGCAAGCTCGAGGTGCAGGTAGAGGCGGCCATCAAGCCATTACCGCCGACGGTACCACGGTGCTCGAGGAAGCGCTCATGCTGCCGGCGCCCACCGATCGCGATGCCGCCGAGCGCGAGCTCAACCAGCTTGTGCGCCAGATCAACAATCTGGCCCCGTGAACCAGGTTGCCATGGAGGAGTACGAGCAGCTCAAGCGCCGCGCCGACTACATCGAGGAGCAGCTGGCTGATCTGGAGAGCGCGCGCAAGGCGCTCACCAAGATCACGGTGGCCATTGATCGCAAGATGCGCAAGGCGTTTCTGGTGACGTTTGAGAAGGTCGACGCGAACTTCCGCGAGATCTTCGCCATGCTGTTCCCGGGTGGCCAGGCTCATCTTGAGATGACCGATCCCGAGCATCCTGCCGAGACGGGCATTGAGGTTGTGGCGCAGCCGCGCGGCAAGCGCATTACCAAGATGATGCTCATGTCGGGTGGCGAGAAGAGTCTGACGGCGCTCGCCCTGCTCTTTGCCGTGTACCGCACGCGCACGGTGCCGTTCTATGTGCTGGACGAGGTCGAGGCGGCGCTTGATGACGCCAACCTGTCCAAGCTCATCGGAGCCCTCGATGTGCTGCGTTCCGATACACAGCTCTTGGTCATTTCGCATCAGCGCCGTACTATGGAGGACGCTGACGTTCTCTATGGCGTCTCGATGCAAGCCGACGGCGTCAGCCGCGTCGTCTCGCAAAAACTCGATCGCGAAACCGGAAAGGTCGTGAATGCATAATGGGATTCTTTGACGCTCTCTCGCGCGGACTTGAGCGCAGCCGCGAGGCCCTCAACGAGGTCTTCTACTTTGGCGGCGAGGTCGACGAGGACTTTTGGGAGGACCTTGAGGACACCCTCGTTATGGGTGACATGGGTGCCGAGGTCGCTATTCAGTCTCCGATGACCTGCGCGATGCCGCAGCCAAGAAGAACCTCAAGACCGCACCGCAGCTTCGTCGCGCTCTGGCCGAGCAGCTTGAGCAGCACTTTGTGCCCATCGAGCGCGATCCGTTCTCCGATACGCCGAGCTGCGTGCTGTTTGTGGGCATCAACGGTGCCGGCAAGACCACGACGGTCGGCAAGATTGCGAGCGCCATGGCTTCCCGCGGCAAGAATGTCGTGATCGGTTCGGCCGATACCTTCCGCGCCGCCGCCATCGAGCAGCTCGATGTGTGGGGTCAGCGCGCCGGTGTTCCCGTCATCAAGCGCGACCGCGGCTCCGACCCGGCGAGCGTTTGTTACGACGTGCTCGACGAGGCCGACAGGCGCGGCAGCGACCTGGTGCTTATCGACACCGCCGGTCGTCTGCATACGAGCCCCGAGCTCATGCGCGAGCTCGCCAAGGTGGTCAACGTGACGCGTAAGCGCGCCGCCAATATGGCCGCCGGCTCCATGCCGGTTTCGGTCGTGCTTGTGATCGATGCCGCCACTGGTCAGAACGGTCTGAACCAGGCGCTCGAGTTTAACGAGGCGCTGGGCCTGGACGGTATTATCATGACCAAGCTCGACGGCACGGCTAAGGGCGGTATCGCCATGGCCGTGGCCGAGAAGCTCAAGCTCCCGATCCTGCGCATCGGCGTGGGCGAGCAGGTCGATGACCTGCAGGAGTTTAACGCCAAAGATTTCTGCCGCGCCTGGTGGGCGAGTCCAACTAAGGAGTAACCAGTGTTTGATTCCCTGAGCGATCGCCTCAACGACACATTTGACCGCCTGCGCGGCAAGGGTAAGCTGACCGAGGCCGATATCACCTCGGCCATGCGCGACATTCGCATGGCGCTGCTCGAGGCCGACGTTAACTTTAAGGTCGTCAAGGAGTTCGTTGCTAAGACTAAGGAGCGCTGCATGACCGCCGAGGTCATGGAGTCGCTGTCGCCGGCGCAAAACGTCGTCAAGATCGTGCTCGACGAGCTCACCGAGATGCTCGGCTCCACCGAGAGCAAGCTCGTTTTTAGTAACCGCATTCCTAATGTCATCATGCTCGTGGGCCTGCAGGGCTCCGGTAAGACCACGGCTGCCGTAAAGCTTGCCCACCTGCTCAAGAAGCAGGGCCGCTCGCCGCTGCTCGCCGCGTGCGACGTCTACCGTCCCGCTGCTGCCGACCAGCTTGCCACGCTCGGCGGCGAGATCGGCGTGCCGGTCTTCCGCGGTGACGGCGAGCACCCGGTCGACATCGCCAAGGGCGCCATCCAGGAGGCCGTCGACCACCTGCGTGACGTGGTCATCGTCGATACCGCCGGACGTCTTCAGATCGACGAGCAGATGATGCAGGAGCCGTCGACATCAAGAAGGCCGTCAAGCCCGACCAGGTGCTGATGGTCGTCGACGCCATGACCGGCCAGGATATCGTCAACGTGGTCTCGACGTTTGCCGAGCGCACCGACTTTGATGGTGTGATTATCTCCAAGCTCGACGGTGACGCCCGTGGCGGTGGCGCGCTTTCGGTGCGTCAGGTGACCGGCAAGCCCATCAAGTTTGTGAGCATGGGCGAGAAACCCGATTCGCTTGAGCCGTTCTATCCCGATCGCATGGCCAAGCGAATCTTGGGCATGGGCGACGTTGTCGGCATCATCGAGAAGGCCCAGGAGGCCGCCGATGCCGAACAGCTCGAGGCTGCCGAGCGCATGCTGCGCGAGGCTTTACCATGAACGACATGCTCGACCAGATGAAAGCCGTCAAAAAGATGGGCGGCATGAAGGGTATCCTGGGCATGCTCCCCGGTGGCCAGCGCGCGCTCAACCAGATGGGCGGTAACCTGGACGAGGGCATCTTCGACAAGAACGAGGCCATCATCATGTCGATGACCAAGGAGGAGCGTCTGCGTCCCTCCATCATCAACGGCCAGCGTCGCGCGCGTATCGCCAAGGGCGCCGGTGTGACCCCCACCGAGGTCAATAGCCTTATGAAGCAGTGGGGCGAGATGAACAAGATGATGGGCCGCATGCGCACGATGGCCAATCAGCACAGGCCGGCGGCAAGAAGGGCAAAAGGGCAAAGAAGGGCAAGAAGGATGCGCATGCCCAACTATTCCCGGTCTGGATGCATGGCCTTGGGCGGCAGTGGGCGGCC
>ENA-OQIM01000896-OQIM01000896.1-human-gut-metagenome-genome-assembly--contig:-NODE-896-length-10930-cov-2.093585_pt1 | contig 10930 bp, 16 predicted proteins | sample MGYA00242579_ERZ504744 | MGnify/ENA primary metagenome ERZ504744 (study PRJEB26092, sample SAMD00036441) | human gut metagenome | host: Homo sapiens | study: EMG produced TPA metagenomics assembly of...
CATCGGCATACATAAACCAAGCGATCACGGCACCCACAAAGCCGCCGAGCATATCGGCAAGCATGAAGGGGATGCAGTTGCCCCACGGCACCAGCCGACGATGCACTGGGCAAGCACCATGCGGGGTTCATGCACACAGCGCCACCAAAGACAAACAGGCAGACCGAGATGCCAAAGGACCAGGTGGTGATGGCAAACATATGGCCGGAGCTGATACTTGGTGCCCTTGAGCACGGTATCGCAGTGAACGCCACGCCAAAGACGATCATGAGGGCCGTTGCGCCGAATTCGCAGAGGAGTTTGGTAAGCATAAAACCTTATCTTTCTTGTCGGTTATAAACGATTCGTTTGGGCCGTGCACTAGTGCTGCGCGACGACAACGCCCAGGCCATCGGGAATGACGGCAACCTTGGCATCGGCACCCTTCATCTCAAAGGCGAGCTTGAGCGCCTCCTCGATAGTGTTGACCGGCGTCATGTGCATATCCTTGAGCATCTGGTGATCGCACAGGTCGGTGACCATGATCACAGGGTGATGCGCCAGGATGCGGGCAAAGATCTGGCTCGTCCACTGATCGGGCAGGGTCTCGTCCTTAGGACGGTCGATGCAGCGCGCTCAAACTCTGCCGGATCGTTGTCGGCGATGTTGTGATAGAAGCCCTCGCCGCCGTGACCGTCGGCACAACCGGCGACGTCGATGATCACACCGCCCTCGGGAAGCGTGGCCTCGGCAGCGCACATGCCTTCACAGCCTGATAGATGTTCTGATCGAGGGGGTAGCCGCCGTTAGTGGTAATGGCGATCTCGCACTCGACGGGCTCAACGCCGGCAAGGCTCTTCACGAACTCGCAGCCAGCCTCGTGCGCCTTGTGGATATCGCCGGCAAAGGAGCCGATGACCTCGTGCTTGCCGTTGAGCACCACGTTAAGCACAAAGGCAAGGTGAGCCATCTCGGCAGCGGCAAACATGTCCTCGCTCACGTGGTTGTGGCACAGGTTGCCGGCACGCGAATGGGAATCGTTCACAAACTGACCGTTATGGTTGTACATGATGGTCTTGTAGCTGGCAATGCCGGGCAGCACGGACTTGCGGCTGCCAGAGAAGCCAGCAAAGAAGTGCGGCTCAATAAAGCCCTCGGCAAGCAGCAGATCGCAATCGGCCGCAATCTTGTTGATGATGCACTCGCCGCCAGAAGCAGGGTGCCGATCTTTTTCATCATGCTGTCGTCAGTCGCGACGTGCATAACGATTTCCTCGTTGGCAACGATCTCCTCGCCGTACTTGTTGACGAGTTCCTCGTGCGTCGACGGACGGTGCATACCCGTAGCAACCAAAATACGCACACGAGCCTCGGGCGCAGCGGAATGGATGTGATGCAGCAGAATAGGCATCGTTACACGCGAGGGAACGGGACGCGTATGGTCGGAGCTAATAATGACGATGTCCTTTTTGCCAGCACAAAGCTCCTCGAGCGAAGGCGACCCATAAGGGTTGGCAAGCGACTCCTCTACCAGCTCTTCCTGCGATTTCGTAGTCTTAAACTCGTTTTGATGACCTTCCATCACACCCGCGAAGTTCTTGTCCTCGAGCTCCAGATGCAACGTCTTGTGGTCAAACGGCAGTTCACATTCAAACATTGACGAGCGCCCTCTTCCTTTCAACTGACACACTAGTCAAACCGTTGGAAGGATACGCCGCTCACCGAAAAACACCACCGTCCACCGACTCATTAACACAACGTTTCATATTTGACCCACAACAAAACAACCGCGATCCCAAACGAGACCGCGGCCGCTACAGTCGTAAGTCGAGAAGCGCGCCTTTCTTCCCTTCAGCCGTAATCCGCCGAAGACCGAGGACGAAGGGACCCGATGGGTTTCCCTCTGAATGCATTCCGCAGCACGAAGCCCCATCAAAGTGCGCGAAGCGCGCCATCTTTCCCCAGCCAGTAATCCGCCGAAGACCGGACATCGTAGGGGCCGCCGTTTGTTTTCTTTCCGGCGCATTCCGCAGGACGCAAGAAGCCCTCGCCGCACGAAGTGCGCAGCGAGGCTTCTTGCATGTCCGAGGACGCGCCGGAAAGAAAACAAACGGCGGCCCCGGACAACGACTACAGGGCTATCGATTACCCCGTGTTCTGCAAACCTGCCGAGACGCCGGTCACAGTCGAAAGAATCAGGCTCATGTACTCGGCCTTCTTCTCCTCGGCCATCTCGTCCTGGTTCATACGCACCTCGCGAAGGGCGCGGACCTGTGCGATGGACAGGGCGTCGACGTAGGGGTTACGGACGCGAACGGCGCAGCCGAGCACGCGACGGCGCTGAAGCGGCCATTCGTCACCGACGATGGCAAGGACCCACTTACGCGTGAGCTGCATCTCGGTGAAGACCTTCTCGGACAGATCCTGGCGATCGCCAGGTGCAGATACATCTTGGCGATGCGCTGGTCGGTCTTGGCGATCGACATCTCGATGTTGTCGATAAAGGTGCGGAAGAACGGCCACTCCTGGTAGGCAGCCTTAAGCTGGTCCAGATCGCCAAACTGCTCGCAGGCGGTACCCAGGCCGTACCAAGCGGCCAGATTGATGCGCGCCTGGCTCCAGCTGAAGATCCACGGAATGGTACGCAGGTCGTCGAGCGACTTGGCACCCAAGCCGCGCTTGGCGGGACGCGAGCCGATCGGCAGCAAGCCGACCTCGGTCAGCGGCGTCACGGTCGAGAACCACGGCGTAAAGTCCTCGGTGTTCAGCAGGTCCAGATAGCGCTCGTGGCTTGCGGCGTTGAGCTTCTCGGCATATCCCAGAACTTCTGCGTGGTCTCGGTGTTGGTCTTCTCGACACTCGGGGCCGACTGCAAAGCGTTGCGGCGGCAACGGACTCAACATGGCGCTGAGCCAGCGTGCGGTTGCCGTAACGGGCAAAGATGACCTCGCCCTGCTCGGTAAGCTTAAAGAAGCAATTGACCGAACCCTTGGGCTGCGCCAGCACGGCCTTGTTGGCCGGGCCGCCGCCACGGCCCACGGCACCGCCGCGACCGTGCATGAGCACCAGGTCGATATCGTTCTTCTCGGCCCACTTGGCAATGCGCTCCTGCGCGGAGTGCAGCGCGAGCATGGCGTGGTAGGACCGGCATCCTTGGAGGAGTCGGAATAGCCCAGCATGACCTCCATGCGGCGGTTGGTCTGGGCAAGGCGCTTTTGCACCACAGGCAGCGTAAGCATCTGGTCGAGCACGTCGACGCAGCCCTCGAGGTCCTCGAGCTGCTCGAACAGCGGGATCACGTCGAGCTCGGGGACATCCTCCTCGTGTGCAAAGGACAGGTGGGCAAGCTCAAAGACGTCGGCCACATGCTGGGCGCTCTTGGTGAACGAGATGATGTAGCGGTGCGCCATCTTCTTGCCGTAGCGCTTTTGGATGGAGCCGATAGCGCGGAAGGTATCGATGACCTCGCGCGTCATGGGCTGCAGGTCGCCATGGATACCGTTCTCGTGGATATCCTTAAGGGCGCGGGCATGCACCACGGAGTGCTGACGGAACTCCATCTCGACCATATGGAAGCCGAAGGACTCGACCTGCCAGATGATGGTTTGGACCGGGCCGTAGGCAGCACGGACGGCACCGCAGGCGGCCAGCGAACGCTGGACGACGCGCAGGTCATCCAGGAACTCGTCGGCGCTGTGGTACATGGTGTCGGTGATACGACGGACGGTGGCGTTCAGGCGGTCGGCCATGACGAGCATGACGGCGCGATGCGGCTCGTGCTCGGAGATCAGCTCGGCGCGGGCCGTGTAACGAGGGCTCATCTCGACCTGATGGTTCCACAGGTTAATGAGCTCGGCCGACGGCTTGCTGTAGGTAGCCTCGAGCGTAAGGTTGCGGCCGATGTGGCGGCACTTGTCCTCGAGCTTGAGCACCATGTGCGTAAAGTACTTGGCGGCGACCTCACGGCTCACCTTGGCGGTGACGTTGGGGTTACCGTCGCGGTCGGAACCGATCCAGCTGCCGGGATGGAAGAACGCCGGGCACAGCGGCGCACAGTACCGGCCTTGTCGCCCAGCACCCAATCGTCAAAACGACGATAGATAACGGGGATAACGTCGAACAGCGTGTTATCGAAGATGTCGATGATGGTATCGGCTTCCTCGACCGGCGTGGGCTTCTTGAGCGCGATGGGCTCGTGCGAACCAGGGCGTCAATCTCCTGCAGCATGTGGCGCTCGTTCTCCACCAGGTCAGAGCCGCCCAGACGCGGACGCTCCTCCAGCAGGTTGGAGATACGGCGAATCTTGCCCTCGACGGCCTTACGACGAGCTCGGTGGGATGTGCGGTAAAGACAGGGTGGAACTCAAGCTTGCCGAGCAGCTCGTTGGCACCCTCGACACCCATCTCGTTTACCAACTGGTGATAGCGACGGTGAGTTCGTTAGCGGGATCGACCTCGGTATCGGTCGACGCACCGGCCTCGCGCTCGCGCAGCTGCGCCACACGGTAGTTCTCCTCCGACAGGTTTGCCAGATGGAAAAAGCTCGTAAAGGCGCGAACGATGACCTGCTGCTTATCGAGCGGCAGGCTGTCGATCAAATCGACGACCTCACGAAATGCCACGGCAGTGGGCTCGTCGGCGGTGGGCACGCCCTGCTCGTCGACGGCTTCGTCGGCAGCGCAGGTACCGGGGTTGCCGGCATTGACCACAATCTCGGCTGTCAAAATCTTGTCGAACAGGTCCGCGATCTCGGGATCATACTCGCTAAGCACACGGCGCTCCAGGCGCAAGAACAGCGCCAGATTGTCGCGCAGCTCCTCGGGGATCTCGATCTCGGCGAGACGCTCCCTGGACTCGGCATTCGAGCCGATTCGGTTAACGAGGCGGTTGACCACGGCAGCGACGCGCGCCGCGGCTTCGGGTACAGACTGGTTGCTTAGGTTCTCAGCCACGTTTCCTCCCATTCCTCCTTCTATGCACGTAACATGCGGTATTCATTATAGGCGCTTGAGAAATACTTTCGACACTGATTGCGCTTTACCACACAAAAGTATTTTCTGCATTGCAAAGGTTTTTGCCCTAAATGGTCGTATTTCTCGGTGGGCGGCATACGTAAACGGGGGCATTCCGCATAAAAGCGAAACACCCCCGTAACAATCGCTCTCCATGAGCAGGGCACGTTAGCAGGCCCGAAGCTCAAAAAGATGCGCTACAGGCGCTCGCGAACCGCCTCGACGACGTTGTCCAGATCGACCAGTACCTCGTCGTGGCTCTGCATGTCGCGCACCTTGACCTTGCCGGCGGCAAGCTCGTCGCCACCCAGGACTAGGATGAGCTTAGCGCCCACCTTGTCGGCCTGCTTAAACTGGGCCTTAAGGGAACGGCCCTGATAGTCGGCCTCGGTCACGATACCTGCGGCGCGAAGCTCCTGCGTAATGGCAAAGACGTTCTGGCGCAGCTCCTTGCCGGCATTGGCGACGTAGACGCACGGGACCTCCTCGGCACCCAGGTCGCTGCCAAAGGCCTGCAAGGCCAGCAGGGCGCGTTCAAAACCGACAGCGAAGCCGACGCCTGCCGTGGGCTTGCCACCCTCGAGCTCGACCAGGCCGTCATAACGACCGCCGCCACCGATGGAGCCGACACCGGCGCCGGGAGCCTCGACCTCAAAGACAAGTACGGGTGTAGTAGTCCAGGCCGCGCACCAAGGTGGGATCCTCGACATACTCGATACCCGCCGCATCCAAATAGCGCTTGACCTGCTCGTAGTGCTCACGGCACTCGTCGCACAGGTTGTCGCCCATCAGCGGGGCGTCGGCCATGATCTCGCGGCAGTGGTCGTTCTTGCAGTCGAAGGCGCGCAGCGGGTTGAGCTCGGCGCGCTCGCGGCACTCATCGCACATCTCGTCGGCGTGATCGAGGATAAACTGCTTGACCTGCTCGCGGTAAGCCGGACGGCACTGCGCATCGCCCATCGAGTTAATAAGCAGGCGAAGCTTGGAAAGGTCGAAGCCAGGCGCTTGTAGAACTCCATGAGCATGATGATGCACTCGGCGTCTGCCGCCGGATCGGGAGCGCCGAGCCACTCGATGCCCACCTGATGGAACTGGCGCAGGCGGCCCTTCTGGGGACGCTCGCCGCGGAACATGGCCTCGGCGTAGTAGGCTAACGGCGTGAGCTGGGGCACCAGGTTGTTCTCCACGACGGCGCGCACCACACCGGCTGTGCCCTCGGGACGAAGGGCCAGGCGCTGCTTGGGCTTGAGCTTGGTATCGGTGCCCTCGGTAAAGACGCGCTCCAGGTTGGCGCCGCTAAACACGCGGAACATCTCCTTGCGCACGACGTCGGTCGACTGGCCGATGCCGTGGACAAAGACGTCCACCTGCTCGATCGCGGGCGTCTCGATGGGTTTAAAACCAAACGGCTCGAACACGCCGGCAGCGATCTGCTGCATCTTTTGCCAAGCGCGCATCTCGGCGCCGATAAGGTCGCGGGTTCCCTCCGCCTTCTGTGCCTGCATGGGCAAACACCTTCTTTTGTATCGCGTCATAGGTAGTGGACATTATACGGCACAAAGCAGCAACGCGGCGGCGTGTCTGACCGAACGAGGGTATGGGGACTCGTTCGGCCAGACACGCCGCCGCGGTTTGTGATCCCTTTTCCTCCGTCCCCTTCGGATTACGTGATCCCTTGGGACGGAGGAAAGAGCTCATTTCGTAGACCCGTGGCTGCCCTGGAAACCGAATGACAGGTACGGCATCCATCGCTTCCAGCACACGGCAGACAGGCAAACAGGAATAGGCGGCGACCCGCTACTCCCCCGCCACGCTTGCGCGCAGCTTGGCGGCGATGGGCTCGGATGCCAGCAGGAACACGAGCATGACCACGGAGCACGCCAGGCACACAATCCAGGTGCTCGCAAAGGAGCCCGTGGCATCGAACAGCACGCCCGAGACAATGGCGCCCACGGTGCCGCCGACCATCTCGAGCGAGGTAATGGTGCCCGTGACCTTACCCAGGTCGGCCATGCCAAACTGCTTGGACGCGGCGATGGTAGGCGTGATGGTGCCCATGCACGTTCCAACACCAAAGCTCACAGCGGCGACAATAGGACCGAGGTCCGTCGTCGGGAAACACAGCGCCACGCAGGCGATAATGCACGCAACGGAGCCAAGGATATTGCCAAAGCGCAGGCCAAAGCGGTCATAGATCGCACCGAGCGAAATCTTGGCAATAACGACGGTGACATGTAGGCCGAAAGTACGGTACCCGCCCACATGGGATCGTGGCCGCCCGTGACAATCTTGGCACCGTTGACGGAAACACTCGTCATGTTGGTAACCTGGTTGGGCAGGATGGCGCCATTGACCAAGCCCATAAAGAGGAAGGCGACGACAAGCAGCCAAAATGCCGGGCTCTTCTTGATACGAGACCAGCCGACGCTAACCTCGGGCGCGTGTGCTCGTCCTTGTCGCCAGCCGTCGAGACGGACGGATCGCCCGGGTTCTCGCCGAGCGGCTTCAGGCCGATCTCGGAAGGCTTGGTGCGGAAGGAATAGTCATGCAGTTAACGAAAATCGTGTAGCACGTGGCCATGATCACAAAGCTGGAGGCCACCACGAGCCAGCCGGGGAAGAACTTACGTTGCTGGGACATGGATTACTCCTTGTGGTCCGCAATGTATCCGAGAGCGACGGCGGCATAAGCCGCGGCGCCAAGGGGAAGCTCGGTATCGCTAAAGCGTGCCTTGGGATGATGCTGAGCAAAGTGCTCGTCCGTATCAGTCACGGCAGCGCCCACGGTAAAGTACGCACTCGGGATCTCGCTCGAGATCAACGCGAAGTCCTCGCTCGCCATGGCGTGGAACAGCGGCAGGAAGGCAGCCTTGGGCAGCACCGCGCCCACGTAGCCAAGCGACGCCTGGGTCATATCGCTGTCGAGCACGAGCGGCGGAACGTCCGAAAGCGTCTCGATGGCTGCCGGCGTACGATATGTTGCGGCAACGCCGTTGACGACCTCCGCGATACGCTCCTTGAGATGAGTCATGAGCTCGACATCGAAGCCGCGCAGCGTTCCCTCGAGCACACAGGTGTCGGGGATGACGTTGGCCGCCAAGCCGCCAGCGAACTTACCAACGGTAAGTGCGACTTCCTTGGCCGCTGGCACCTCGCGGGAGATAAGCTCCTGGAGCGCCAGGTGCACATGGACGCCGGCCGTGATGGGGTCGATGCAGATCTCGGGGCTCGAGCCATGGCCGCCCTTGCCCTGCAGCGTGATGCGGAAACCGTACACGCCCGAAAGCGCCGGGCTCCCATAGAGCACCAGGCCGAGCGGCGATTGGCTGTTGACGTGCATGGCAAAGGCAGCCTGGGGGCGCGGGTTCTGCAGCAAGCCATCGGCGATGGCAGCGCGGGCTCCCTCAAAGGTCTCCTCACCCGGCTGGAACAGCAGTTTGACGGTGGCATTGGCGTCGACAAGCTCGGCCTCGCGGGCCTTGAGCAAACGGGCCGCGCCGAGCAGCGCCGTCGCATGCATATCGTGGCCACAAGCGTGCATGCACCCGTTGGTGGAAGCGAAAGGCTCGCCCGATTCCTCGACAACGGGCAGGGCATCCATGTCGCCGCGAAGCATGATAACCGTACCGGTTTGCTCGTCCGCGCACGTACCATTGCCCTGAGCAGCCGCGGCCGCACCGGCACCGATCAGCCAACACACAGGAGCCGTCGACAAGCGTGGTATGGGGAATGTCCATCTCGTCCAGACGTGCCTGGATATAGGCAGACGTCTGCGGAAGATTGTTACCGAGCTCGGGCGTCTGATGGAGATCGTGGCGCCATGCGGCAAGCTCACCGGCAAATGCCTGGGCTTCTTTGACCAGACCATCGCCGATAGCGGTCTGCGCCGCTGCGGTAGCCTGAGGCGCTGGTTGCGGTTGAAGATCGGACAGAGCTGATGCCATAGATGCCCTCCAGTAACGTTTTTGCAGCACGCACTTTGACAGCGTAAAGTGCAAGGTACAACTGTAAGGGCATGACATAAAAAATGCCGCCCCGGGAGGGCGGCGCAACAAGTTGTTTACAAATGCGGGTGTGATTTTCGGCGCAAGAAATCGAAATGCGTCTCGCTCAAGATAATCGACAAAAAGATGAGCGCAAAGCCGGAAAGCAGGCGCGAGGTGAGCGCTCCCCCATCAACAACACCGAGAACAGCACACCCGAGGGCGACTCCATCGAAAGAAGCAGCGAGCCCGTCGAGGCCGGGACGTGCGCCAGACCGACGTTTTGGACGAGCAGTGCCACGCACGTGCAGCCCACCGAGAGGAAGACCATCACGCCGATAAAACTCGGCGTCCACACGGACAGAGGCGCCTGAGTCTCGAATAGTAGCGACGTGATTAGCTCAAAACGCCATTGCCCACAAACATCCAAAACGTGATGACGTTGATATCCATCTTGCGGCCATACTTGGCGGTCACCGCCATCTGGATAGCAAAGAAGACCGCGCCGCCCAGCGTGATGGCATCTCCAGCATTGAACTCGACGCTATCGAGTGCCACCAGGCCAATGCCCGCCAGGCACAGCAATGCAGCGCCCAAGTTGTAACGGGTAAGCCTTTCTCCGCTCAGGACATAGCTCGCAAACGGCACGAGGATGCAATAGGTACCCGTCAAAAACGCGCTCTTGCCCGCCGTGGTCTGTGCCAGGCCAATCGTCTGCAAACCGTACGCGCCCACATAAGTGCGCCCATACCAAGCCCGACGATAAGGTTGCGAACATTAAAGTGTGCGATGATGCGTTTGCGGAAGATGGCGAACATAACCAGCGAAGCCGGGAGAAAGCGAACGTAGACCAGCTCGAACACCGGAATGGTGTCGAGTGCGTCCTTCATAGTGGTAAAGGAGTAGCCCAGATAATCGCCACCGAAAGCAGTAGAACTTTCCAGAACAACGGCGAGCGTGCGCCGGCACCCCGGGGAATACCACCCGCGCCCAAATCCTCACGGGCTACAGGGCTATCGGGCATGTTTTCGATTTCGTTGGCAGCGTATTGGGCCATGGAACATCCTCGCGCTCAATCTGGGCGTGGTGTCCGCACGCGCGTGACCGCATGCCGCCTCATGGTCAAATAAAAACGGGGCGCACCGGACCCCCGGTACGCCCCGCTACTGTAGCAACAACCAAGTAACCCACGCAATTCACTACGCTAAAGCTCGGTACAGAAAACCTCGATGTTCCGGCAACGTCAGCGAAAACGCCCCTAAGCGAGCAAGGTGACGTGAAATGGAAGGGCGCTGACCTTCTGGTCGCGCCCTTGAAATTGAACGTCAGATTGCGCTTAGGGACGTTTGCAGCGTCGAGCCGTTACGCGGTTTGGTAAAACCGCGTAACTAAATAAGCTTCGTGCTTTCAAGCTTTTCGATGATCCAGTCGTTGGCTTTGATGACCGGGCGGCGGAAGACGACGCCAAGGGCCAGCGACGGAATCAGGTAACTCGCCAAGATACCCAACTCAATCCAGTACTCCATATGGTAGGCGCCGGCCATGGCGGCATGCATGGCGTTGATGCCGTGGGTAAACGGCAGGAACGGGTAGATCGCCTGGAACACGGGGCCGGTCATCTCGATGGGGAACGTGCCGCCCGAACCGCCGACCTGCATGACCAGCAACACGACGGCGAGTGCCTTACCGATATCGCCAAACGACACCGTAAGCGTGTAGACGATATTGGAGAACACGAGACTCGCGATCCAGCCCGCCAGCACAAATTGCAGCGGGTTGTCGCACTGGATGCCAAAGAACAGGATGTCGCCCGCGCACACGAGCGTTGCCTGCAGCAGCGCCAGACCGCCAAAGAACAGGTAACGACCCAGATAGATCTCGTGCAAGCGCACGGGGATGAGCTCGTTGATGAGCTCATCGTCGACCGAGACCTTCATCATGGCCGCCAGTACGATCGAG
>ENA-OQIM01000899-OQIM01000899.1-human-gut-metagenome-genome-assembly--contig:-NODE-899-length-10921-cov-2.404113_pt1 | contig 10921 bp, 16 predicted proteins | sample MGYA00242579_ERZ504744 | MGnify/ENA primary metagenome ERZ504744 (study PRJEB26092, sample SAMD00036441) | human gut metagenome | host: Homo sapiens | study: EMG produced TPA metagenomics assembly of...
AACATATTAGGTATCATTTTGATACAAAAATAACCGATAAATCTGAAAATCACCAAATTAAGAAACACTTTTTTTATAATCTTCTGCCGCATTAGCAAACGATTGAAGCGACCTTGTGCCGCTTCAATCGTTTGATTGCTTTTTCTTTTTAGTCCGGGGGTTCTTATTTTTCCGGAGTCGGGTAGAACTTAGTAGCTACCATCACAATGCGGTTACGTTTCTCCCCACTTTTAGAATCCGTCCATTCTTCCGGCTTAAAGTAGCCTTCAACGGTAATCAGTACATCTTTTTGCAGTATCCAAAAAGCATAGCGGTCTTCCATCTTACTCCAGGCTTCAACTTTCATAACAGAGGAAACAAATGTTTTTTCTTCATTTATCTTGCCTATGCGACTGACCACAATAGAGAAGTGTGCAACCTTTACTATTTCGAATAAATGGATTTCTGCATCCCTACAAATCCTGCCTGTTACTGCGAATGAATTTTCAATCTTTTTCATATCTCTGATTTTTTAGAAGTTAATTAATCAATTTTACAGTGCAATAACTGATTGTTGGCTTTGGGGGACACCATGAAAAAAGATATAAATACGCTTTTTATGCTAGCCGGAAAAAGGAAGATTTGTAACTTTTTTATTGGTGAAGATGGCAGCAAATAATTCGGGTTAAATACGCTTTTTGTGCAGGGCAAAAAAAGGAAGATTTCAGCCGAATAACAACGTGGTGTTTGTGAATCGCCCCCTTATCCCCGTAACCGGGGTTAGCAACAATCTATATTTGCAACGGAAAATGATTTGACTTCACTAAAAAATGATATGAAAAAGACAAAACTTGAAAATCAGCAACAGGTTTGGAAAGGATGCAAAAAAACAACCGGTCAGACAGAAAGCATGGCACATTCCGAAAATATGGTCTGCCGCCTATCGACACACCGGAAGAAACCTCTGCAATTCCTTTTAAAAAAATGAAGCCGAAGAATGAAGCATACAATATTCCACGTATCGGAAGAAGTGGCTCCTCGATAAAACAAAAACCTACTACGGAAGAACAGACTTACGGATTCTGTGGGGAGAACATAACCATACAGCACACAGCCACTACAACTGTTTCCGGAAAAAGAAGATTATACTACCGGAAAAACAGAAAGGCATCCACTCGGAGAAAAGCAAACGATTGAAGCGGACTGCCAATCTGGTGGCGAAATATCCGACTACCTATCTACAGCCCTAAAAGGCTGGGGCATATGGGTAAGCAACAGACTGCCGGGCAAATAAAAGGAGAGTGGCATAGCCGCCGGAAAGAAGTTGTTTCGGCGTGGCCGAAACTCCGAAAGCAGACCGGCTATGCCTCTCTCCTTTGCCTTCCCCATTTCTGGATTTCACACAATCACATTAAGTAAAATTCATCTATCACTGCTTTTCATATTTATTGTGTCTCTCTCTTTTGCACCGGAAATATTAGCACTTACAGCAACCAGACGGTATGACATCGCCACGTTTGATCATACCGCTGGAGAACAGTGATATACAATCTGAATCAAAACAGATTGTGTATCACCAATTTCTTTTTTTGTGCCTTGTTAAACGTATAAGAAGTTCCTCCGGCAGATTTTCCATCCCAATAAGCAATCAGCCTACAGGCGTGTGAAATCATGTAATCATTACGGTGGGCATAGCATTGAGCATAATAATATTCGGATAGAACTACCACCTTGTCGGCTTGGCGCAAAATATCAGCATACCTCTGTTTGTCCTCTTTGTTGAAATACACATCTTGCCCGACATAAGGAACAACCGCCACCAAAACCATATCGGGATATTGTTTCCTTTGTTCAAGTATGGTATGAGCAGCCATCATGTCAAATCCAACCGCACAACCAATATAGAAAAAACGGATTCCATTCTCATAGCAGAAACGTACCTCTTCATTCAACGATACGGACAAAGCATATTTATTTGTTCGTATCGTTCTATGACCGGTAAAAGCAACGGACATCATTTTCATCCATTTATCACGTGCCTTTCTACATATATCCAACGAACCTGCCGAAGTTTCATACACCATTCCATTCACCTCATAACGATAAGTGAACCAAGTAGTATCTCCAAAGATACCCTTCTGCTTCTCTATATAACTCTCTTTTTCTTTCATCTTATAACATACGGACAACTGTTTTACCTAAAAGAAACCTCCCAAAACCTCACCTCCTATTTTTTCCAACTGACATGCGAAACGAGCATACGAAAACCCTTTCGTTAAAATATCGTCAAATACCAAGATTTTCTTACCCCGAAAAAAGTCCTTGTCAAATTCTATCACTTGTACTTTTTGAAGCGACTTGCTATCAAATTTCTCATGAATAGCCAAACGATCTCCACTGACACGTATATGTTCATACGCATTGATAGCACCTGAAAACTTACACACAGCCGAAGCAAACCCCTTATAACGAAGTCATTCTTATCAGCGGAAGAAGCCGGGACACAAGCAAAAACAATATTCTTAACATCATCACCAAAAACTTGATGTAACTTATTCGCTATCATCCAAGCTACATTCAAATAAGATTTTCCATCCTTAAAACTCCATATCATCTTAGAATTTGCCATTCTCTTTCCGTTGCCTGCCGATATTGCATAGGAAGATATTCAAAAAAAGAAAACATCATCTTATGTCATTGTCTGTCTAAACTAGGATATTTACTCTGATGTGCCATAGTCTTTTATCTATTAAAATTAAACTTATGCTTCAGCTAGATTTAAAGACCTTTTTTTAAAACCCTTTCCGGGATGGCCTTTTCTTTCTGCCGACTTTTTTTGAGCTTTCATGCCCCATCTGAGTTTATGAGCCTTTTTTTACGGCACACAACAAGAAGGAAGGAGGGATTGAGAAAAGTTTTGGACGACAAAAAATGTTGGGGACAGCGAAGCCGTCCGGCGTTATTTTTTTCGGTACAAAGGGCGAAGACCGGAACTCTTTCGTATCCATCCACCGAAATAAATTTGCCGTTCAAAAACAAAGGGTCTCAGATGGAGCTATGAAAAACGCACATTAGGGGAGGCAGAAAACAAGGAAAAGGGCAGTACGGAAAGTAAAACAAACCATACGGTTTTGCTTGCAAAATCGTATTCCTATCTCCCTGCACCTGTGACAGGGGGGAACGGGTTAGCAACGGACTGCCGGGACAAACGGTAAAAGGAAGGGACTGCAATACGGAAGAAGGAGGTTGTTTCGGCAATGCCGAAGCTCCGGATGATGACCATTGCAATCCCGCCCACGTTTGGAACTTCTCTTTTCTGGTTTACCCATAATCAGCCGCATAGCGGATGACTACGGGAAAGCCGGGAATGAGAACAGCCATTCCGATGAAGGGAGGGTGGGAAAGAATACTGCGTGAACGCAAAAACACAGTATGCCATCTTAAAACAATATCTTTAAAAAGTTTTTCAGAAGAAATGCTTACCAATATCCTAATAATTATTACTTTTGATAACATAATACAACGATATGGAAAAGAAAAAGATTACAATAGAGGTAGAACCAGCTACAGCCGTAGCTACCGTCGGTTTATTGCGTGGGATATTTCCCAGTATCATCGAACAACTGGAAAGCAAGCCGCAACAAACGGCAGCCCCTTAAAATTCAATAAAGTAGAAAATATGCAAGAAGTATTGGATGAGATTTATGAAAAGTGCATTGCCGAAACGAACCTCCGGGAGTTTGCCCAGGCGCACTTAAATAGTGACGGATTACCTAACTGATACAGAAATACGGAATCTGCCAGCCATCCTTATTCCAAATAACAAATGGTACAGAATTACACACCTGTCATGTGGGATGACAAAGCATTTGCCTTTGTCCCCTACGAAGCATTCGGTGATTTGCCACATTATCCCAAAGAAAAATGTGAGCAAATTTGCAAAGAGCTGAACAGCCTTATAAGACTATGTACTTATAGACCGAAAAAGGAAGATATTTATTTTCATCCGGTAAGTTATGTATGTCGTTCCGGAGGTTTCATAGTTACGGATAATCAGGCATCCTTTGAGGAATGCCCCTATCCTGCTTGCGCAGACCGTCATAGCTGCCAAAAAATATGTGATTTGATGAACCGTATCATTGAAGAGTCTTAATTATATAAGATACCATGGAACATCCAAACTCCAAATGCAGAATAGCGCAAGCTGAATATTTAAGTCGGCTACCTGAAGAAGAACGGGAAAATAAGGCCAGAGATATTAGAATCGGAAACGCCAGCTATATTTATCACCAACAAGCGGTTCCAATCCAAGAAAACAGATTGATAATGTATTATAAAGAGTGGTTGGAAGATCTTCCTCCCAATATTTCACGCCATATGAGAATGCTCGGATTTGAAGCATGTAAGACAATGATTCCGTTTACGAGATATGTGAACGAAAGAAACGATATTGGTATGCGTGACTGGATGCAAGAGCATCTTTCACCGGGTGACTTCAACTATTGGCAGGAACTTTCGAAAAAAGCAGGTTCGCCAACATTTTAATCCCATCCCGTTCAATACGCTGCCTGAAGAATAAAAGGTGCGTATTAAACGAGAATATTTTTTAGCGTTTAGTCATCTCTTCCCGCACCAGTTCCGTTTCTGTTGGGGAGAGTTTCGGCAATTTGACAGTTGCCGGACTTTCTAACTGGTAAGCCTTCACCTCATTGATAAGCAGCTGCCAGTCAAAAAGAAATTCTTCGGAACAACCATGTTTACGATAAATTTCTTTTGCTGCCTCCAAGATCTCAGGAGCGCAAAAATCGTCTCCCTGAAAGACAACTGCCGGACGATCATTATTGATACAGTCTCTCAATAATCGTAACTGATCTTTCATTGTTTACCCATTTTTACCATTGTCAAAAATTCGTCAGACGGTTTAAATGCCGGTATGTTATGAGCCGGAATAATCATAGTAGTATTCTTAGAGATATTCCGGCTGTCTTTTGCGCTCTCTTCTTCACTATGAAACTACCGAATCCACGAAGATAGACATTTTCCTCCTTGCCCAACGAAGTCTTTACCTCGTTCATGAATCCTTCCACAACAGCAAGCACCGCTTTGCCGTCGATGCCGGTTCTGGCAGATATTTCCTTTACGATTTCCGATTTAGTCATTTCTTTATAATTTGAAAATTAGCGTGCAAAGATAATTAATCCAATGGATTATTTAAAGTCTGGCATCCGCAGCAAGCCCTGCCCTCGCCCAATGGAGTGTTACTTTACATTAAAGTATTCTATAAACATATCCTTTAAAGAGATGATTCGGTTTGCTCCATGGTCAAAATCTCCATGAAGCTGGCACAGATCATCAAAGATATCCTGGTACTCTCCATCACTGTTAGTCAGTTCCTGGCTCCCATGCTTGGCATAGGCTTCGGCACATTTTTTAAGATACTCCGCAAAATCCTTACAAGTAGGTTTATTCTCTTTCTCTTCCATCATTCACAAAACATTTGTCGAAACACTTCTTTCAGTTCCTCTATTTCCCTGTTGTTAAGTTCTCCAATTTTTCGTTTTATACGGCTTTTATCCACCGTGCGAATTTGATCAGTGGCTATCTCTCCTTCACGCCCGGCTACAGAACACAGAACCCGGTAAGGATAGTTCCTTATCGTGGAGGTTATCGGAACAATGACTACTGTTGTAAGGTACATATTCAAATCTGAAGGAGTGACAACAACACATGGCCGTGTCTTTGCCATTTCACCCCCACGGTAGGGTCTAACTCTACCCAATACACTCCATACTGTTCTACCATGTCCAATCCTCAAACTTTTCATCCTCAAACACATCAGGGATAAGCAACTCATCATCCCATTCTCATGGGCACGTTTGGCAGCTTCCGCCCATCCCTGCCGTGGTTGTGCCTTTATCACAATATTGTTCCCGTCCAAAGAAACGCTCACAGTCGATTTCAAGGACAAACGCAACTGTTTCAATATTTCGGAAGGAAGTATTATCCCCTTGCTGTTTCCAATCTGAATAATATTCGTTACCATAATGTTATAACTTTATAAGTTGATTATCACGATACAAATATAGATAAAGTTATAACAACACCAAAAGAAAAACTAACTTTTTCCCATTTTCACCGATAACCCGGCCAACGGCTTCACTCGTCGAGAGTGCTGGTGTATCCCCTTGCCGTACGGCGCTCCCCGACATATGATTCTTATCATGTCTTGTGTCCTTTTCTCCGGCTTCTAACAAACAAACGTGCATTAAAATGTTTCCATTTGAATTTTAGTTATTTGATACCCCAACTATGAACAACAAGACAGCAGAATGTTTCTGTTTTATTAAAACAAAAGAGAAACGGAAAAATTAGAAGAATACTTTCGGAAAAAATGCTTTTAGATGTTTCTTTTATCTATCTTTGCGACAGATAGATAAAAAAGAAACATCAGATGGAGAAGCAAGGAGAAATCATACTATACCAACCGGATGAAGCCGTAAAACTGGAAGTGCGTTTAGAAGATGAAACCGTTTGCTAAACCGCCAACAATTATCAGAGTTATTCGACAGAGATATAAAAACAATAGGCAAACACATAAGCAATGCTTTAAAAGAGGAATTAATAGATATTCCAACTGTCGCAAAATTTGCGACAGTTCAAAAAGAGGGTGAACGATTCGTCACTAGACAGGTTGAGTTCTACAACCTTGATATGATTCTTTCTGTTGGTTACAGAGTTAAAAGTCAAAGAGGAATACAGTTTCGCCAATGGGCGAATAAGGTTTTAAAAGATTATCTATTAAAAGGATATTCTATTAATCAACGGTTGAATGAGATTGAGCAGAAAATGGATAACAAGTTTTTCCAGATAGAGAAAACCATTGCGGAACATGACAAGAAAATCGACTTTTTCGTGCGCACCTCATTGCCTCCGGTGGAAGGTATCTTCTTTGACGGTCAGATATTCGATGCGTATAAGTTTGCTACAGATTTAATAAAGTCAGCCAAATGCTCACTTATACTTATCGATAACTATGTAGATGAATCCGTGTTACTCATGTTGAGCAAACGAAACAGTGGAGTATCAGCTACTATTTATACACACAAAATAAACGCACAGCTCCAACTTGATTTAAACAAACACAACGAGCAATATCCTCCCATTGAAGTTAGAACCTACAAAAGTAGTCATGACCGCTTCTTAATCATTGATAATACGGAAGTATATCATATTGGGGCATCGCTAAAGGATTTGGGCAAGAAAATGTTCGCCTTCTCTAAATTGGATCTTCCTGCTCATACGATCATAAATGTACTGTAAACATTAATATCTATACAAGAAACAGAAGAAATTTCTTTCGATACACATCTGTTATTCTGTTGTTTTTTCGTATATTTGTTAAAGAATAAAGAATCGCTTATGATAATAGAATCAATAAAAATAGAAAATTTCAGGGGTATAGAATATTTAGAAATACCTGCATTGGACGAACATATAAATCTTTTCGTCGGTGTCAACGGGGCTGGTAAAACAAGTGTATTGGATTCCTTTTCACTTGTGCTTTCTTGGCTTTTAGCCAGAATCAGAAATCCGAAATCATCCGGTACACTCATCGCTGAATCGGATATAAAAAACAATTCGAAAAGTGGATGTTCAATCTCTATCAAAGTAAAAAATTCCGGTGAATGGATTTTATACCGTTCTAAATCTTATGCTAAAAATAAAACAGATAACGGAAAAACTGAACTCCGGGATATGATGGAATATATCAATGAGATACATCATAGTGCAACTCAGGGAGGAAATATCCCAGTAATTATGTATTATCCGGTAAACCGGGCAATCAACAATGCACCGGCTCATCTGAAAAGAGGGGGAAAAGAACCTGAGATTTGGGACACCTATGAAAATGCACTAAAAGGAAATACTGAATTTCGTTCTTTTTTTGAATGGTATAGAAAACAAGAAGATAACGAGAATGAACACATACGTGACAACAGAAATTATCAGGCAAAAAAACTTTCTACAATCAGAGAAGCCATAAAAAGATTCTTCCCTGATTTCAGTGATCTTCGTGTTCGTCGTAATCCTCAAAGATATGTTATTCAAAAAGATTCTGAAATCATTGAATTCAACCAATTATCACAAGGAGAAAAATGTTACTTGGCTTTAGTATGCGATCTTGCACGAAGGTTCGCTATGGCCAATCCAAACAGTGACTACCCACTACAGGGAGAAGGAATTGTGTTCATTGATGAAGTTGATTTGCATTTACACCCTAAATGGCAAATGGAAATTGTTGATAAATTGCGTACGATTTTTCCTAATTGTCAATTCTTCTTGTCAAGCCATTCACCTCATGTACTTTCTGACCTTACTTCCCACCAGATTTTTTTATTGGATAATGGCAATCTGAATCATACATCATTCAATCCCTATGGAAAACTGGTCAATGAAGTATTAGCCAATTACTTTTCCATTTCAATGGCAAGAAACTTGAAAGTAAAAGAACAAATAAATGATGCATATAAGGCATTAAAAGAAAGCGATTCCACTACTTTTCAAAAAATCTTCGAAGAATTATCCAAGCAATTAGGTAAATTAGATCCAGATATAGTTAATTTAAAACTGGAATCTGTAAGAAAAGAGAACGATGAAAAAATAAATAAATCAGAGGAGCCTTCCTCCTTAACTAAATTCAAGCGTAAAAACTCTTCCAATAAGTGGGAGGACATTCATACAGAACAAAGTCAATCTATATATGAAGATTGCCTGCTTCAATGTATGGATGACCAAAATTACTTATGTGGCTATACAGAGATAAAATTTGAGGACAACTACCACATTGATCACTTCATAAAAAGAGATATTTCCCCACGCCAAACATTTGATTGGCAAAATATGATTGCAGCAGTCCACGATTCAAATTTGGAGCCGATTTTAAGGATAAGACTGTCGAAAAGAACGATTATAACAAACGGTTGAAAAAATACAACCACATTCTTAATCCAGTGACAGACAATATAGAAGGTCGTTTTATTTTTTCAACAAATGGCGTTATCGAACCTGCAAATAGAAATGATACAGATGCAGCAGAAACCATCCGTGTCTTTAATTTACAGGAGGATTCCCTGAACAGCAGACGAAAACAGGCAATGGAAAATACAAGAAGATTATTGGAACAAATGGATAAGGAAGCAGTAATTGGATATTTACAAGGAGAAGAATTTCCGAGTGCTATTGCTTATGAAATTTCCAAAAATCAATAAATTCACTAATTCTGAAATAGCCCTAAAGTAAACCTTGCCATGCGAGAAGCAGAAGAGAATATAAAATTCAAGATGGAAATTGACGTATTGGTTCCCATTCCACGTACTGTCACCCGTGATTTCACCAGTTTGAAGCACCTGCGTCAATGGCAGAAACGGAATGACATTGACGGTTCTCTTTACTGTTTTGCACACCGGGAATACCTGCTCAACGAAAAGGGAGAATGGGAACAATTTACCGTTATCGGCAAACAGGTAGTGACTATCGGAGAACTGGAAAGACTTCTTTTGGCCATGAAGCAAAAGGGGTTCAACCAATACAGCCGTGAGGAATATGAAGAATTAATGTCTTCATATTTGAAAAAGTGAAGAATTAAAACCTTCATTGAACATCTAAATACGAAACAGGATGAAAATAGGATATGCCCGTGTTTCCACCAAGGAACAACATCTGGATATGCAACTGGAAGCGTTGAAGGCTGCCGGATGCGAGAAGATCTTCTCTGAGAAAATGACTGGACGTCAACAAAACCGCCCGGAGCTGGATGCCTGCCTGAACTTTCTCCGGGAAGGCGACACACTTGTCGTATATAAGCTGGACCGGCTTGGCCGTTCGCTGAAGAATATCCTTACGCTATTGGAAGATTTCAAGAATAGGGGCATCCAATTCACCTCACTGCAAGACAATATCAGTACGGAAGGCGCAATCGGCCAACTGATGAACAACATTCTCGGTGCTTTCGCCCAATTTGAGCGTGACCTTATTTATGAGAGAACCCAAGAAGCAGAAGAATCGCCAAGGAAAAAGGTGTCAAATTCGGCAGAAAGACACTTATCAACAAAAACAACATCGCCAAGCAGAAAAGCTGCATCCAGCTCTATGAATCCGGAACACCGGTAAGGGAGATACAGAAAATATTAAATATAGGCAGTAGCGGAACAGTGTATCGTCTACTGCGAAGGAATGGTATTACACTAAAATCCGAGAACAAAAATACGAAATAAATCTCGTCTCCCATCCTTCACCTTCAAAGATGATTCTCAAAGATCATCTGCAATTCCACCTCTTAGCAAGATTATCCCTGTAAAGAGGAGTTATTTTTTAATACAATCCATACACTTTTGTTCCGCTTTTTCCAATGCTTCTTATAAACAACAAAATGTTGGTGAGGCATGATAAGATCGTTATTTTTTCTCTATAAAAGTAAAAAACAGAATTTATCGTTTTTTACTAATTTTTACAAATTTACCATCAAAATAAATATATTTAGAAGGGATATTCCGATTAAGAATGAAGAAGCGGACAGCAGAAAAGACCTATGAAAGACAAAAAATACCGATAAAATAAAAAGAGTGGCGGGTGGGGAAAGAGGGTTAGCAACAAGGGGAAAGAGCACACCATCCTACAAGATGGTGCGTGAACGTACCGGATGCTTGATTCCGCAGCCAACGAACGATAGTGAGGGCTAACAAGAATCAGGTATACCTTAGCCGGGTGGTGGGAGTATGGGACTGCGTGTACGCAAAAAGAACCCCGAAAAGGCCTAAAATAAATAAAAAAATTTCAAATGGGATTCTCAAAGATCATCTGCTCACCTCTTAACAAGGTTATAGGAAAGTCCTTCACGGGACCGAACTTTTTAATTCGAATTTTAAATTACAAAAACTTCCAA